>Ga0326727_10007876_pt1 | contig 27630 bp, 21 predicted proteins | sample MB2enrmetagenome_FD_207643 | JGI IMG/M metagenome (GOLD analysis project Ga0326727, IMG submission 207643) | Lab enriched peat soil microbial communities from McLean, Ithaca, NY, United States - MB29MY | ecosystem: Environmental > Terrestrial > Soil > Wetlands > Peat | place: USA: New York...
GAACCTCTGGCGTTGACAATGCCACCCTCGGGTGGCTCCAAATTCAAGGGGCCGCGTCAGCGACCCCTCCTACCGCTTTGAGCGGTTCACATTCTAAAGCCCCCGGCTTTGCCGGGGGATACTTACAATCTGTATGTCCTGCTATAAACACAGCAACGTCTGGTACATCGTGACGCAAGTCTTCAGCTATCAAATCGATGATGGGAATCGCGTCCGGGCGTATTTGTGCTTTGTCGGTGTCGAAGAAAACGCGTTGGGGGAAGACAATTCGTAAAACAGGAAGATCAACTCCAAACTGTAGTAAATCAGTTTTTGAAATCAATGCCTCATAAAACTCAGGAGTTGCTATGAGCCCCTGAGCAGCAAGCCTTGCAAATCTCTGCTTACGATCTTCGTGCTCTAACTGGGCGGTTTGCCGCCAGTCGTAGACTTGCGGAAACTGAGGCGCGCGCAGTGTGGGAGAGGCAGACTGCCCACGCGCCGATACGCCGGCCAAAGCAACCAGCACGATGCCCACCAACAACGGGCCAACCTTGCCGGCTGATGCGGTAACTCCCCGGCAGGCACGCATCTGTCACCCCTCAGCCTCGGAGAGCTATAACTTTTACACACCGGTAGCAAGGGTACAACACTTTATTTCCCCGCTCAGGGGTTATGGCAGGATACTCAACCCCTCAATGGGCCGGCGTCGGCTGGCGAGCGAAGCCCTCGCGGCGCGACCAGGCGGCGGAAAATCGTCACGCAAGCCCTTGAAAACAGGCCGTCGCGTCCGAAAACGGCGCCGCCCTCGGTCGGTTCGGCCGGCGCCAAGCGCCCAACCTTCACCCCCGCGTCCTCACGCGACCTCGACGCCCGCCAGACTGGCGCGGCCTTGAGCGATCGCCTTGACGAGCACGTCGACGCCCTGCGCGCCGGACAGGCCGAAGCGCGAAGCGAAGATGAAGAACGGCACCCCCGTGACGCCGAGCGATTGCGCCTGAGCGATCTCCGCCCGCACCGCCTCGACGTCGTCGCCGTCGGCGAACAATTTCTCGACGACTTCGGCGTCCATGCCGCATTGGCGTGCGACTTCGACCAGCAGCGCGCGCTCGCCGACGTCGCGCCCTTCCTCGAAATAGAGCTGGAACAGCCGCTCGACCACCCTGTCCTGCGCGCCCCCGACGAAGGCCCAGCGGATCAGCCGATGCGCGTCGAGCGTGTTGGGCGCGCGCGCGATCTGACCGAAATGGTAGGCGATGCCGACTTCGGCGCCGAGCGCGGTCAGGCGGGCGTGGACTTCGTCGAGCCGTTTGTCGTCGTGGAACTTCGCCTTAAGATAGGCGCGCCGATCCAGGCCGCCGGCGGGAATCGTCGGGTCGAGCTGAAAGGGCCGCCAGCGCACTGCGACCGGCCCGCCGTCGGCTTGAGCGAGCGCCAGCGCCAGCCGCCGCTTGCCGAGATAACACCAGGGGCAAACGACGTCGCTGACGACGTCGACGGTCAACGCTTGCTCGCCTTCGCTCATGCAGCCCTCCAAAGCGCCACTATGAGCGCCCGACCAGGCGGGGCGCAACCCTGCGAGGCTCGGATCCAGGGCTCCGAACTCGGATCAACAGAGGTCGGGAGCCGTCGACACGGCTCGCCATCGACCTCTTGGAGAGCCTCTTTTTCCGACCATCGGAGCCTGTCAAGGACTTCAGCCGCTTCGCGGCGGCCCGGAGGGCCGTCCTTGATAGGCTCCGATGGTCGGAATTCTTGCCTCCAAGAGGTCGACGGCGGGGACCGTCACATCGCAGGAGCGGCGTTAACCCGAGTTCTGCGCCCTGCGTCCGCATCACCGTGCCCGCCACCAGGATTCGATCGCGACGCCGAACATCGGCGTCTTCTCGGGGCGACCAAGCGCCGAGGAATAGGCGATCCATTGGTCCGGCGCGTAGAACAGCGGCACGATATAGAAGCCGGACAGCAGCACGCGGTCGAGCGCGCGCGCCGCGGCGACGAAATCGTCATGGCCGTGCGCCGCGACGACGGCGCCGATCATCGCGTCGATCGCCGGCGAGGCCGCGCCGCAGATGTTGTAGGAGCCGTCCATCGTCGCCGCCGGCGAACTCCAGCGGCCGCGCTGCTCGTTGCCGGGCGAGGGCGAGGCGATCCAGGAGCCGATCATCATGTCGAAGTCGAAGCGCGTGCGGCGGCGCTGAAATTGCACTTCGTCGACGAGGCGCACGTTCGCCTCGACGCCGATGCGGGAGAGGCTGCGCGAGAAGGCGAGGGCGAGGCGCTCCTCCTGGCGGTTCTTGACCAGGATTTCGAAGACGAGCGGCTCGCCGCGCGCGTTCGACAACACGCCGCCGCTCAAGGAGTAGCCGGCTTGCGCCAGCAGATCGAGGGCGCGGCGCGCCAGCCCCCGGTCGCGTCCCGAACCGTCGGAGACCGGCGGTGCCCACCGCCCCTCCATGACGTCGTCGCGCGCGGCGCCGGGGAAGGGCGCGAGCAGCGCGCGCTCCAGCGCCGAAGCCGGCCGCCCGGCCGATGAAAGCTCGCTGTCGTCGAAGAAGCTCAGCGAGCGCTTGTAGACGCCGCCGTAGAGATTGGCGTTGATCCATTCGAAGTCGAACATCGTCGCCAGGCCTTCGCGCGCGCGGGGGTCGGCGAAGGTCGCCCGGCGCGCGTTGAAGGCGAAGCCGGACATGCCCTTGGGCAAGCCGTAGGGAACGGCCGCCTTGACGATTCGCCCGTCGCGCGCGGCGGGAAAATCATAGGCGTGCAGCCAGCGCGTCGGGTCGTCCTCGATGCGGAAATCATAGAGCCCGGCCTTGAAGGCTTCGAACATCGCCGACGCGTCGCGGTAATAGTCGATGCGGATTTCGTCGAAATTGTACAGCCCGCGCATGCTCGGCAGGTCGCGCGCCCAGTAGTTGGGGTCGCGCCGCAGCGCCAGACGCCGACCGGGCTCGACCTCCTCGACTATATAGGGGCCGGAGGCGACGGGGATTCGCAACGTCTGATCCTCGAAATGCTCGGCGTCGGTGTGCTGGCGCGAAAGCACCGGCATGATCGCGAGGATCAGCGGCAGTTCGCGGTCGTCGGCGCCGGAAAGATCGAAGCGAACCGTCGAATCGTCCGGCGTCTCGACTTTTCTGACCAGGGCGTAGGCGGCGCGTTGCGAGGGCAGCCCTTTCGTCTTCAGCAGGTTGAAGGAAAAGACGACGTCGGCCGCGGTGATCTTCTCGCCGTCGGAAAAATGAGCCGCCGGGTCGATATGGAAGGCGATGAAATCGCGCGCGTCGTCGGTCTCGATCGACCGCGCGATGAGGCCGTAAAGCGTGAACGGCTCGTCGGCCGAGCGCATCATCAGCGATTGATAGACATTGCCGACGAGGCCCTGCGCCGTCGACAACGCCTTGACGTTGTAAGGATTGAGGCTGTCGAACGCGCCGAGATAGGCCAGCGCCAGCCGCCCGCCCTTGGGCGCGTCGGGATTGACATAGGGCAGATGCGCGAAGTCCGGTGCGAGCGCCGGGGCGCCGTGCATGGCGATCGCGTAAGTCGGCGGCGGCTCGTCGGCCTCTGCCGCCCTGCGCGGCGAGGCCGTCGCGACAAGGGCGGCCAGGCAAAGGAGAATCGACAGGAGTCTCATGCGCCTATCTTAGAGCAGGGGCGCCGGCGGGTCACCGCCGCGGGCGCTCGGGAGCCGGTCGGGAGAAGCCGCCCGCCGACGACGAGATGCGGCCGCCCGGCCTCACTCGTTGGCCAAGATGGCGCGCAAGCGAAATTCTTGTTGGATTATGCCTGCGAATATGGAAAGAGGTCGCCGGCGACGCAAGCGCGGGACGCGCCCCTTTGCGGCCTTATTGTCGCGGCAAGGGTCGTCGTCGGCGCGCGCGGCGCGGCGAGAGTTTCTGATCACCGATTGAAAGGACGATCCATGACTTCCCCGTTCGTGCGCTTTGGCGCGTTGACTGTGGCCGTCGGGCTGGCTCTCTCGGCAGGCGGCGCGTTCGCGCAGGCGACGAAGCCCGCCGCGCCGGCGACGCCGGCTCCGGCGGCTCCGGCTCCAGCGCCTGCGGCCCCGGCGCCCGCCGCGCCGCCCAACGGCCCGGTGAGGCTCGAGTTGATGGCCATGCAGGCGCCGTGGACGAAGATTTGCGGCAAGGACCAGGGCACCGGCAAGGAAGTCTGCTACACCACGCGCGATTTCGGCCAGGCGGCCGACCAGCCGCCGACCCTCGCCATCGCCGTCTATCAGATGGCGAACGAGGAACGGCGCATCGCTCGTTTTCTCCTGCCGGTCGGCCTGTTGCTGAAGCCCGGATTTCGTCTTGTGATCGACAAGGGCGAGCCGATCGACGGCAAGTTCGCGATCTGCTTCCCCAACGGCTGCTTCGCCGAGGCGGAACTCAACGGCGCGACGCTCGGCGCGTTGAAGAAGGCGCAGATCGCCAGCGTGATCGTGCGCAACCAGGCCAATATCGAAGTGACCTTCGATTTGCCGATGAAGGATTTCGCCACCGCGTTCGACGGCCCGGCGGTCGATCCGAAGGTGCTCGAGCAGCAGAACCAGGAATTGCAGAAGCAGCTCGAGGAGAGGGCGCGCCAGCAGCGCGAGAAGCTCGAGCAGCAACAGCAGTCCAGCGCGCCGACCCCCGCTGCGCCGACTCCCGCCGCGCCGACCCCCGCCGCGCCGACCCCCGCCGCCTCGGCGCCGGCGAAATAGCCCGCCGCGCGCGGCTTCGATCCGCCGTCTTGCCGCCCGCGGATCAAATCCGGGGACGGCAAGACGGCGGCGAACGGCGCGTGAGCGCGCTCGCCGGGCCGGACGAACTGGAGCCGTTCAGCTCGCCATCCACTTGCCGCGCATGCGGTAATCGCCGTTCTCGCAGCGCACGAACAATTCCTCCACCAGCGGATGGCGCACCGGTTCGCCGGTCTCGTCGGGCAACAGATTCTGCTCCGATACGTAGGCGACGTATTGGGTCTCGGCGTTTTCGGCGTAGAGATGGTAGAAGGGTTGGTTCTTGGCCGGGCGCACTTCCTCCGGGATCGCGCGCCACCATTCCTCGGTGTTCGCGAATATCGGGTCGACGTTATAGATGACGCCGCGGAACGGATGGAAGCGGTGCCTGACGACTTGACCGATGCCGAACTTTGCGACGCGGGCTTGCATGGGACTGGGAACGTTATTGGCGCCGGCTTGGTTACGACGCGCGCCCATCGCTGTCAATTTCTCGCCCCGCTTCTCAAGGCGACGCCGCGCCGCTTCATCCGCCGCCGGGCAGCGCGACGACCGAGGGCGCCGACCAGGGTCCGGCGATCACGATCGTCAATCGCGCGGCGTCGACCGAAGGCGCGCCCTGGGCGTCGGCTTGGGTCGCCGCCAACCGCGCGTCCAATACGCGCGCCGCAATATTGATCGAGCCTTCGATGGCGAGCGCGGACCCCGGCCCCTCGATCCGAGCCGCGCCGATTTGAGCGATTCCTTTGGCGACGGCAAACTGAGCGTGGGCGCGGGTGAACGTGGTCTGCCCGACGGCCATGTCGTGGGCGACGTCGATCGGCCGTCTCTGGCTTCGGCGCATCGCTTCCTCGATGCTCACGCCGCCGATGACGCCGGGCTGCAGGTCGAGGGAAGCGGCGCCGGTGAGGGAAGCGACGGAGTCGGCCGGCGCGAAGCCGGTCGACCGCAGCGAGAAGTCGAAGCCGCCGCGTCCCCGGTAGCCGCTCCAGCCGAAGTCGCTGAGGGCGGCGCCGACGTCGGCGTCGGCGAGCGAGCCGGCCAATCGCGTCTCCAGCCCGTCCTCCCCGCGTGCGAGCGCAAGCTCGCCTTTCAGGGCGCCTTGGTAGGCGGCGGCTTGGAGAAGCTTGGCGGTGAGCTCGCCGTCCTTGCAGATCAGCGAGCCGGCCGCGTCGTCGATGCGATGGCCGCCCCAATCGGCGTGCGCGGCGGAAATCCGCAAGTCGAGGTCGAGGCCGCGCGGCGGCGTGAAGCCGAACGGCTCGGCGCTCCAGTCGCCTTGGGCGTTCACCAACGTCGGCGGCGCGCCGATCAACGGCTCGATTTTCAGCGAGTCGGCCGCCAGCGTGGCGGAAATCGCCGTCCGCGCGTTTTCGCGCGAAAGGGTCAACGCGCCCTCGAACCGTTGCCCGGCGACCTCGAGCCGCGCATCGCTCAGGGCGAGCGAAGCGCCGTTGGTCTGCGCATTGCCCTCGAGAGAAAACGCGTCGGCGACGAATAGCGGCGCGCGGCCGGCGCCGAAAAGGCGCTCCAGCGCGCCGAGCGAGCGGATTTGCGCGGAGACTTCGCCGGCGAACCCCGCGGCGGCGTCGCCGCCCCATCTCCCGTTCAGGGCGAAGGCGAGGGGGCGCGAGGCGATCGCCAGCTTCACGCCGGTCGAGCGTTTTTGCAAGCCTTCCCGCGGGTTGTCGATCTTGCCTTCGATCCGCACGCTTTCGTCGCGCCAAGCGCCGGCGAGCGCGAAGCTCATCGGCTCGTCGGCGTCCGGCCAATCGAACGATCCCTCGAAGTTCTCGATCAAGGCGTCGAACCGATGGGCGGCGCTCACGACGTGCAGCACGCCGCCGTTAAGACGCACGTGCGGCCAGAGGGGAAGAAGCTCGCCGTTCGCGGCGCCGGACGACAAGCGCGCTTCGGCGGCGGCGACCGGCGCCGCGTCGAGATCGATGAACGTGGTCGGACCGCGCAACGTCGCGCCGATGGGGACGAAACGGCCGCCAAGCAGGCCCGCCAGCGAAAGGGAGAACAGCGCGCTCGGGGCGCTGAGCACGCTTCTGTCGTCGGCGCCGACCAGTTCCACGCCGCGGACGCGAAGCGTCGGCCAAGGCAGCAAGGCCAGCGTGGCGCGCGCCGGGCCGCGCCAATGCAGCCCGAGGCGCGGCGAGATCGCAGAATTGATTTCGGCCTCAACCTTGGCCGAGCGGACCGGCCAGCGATAGGCGCCGCAGGCCAAGACCCCGAGGGCGCAAAGCAAGCCGACCGCCCATTTCACGCCATGGCGCATCCCTTCCGCTCCGACCGTGGCGACGAGGGCGCATTCGCCCCTCGCGTCGCGGGCCAGCTATAGCGCTTTTTCGCGTTGCGCGCCGGGCGAGCCTCGCCGCCGCGCGCTTGTCGACAAGTCGGCGAAGCTCGACCTACGCCGCTTCGCTAATTGGTCGTCGAGACCAGCGGCGCGCCGGAACGAATCTCGTTGGCGCCGCGCGACCTGCCGCTGGGTCGCGTCGTCGCCGCGGCGATCCGCAACCGGTCGGCGCCGCTTGGCGCCCGCGCGCTGACGCGTTCGATCGCCATCAACGTGGCGCGCCGATCGCCGGGCATCACCGCGGAGGCCAGGGCGGTGAAATCGCCACGCTTGAACGGCGAATGACCGGCGCCGTCGAACACCATGATCCCGTCCGCGGTCATCACGGCGTCGCCCTTTCGCAACGTCGGATCCTGCCAATACGGCGGATTTTGCTCGATGGCGCGACGGCAAGCGCACGCGCTGTCCAGCGCGGTTCGGTAGCGCAAAGAGACCGGCAAAGCAGTGTAGCGCTGACCGTTCGCCGAGACCGCGTCCTCGATCTTGTCCGACCCGGCGGGCAGGAAATAGAGCGCGGCGGGCGCGTCGGGGCAAAGCGCGGCGCAGTTCGCCTCCTCGCTCGCGATCGGGCCGCGCCCCGAGAACGAACTGATGGGGAAGAAGAATCCGTCGCAGAGGCGCACGCAGACCGGATGGCGCGAAACCAAGCCAGACAAGCCAGACATGACGCGCGGCGCGCGTTTGGCTTGCCGGGTCGAATCGATTGGAATTTCCTCCGGCGGCGGAGCCAAGACCGCGGACAGAGTGGCGAAAAGGCCGCGCCCTCCGTGCCCTCCGTGCCCTCCGCCCCTCGCGCCGGCGATGTCGGATTGCAGCGCGACGCAGCTCGCCGCGAAGAGGGCTGCGCCGGTCATGAAGGCGGCGAGCGCCCGCCGCCGGCGCCGGCTTGCCGCCGATTCGAACGAAACGCCGCAGACATCGACGGACTTCGGGGATCCCGCCATCGAACGGCCGGCCATGAGACGCTCCTCCAACTCAACAACGACGGAAATGGCGGCCGCAATCCGCAGTTCCTGACAAAACATTAATAGTGTTCGACGGTTCGGCGCAATCGAAAAAACATTACGGTCTGCGTGACCCCGGGCGCCGCGGGTCGCGCGAAAGCCGCCGCTCTCAAACGCAGGTCAGCTCGGCCAGCCCGCGCCGCGCGCATTGACGTAGACCGCGTACAGCGACGTCGTCGCGCAGATATAGAGCCGATTGCGCTTCGGGCCGCCGAAGCAGACGTTGGCGACGACCTCGGGGACTTTGATCTTGCCGATCAGCGTCCCGTCGGGCGCGTAGACGTGGACGCCGTCCGCCGCCGAAGTCCAGATGTTCCCTTTTGCGTCGACGCGGAAGCCGTCGAACAGGCCGGCGGTGCAGGTCGCGAACAGCTTCGCCGGGCCGATCGAGCGCCCGTCGGCGACTGCTTCCGCCACGCGCATATGACTCGGCCCGTCCTTCACGTGGGTCGCGCCGGTGTCGGCGATGTAAAGGAGCCTCTCGTCGGGCGAGAAGGCGAGGCCGTTCGGCTTGACGAAGTCGGTCGCAACAGCCGAGACCTCGCCGCTCGCCGGATCGACGCGATAGACGTTGCTGGCGCCGACCTCGCTGGCCGCCGCGTCGCCTTCGTATTCGGAATCGATGCCGTAGGTCGGATCGGTGAACCAGATCGAGCCGTCCGATTTCACCGCCACGTCGTTGGGCGAGTTGAGGCGCTTGCCCTCGAAGCGATCGGCCAGGACGAGGCGCGATCCGTCGTGCTCGATGCGCGAAATGCAGCGGCCGCGATGTTCGCAGGCGACCAGCCGGCCCTGACGGTCGACGCTGTGGCCGTTGTGGTTGTTGGCGGGCGACAGGAACACGGAAGTCGCGCCGCTGGTCTCGTCGTAGCGCAGGACGCGGTCGTTGGGGATGTCCGACCAGACCAGATGCTTGCCGGCGGCGAAATAGGCCGGGCCCTCCGCCCAGCGGCAGCCGTTATAGAGTCGCTCCAGGTGGACGTTTTCTATCGCCAGCTTGGTGAAACGCTCGTCGAAGATTTCGAATTCCGGAGTGTGCATGCGGCCGCCTCATGGTCTCGCGCCGCGGCGATCGCCTCGCGCCTTGGCGTCGCACTGCTACGCTATTGCGCCGGCGCGGGCAATGGTTCCGGCTCGGGCTCGGCCTCGGGTTCGGCGATCGGCTTGGGCGCGCTTCTGCGTCGTCCAGCGAGCGCCGAGTCGATCTTGTCGAGGTAATAATAGACGACCGGCGTGATGTAGAGCGTGAGCAATTGCGACACGCAAAGGCCGCCGACGATCGCGACGCCGAGCGGACGGCGCAGCTCCGAGCCGGCGCCGGCGCCGAGCGCGATCGGCAGCGCGCCGAGCAGCGCGGCGAGCGTCGTCATGATGATCGGACGGAAGCGGATCAGCGCCGCCTCGCGGATCGCGCTGAGCGCGTCCATCCCGCCTTCGCGCCGCCGCTGCAGGGCGAAGTCGACCATCATGATCGCGTTCTTTTTGACGATGCCGATCAGCAGCAGAATGCCGATGATCGCGATCACCGACAGATCCATATGGAAATAGTCGAGCGCCAGCAGCGCGCCGATGCCGGCCGAAGGCAGGCCGGAAAGGATGGTGATCGGATGGATGTAGCTCTCGTAGAGCACGCCGAGCAGGATGTAGATCGTCATCACCGCGGCGAGCAGCAACGCGCCCTGGCCGGCGAGCGCCTGCTCGAAGAGCTGGGCGTTGCCGGCGAAGCCGGTGATGACGCTCGCCGGCAGATCGGCCTTGCGCTCGAGTCCATGGATGGCCTCGATCGCCTGGCCGAGCGACAGCTCCGGCGCCAGGTTGAACGAGATCGTCACCGCCGGCTGCTGCGCTTGGCGATTGATCTGCAGCGGGCCGACGGTGCGCCGCATCGTCGCGACTTCGTCGAGCGGCGCGAGCTGTCCGCCTGGCGTCGACACGCGAATGCGCCCGAGCGCGCCGGGGTCGTTTTGGAAATCGTCGCCCGCCTCGAGGATGACTTGGTAGTCGTCGGCTTCGGTGAAGATGGTCGAGATCTGGCGCGTGCCGTAGGCGTTGTAGAGGGCGTTTCGCACTTCGTCGGTGGTGATCCCGAACGCCGCCGCCTTGTCGCGGTCGATATCGACGCGCCACTGCGGATTGGAGATTTGCAGATCGCTGTTGACGTCGCGCAGGCCCGGCAATTGGGCGATCGCCCGCTCCATTTCCGGCGCCTTGGCGTAGAGCGCGTCGATGTCGCCGGACTGGAGCGCATATTGATATTTCGCCCGCGCGATGCGCCCGCCGGTGAAATCGAGATTCTGAACCGGCATCAGAATCGTTCGGATGCCGGGAATGGTCGCGGTCGCCGCGCGCAGCCGCGACATGATCCTCTCCATCGAGTCGCGCTGCGCCCGGTCCTTCATCTTGATGAACAGGAATCCCTTGTTCGTCGCGCCGCCGAAGCCGACCGCCGACGTAACCGAGGCGACCGCCGGGTCGGTCTCGATGAGCCGGCTGACGGTGATCTGACGCGCCGACATTTCGGCGAAGCTGGTGTCGGGCTGCGCCTCGGTGATGCCGCGCAGGAACCCGGTGTCTTCCTCGGGGAAGAATCCCTTGGGGATTCCGGCATAAAGCGAAACGGCGGCGTAGCCGGTGACGAAGGTGGCGAGCAAGACCAGCAGGCGGTGCTTGAGCACCAAATCGAGCGTCACGCGGTAGCCGGCCGCAAGGCCGTCGACCAACGCGTCGGAAAGACGGGTGAAGAAGCCGGCCGCCGCGCCGTGCTTGGGCGCGCTGAGGATGCGCGCGCACAGCATCGGGGTCAGCGTCAGCGAGACGAAGCCGGAAACGAGAATCGCCACCGTGATCGTGACGGCGAATTCGTGAAATACGCGGCCGACGACGCCGCTCATCAGCAACACCGGGATGAACACCGCCACCAGCGAGAAGGTGATCGACAGGATGGTGAAGGCGATCTCTTTGGAGCCCTTCAGCGCGGCGTCGAACGGCTTCATGCCGCTTTCGATGTGGCGGGTGATATTCTCCAACATGACGATCGCGTCGTCGACGACGAAGCCGACCGACAGCGTGATCGCCAGCAGCGAGATGTTGTCGATCGAATAGCCGAAGACATACATGAACGCGCAGGCGCCGATCAGCGAAACCGGCAGCGCCAGCGCCGGGATCAGCGTCGCCGACCCGGACTTGAGGAAGACGAAGATCACCAGCACGACCAGCGCGATCGACAGCGCGAGCGTCGATTGCACGTCGACGATCGATTGACGGATCGAAAGCGAACGGTCGTTGAGGACATGGACATCGACGGCGGGCGGCAATTGCGATTGGTAATAGGGTATTTTCGCCTTCACCCCGTCGACGACGTCGACGGTGTTGGCGTCGGACTGCCGGTAGATGCCCAGCACGACCGCCGGATCGCGGCCGACCCAGGCCGCGATCTGCTTGTTTTCGACGGAATCGTAGACTTTGGCGATTTCGTTGAGGCGCACCGGCGCGCCGTTGCGCCAGGCGACCACCAGATCGTTGTATTCGGCGGCGTGGTCCATCTGCCCGGTGGCGTCGACGGTGACGTTCTGCCTGCGCCCGAGCAGCGCGCCGACCGGCGTCGAGGAATTGGCGAGCGCGACGGCGTTGCCGACGGCGTCGAGCGTCAGGCCGCGCGCGGCGGCCGCGTCGGGGTCGACGTCGACGCGCACGGCGAATTTCTGCTGGCCGAACACCAGCACTTGCGCGACGCCGGAGATCTGCGAGATCTGCTGGGCGAAGACCTGTTCGGCGTAATCGTCGACCTTGGACAGCGGCAGGGTCTTGGAGACCAGCGCGATGAACAGGATCGGGCTGTCGGCCGGATTCAATTTCTGGAAACTCGGCGGCGCCGGCAGTTGCGGCGGCAGCTTGCGCAGGGTCGCCGAAATGTTCGACTGGACGTCGAGCGCGGCGCCGTCGATGTTGCGGTCGAGGTCGAACTGCATGACGATATTGGTGACGCCGAGCATCGAGGACGACGTCATCATGGTGACGCCGGGGATCGTCGCGAAGGCGCGCTCCAGCGGCCCGGCGACCGAAGAGGCCATCGAATCCGCGCTGGCGCCGGGCAGCTGGGCGTTGACGGATATGGTGGGAAAATCGACACGCGGCAGCGCCGCCACCGGCAACTGCCGGTAGCCGAAAACGCCGAAGACGATGAACGACAGCATCAACAGCGTCGTCATCACCGGGCGGCGGACGCAGAGTTCGGGAAGGGACATTTACATCGCCCTGCTTGGCGCGTTGCGGATCGCCACTCTGGATCCCTCGATCAGCAGCAGGGCGCCGTCGACGACCACGGTCTCGTCGCCCTCGAGGCCCTTGGCGACGACGGTTTCGCCGTCCTGGGTGCGCGAGACCTCGACCGGCTGAACATGCGCGGCGCCGTCGACCACGGTGAAGACGAAATTGCCGCTTTGCCCGATTTGAATCGCCTCGCGCGGCACGACGATGGTGTTCGGCTCGACGCGCAGCGTCACCGTGAGATTGCACAACTGGCCGGGCCATAGCGTCTCGTCGGAATTGTCGAAGATGGCGTGCGCGAGGATCGTGCCGGTGGTCGGATCGACGGAATTGTCGATCAGCGCCAGCCTTCCCGACACGCTCTTTTTCGACCCCTGCGGCGTCGCCTCGACGCGAGCGCCGTCGGCCATCGCCTCGCGCAACGCCGGCAACAGCGCTTGCTGCACCGAGAAGGTGACGTAGATCGGCGAAATCTGGTTGATGGTCGCGAGCACGCCCGAGGCGCCGTTGTCGGACGCCTTGGCGATGTTGCCCTCCTTGATCGCGACGACGCCGACGCGGCCCGAAATCGGCGCTGCGATGGTGGTCCAACCGAGTTGCACCTGAAGATTGTCGATCGCCGCCTTGTCGGCGAGGATCGCCGCCCGCGCGCTTGCGCCGGCCGTCTTGGCGTTGTCGAGGTTGAGCACCGGGGTGGCCGAGCGAGCGACGAGGTCGGTGTAACGGTTGACGTCGCGCGTGGCCTGTTCGAGTTGCGCCTCATCCTTGGCGAGCTGCGCCTTCGCCCCGTCGAGCTGCGCCGCCGCTTGGCGCGCGTCGAGCTCGATCAGCGCTTCGCCCGCTTTGACGGACGCGCCGTCGGCCACCAGCACTTTCTCCACCGTGGCGTCGAAATGCGTGCGCAGCGCGACGGACGCGATCGGCTGCGCGGAGCCGATTTCGTCGATCCGCCACGGCAGGTCCTTGCGCGCGGCGCGGCCGACGACGACCGACACCGAGAGGCGCGGCGAAGCGGCGGGCGCCGCCGCCGCGCTCGCCGGCTCGGCCGTCGGCGCGCCGGGCAACAATTGATGGATTCGCCAGGCCACGGGCGCCGCCGGGGGCCAAACTTTCTCGACATTGGCCGGGGCGTAACCCGCATAGAGCGCCAGAACGACGGCGATCGCCAGTAGCAGGCCGGCGAAGCGACGAAAACCCATGAATGAACGCCTCCCGCGCGACCGTCGCCAATCCTGTCCCGAACGGCGGCGGGCACGCAAAAAGCGCGCCAGCGGCGCGCGGGCGGGACCTCCCACTGCGGTCCCTAAAGCCAATCGCTTGATCTCTCAAGCGGGCGCGCGCTCACATGGACGTGAACGCGCGCTCCCGGCTAGGGGCTCGAAGGGAGGCGACGAGGCGCTTCGCCGGAGCGGTCAAATCTGGCCGCGCAGGCGCTGGCGCTCGAACTGCACCGCTTCGGCGCCATAGGCGCGCTCGAGCCGGCGCACGATGAAATGGCCGCGCGCGAGGGTCTGGAAATGCTCGGCGAAGGCGACGTTGACCGCCGCGCCGCCGATCGCGCCAAGAATCGGAACCGCCTGGGCCGCGAGCTTCTCGCTGACGACGACCCCGAATCGCGCGGCGACTTGCGCGATCAGCCGGACGAGGATCGGCGCCGTCTCGTCGACCAGGCCGCGCTGCGCAATGAACCGCGCGCTCTCGCTGACCGACTTGGCGAGCGCGCCGCGGACGGCGAAATAGCCGCCTTCGATCGCCGCTTCGCCGGCCGCCTCGCCGCCGAGCGCGAACACCTCGATGCAGGCCAGCGCCGCTTCCGGGCGCGAGAGGTCCTCGCCCTCCTCGCGCGCGATTTCTGCGATCGAGCGCAACAGGATCGCAGTCGAAATCGGCAGTTCGACCACTGCGGAGGCGAGGCCGAAGGCGCCGCCGAGAACGCCGGAAGCGGCCGCCGCCGCCTTGTGCGCGCCTTTGGCCGCATTGGCCGGCTTCTTCTCGTCGATCGTGCGCAGGGCCAGACGCAGCGCCGCTTGCAGCGCGCGCTCGGCGGCGCGCGCGATTCTTCGGCGCGCCGACGAGGGCAGGGCGCGCCCCAGCGCCTCGACCCGGCGCCCGAGCGCGCCGGTCAGGCGCGAGGCGAAGCTGTCGCCGTCGAGGCAGCGCACGGCGAATTGCAGCTCGCCGAGTTCCTCGGACGACAGAAACGCTGGCATGAAGACATCGCTCATCGATTCGCCTCGTCATCGGCTTCGCCCTAAGACGCCGCCGCGCCGTCGAGGCGCGCGGCCGTAAGGGCCTCTTTAGCGTCCGTCGAGATATGGGGCGCTTCGCCGAACCGCCAAGGGGCTTCGTTCAGGCGAAGGCCATGATCGCCAGGCTGACGAGCCCCGCCGCCGCGCAATAATAGGAGAACGGCCGCATCGCCTCGAATTCGTGCTTGTGGAAATAGCGCATGAGAAAGGCGAGGCTCGCATAGGCGACAATCCCCGCGACGACGCCGGAGAGGACCGCCGCGCCGCCCAGCGTCGCGCCCTGGCGCAACAGTTTGGGCGCTTCCAGGACCGTCGCGCCGAGAATGATCGGCGTCGCCATCAGGAACGAGAAGCGCGCGGAATCCTCGTGCCGCAGCCCCGCCACGACGCCCGCGGCGATCGTCAGGCCCGAGCGGGAGAAGCCGGGAATCAGCGCGAAACATTGCGCGACGCCGATCGCCAACGCGCCCTTCCAGTTCAATTGGTCGAGGATTCCGACCGCCTCGCCGGCGATCCGATCGCCGAAATAGAGGACGAAGCCGTTGGCGATGAGAAGGAACGCGGCGATCGCCGGCGAGCCGAACGCCTCGCCGAGCCATTTCCGGAAGGCGAAACCGACGACGACGGCCGGGATCGTCGCCAGAACGACGAAGAAGAAAATGCGGCGGTCGGCGCGCGAGCGCGGGCTCGACCCGGACAGCAGCGATCGCCCGAAGCTCAGCCAGTCGCGCCAGAAATAGAGGAACAACGCGGTCGCCGTGCCCAGATGCATGACGACGAGGTAAGGCAGGAAGTCGGGCGCGTTCTGGTCGATCGTCCAGTGGAGCAAGCGCGGCAAAATGACCGCGTGGCCGAGGCTGCTGATCGGAAAAAGCTCGGTGACGCCCTGGAGGACGGCCATGACGATGGCTTGGAACACGGTCAAGGGCGCGCCTCTTCGAGCTGAAGGGAGAAATCGGCGATCCCGGGCGGGACGCCCTCCCATAACTCAATTGGCGATTCGTGTCTCGCCAGCGGCGCGAGCCGCGCGCTCGGGCTCGGCCCTTCCGCCGGACGCGCGGCGAAAAGGACGACGAAAAAAAGCGCCGGCGAGGGGTCCTCGCCGGCGCGTTGGAGAAGGCTGTTGAGCCGTGGTCTGCTTAGTGGAGGCCGGAGCCGACTTCGGTGAACTCGCTGCTCAGCTTGGTGCCGAGGGCCGACAGAGAACCGATGATGAAGACGGCGATCAGCGAAGCGATCAACGCGTATTCGATCGCGGTGACGCCGGATTCGTCGGCGACGAAACTCTTGAGGGACTTGATCATTGCTTTGCTCCTGCTCGAAACACGAACTGCTATCCGGCGAGTTGACATAGCCGCGCGGAATATGGGCAATCTAGGCGCAGGGCTATTTCGGACCGGTTAACGCGATCATAGAGAAGCGGCGCCGTCGGCGCGGCCTATCTAATTGGTAAAGACGCCCTAAACTTTGATCCGCGTCTTTTGCGGCCGCCGCCGACGCGCAATGGCGCCGAGAGCCGAGCCGGCCTCGACTTGGAATCCTTTGATAACGCGCGATTTTGTCGGAAAGCGGGGTCGGCTCTGGCCGAAATCGGGCTCAGCAGACGGTGTGGCCGCACTTGTGGACGGCGTCGATCTTCTCTTTGAGCGGATCGTAACCGACGGCGCCGAGGACCACCTCTTGGCCGACGACGAAGGACGGCGTGCCGTTGATCTGCAGCGCATCGGCCATCCCCATGACCTCCTCCAGGCCGGCCGTCACCTCCGGGCTCTCCATGTCCTTGGCCAAGCGATCCATGTCGAGGCCGAGTTCGCGCGCGACGCCTAAGGCCTCGGCCTTGCCGATCGGCCCGTGCATGCCCAGCAGCTTAGTGTGGAACTGCCAGAAGCGGTCGCCGGGCAATTGATTGCGCGCGGCGCTGGCCACTTGGGCGGCTTCGAGCGAACCCGGGCCCAGCACCGGGTAATCCTTGAGGACGAGTTTGAGGTTGGGGTCGTCCTTCATCAGGCGCGTCACGTCGGGCAGGGCGCCTTTGCAGAAGTGGCAATTGTAGTCGAAGAACTCGACCAGCGTCGCCGTCCCGTTCGGGTTGCCGACAGTCGCTTGAAAGTTCGACGAAAACAGCGCCGCGGCGTGATCGTTCACCATTTTTTGCCGGTCGGCCTCGGCGACCTGCTTGTCGTGCTTGTCGAGCGCGTCGATCGCGGCGCGCAACACGTCGGGATTGTTGACCAGATAATCCTTGACGAAAGCGCCGAGCTCCTGCTTCTGCGCGGGCGTGAACTCATCGGCCGCCGCCATGCCGATCGGCGCGACGAGGCTGGCCAGGGCGAGCGCCCCCGTCAGACAGGCGGCAAAATTCAATCTCATCGCGATCTCCTGCATTTCGCTCCCGATAGGCCTTCTTGATCCGAAACCGATGGCGGATTCAAGGCGGCGCGGCGCTGAAGCGGCTCCATAACACAAGCCGCGGCGAAACGCTCACCCCCCGGCCGTCGCGCCAGGACTGTCAATCCGGGCTGACGCCGTCGGGGCGCCAGTACGACGGCGGCGCTGTGTCGACAGCTCCGAACGTTTGTCGATCCGACCTCGGCGCTATGGTCCTGCCCCGCCGAGGTTGACAGGCGAGCGCGCGCGCCGGCAAATGCGCGGCGCCAATCGAGAACTGGTAAGGAGAGGGAAATGGCTGACGGATTCTTCGGCGATATTGCGCCGGTTCGCTACCAAGGGCCTGGCGGCGACGATCCCCTTTGCTATCGCCATTACGAGGCCTCGCGCTTCGTTCACGGCAAGACCATGGCCGAGCAACTGCGCCCCGCCGTCTGCTATTGGCACAATTTCGGTTGGGACGGCGTGGACATGTTCGGCGCGCCGACCTTCGAGCGCCCGTGGGCGGGCGGGACGATGGCGGCCGCGCGCGTCAAGGCCGACGCGGCTTTCGACATGTTCGCGCTGCTCGGCGTTCCCTTCTTCACTTTCCACGACCGCGACGTCGTTCCCGACGGCGCCAGCCTTGCCGAATTCGGCGACAATCTCAAGCGGATGGTCGACACATTCGCGTGCAAGATGCAGGCCTCGGGGGTCAAGCTGCTGTGGGGCACCGCCAATCTCTTCTCGCATCCGCGCTACATGGCCGGGGCGGCGACCAACCCCGATCCGGACGTCTTCGCCTACGCGGCGGCGCAGGTGAAGAACGCGATCGACGCGACCCATCGGCTCGACGGCGCCAATTACGTGCTGTGGGGCGGACGCGAGGGCTACGAGACGCTGCTCAACACCGACCTCAAGCGCGAGCAGCAGCAGCTCGGCCGGTTCCTGTCGCTGGTCGTCGATTACAAGCACAAGATCGGCTTCAAGGGCGTGATCCTGGTCGAGCCCAAGCCGCAAGAGCCGACCAAGCACCAATACGATTACGACGTGTCGACGGTGTACGGCTTCTTGCAGCGCTTCGGCCTGGAAAAGGAGGTGAAGGTCAACATCGAAGTCGGCCACGCGGTGCTGGCGCACCACAGTTTCGAGCACGAAATCGCCACCGCCGCCGCGCTCGGCGTCCTCGGTTCGGTCGACGCCAACCGCAACGACTATCAGTCGGGCTGGGACACCGATCAGTTCCCCAACCACGCCGCCGAATTGGTTCCGGCGCTCTATCACATCCTCAAGGCCGGCGGCATCGCGCCCGGCGGGTTCAATTTCGACGCCAAGGTCCGCCGCCAGTCGATCGATCCGGTCGACCTGCTCTACGGCCACATCGGCGGCCTCGACGCGTTAGCGCAAGCGCTCGAAGCGGCGGCGCGGCTGATCGAGGACGGCAAATACGACGCCTTTCTCGCCGACCGCTTCAAGGGCTGGGACGCGCCGGAGGCGAAGGCGATGCTCGCCTCCGGCGCCTCGCTGGAGAAAATCGCGGCGCGCGTCGCCGCCGAGAGGATCGAGCCGAAGCCGCGCTCCGGCCGCCAGGAATTCCTGGAGAATCTGTTCAACCGATATCTCTGAGGCCGAGAGGCGCCACGATCGTCGTTTTCGGCGCCGTCGCCATCGATCTCGTCGCCCGCTCGGCGGCGATGAGATCGCGATCCCGAACGGCAAGGGTGCCGACGAGGCGCTCTCGGCCCCGTGGGCGGGTCGCCTTCGGCTCACGGCGGCGCGCTGCGGCTCGGGCCGATCGCGGACGATGGGCGCGGCGCGCCGAGCCCGGGCGGGTCTTAAGGCAATGCGAGGCGGGAGAATCGACGAAGGCCGGTCGTCGAGTGTGAAACAGGAAAAACGGCGGCGCGGGACGCTGTTTCAAGTTACAAGAAATGTCACTTTTTCGAGCAAGTTTGCCTTCACGATTTTGCCGCCGCCGCCCGCGCGCCCTTGTAAATGCTTGATGTTGCGTTATGTTTTCTCTCAACTTGGCGGCTTTTTCGGCGGCCCCGAGGCCGTTGCGCCGAAAGTTCGGCTTGTTCGCGAAGCGCAATAAGGCGATACGAGCGCCCTTCTCGGCCGCACGCGCTCGCTTCGCGCGGCAAACTCGAAAGACGGGTGAATTCCATGGCGCGTAAGAAGATTGGTTTGATCGGGGCGGGCCAGATCGGCGGCGCCCTCGCCCATTTGGCGGCGCTCAAGGAACTCGGCGACATCGCGCTTTTTGACATCGTCGACGGCGTGCCGCAGGGCAAGGCGCTGGATCTGGCCGAATCCGCGCCGGTCGAAGGCTTCAACGCGCGCCTGACCGGCGCCGGCTCCTACGCCGAAATCGCCGGCGCCGACGTGGTGATCGTCACCGCCGGCGTGCCGCGCAAGCCCGGCATGAGCCGCGACGACCTCCTCGGCATCAATCTCAAGGTGATGGACTCGGTCGGGGCGGGGATCAAGGCCAACGCGCCCGACGCCTTCGTCATCTGCATCACCAATCCGCTCGACGCGATGGTGTGGGCGTTGCAGAAGACGTCGGGCCTGCCCGCGCACAAGGTCGTCGGCATGGCCGGGGTGCTCGATTCCTCGCGGTTCCGCCATTTCCTCGCCGAGGAATTCAAGGTTTCGGTCGAGGACGTGACGGCTTTCGTGCTCGGCAGCCACGGCGACGACATGGTGCCCTCGCTGCGCTATTCCACGCTCGCCGGCGTTCCCTTACCCGATCTCGTCAAGATGGGCTGGACGACGCAGGAGCGGCTCGACGCGATCGTCGAGCGCACGCGCAAAGGGGGCGGCGAAATCGTCAACCTGCTCAAGACCGGCTCCGCCTTCTACGCCCCCGCCGCGTCGGCGATCGCGATGGCCGAATCCTACCTCAAGGACCAGCGCCGCGTGCTGGCCTGCGCGGCGCGGCTCGACGGCCAATATGGCGTCCGCGACGCCTATGTCGGCGTGCCGGTGGTGATCGGCGCCGGCGGCGTCGAGCGCATCGTCGAAATCGCGCTCGACGAGAAGGAAAAGGCGATGTTCGCCAAGTCCGTCGCCTCGGTCCGCACGCTCATCGAAGCCTGCAAGGCGATCAATCCGGCGCTGGCCGCTTGACGTTTCAGGCGCCGGACGCGCCGGCCCGGGCCCCTTTCAGAGAGCGAGCGTCGATCCGATGAACATTCACGAATACCAAGCCAAAGCGGTGCTCGCCGAGTTCGGCGCGCCGGTGCCGGCGGGCAAGCCGGCGTTCACGCCGGACGAGGCGGTCGCCGCGGCCAAGGAGCTTCCCGGTCCGCTCTACGTCGTCAAGAGCCAGATCCACGCCGGCGGGCGCGGCAAGGGCCGCTTCAAGGAGCGTTCGGCCGGCGACGGGGGCGGCGTGCGCCTCGCCCGCTCGATCGAGGAAGTCGAGAAATTCGCCAAGCAGATGCTCGGCGCGACTTTGGTGACCGTGCAGACCGGGCCGGCGGGAAAGCAAGTCAACCGGCTCTACATCGAAGACGGCTCCTCGATCGACAAGGAGTTCTATCTCTCGGCGCTGGTCGACCGCGTCGCCAGCCGCGTCGCCTTCGTCCTTTCGACCGAGGGCGGCGTCAGCATCGAGGACGTCGCCCACAAGACGCCGGAGAAGATCCATAGCTTCTCGATCGATCCCGCGACCGGCGTCATGCCGCACCACGGCCGCGCCGCGGCGCGCGCGCTGGGGCTGACGGGCGATCCGGCCAAACAGGCGGAAGGCTTGATCGCCAAGCTCTACGCCGCGTTCGTCGCCAAAGATATGGCGATGCTGGAGATCAATCCGCTGATCGTCACCACCGACGGGCAGCTCAAGGCGCTCGACGCAAAAATTTCGTTCGACGACAACGCGCTCTATCGCCATCCGGAGATCACGGCGCTGCGCGACGAGAGCGAGGAAGACGCCAAGGAGATCGAGGCCTCGAAACACGAACTCAATTACATCGCGCTCGACGGAACGATCGGCTGCATGGTCAACGGCGCCGGTCTCGCGATGGCGACGATGGACATCATCAAGCTCTACGGCGAAAGCCCCGCCAACTTCCTCGACGTCGGCGGCGGCGCCTCCAAGGACAAGGTGACGGCCGCATTCAAGATCATCACCGCCGATCCCAACGTGAAGGGCGTTCTGGTCAACATTTTCGGCGGCATCATGCGCTGCGAGGTGATCGCCGCCGGCGTCATCGCCGCAGTCAAGGAGATGGGATTGAAGGTCCCGCTGGTCGTGCGGCTCGAAGGCACCAACGTCGATTTGGGCAAGCAGATCATCCGCGAGTCGGGGCTGAACGTCATCCCAGCCGACGACCTCGACGACGCCGCGCAGAAGATCGTCGCGGCGGTGAGGAAGGGGACGGCGTAGGCGATGGGCGCGCGCTTCCAGCCATCGTCGACGCCGGCCGAGCGGGGCGCCTTTCGAATTGACGCGCGCGGCGTCGACCGTTACGCGTAATATGTGTAACTGTGGAGTAGGCGGATGAAAAACATCACGCTCGCCATCGATGAGGACATCCTCGACAAAGCGCGCGTCGTCGCGGCTCAGAAGCGGACGACGGTGAACGCCATGGTTCGTGACTTCCTGACCGAGATCGTCGGGCGCGAGGAAAAGCTCGCGCGGGCGCGCCGCGGCCTGTTGCGGCTCATGCAGACGTCCGAGGGCCGCATGGCGCCGAACGCGAAATTCAGCCGCGAGGACAGCCATGAGCGGTAGGGTCTTCCTCGACACGAACGTGCTGATCTACGCTGCTACCGGCCGCGAAGAGTCCGCGGCGAAATACCGGCGGGCGGAAGAAATCGTCGCGCGCGACGAGATCGGCATTTCGACGCAAGTGATCGGCGAGTTCGTCCACAATGTGCAGAACAAGAGGAAGATGAGCCGCCCGTTGACCGCGGCCGAGACGGCGAAGTGGGTCGAGCGTCTGTTCGAATTTCCGCTGATCGATATCGATCGCGCGATCGTCGAAAGCGCGTTGACGCTGCAGCGGCGCCACCAGATCGACTATTGGGACAGCCAGATCGTCGCCGCCGCCGAGCGTTTCGGGGCCGAAGTCCTTTACAGCGAAGATCTGAATCACGGGCAGACGTACGGCTCAGTGCGCTGCGAAAATCCGTTTCGAACGAACTAACCCGCGCAACAGCCGAAAGCCCGCCATGTCCGTCCTCGTCAACGCCGCCACCAAAGTCCTCACCCAGGGCTTCACCGGCAAGAACGGCACGTTCCACTCGCAGCAGGCGATCGCTTACGGCACCAAGATGGTGGGCGGCGCGACGCCGGGCAAGGGCGGCTCGGTCCATCTCGGCCTTCCCGTTTTCGACACCGTCGCCGAGGCGCGCGAGGCGACCGGCGCCGACGCTTCGGTGATCTATGTGCCTCCGCCCGGCGCCGCGGACGCGATCTGCGAGGCGATCGCGGCGGAAATGCCGCTCATCGTCTGCATCACCGAGGGCGTTCCGACGCTCGACATGGTCAAGGTCAAACGGGCGCTGCAAGGCTCGAAGTCGATCCTGGTCGGGCCCAATTGTCCCGGCGTGATGACCGCGGGCGAATGCAAGATCGGCATCATGCCAGGCAACATCTTCATGCGCGGCAGCGTCGGCGTCGTGTCGCGATCGGGAACGCTGACCTACGAGGCCGTGTTCCAGACGACGCGCGAAGGCCTCGGCCAGACCACCGCGATCGGGATCGGCGGCGATCCGGTCAAGGGCATGGATTTCGTCGACGCGATCGAATTGTTCCTCGCCGACCCTGAAACCAAGTCGATCGTCATGATCGGCGAGATCGGCGGCCAGGCGGAGGAGGACGCGGCGCAATTGCTCAGGGACGAGGCGAGAAGAGGGCGCGCCAAGCCGGTGGTCGGCTTCATCGCCGGGCGCACGGCCCCGTCCGGCCGCCGCATGGGCCACGCCGGCGCGATCATCGCCGGAGGCAAGGGCGGCGCCGAGGACAAGATCGCCGCGATGGAGGCGGCGGGCGTGCGCGTCTCGCCTTCGCCGGCCCGCCTCGGCAAGACCTTGGTCGACCTCTTGAACGGAAAATGACGGGAGCGCGGAAATGACCCGGCAGGACATCAATCGGGGGTTGCTGCAAACCTCGTTCCTGTACGGCGCCAACGGCGCCTATATCGAGGCGCTGCAGGCCCGGTACGAAAACGATCCGTCCTCGGTCGAAGCCGATTGGCGCGAATTCTTCGATGCGCTGGGCGACGATCCGGCCAGCGTCGAGAAGACCGCCGAGGGCGCCTCGTGGCGGCGTCCCCAATGGCCCGCCGCGCCCAAGGGCGATCTGATCAACGCGCTCGACGGCGATTGGCCGGCGACGGAAAAGGCGGTGGCCGACAAGCTGCGCGCTGCGGCGGCGGCCGAATCCAAAGCGTCGCCGAGCGAAGACGCGATCCGCCGCGCCACGCGCGACAGCGTGCGCGCGCTGATGATGATCCGCGCCTATCGCATGCGCGGCCATCTGCACGCCAATCTCGATCCGCTCGGCCTCGAACCGCAGAAAGACCACGAGGAGCTTCATCCCGCGACCTACGGCTTCCAGGAATCCGACTACGACCGCGCCATCTTCATCGATCACGTGCTGGGGCTCGAATTCGCCACCGTGCGCCAGATGCTGGCGATCCTGCGCCGCACCTACTGCGACACCGTCGGCTTCGAGTTCCTCCATATTTCCGATCCCGCCGAGAAGGCGTGGATTCAGGAGCGCATCGAGGGGCCGAACAAGGAAATCCAATTCACCAAGGAAGGCAAGCGCGCGATCCTCGGCAAGCTGGTCGAGGCGGAAGGGTTCGAGAATTTCTTCGACATCAAATACCCCGGCGCCAAACGTTTTGGCCTCGACGGCGCCGAGGCGATGATCCCGGCGCTCGAACAGATCATCAAGCGCGGCGGACAGCTCGGCCTCAAGGAGATCGCGCTCGGCATGGCCCATCGCGGCCGCCTCAACGTGCTCAGCCAAGTCATGGGCAAGCCGCACCGCGTCATTTTTCACGAATTCAAGGGCGGTTCGGCCTCGCCCGACGAAGTCGAGGGATCGGGCGACGTGAAATATCATCTGGGCGCGTCGTCGGATCGCGAGTTCGACGGCAACCAGGTGCACCTGTCGTTGACCGCCAACCCTTCCCATCTCGAGATCGTCGATCCGGTCGTGCTCGGCAAGGTGCGCGCCAAGCAGGATCAACTCGACGACTACATCGAACGCGTGAAGGTGCTGGGGCTGCTCATTCACGGCGACGCGGCTTTCGCCGGCCAGGGCGTCGTCGCCGAATGCTTCGGCCTGTCGGGCCTGCGCGGCCATCGCACCGGCGGTTCGCTGCACTTCATCGTCAACAACCAGATCGGCTTCACCACCTATCCGCGCTACTCCCGCTCCTCGCCTTACCCCTCCGACGTCGCCAAATTGGTCGAGGCGCCGATCTTCCACGTCAACGGCGACGATCCCGAGGCGGTGGTGTTCTGCGCCAAGGTCGCCACCGAATATCGGCAGCGGTTCCACAAGCCGGTCGTCGTCGACATGTTTTGCTACCGCCGCTTCGGCCACAACGAAGGCGACGAGCCGGCGTTCACCCAGCCGCTGATGTATCGCAATATCCGCTCGCATCCGACGACGCGGGAGATCTACGCCAAGAAACTCGTCGAAGAGGGGATCGTCACCCAGGGCGAAGTCGACAAGATGCGCGCCGATTGGCGCCGTCGCCTGGAAGCCGAATACGAAGCGGGCCAGGCCTATGTCTCGAACAAGGCCGATTGGCTGGACGGACGTTGGGCGGGCTTCAAGGCGGCGCAGGATCTGGCCGACGACGACCGGCGCGGCGAGACCGGGGTCGACGTCGCGCGCCTCAGAGAGATCGGCGCCCGCATCACTTCGGCGCCCGCCGGCTTCAGCGTCCACAAGACGATCCAGCGCTTTCTCGACCATCGCCGCGCGGCGATCGAGGCGGGCGACGGGATCGACTGGGCGACCGCGGAAGCGCTCGCCTTCGGTTCGCTGCTCGACGAAGGGATTCCCGTGCGTCTTTCCGGCCAGGACAGCGAGCGCGGCACGTTCTCGCAGCGCCATTCCGTGCTCATCGACCAGCAGAACGAAATGCGCTACATCCCACTCAACCACATCCGCGACGGTCAGGCGCGATTCGAGGTCATCAATTCGATGCTCTCCGAGGAAGCGGTGCTCGGCTTCGAATACGGCTATTCGCTCGCCGAGCCGAACGCCCTGACCCTGTGGGAGGCGCAATTCGGCGATTTCGCCAACGGCGCTCAGGTCGTCTTCGACCAGTTCATCTCCTCGGGCGAGCGCAAGTGGCTGCGCATGTCGGGCTTGGTCTGCCTGCTGCCGCACGGCTACGAGGGCCAGGGGCCGGAGCATTCCTCCGCCCGTCTGGAGCGCTGTCTCCAGCTCTGCGCCGAAGACAACATGCAGGTCGTCGTCTGCTCGACCCCGGCCAATTTCTTCCATGCGCTGCGGCGGCAGTTGAAGCGGGACATCCGCAAGCCGCTGATCGTCATGACGCCGAAGTCGATGCTGCGCGCCAAGCGGGCGGTGTCGACCATCGCGGCTTTCGCGCCCGGCGCGAGCTTTCATCGCCTGCTGTGGGACAGCGCCGAAACCCACAAGGGCGAGAAGATCAAGCTGACGCGCGACGACAGGATGCGCCGCGTCATCCTTTGTTCGGGCAAAGTCTATTACGACCTTTACGAAGAACGCGAGAAGCGCGGCGTCGACGACATCTACCTGCTGCGCATCGAGCAGCTCTATCCATTCCCGCTCAAGAGCCTGGTCAAGGAGCTTCAGCGGTTCAAGAAGGCCGAGCTCATCTGGTGCCAGGAGGAGCCCAAGAACATGGGCGGGTGGAGCTTCGTCGAGCCGTATCTGGAATGGGTGCTCGGCCAGGCCAGCGGCAAGTCCAAGCGCGCGCGCTACGCCGGCCGCCCGGCCGCCGCGTCGCCCGCGACCGGCCTGATGTCCAAGCACCTCGCCCAGCTCAAGGCCATCCTCGACGAGTGCTTCGCGTGAGGATGCGCGGTCTCCCGCGGCGCTGCGGTCCGGCGCGCGGCCGCGGCGGGGCTGGCCGAGGCGGTCAAGGCGCTCCAGGCCGGCGATCCCGTCGTCGCGGCGAAGCGCGGGTTTCGCTGCAAACCCTGCCCGACGCCGACAATTTCGCTTCGTCGCGCCGAACCGCGCGCGGCGGTCTCCTCCGTCACTCCCAAAGAAGGGCGCCGCTCGCGGCGCATTGGAGCCATGGCCACAGAAATTCGCGTTCCCGCCCTCGGCGAATCGATCTCTGAAGCGACCGTCGGCAAATGGTTCAAGCAGCGCGGCGACGCCGTGAAGGCCGACGAGCCGCTGGTCGAACTGGAGACCGACAAAGTGACGCTGGAGGTCAATGCGCCGGCGGCGGGCGTGCTGACCGAAGTCGTCGCCGAGACCGGGCAGACGGTGGCGATCGGCGCGCTGCTAGGCGGGCTCTCCCTCGCCGCCGGCGCTTCGCTCCCGGCGGCGGCCGCGAGCCCCGCGCCCGCCAAGGCCGCCGCGCCGGCGGCGAAGCTCGCCGCGCCGACCGCAATGCCGCCGGCGCCCTCGGCGGCTAGAATCGCCAGCGAGAACGCGCTCGATCTCACCCGCGTCGCCGGCAGCGGCAAGCGCGGCCAGGTTCTCAAGGGCGACGCGCTCGCGGCGCTCGCCAAGGCGCCGGCGGCGAAGCCCGCCGCGCCGATCGCCGCGCTGACGCCGATCGCGACGGTCACGCCGATCGCGGCGCGCGCGCCCTCACCCCCCGAGGACGCCGCGCGCGAGGAGCGGGTGCGCCTGACCAAGCTGCGTCAGACCATCGCCCGCCGGCTCAAGGACGCGCAGAACACCGCCGCCATGCTGACGACCTTCAACGAGGTCGACATGAGCGAAGTGATGACGATGCGCGCGCGCTACAAGGACGCGTTCGAGAAGAAGCACGGCGCCAAGCTCGGCCTCATGGGATTCTTCGTCAAGGCCTGCGTGCAGGCGCTGAAGGAGGTCCCGGCCGTCAACGCCGAGATCGACGGCGCTGACCTCGTCTACAAGAACTACTACCACCTCGGCGTCGCGGTCGGCACCGACAAGGGGCTGGTCGTTCCCGTGGTGCGCGACGCGGACCGGCTGTCGGTCGCGGGAATCGAAAGGGCGATCGCCGATCTCGGCGCGCGCGCGCGCGAGGGCGCCTTGAAGATCGAAGAAATGCAGGGCGGCACGTTCACCATCACCAACGGCGGCGTCTACGGCTCGCTGATGTCGACGCCCATTCTCAACGCGCCGCAGTCCGGCATTCTCGGCATGCACAAGATCCAGGAGCGGCCGATGGTCGTCGGCGGCAGAATCGAAATCCGCCCGATGATGTATCTGGCGCTGAGCTACGACCACCGCGTCGTCGACGGCAAGGAGGCGGTGACTTTCCTGGTGCGGGTCAAGGAGGCGCTGGAGGACCCGGCGCGGCTGGTGCTGGATTTGTGATTGTCGATGCTCCGTCATTGCGAGAAGCGTGAGCTCCGAAGCAATCCAGCGGTTGCGTCCTTTGGCGGGCGATTGGCGATCCTGGGTTCGAGCCGGTTTGCGCGATCTGGTTGGAGGCCGGAACAAACTCACGTTCGGTCGTCGCGTTTGAG
>Ga0326727_10007877_pt1 | contig 27630 bp, 21 predicted proteins | sample MB2enrmetagenome_FD_207643 | JGI IMG/M metagenome (GOLD analysis project Ga0326727, IMG submission 207643) | Lab enriched peat soil microbial communities from McLean, Ithaca, NY, United States - MB29MY | ecosystem: Environmental > Terrestrial > Soil > Wetlands > Peat | place: USA: New York...
TTATCTTCCGCAAGGATCATACCGAGGATTTGTGGTCCATCCGGGTTCGCCCCGAGCACCCCATTGCTTTCAAACCGGGCCAGTATGCGACGCTGGGAATCGAGGAGGATGGCAAGGTGGTGGAGCGATCGTACTCCATCTGTTCGAGCCCGCATGAGGCGGAGGTGGAGTTTTTCTTTGAGCTGGTGATGAGAGGTAGAGTTACCCCTCCGCTTTATCACCGCCAAGTCGGTGATACGGTGTTGATGCGGCGTAACGCCAAGGGGACTTTCACCTTTGATGGCAGGAGCGGTCACAAGCAGCATCTATTGGTATGCACGGTGACGGGGGTTGCCCCTTACGTCAGCATGGGACGAGCGCTGGCGCGCGAGGCTCGGCAGGGACGTCATCTCGATGCCAAGGTCGTGGTGCTGCAAGCCGCCAGCCGCTCCTGGGAATTTTCCTATCGCGATGAACTGGAAGCCCTCGCCCATGAGTTTCCGTGGTTCAGCTACATCCCCGTCATCAGCCGGCCCTGGGAAGACCCGGAATGGAAAGGGGAAGTCGGGCGGGTGGAAGACATCCTCCGCAAATACATCGATGAGCTCAAGCTCGGGCCCCAGCAGACGACGGTCTATCTCTGCGGCCACCCGCAGATGATTGAAAACGGCAAGGGGATTTTGCGCCGCCGCGGCTTTCCAAAGGAATCCATCCGCGGGGAGGTTTACTGGGCGCCTCATAAAGAAGCCAGTTAGGTTCCGATCTTGCCCAGTGGAAGAGTTCTTTGGAATAGGTCCTATCCCTTTCGACCCCAATAAACCCATTTGGAATATTCGTCCGCGTTGACCGCAAGCGTGGACACGTTCCTCCACCGATGGATTCCACGATGTCAGGCGGAGGAACACTACTGAGGAAGCGTTGCAAGCCGCGGGGCAGCCTGGGGGGTTGTTTGAGGGGTCTCGATATCCAGACCGGCGAGGCGTGAAATCGTCTGCGCTGCCAGCTCCGCGAACCTGATATGAGCGCGCGCAACCGTGAGGGTGAAGTTTTCGTGCCGCTGTGTTAGGAATTCGGCGCGCGAGAAGAGAATCATGTTGCGATGTCTGGCCAAGGTGATTTCGCTGTATTCCAGGGATTGGGCCTTGGAGTTACGGAAGAGGCGCGATTCAATCCAGAGCAGGCGCCGCGAGGTCAGCAAAACCCAGATGCGGCGCGGTCCGCCCCGGGAGCGCTTCCAGCCCGGCAAGGCTCCGAGCAACTCCTCATCACTCTCCAGCAGGTGGGTGAACGTTTCCAGCCGCTCCGGGGCGATCTCCAACAAGCTTTCCTTGAGGTTCGTTGGATACTTCCGGCGAAAAACCCATCGCAAGATTCCTCCCAAAGCTGAGCCGGCAATGCTCAGGTCAAACGCTAGGGTTCTCAGAATGCGCGGACCGAGGAAAGCAAATAACACGACGAAAATGATGACGATGGCCAACATCACCCAAGGCGCGTAAACGGAGAGGAGAGTTGTGGTGAGAACGCCGGCGTCTTCGCCGAGGCTAATGGCGAAGTTTGCCGTCCCATAGCTTTTGGAAGTGCTCATCAGACGCAAACCGGATTTCGTGGAATGCGCCGCGGCCGCCAGCGTTCCGCCCATTATCATGGCCAGGGCAATTTCCGGGGCGTTGTTGGTGTTCAGGGTGGCGCCACTGGCCACGGCTCCGGCGATGGGGCGCAGCAACGTGTGAACGAAGTCCCAAATATTGTCGAGCAGGGGAAATTTCTGGGCGAGGATTTCACAGAGCGCCAGCACCCCCAAAATAAAAATGGCTTGGTCTGAAGCCAGCCATGCGAATCGGGGAGAGAGATGAATCACTTGGCCAAATCGCGCAAAAAGGGCGAGAAGGAAAAGCGGCAGATAGGTGTTGACGCCGCTCGATAGTGCCAAACCCCAGGGAAGTCCACTGATCATCCCCACCTCGCGCCGGAGAAAGCCCGCTCCCCTGCATTCTCACACTGCGCGGGGGGAGGGGTCAAGGGATCGCCGATTGATGACTGTCGACGGCCATTGTCGCTCGCGCGCAACCAGGGTTTCACAATCGTCAATCGACAATCGTTAATCGGCAATTGCGCGGGTGCGCTCGGGATGAAGGCGATAAGCCACGAGGGTTTCCGGCCAGAAAGTGACCCTTACTTTGGCAATCCGGCTGGTAGGGAACAGGCGGCGTAGCTGGCGCGCGGAAAGCAGCCCGAGTTCCTGGACCGTGCCCCTGGGAATGTGCGTGCCGAGCAGACGGTTGTACTGCATCTGAAGGGGTCGAGGCAGAAACTGGAAAAACGGCAAGTGGTGATGGGTCTCAAACGGGTACCAATAGTTCGGAGTTGTAACAAACCAGCTTTTGCCCACGCGCATGACCTCTTGGGCGAATTTCTCCTGGCGATCCGGCCCGAGGACGTGCTCAATCACGGCGTTGGAAAACACCAAATCAAAACTTTGGTCGGGGAAGGGAAGCGCGCAACCGTCAAACAGCGCGTATTGCGGTTGCGGATAATGCTGGCGCGCCGCCAGAATTTCATGGCCCTCGTATCCGCCCGCCACAATCCGCTCGGGAAACGGGTAAACGTCTTCCAAGGAATATTGTAGAAACACCTCGCCGCTCGCGCCCACGTCGAGCACACGATCTTCCGGGCGCGCGCAAAACACCTTGTTTAACAAATCGAACTTCTTTGTCCGCGACCGGTGGCTCAGGTTTTTGAGGACACGTCTGAATGCAGAATCTTTAGTTTCCGGCACGTTTTCTCCGCGCAGAGATAGTATATGGAAAATGGCCCGGGAAACAGGTGCCTCTCCAGAAATTTGATCAATTATCCGTTTCAGTCGAGCAGGCTAACCCGCATTTCTCACGACGCTTGGCGGGGGCTGCCGAAAGGGCGGGGTTCAGCCCCGCCGAAATCGTGGCTTCCTCCCGTTGTTCGTCCCGTCCCCCGCATGGCTTGCGCCCGCAAGCTGTGCGGGGCACGGGACAACAGAATCATCATAAAGGCCTTGTAACGGTAGGGCTAAAGCCCCGCGCAGCCAAGCCGCCCGACCCGCAAGCGCGAAGGAGCCGATCAACCAGGTGCAGGTTTTCGCCCTGCTCGCCGCGCAGGTACCGAGCCAGCGCGTGGCGATGCTGTCCGCGCAAAACTCCCTCTCTTCTTCCAAATAATCTTCCAAATCCTCGCAACTCAGTGTGATCTCCGATCTTGCGCATTTGGCCTAATGCATCTCGACTTCGGATGTTGTTCCAAAAAGCTCGTCAAGGTGGTTCCAACGTGCTGGTTCCTTCGGGTTGACAGTGGACGCTTCCAGGGAGGAACTCCAGTGCCTTAGTGTCTCAAGAAGCGTTTCCGTCACGCCATCAATCCCCAACGAGGTCAGTTGATTATTCGTCCTCTTACATGTAACCTTATGGGATGCGTGAGGACACACGATCAGTTAAGCGCCCGTCGGAGCGTAAGCGGGTCCAAATGGCTGTGACTCTTGTAATAGAGAGTGACGAGGCTGAATACCTCGCTACTACCGTTGACCTCTCCTCTCATGGCTTGCGACTGCAATCCAACGCCACCCTTGCCCCGGGCCAGCCCGTGGGCCTGCTTCTTCCTATCGAACCCGATTGCTTCATCAAAGCGCGCGTGGTCTGGGTAGGCAAGGCTGACTCGGCCCAAGCTGGTCAGGCAGGATTCGAATTCTTGAACCCCCTTGCAGGGCCAGTGTGCTGAATATCGAAGAGGTCATACCCTGCCTTTAAATGAGATTCTCCATGCGGGAAGAGCAGCCTTACCCCTCTCATTGACTCAGCACTGATGCCACTCGAAACCGTGAGCGGGTTTGCTCCCCTTACCCTGCTTGCAGGTCCGCCGTGCAGTGGGGACAGCAGGTGGCCCCAAGCGGCGTGCTGAGAGCCGGGTTGCCGTCGGTCGTCCTTCCATTATGTTGATTAAAACAGAGGGAGTTATTGAAAATGAGGAGAAGAGGAAAGATGGAGCAGTCGATCTGAATGTGTCTTGAAGAAGGCGGGTTGCGTGATAATCGAGGCGAGGCCGGACCAGAGCGCACCCCTACGGGAAGGACTGCCGAGGCAATGGCACGAAAATATTATGGTAAACTCGGCGGCACGACGATCCGGACTTTGTGGCGAGGCGTGGCCGCGCCTTTCTCGGAGCCCGGTTGCCGCCGCGCTGAGATTCGGCAAGATCACAGCCATGGTATTTGACCTAATCCTGATGAGAAGCCATCATGCTGGTTTCGTTTCTGGTCCGCAACTTCCGCTTCCTCGGTTGCCCCATGAGTGAGCCCCTCACCCGATCCCATTTATTTGCGCGCCTTCCCACCTCGCAGGGGGAAGGGCCATCCCGTTCAACCCACGAACTGGAGTCACTACCCGACACGGCGGACCCCGGTGGACGCCGGTCGCAGACCATTTCCGTGGCGGCCTTTGCTGTGACGATGTTTTTGAGCGCCGCGTTACTCTTCCTGGTGGAACCGATGTTCGCCAAGATGGCGTTGCCGCTCCTTGGCGGGAGCGCCGCGGTGTGGACGACATGCATGGTCTTCTTCCAAGGGACGCTGCTGGCAGGGTACGCTTATGCACATGCATCGGCGAAGCTGCTGGGAAAGCGCACCCGAGTTGCCGTGCACGCGGCGGTCCTGCTGGCCGCCTTGGCATTGCTCCCGGTTCATGTGCCTGGCGGATGGACGCCGCCGTCGCAACCCAATCCCGTATGGTGGCTGCTGCGGCTGCTACTGGTGGCGGTAGGCTTGCCCTTCTTCGCATTGTCCGCCACCACTCCCATCCTGCAAAAATGGTTTGCACTTTCCGAGCATCCCTCGTCCGGCGACCCGTACTTTCTTTACGCCGCGAGTAATTCCGGGAGCTTGCTGGGCCTATTGAGTTACCCGTTCCTGCTTGAGCCCTTGCTGCGACTGAGCGATCAAAGCCGGCTCTGGACTTGGTGCTACGTATTGTTTTTATTGCTGGCGACCGCTTGCATTCTGCTGGTGTGGCGCTCGCCGCATGAGGGATCAGCCCAGACGAGCATGCCACGGCCGAACGCGCGGAGGGAAGAAGTGGCCGCTGACAACGCTGAAAATCCCACGCTGCGTGGACGGTTACGCTGGGTGGCGCTCGCCTTTGTGCCGTCCAGCCTGATGCTGGGGGTTACGACTGCGCTCACCACTGATGTTCCCGCCATTCCCCTGTTCTGGGTCCTTCCCCTTGCTCTCTACCTGCTCAGTTTCGTGTTGGTATTCGCGCGCAAACCCCTTCTCTCGCATCTTTGGCTGAGCCGGCGCCTGCCGCTTCTGATTCTGGCCGCCGCGATTCCAATCGTATTAAAGGGCGTGCTGCCTTTGATGGCTTTACTCCCCATTGATCTGCTGACCCTCTTTGCTGTTGCCATGGTATGCCACGGGGAAGTGGCCCGCAGTCGTCCTTCTACCCACCATCTCACCGACTTCTATCTTTGGATTTCCGTGGGGGGAGTGCTCGGAGGTGCATTCAACGCCCTGCTGGCGCCGGTGATCTTTAGCACGGTGGTGGAGTTGCCGATAGCGCTGGTGCTGGCCGCAATGCTGTGCCCGCCGATCTACAAAGCAGAGGATACACTCCGCGCGCGCAGGCTTGACTACCTTTTGCCGGCAGCGCTGGGGCTCGCCGTCGCCGTCGCGACTCTGGAGCTGCAAGCAAAGGGCGTGGCCCCGGGGCGGTTGTTCAACCTCATCATCTTTGGCCCAGCCGCGATCTGCTGTCTGCGCTTTGGCACGCGGCCCCGGCGTTTTGGGCTGGGAGTGGCAGCCTTAATCCTGGCCAGCCAGGTTTACGCCGGGCCGTTCGGCCACATCCTCCACAGCGAGCGTAGCTTCTTCGGTGTTTACCGCATTTGCGATGATGTCGAAAAGAATTGCCGTGTGCTGTTTCATGGCAGCACCGCGCATGGTCTCCAGAGCCTGGATCCCAGCCGCGCGTGTGAACCGCTGGCCTACTACACGCGCAGCGGGCCGATGGGCCAGGTGTTCGAGGCTTTTCAGGTGAGCCCCGTGGAGAACGAAGTGGCGGTCATTGGGCTGGGCGCGGGGGTCATGGCTTGTTACCACCAAGCCCATCAGCGGTTCACATTTTATGAAATCGATCCGACCGTCTTGCACATCGCCCAAGATCGGCGTTACTTCACCTACCTGTCCGATTGCGGGCCCCCTGTGCGCGTGGTGCTGGGGGATGCACGCCTGTCGTTGCGCGACGCTCCCGCGCACGGCTATGGCCTGATGGTGCTGGACGCCTTCAGCGGCGATTCCATCCCCACACACCTTTTGACCCGCGAGGCGTTGGCCCTCTACCTGACCAAACTTGTCCCGAACGGTGTTCTGGCCTTTCACATCAGCAATCGGTACCTGGACCTTCATGGTGTGTTGGGCAATTTGGCCCACGATGCGGGCTTGTCCTGCTTGATGAATGATGACGCGCACGTCAGCGAAGATGAAACGCGAGAGGGCAAGTTCGCTTCCATGTGGGTGGTGATGGCCCGCCATTCAAACGACCTGGAAGCGCTGCAAGGTGACCCACGCTGGAGGGATCTCCGTGCTGTGCCGGGTTCGCGGGTGTGGACAGATGATTTCTCCAACATTGTGAGTATCCTCAGGTTCAAATGACGCGCCCGAGCGTATCCATGCCGGCCAATTCTCGGCCAGGGAGAGGGAAGCACCCTCAGGATGTGCAGTCGCCCTCCGTTGAAAGCTGAAAGCGGTATTGGAATACTCTTACCGGTATGCCTCCCGGCTGGCGCGCCGTGCAAGTGCGCGCGAAGCTCCTGCGGTTCGCATGGAAACCGGCACCAGCCCGGTTTCTTGCTTTGTCTCTTCCTCACTGTGCACCAACGCACCCTGGTCTTCCTTGGCAAAAATCAGTTTGCTCAGGACGGCATCAAAATCCACGGTGATGAGGTCTCCGAGTTGAATTTGCTCGGTGGCAAGCAGGTTCGAGATGGGGAAGACCAGATGGCGCTCGATAGAGCGCTTCAGGTGGCGCGCCCCGAATTTGATGTCCGTGCCTTCGCGCAGCAGAAAGTCCCGCGCCGCCGTCGTGCAACGAAACACAAACTGGCGCCGGTCGGTGGCGTTGATGATGCGTTGTTGCACGCGAGCAAGTTCGATGTCGAGGATCTTCTCCAGGTGTTCACGAGTGAGAGCGCGGAATACAATGACCTTGTCGATGCGATTCATGAACTCCGGCGAAAATTTGCGCCGCGCCGCCTCCGTGGCTGCCCGGTAGATCTTCTGGTCCAGCTCCTCATCTTCATCGCTCCGGTTGGCGGCGAAGCCCAGCCCACCGTTCATCAGGTTCATCACTTCGTGCGAGCCGAGGTTCGAGGTGAGGAAAATCATGGTGTTTGAAAAATCAACACGGCGGTTATCACCCAGGGTGAGGGTACCCTTGTCCAAAATGCCGAGCAGGAGCTGCCAGAGCGCGTCGGAGGCTTTCTCGATTTCGTCAAACAGGACTAGCGAAAGTTTGATCTTTTCCGTGTGGTGTTGATCGAGCGCCTCCTGGGTAATCAACGGCTGGGTTTCGCGGTGGCCGAGGTACCCTGGTGGGGAACCGATCAGCTTGGCAATCTCGTGGCTGTGTTGGAATTCCGCACAATCCACCTTAACAAAGCCGCGCGGTTTGTCGAAGAGGGCTTCCGCGGTGGCTTCCACCAAGCGCGTTTTGCCGGATCCCGTGGGTCCGAGAAAGAGGAGGTTTACCACCGGCCGTCCGGGCGTGGAAAGCCCCGCGCGATAAACCTGGTAGGTCCGCGCCAGGCGGCGCACCGCGCGGTCCTGCCCCACGACCCGCCGGCGAAGAGCTGTCTCAAATTCCCGCACTTCCGGGCTGTTCAGGCTTGGATCCAGGATTGTTTGACGTGCGCCCATATTCATCCTCCTTTGGTTTTCACGCGTCGAAAGCCGGCGTCTTAACCTTGCGAAGCTCATGGAGCTTCACGTCCAGGGTCCCTCGAAGCAATTTGAGCCCGGAAATCAACTGGGCTGACAACTCACGGTCTTTCATCAACTCGAGCAAGGGCAAAGGCAAATCCGCAAGGTCGAAATGAAGATTCCGAATCGCTAAGAGCAAATCCCGGAGGTATCGCGAGTCGTGCTCGAAAGGTTGAACCACGTTTCGTGAAGCTTTCTCGCGCAGTCCCTTCCAGTCGACTCGCACAAAAGGATGCTTGGACGCAACTCCCCGAACAACGTCGTCGCTAATGCGTGGCCGGCGGCCCAGGCAGGCCAGATGAATTTGTCGCACGCGTCCTTCTTGGCGTACGTTGTGGACCAGGTAATACGATTCGCCGCGTTTGCGAATAAAAGCCATAAACTTTGGATGAGCCCTCCTTGATCATCGCGCTATCAGGCTGCGTCGGGGGCTCTCTCCTGCGGTTGATACCCGTGTTGCCCGCGTAGTGGAAAAAATGCCACTACGCTTCACTGGATGCAAGCAATTTATTTTGGTTGCTGCTATAAAAAATTCTTTTGCTCATGAGTTGAGAAGTTGGGCAATGCCCCAAATCTACTCGATGGTGCGCTCTACAGAACGAGGAGCCAACTTCTCCGCGTGGCGCAATGATAAAGACTCACCGCAGAGGCACAGATACCACAGAGGGAAGCACGTCTGTTTGTGCGGGTAGGGATCACCCTTCCTGGTTTGTTGCACCACAATTCTTTCTCTGTCTGCTCTCCGTGACCTCCGTGGCCTCTGTGGTGAAATTCTCTTTGGGTTGCAGCTCGGCAGCACCAGGGTTGAGCAAAGAGGCGCGCCATGAGCGAGTGTGCGTGCAAGGGGACGGGTCGAGGGTTGGCCGCTGTCGAAAGGCCCATAGCCATGCCGGTCGGGGTACAGACCAATTCCCATGCGGCCAGGCAAGCCAAGTTGGCGCGGCGCGCCGAATTCGTCTGACCCTAACTTGCCCCGTGTTATAATTTCGTTGCTTGAGGGCTGCGGCTCGCACATTCAGCGCGCGGCATGCAATTCTAACCTCCGGGGGAAAGCTGGAGAAGAATCCATGGCAGTGAATAACTACGAGCAGGTTTGGCACAACGGCAAATTCATTCCCTGGGGGGAGGCCACGATCCACGTTTCCGCGCACGTGGTCCATTATGCTTCCTCTTTGTTTGAAGGCATTCGTTGCTACGATACGCCGACCGGCCCGGCGATCTTCCGGTTGAAGGAGCACACCGACCGTCTGGTGAACTCGGCCAAGATTTATCGGATGGAGTTGCCTTTCACCCGCGAGCAACTGGCGCAGGCGATGGTGGAGTTGGTGCGCGTGAACAACGTCAAGCACTGCTACCTTCGCCCGGTGGTGTTTCGCGGGCAGGGCGAAATGGGCGTCAATCCCCTGAAGAATCCCATTGAGATTTACATCTTGGCGTGGGCTTGGGGGAAATACCTGGGAGACGAAGCGCTGCGCCATGGCGTGGATGTGTGTGTTTCCTCCTGGCAGCGGATTGCCCCCAACACTTTGCCGGCCATGGCGAAAGCTGCGGCCAATTACATGAATTCCCAGCTCATCAAGATGGAAGCGCTCACCAACGGCTATATGGAGGGCATCTCCCTCGACACCAGCGGCCATGTGAGCGAAGGCAGTGGTGAGAATATCTTTGTCATCCGCGGCGGCAAAATCTATACGCCGCCACTCTCCGCCTCCGTGCTGCCGGGCATCACGCGCGACTCGGTGATGACGCTGGCGCTCGAGATGGGCTACGCGCTGAGTGAGCAGAATATCTCACGCGAAATGCTCTACATTGCCGATGAGGTCTTCTTCGCGGGAACCGCGGCGGAAATCACTCCCATCCGTTCCGTCGACCGGATCGTCGTGGGCAAGGGCCAGCCCGGCCCCGTCACGCGCGCCTTGCAGGACCGTTTCCTCGCGATCGTGCAAGGCCAGGCGGAAGACAAATATGGTTGGCTGACCTTGTGCAGCCAGCCCGTGGCAGCGGGCCGCTGAGCGCGGCGCCGCCTTCCGGAATCCGATGGGCGAAGGGTGCAAACCTTTCCTTTGACGCCTTCTTGGGCGTATGCTAACTTGAACGAAAATCAGGGGGATGGCTTCAGAGAGGGTTCCAGATGGCTAACAGCGCCGATGGTCTGAACATTGACACGCTGCTGCGGACTGCCTGCGAGAACAAAGCTTCCGACTTGCACCTGAAGGTCGGGAACTATCCTTATCTCCGTGTCGATGGCGAACTCCGCGCGCTCACGCAGTACACGCGCATTTCCAGTGAGGACATGCTGAACATGGCGTTCAGCATGATGACGAACCGGCAGAAGCAGAAGTTCAAGGAAAATGCCGAACTCGACATGGCTTACGGCGTGGCGGGCTTGGGCCGCTTCCGCGTCAACGTCTTCCAGCAGCGTGGCAACGTGGGCATGGTGCTCCGCGTCATTCCCACCAAGATCCGCACCCTGGAGGAACTTCTTCTGCCGCGCGTGATCGACAGGATCTGCCAGGAATCTCGCGGCATGGTGCTGGTGACGGGGACCACCGGTAGCGGTAAGTCCACGACCCTGGCGGCCATGGTGGATCGCATCAATACCAGCCGCACCGACCACATCATTACCATTGAAGATCCCATCGAGTTCCTTCACCGTGACAAAAAGGGTTTTGTCAACCAACGCGAAGTGGAAGTGGATACGTCGAGTTTCGGCGCTGCCCTGCGCGCTGCCCTGCGCCAGGACCCGGACGTCATCCTGGTGGGCGAAATGCGCGACCTGGAGACCATCCAGACGGCGCTCCTGGCCGCGGAGACGGGCCATCTGGTGTTCTCCACCTTGCACACCATGGACGCCACGGAAACCATCCAGCGTACCATCGCGGTTTTCCCGCCCCCGGAACAGAAGCAGATTCGTTTGCAGTTGGCGAGCACCCTGAAGGGGATTATCTCCCAACGCCTGGTCCGCAAGGCGGACGGCATTGGACGTGCTCCGGCGGTGGAGGTGCTGGTCGCCACCGAGTATATTCGTGATTGCATTATCAACCCGGATAAGACCCGCCTGATTCGTGACGCCATCTCTGCCGGCGTCTCACAATACGGAATGCAGACCTTCGACCAGTCTCTTTATGACCTCTACAGCCAGGGGCTGATCACGCTGGAAGAAGCCTTGGGCAATTCCACCAACCCCGACGAGTTCAAACTGCGCATCGCCGGCATCAGCAACACGGCCGACGCCGCCCGCGAAGAGATGGAGAGAGCCAGCCAGGCTGACCGGTTTGCGAAAAAATAAGCAGGCCCCGCCCGATCCCCTCACGGCGGCGCTGCGCATGCTGGCGCGCCGTCCCTATTCCATCGCCGAGATGCGGCGGGCCCTCGAAAAAAGATGCCCCCAAAGTGCGCAGGTGTCTGCGGCCATCGCCCGTCTGCGCGAACTCGGCTACCTCGACGACCGCAGATTTGCCGAACAATACGCGTATTCGCTCGCCCAAAGCCGGGCCTTCGGGCCCCATCGCCTCCGGCGTGAACTGAAAGCCAAACTCGTTAACTACCGGGAAATCGAGCCTGCGGTGAAACGGGTTTTTCAAGAAACCCCGGCTCAAGCGTTACTGGAACAAGCGCTGGCCAAAAAGCTCCGTACTCTTCGCCTGCCGCTTACGCGCCCCCGGTTCCACTCGCTCTGTCAAAGCCTGTTGCGCCTGGGATTCAACGCGGATGATATTATAAAAGCGGTCCGCGTGCGGCCCGAACTCGCTCCCGTCGCGGAAGATTTTGAGCCCGCGGATCTGGAAAGTTCTGGGGAGGAGCAGGATACAGAGCACTCTTAAAGCTCTTGACCCATCGCGGACGAGTGCAGATGAAATGGGCTTTCTCTGTGTCCTCCGTGTTTTTCAAGATTTAACACAGAGTACACGGAGGAACTCAGTGACCTCTGTGTTGAGGCTTTTCTGAACACGGAGGACACCGAGATAATACGTCAGGCTTGGAAAGTCTTCGCGACGCTCGGAGAGGTTGGCTCGAATGACGGAGCTGGAGCGGTTGAACAAGATCACGGAGAGTATTATTGGAGCAGCCATTCAGGTTCATCGGACGTTAGGTCCCGGGCTGCTTGAGTCCGCCTATGTGGCCTGTTTGGCATTCGAGCTGGGAAAAAGAGGACTGAAAGTGGAACAGCAGAAACCTGTTCCGCTGGTTTATGAACAGGTGAAGCTCGAATGCGGTTACCGAATGGATGTGCTGGTGGAACAATCGGTCGTTGTCGAGGTGAAATCCGTTGAAGCCTTGGCACCGATTCACGAGGCTCAGGTCATGTCTTATTTGCGGCTTTCAGGATGTAAGTTAGCCCTGCTGATTAACTTCAATGTAGTGGTGCTGAAAGACGGCATTCGACGGTTCGTCAACGGCAGGATATAGAGGTCCCTCAATGCCATAACGAGGGCTTGTCTCAGTGCCCTCTGCGCTTGGTTCTTCTCTGTGGCCTCTGTGTTAAACTCTTTACTATGACATAAAACGAGATCACAATTCGACGGTTCATCAACGGCAGAATCTAAAAGCTTTTAACACAGAGGGCAACGAGGAAAGACCCAACACAGAGGACACAGAGATAATCCTGCGGGCCTCCGTGTTCTCTGTGCGAAGTTCTTCTCCGTGCTCTCTGTGTTAAATTCTTTACTATGACATCAAACGAGATCAGAACCCGATTTTTGGACTTCTTTGCGAGCCGCGGCCACCGCGTGGTCCCGTCGTCGTCGCTAGTCCCGGCGAACGACCCCACGCTCCTTTTTGCGAACGCCGGCATGAACCAGTTTAAGGATGTGTTTTTGGGCCGCGAGCGCCGCGATTACGTGCGCGCCTGCTCGTCGCAGAAGTGCGTGCGCGCGGGCGGCAAGCACAATGACCTCGAACAAGTGGGCCGCACCACCCGCCATCACACCTTCTTCGAAATGCTCGGCAATTTTTCTTTCGGCGACTATTTTAAGAAAGAAGCCATCCCCTGGGCGTGGGAGCTTATCACCAAGGATTTTGCCATCCCCCGCGATCAGCTTTACGTGACGGTATTCCGGGAAGACGACGAGGCCGAGGGTATTTGGGCGCAGGACGTCGGCGTGCCGCGCGACCGCATTTTCCGCCTGGATGAGCACGATAACTTTTGGCAGATGGGCGATACGGGCCCCTGCGGGCCGTGCTCGGAAATCCATTACGACCTGGGCCCGGCGGCGAGCGACCAGGGGCACACCGACTGCAAGTTTCCCTGCGACTGCGGCCGCTACGTGGAATTGTGGAACCTCGTCTTCATGCAGTTCAATCGCGACGAGCAAGGCGTGATGACGCCGTTGCCGCGGCCTTCCATTGACACCGGCGCGGGCCTGGAGCGCCTGGCCGCTGTGCTGCAAGGCAAGCTCTCCAACTTTGAAACCGATTTGTTCCGCCCGCTGATTGACGAAGCCGCAGAACTAGCTAACGTCGAGTATGGCGCTAACCATGACACGGATGTTTCCCTGCGCATCATCGCCGACCACGCGCGCGCGTCAACATTCCTGATTTCCGATGGCGTGCTGCCCTCGAACGAAGGCCGCGGGTACGTGCTGCGCCTCATCATGCGCCGCGCGCTCTATCATGGCCAGACGCTTGGCCTGAATGAGCCGTTCCTTTACAAGATCAGCAGCCGTGTCGTGGACATAATGAAAGACGCGTATCCGGAACTAGTCCAAACCGCGCCCCACGTCGCCAAGGCTATTAAGATCGAAGAGGAGCGCTACGAGCGCACAACGAGGCGCGGACTGGAGGAACTGGAAGCCACGTCGACCGTCACCATAAGTACGGGTGCAAGTCTTCCATTTCGGGATCGCAAAGCCCAAAGGCAGGAGCAGGCCCAGAACCTTCCCCAACAGTACCGAGGGAATATCGTACTGCCAGTTGGGCGCCTCGTTGAAATTTGGCGATTACCCGGGAGCGAACTCTTCAGGTTACACGACACCTTCGGACTCCGCCCTGACTTTGTGGATGACATCGTCAGAATTCACGGTGGCACGGTTGACCGCGAAGGCTACGAAGCCGAAATGCAGAAACAGCGCGAGCGCGCTCGCGCATCGTGGAAGGGAGCCGAGAAGAAAGCCGCCACGCCGGTGTTTTTGAAGCTGGCGGAAGACGGCAAGACGGACTTTGATGGCTACGCACAGACGACTTCCGCCGATTGCCGCATCATGGCATTGGTTCAGAAGGGTGAGCCTGTTGCAGAAGTTAAACCCGGAGACGAAGTGGAAATTGTCCTCGACCACACGCCTTTCTATGCCGAAGCGGGCGGGCAAGTGGGCGATACCGGTCATTTCCTCGCCCCGGCGACGGACCACGAAGTTGCTCATGTTCTTAACACCTATTATCCCGTGAGCGGATTGATCGTCCACAAGGCCGTGGCGCGCGAGGGACTTCGGATGGGAGACCTGATCACCGCCGTTGTCGATACGGAGCGGCGGGATGCGACGCGGCGGAACCACACGGCGACGCATTTGCTCCACGCGGCATTGCGGAAGACACTGGGGACGCACGTCAAGCAAGCCGGTTCGCTCGTGGCGCCAGACCGCTTGCGCTTCGACTTCACGCACTACACAGGGTTGGGCGAACAAGACCTGCTCGACATTGAGGATCTGGTGAACCAGCACGTGCTTAAGAACGAGGAAGTCGCGACGACCGTCATGGACCTCGACACGGCGGTGAATACGGGTGCCATGGCGCTTTTTGGGGAAAAGTACGCGGACCAAGTGCGCGTGCTCACGATTGATGACTTCTCGAAGGAACTCTGCGGCGGCACGCACGTGCGCCGGACGGGTGACATCGGCCTCTTCAAGATTGTGTCCGAGGGCAGCGTGGCGGCCGGTACGCGGCGTATTGAAGCGTTGACAGGCACCGGCGTACTTGAACACTTGCGGTGGCAAAGCCAGTCGTTAGCGCAGGCTTCCGAGGCGCTGCGCGCGAAACCCGACGAACTGATGGAGGCCATCGCGAAGCTCACCGAAAGTGAGAAGAAGCTCCGCAAAGAACTGGAAGCGCAACAAATGAAGCGCGCGGCCTCCGCCGCCGGCGACCTGGTGCAGCAAGCACGCGAGATAAAAGGGGTGCGCGTCGTCGCAGCGCGCGTGGAGGTGACGGACCGCTCCGCCATGCGCCAGATGGTGGACGACCTGCGCGTGAAATTGCAATCCGGCGTGATCGTGCTGGGCAGCGTCGCGGACGGAAAGGTCTCCCTCATCGCGGCCGTGACGAAGGACCTCACCGCTAAGCTTGACGCGGGCAAGATCGTTAAGCAGGCGGCGACCTACGTCGAAGGATCCGGCGGCGGGCGCAAGGACCTGGCGGAAGCCGGCGGCAAGAACCCCGCGAAGCTTGATGAATCCCTCCAAGCCGTGCCGAGCATCATCGAGCAGATGCTTTAGCGCGAAGCTGTTTCAAAACCTCCTGTAACTTATTGATTTGATTAGCCAAGCTTGGGCGACCCCAGGGAGGGCAGGCTGGGGCAGGAAACTAGGTCATTTATTTTCAATAAGTTACAACCGCCTGACTCGCCCAAACCTGGGGAGTATCGGGGATTCGCTAAGTATCCACAAGCTGCAGGCGCTCTGATAGCTTATAAGATTTCCCCCGCGAAAAAAAACGAGATACGTCGTTCCCCTACAATCGAAGCAAGCGCCAACGCCACAAAAAGGCGAGCGTTGTATGCGAAGGCGCGCGGTTGTATATTACTGCGCGGCTTGAGGCATCGGGCCAACGAAATGAAAATTGAGAAGAGGGGTTTGGCGATGGGGCGAATCAGGGTTGCTCTAGTTCTCACGATCCTGCTCCTACTCAGCAGCAACGCGCACGCACAAGCACCGGTGGCCTTTCGGGTTTTGTGCGGGGTCACGGATGCGACGGCGACGCGCTGGGACGGGTCGCTGAAGGTTGAGAATGCCGGCCGGTACACTTTGGAAGGCTGGCGTTTTGAGGGCGACGACAATGTGCACGGCAATCGTTTTCATTTCTCCACGCGTGCTGCGCGCAGGTTTGGCGAATCCGAGGGCAGAACCATTGTGGCCAACGGCCTCATCATTACTGCCAGCTCCGTGACGGAAAGCAGTGAGTTTGTCTTCAAGACGGCGCAAGGGGAATTCAGTTTTCGCGCCTCGGAGATTCCTTACGCCAAGGGGATTTACGAGTTGGACGGGCGCGTTTATGTAGACCGAATCCCGGTGGCGGCGCGCCTCACGAATACTCGCGAGGAGGAGGATTATCCCGCCATCGCTTCCGGCCCTAATGGCGACATTTGGCTTGCCTACGTGCAGTTCCATCACAGTCCGGACGCGGACAAACTCCGTGCGGCGATTTCCGGAGCACCCCAAGACTTCAAGCAGTACGCCGAGCCCACGGGCGGCGACCAAATCTGGGCGCGAAAATACTCGGCAGGGAACTGGGACGAAGCAATTGCCCTAACGCCGCCTGGCGGTGATTTCTATAAGACCGCCGTCGCGGTGGACGGGAACGGTCGCGTGTGGGTTTTCTGGTCGGAAAACGACGAGGGCAATTTTGATATCTTCGCGCGAGCTGTGGATGCTTCAGGGGCAAAGGAGCAATTGCGGATTTCAAAGGAGGCGGGCGCGGATATTGATCCGGTAGCGACCACGGATGCGAGTGGCAAAGTGTGGGTGGCGTGGCAAGGTTGGCGTGATGGCGTCGCTGCCATTTTCGTGGCGCATCAAGAGGGCGGTGGCTTCTCCCCCCCGGTGAAGATTTCCAATTCGAACAAAAATGAATGGGACCCCGCCATCGCTGCGGATAAAACCGGCCGCGTGGCGGTGGCATGGGATTCCTACCGCAATGGCAATTACGACGTCTACGCGCGCACTTATTCGGCCAATGCCTGGGGCGATGAGATTCCCATTGCCGCCACCGCGCGCTACGAAGCATATCCTTCCATTGCTTACGAACCGAGTGGACGACTGTGGATTGCCTATGAGGAGGGCGGCCGAGGCTGGGGGAAAGATTTTGGCGCTTATGCTACCTCGGGCATTTCTCTTTACCAGGGGCGACGGATCTCGCTGCGAGGGTTGGAACCCGATGGCCGCTTGGTGGCGCCCGATGTTTCTTTTGAGTCGAGATTGGTGGGCGCGCCGAACTTGCGCCCCGACCTTCCGGGCCGGCAAAGCGACTCGGGGGCCTTGGACCCAGATATTGGCAAGGCTTGGCACCGGGCCGACGGTGACGGCGCCGCGAATTATTCCGGCACGGCGAAAAACACGCTGCCTCGCCTGGTGGTGGATGGTTCGGAGCGCATATGGCTTGTGTTCCGCTCCCCCCATCCCACTTGGTGGAATCCGATTGGGACAGTGTGGAACGAGTACCTGGTTTCTTTCAACGGCAAGGAATGGACTCGGCCGATTTTCCTGAACCACACGGATAACATCTTGGATAACCGCCCGGCCCTGGTGGCGGTTGCCAATGGCAAGCTGCTGATCGTGAATTCGTCCGATGGCCGGCGAAATCTCAAGCTGTCCGAGGGGAATTCGAATCAGTATGGTTTGACCCAAAACCCGTTTGCCGACCCCTTTGAAAACGATCTTTGGAGTGACGAGGTTGATTTGGGGCCGATGGCAAAGGCCATCTCGGTGGTAGCGGCGGGCCTGGGCAGCACGCCGGCCCCCCCCACGGTTGACGCCGCGAACCTCGCGGCGATCCAGGCCATCCACGATTACCGGGGCGGGCCGGGAGGGAACCTCCGAATCGTGCGCGGCGAGTTCCATCGCCATAGCGAAATCTCGATGGACGGGGGGGACGACGGCACGCTCGTCGATCAATGGCGCTACGCAATGGACGTGGCCGCGATGGATTGGGTCGGCTGTTGCGATCATGATAATGGCGGCGGGCGGGAATACTCCTGGTGGATCACCCAGAAGCTCACGGACGTTTTCTATTCGCCAGGCAGGTTCGTCCCGATGTTTTCTTATGAGCGCAGCGTGGGATATCCGGAAGGCCATCGGAACGTGATCTTTGTGCAGCGGGGAATCCGTCCGCTTCCACGCTACAAAAGTTCCACAATCTCGAGCGCCCCCAAGGGAGACGAGCCCGCACACGCCGTCGACACGCAGATGCTTTACGCATACTTGAAGCAGTTCGACGGCATCACGGCGTCGCACACCAGCGCCACCGGGATGGGCACGGATTGGCGGGACAACGATCCCCATGCCGAGCCGGTGGTGGAGATTTATCAGGGCGATCGCCAGAACTACGAAATGCCCGATGCGCCTCGTTCACCCCGCGAGCAGGACTCCATCGGAGGCTGGCGGCCGAAAGGCTTTATCAATCTGGCTTTGGACAAAGGTTATCGATTGGGGTTCGAGGCGAGCTCGGATCACGTCTCGACCCATCTGAGCTACGCGAATCTCTATGTTCAGGACGTCACCCGCGAGGCAGTTCTGGAGGCTCTCAAGGAGCGCCACGTTTACGCCTCAACCGATGACATCCTTGCTGACGTCGAAAGCGGAACGCACATGATGGGCGATGAATTCCCCACTGCAGATCCTCCCACGCTGAAGATCAAACTGCGCGGTACCTCCAAATTCGCCAAGGTCACCATCATTCGCGACGGCAAGTTTGTGTACTCGACTTCCCCCAACACACAGGAGGTGGAATTCTCCTGGCGTGACAACCAGCCCAACAAGGACAAGACCAGTTATTATTATGTTCGGGGCGAGCAGGATAACGGCGAAATCGTTTGGGTCTCGCCGATGTGGATTAAGTTCACCGGCGAGTAAATTATGAAATGATGAAATGATTGCAGTCCTCACGTCGATCATATTGAGCACAAAGGGGACGAAATCCACCGGAGGGCAAGTCGTTTCAATCCATCATTCATAATTCAGAATTCAAAATCATGAACGAAGCCTGGAGAGAGCGGGTCGTCTATTACGGCTTTGTGGCCGCGTTGGGCGTGCTTCTGCTGCTCAATTTTCTGGGCGTTTTCAAGACCTTCTTCGGAATTGACACCGCCATTCTGATCGCACTGCTGGCGGGTTACAAGACTATCTACAATTGTCTCTCGGCCTTGCTGGAGAAACGCATTTCCGCGGATGTGGCGCTTTGCATCGCGGTGGTGGCCGCCTTGTGTGTGGGCCAGAACCTTGCCGCGGCGGAGGCCATGTTCATCGTGATGGTGGGCGAGGGCCTGGAATCCTACGCCGCCGGTCGCACCACGGACGCCATTGAGCGCTTCTTGGAGCAGATGCCGCGCACCGCCACGCTCCTCCGCAACGGCCGTGAGGAGACCATGGCGGCGGAGTTGCTGGCGCCGGGCGACTTGGTGCTGGTGCGCAGTGGCGAGCGCATCCCCGCCGACGGCGTGATTGACTCCGGCATCTCCACCGTCGACGAAAGCTCGGTGACGGGCGAGCCGTTGCCTCAGGACAAGGCCCCGGGCGACGAGGTGTTCTCCGGCACGCTCAACGGAAATGCGCTGCTGCGGATTCGCGTCGAGCGCAGCGGCGCGAATACCACGCTGGCGCGCGTCATCGAACTGGTAAAGGAGGCGCAGCAGCGGCGGTCGCCCGTGGAGCGCCTGGCGGACCACTATGCGAAATTTTTCCTTCCTGCCCTCCTCCTGGCGGCCGGGCTCACGTTCTTCTTCACACGCGACTGGCTGCGCACCGTGGCGGTGCTTATCGTCGCCTGCCCGTGCGCGCTCATCCTGGCCACTCCCACCGCGATGGTGGCGGCGATGGGCGGATTGGCGCGGCGCGGCATCCTGGTGCGCGGCGCGGCCGTGCTGGAGCGCGCGGCCAAGACTAATGTGGTCGTCTTCGACAAAACGGGAACGATCACGGAAGGCCGCTTTGCCATCCTCCGCATCCTGCCGCTGGCAGGTTCCGAAGATGAGCTGCTGGCCCTGGCGGCCACGGCGGAGCGAGCTTCCTGCCATCCGTTGGCGCGCACCATTGTGGAAGAGGCCGCGCACCGCAATTTGCCCGTGCCCGAGCCCGAGGAGGCGGAGATCGTCCCCGGCCGAGGCGCAACGTGCAAGTTGGGTGACCGCGAGATTCGCGCCGGCAACGCCGCGTTTCTTGCCGAGGCAGGAATCTCGGGGGCCGAATCGCTGCTGGAGGAAGCTGATGCGGCGGGTGCCACGGCCATCCTGGTGGCGGATGGCCAGCGCTTGGCCGGTGCCATCCTTTTGCGCGACCAAATTCGCCGCGGGGTGATGGAAGCGCTGGCAGGCTTGCGCGCGCTGGGCCTCGGGGACCAAATCATCCTGACGGGCGACCGCCGGCGCGCGGCGGAAGTGATTGCGCGGGAGGTGGGGGTCTCGCACGTGGAAGCGGATTTGCTTCCCGCGCAAAAGCTCGAGCGCATCCGGGTGCTCACCTCCTCGGGCCGCTATCCGGCCATGGTGGGCGACGGTGTGAATGACGCCCCGGCACTGGCCAGCGCCACGGTCGGCATCGCGGTCTCCGGCGCAAGCGACATCACCGCCCAAGCCGCCGACGCGGTATATCTTCCCCAATCCTTGGAGAAGCTACCGGAGTTTTTTCGCGTCAGCCGCCGCGCGGTGAAGACGGCGTGGCAGAACATCATTCTGTTCGCAGCCATCTTTAACACCGCCGGGGTGATTCTGGCGGCGACCGCCGTTATAGGTCCGGTGGGAGCAGCCGTAACTCACCAGCTTTCTTCCTTCTTCGTCATGATGAATTCGCTGTGGCTGCTCCACTCTCCATCCGGCGGCGAGTCGAGGCTTCGCCGCAGGTGGGCCCGTCTCCTCTCGCGCTTGCAGGCGCCGCAATGGGTAACCGCCGTGCGCGAAACCGCCGCCCGGTTTGAATTCGGGGTCCTGATGGGTTGGTTTATTGCCAACTGGTCGCGCCTGCGCAAGCCCCTGATGGTCGCAGCCCTGGTCCTCTATGTCGGCAGTGGATTCTATATCCTGAGCCCCGATGAAAGCGGGGTGATTGAGAGATTCGGACGCAAACTGCTGCCTTATCGCGAGCCCGGCCTGCACTACAAGCTGCCCTGGCCGGTGGACGCCGTTACGCGCATCAAGGCGCGGCGCGTGCGCGCGGTGGAGATTGGATTTCGGACCGTGGCCAGCACACCCGAAAACGAGCCCGCGTCCTACGAATGGAATGCGCAACACAGCACCGGCCGCTTCCAGAAGGTGCCGGAGGAATCCGCCATGCTGACCGGCGATCAGAACATGATCGAGCTTTACGCCACGGTGCATTACGTTCCCGCGCGTCCGGACGATTTTCTGTTTCGCCAGTTGGATGGTGACGGCACGGTGCGCGCAGCGGCGGAATCGGTGATGCAATCGGTGGTGACCTCGTCATCGCTCGATGATGTGCTCACCGAGGGCCGGCGCCAGCTTGAGCAGCGCGCGCGAGACGAATTGCAGCGCCGGCTCGATCTATATGACGCCGGGGTTCAGGTCTTGGAGGTAAAGCTCGAAGACGTGCATCCGGCGCTGGAAGTGGTGGATGCATTTCGCGAGGTCTCCGACGCTTTCGAAGAGAAGAACCGCCTGATCAACGAAGCGGAGGGCTACCGCAACGAACAGTTGGCCCTGGCGCAAGGGAACGCCAAGGCGGCGCTGGAAAACGCCCGCGCTTACAGCCTTGGACGCAAGGCGCGCGCTGAGGGCGACGCCAGCCGCTTCCTGTCCGCGGAAGAAGCTTTTCGCATGGCGCCGGAGGCCACGCAGTCGCGCCTGTATCTAGAAACGATGGAAGAAGTGTTGCCCGGGAAGAAGAAACTGATTATCGACAGCAGGGCCGGCCGGCGGCAGTTGATGCTGTTGCGCGATGGCATCGCCTTGCCCAACGGGCTGCGCCCTCTGCCGGAGCAATAACTGCAGGCTTGTGCTCTGTTAGGTGGCGACTATCTGCGGTACCCAGCGGGCCGATATGTGCGAAGCACCTTGGAGTGCGGCGGCTCGACGGCGCCTTGGAAACACCACGATGACGAAGGCGAAAACAGCCACCGCTCCTGTGCTACGCTTGCGACCGGAGGAATGCAAAGGTGGCGTCGAGCCGCCGCACTCCAAGGTGCTTCGCACAGTTGATAATGGGCGGCCGGGTGAGTTGGATGGGCCATGGCTCTACCAGATTGGATACTGTTTTAAGTAGGTGAATGATGACTCAAGAGACAAAGATCAAATCCGCGGCCATTGCCGGTGGGCTGCTCCTTGTTTACCTGACGTTTTACACCACGCGGGAAACGGAGTTCGCCCTGATCACCCAATTCGGCCGTCCCGTACGGACGGTGGTGAACGCCGGCCTGCATGTGAAATGGCCGTTCCAATCCATCCTGCGCTTTGACCGCCGGCTGCGCGTTTATAATCCCCGGCCCTCAGAGTTCCTTACCCGCGACAAGAAAAATCTGGTGATCGAAAACTACGTCGCCTGGCGAATTGAGGACCCCGACCGCTTTGTGAAAAGTGTGGGCGACACCGCCTCGGCGGAAATGCGCCTGCACGACATCATTTGGTCCGGCTTGTCAGCGGCGCTCGGCACGCTCGACCTGGACTCGCTGGTATCCGCGTCTCCAGACAAGGTGCAGGCTGGCGCCATGCTCGCTATGCTGACCACCCATGCCGATCTCACCGCCTTGGCGCAATATGGCATCCGCGTAGTGGACGTGCACGTCAAGCGTTTGAACCTTCCGGAGCAGAACAAACAGAGCGTGTTCGCCCGCATGAGGGCCGAGCGCGAGCGCATCGCCATGCAGTACCGCGCGGAAGGCGAAGAACAGGCGCTGGTAATTCGCGCCAACGCCGACCGCGAGAAAGAGGGGATTCTTTCTGCCGCGTACAAGGAGGCGGAGACAATTCGCGGCGAAGGCGACGCTGAGGCCACGCGCATTTATGGGCAGGCGTATTCCAAGAATCCGCGCTTCTACAAATTGGTGCGGACCCTCGAGTCGTACAAGAAGGTGCTGGACGATAAGACGACGATCATTCTGAATTCGGATTCCGCGCTCCTGAAAGTTTTGACGCAGGGTGAGGCAGGGGTGAAGTAGGGCCGAACGGCGTTCGGCCTTCGGCAGGAGTAGGGTAGGGGTGAAATGAGTTCCGTTCTGCTGACCGATCGACAGGTAGGGGCGAGTGGCGCTCGGCCCTTGGGCGAGCGCCGCACGGCCCTACCGCGACGGCGTCGCTGGGTGCTGGGGTTCCTGGGGGCGTGGTTGCTTTCCGGAGTTTTTCTCGTGGCCCCCGACCAGCAGGCGGTGGTGACGACGTGGGGAGCGGTGACCTCGCCACGAGTTCTGCCTGGCCTGCATTACGCGCTCCCGTGGCCGATTCAGGAAGTCTACAAGCTCAAGGTTCACCAGCTTCGCCGCACCGTGATTGGCGGTGACGTGGCGGACATCCCCCTGGGACGCTTGCAGCCTGCCGCCTCCGAGTTCCTGAGCGGGGACCAGAACCTGCTCAATGTGCGGGTGGTCGCCCAGTATTCGGTCAGTGAACCCCGCGACTATCTCTTTCAGGCGGTCGACATCGACCAGGTGGTGGGCGCGGCGGTGGAGTCGGAACTGGCCCGCCGCCTGGCGCATACCGCGGTGGACAACATCATGACCATCGATAAAGTGGCGATTCAAAATGATGTGCTGCTGGCCGCGCAGAAATGTTTGGAGGATTACCGCGTAGGGGTTTCACTTTCCAGCATCAACATCGAAAACGTAGCCCCGCCGCCCGACGCCGCGGACGCCTTCCGCGATGTGGCGGGGGCGCGCGCCGACGCCATTCGCTTTGTGAATGAGGCGCAGGGGTACGCCAACGATCTATTGCCGCGCGCTCACGGCGAGGCGGAGCAGATGGAGCAGGCGGCCCAGGCTTACAAGGAAGGGAAGGTGAACCGGGCGATGGGTGACGCGGCAAGGTTTGACGCCGTAGCGGCCGAGTACGCCAAGGCCCCGGAAGTGACCAGCACCCGCGTCTACGTGGAGGCCATGGAGCAAATTCTTCCCCGGTTGCGCAAACTGATTGTTGATGCGAGCGGCAATCTCGACCTTTCAATCATCGGAAAAGATGATAGTCCCGGTACTCCCCCGAAATGACCCGTCGAATTGACGTAAAAGCCGTCCTCACCGTGGTGGTGCTGCTGGGTGTCTTCGCTGTGGCCCTGCTGCGCTCGAACCACTGGCGGTTGCCGTCTTCGTGGAATGGCTGGAGGGCCATCGTGGCCAAGCGCGCCCCCGCCGATCCTGAGGACGGAGTTTACGCCATGTTTGACGCCGCTCGCGCCGGCGACGCGCAAGCTTACCTCGACTGCTTTTCCGGGCCGCTCCGTGAGCAGTTGGCCGCCACCGCCAAGGAAGACGCAAAGTTCAAAGAGTATTTGATCCGCCAGAATTCCGCCGTGCAGGGCATGGCCGTCACCGTAACCGACCGCCCCAATGCCGATGAAGCCCGCGTGCGCTTGGAATACGTTTACAGCGACCACAACGAAGTGCAGAACGTCCACCTGAAAAGGGTAGGCGCGCGCTGGAAGATCATCAACATTGATGGAGCACAGCCTGTCCACCCGCTTGTTCCATATGGAACTAAGGCGGCGGATTGAGCCGCATTTTCGCTGGGTCCGAAAGGCGCAGCGCGGCCAAGCCGCAAATGAAAGTCAAAAACGTATGGAGCCACTATATCGTGGCAGACGTGATAGAATCAAATCGAGGATTTAGCGATGCAGAAGAACGTTCAATTCGTCACGGATGCTGAGGGGCGTAAGACTGCGGTCATTCTCCCCATCGACGAATACGAAGATATGATGGATGACTTAGCGATGGGCCGTGCCGCCCGCGAAAGCAAAGCTGAGCCCCGCCGACCGTTGGAAGATGTAGTCAAGGAATTGCGCGCGGCTGGCGAGATCGATGTTTAAGGTCAGCATTACCTCGCGGGCCGAGCGCGAGCTAAAACGCCTCGACCGGCCCGTCAAGAACCGCATCATTACTGCCCTCTCGGCGCTTGCCTCCGACCCTCGACCTCCTGGATGTCTTAAAGTAAGAAGCGAAGAAGGCGTTTGGCGAATCCGCGTAGGAGATTGGCGCGTGGGTTATCAGGTCGACGACAATGCCAGCGAAGTTCTCGTGCTGAGGATAGCTCATCGCAGCGACTTCTACGAGTAAGCACAACCGAATATCTCCACTCGTATGAGCCATGATTACAATCCAATCGCCAGGCCTTCACTTCTTGTTGCGGGACGTGACCTGGAGCGAGTCCGGGAGGAGCTGGCTGAGTTCAACTTTATTGCCGTCGGGATCCTTGACGAAATAAAGCAGAGTGTTATCCGCCTGGACCTTCTTCGCCTTTTCGAAGGCATCGTCGGGCAGAAGATATCCCCGATCCTTGAGGGCGTGGAGGGTGGCCTGCAAATCCTTCACGAACAATCCCAGGTGATTGATGGTCGTCGTCTCCGCGGGAGAGGGCGTTTTCTTTCCCGGGAAAAGTTCTACGAAGGTGTTGGTATCCCCCACGCGCAAATAGATCAGGTTCGGAGTGCCATCGGGACGGTTCAGCCGGAAGGCTTCCTTCAATCCCAGTTGATCGACGTAGAAGTGCAGCGCCGGCTGCAAATCTGAAATCGCCAAGCCGACATGGCCCAGCGACTCGACGACCGGCTCCTTTGAATCGGCCCCCAACGTCAATGCGCCCGGCCCCCACAGCACGCAAACCAGAAAGAACATTGCTAGGCGTTTCATCGGGTCCCCCCTTCTCGCCGGCCCATTATGCCAAGGGACTGAACCAAATCCAAGGAGGGATTTATTACTAGGGAAGGGAAGAGTCGCCCATGCCGCAGGCTGGGGCAGCAACGATTTCGGACCATTAGGCACCCTCCCCAAAGATCTTCTCCTCCCGGCGGGAGAAATTAAGGACCTTTTGTCTTCCTCCATAAATTTTCCATCGTAGCCTAAATTCGTTATTGACAAGCAAAGTAGCCGTCGTATATACTAGGCTCTGAGGCCAGCGCCCGCTGGCTGAGGCGAAAGGACGCGGACCCCTAAAAGGGGGTCGGCGCAAACCAAAGAACAGCAGGCAGTAGGCACAAGGCCGTAGGCAAAAAGCAGTGGGCAATAGATGGTAGACAGCATACCGAAGACAGCAGAAGGCTGAACGCTGACCGCTGAAAGCTGACGGCTGACCACTATTCACTGTCCACTCGCCACTGCCCCTTGGAGGCTTAAATGTCGCTCGTCAAAAAACCAAAAATGACCGAGAAGAAATTGGCCGCGAACCGGCGGAACCAGAATCTTTGCAATGGTCCGGGTGCGGACGAACGCCGCGAGCGCATCCGCGCCGCCCTCCTGCGTTTTGGGTTCAACGCGCAGGCGGAGGAGAATGCTATGCGCGCCCTGGGCGAAGATCCGGCCCACTTCCAGGAATCCCTGGAAGTACTCTGGGACGAATGGAATCCTGCCGGGGGCTTGCAGGAGGGAGTGGTGATCCGTCTGGCGCGGGCCATGTGGCTGACGAATCGCGCCGACCGCATGCAGGAAGGCTACGCCGTGCGCCAGGCCCAGGAAGTGAACAGCGGGCGGCAGGACCGCCTGCACGCACAAATGATGCGCCTCAGGATCACGGCGGACAGTTTGCGCTTGCTCGTCCAATCGGTAGCGCATGAGCATTACGTCACCACTCCCGCCGACCTGGAGAAGATGAAAAACTTGCACCAGGAGGGAGTGTTGAAGGACATGGGCGAAATCGCTCTCGCCCTCTTCTACCAACTTCAGGCGCCGGGGGCGGGCGAAGACGGCATCGATCCCAACGAAAAGTCTCGCCGGGCCCTCGTAAGGATCAAGGAGATCTTTGGTTTAAGCTCCGACTACCCGCCCCGAGCGAACGTCGCGCCGGATTCCAGCCGGCCCCAGGAAGGCCAGCGCCATGCGCAAGGCGGCGCAGCGCCGGGCTTTAGTCCGGCACCTGCCGACCTCCCGCCCATGTCGGGACAGGTTGCGGTCGGCGCTACACAACCCGAGGAGAAGGATAAGCGCTATCCCAACATCACCGCGGCGGAATGGGATGCACGGGAGCGCCCGCGCCAGCTTCTGGAGAATATTCTCACGCGGCAGGTGGAAATTTGCGAGGAGCAGCGCAAGGTCCTCCTGAAGGAGTCCGTGAAGGGTCCGTCGCCCTACGAACGCGCCGCGGAAGTTGCGCCCACCCACCCCGACGCGCGGCTCATGCGGCAAATGCAGGATTCGAACTTTCGCGAAGTTCGGCGGCTCATCAACCTGCTGCTGAAGATTAAACGCTATGAGCGTCAGGTTGGAGGAGCTGAGAAAAACGCGGCTCTCCACGATGTACCAGAAACAAAAGGGGTTAGCGTTTAGTGTCAAAATGTCTAAACACTATATCTCATTAAAATACAAAGAGTTAGCTTGAAAGTCGGGAGCCGGGGCAAGAAAAAAGGGCGCGGCTCTCCACGATGTACCAGAAACAAAATGGGTTAGCGTTTAGAGTCAAAATGTCTAAACACTATATCTCATTATAATACAAAGAGTTAGCTTGAAAGTCGGGAGCCGGGGCAAGAAAAAAGGCTCCTCCGTGGAATTTGTGGGTAAGGCGCGGTAGATAGAAAGGGGTAGCGCATCCTGCCCCGAACCTGTTAAGGGATATGTGGACCAACACAAATCCCGGGCCCAGGAGGAGACAGGAT
>Ga0326727_10007880_pt1 | contig 27621 bp, 28 predicted proteins | sample MB2enrmetagenome_FD_207643 | JGI IMG/M metagenome (GOLD analysis project Ga0326727, IMG submission 207643) | Lab enriched peat soil microbial communities from McLean, Ithaca, NY, United States - MB29MY | ecosystem: Environmental > Terrestrial > Soil > Wetlands > Peat | place: USA: New York...
GTGGAAACGGTCTTCTCGGCCTGGACCACGAACCGGCGAGGAGGAGATGTGCGCCAAGTCGCTGAGATTGACTTTCCAAAGTGTGACTGCACGACCGGAGCTTGCAGCGAGAGCTGCCCGCAAGCATTGGTCTGGGCACCCGAAGCCGGGATCTCTGATTTCTTTTTTGTGACTCGCTGGGTGCCCGGACAGTTGGAACCGCGGTTCCTGCAAACCGACCTGTATCGTCTACAGAACGGACGGTGGTTAGGCCAGAAACTGGACGCTCCCGTCGAGGCGATCGCGGACGCCGCAGACCATGGCAATGTCTTTATCGAGATTGTGAGCGATGCGGGCTGCTGCGGTTGGGAAAACGAGAGTGATGATCAGACACTGCTCTATCGCAATGAGCAGGCTACAGTGATTTACGATGAGCGAGAGCGCTTCCATAACGACAATTACGATGTCAGCTTCTTTACCTGGGGCGTCAAGTTTTCGCCCAAGGGCAGCCGGATTGCGTATACGCTGGCCAGTACCGCGCGGACGGAAGTGGAGATTCGGTTGGCCTCCGACGGCAAGAACAACCTCGAAGAGCTGAAGCGGGTAAAGCAAGCGATCGCCGACCTGCCGCGGGTCGAAGTATTGAACATCGCCGATCCCAAGAAAGTCGTCATAAGCCTACCCGGCGAGTTCGCGGGATGGCTCGACGAAAAGAGGCTACTGATTGTGCAGGCTGGAGAGGTGGTAATGGTCGAGGCCGAAAGCGGTGCCAGGACTCCGACACAAATTAAGGCGGAGAACGCGCAGCGAGTGTTCGTGCGCTAGCCAATGCGTACGAGAAGTCCAACGCCGCGCCTTCGAAGTCGTTGGAAGCTCCGGTCAGAACGGTCGGTCCAAGTAACAGCATTCCTCTTGGACCGACTGGCATCCAGATCGGAATTACGCCCTGGGGTCAACAAACCGGTGAAACCAGCACATTCTTTTGGTGGAGCTCCGTTGCGGAGGCCCTTGGATCACGAGACGCGACGTTGATAGAGCACGCGGTAGCCTTGCAGGATGACGGCGTGTCCGATGGCTTGGGCCAGATGGCTTTTCCGCTTCCGGGTGGGCCCATGAACAACCCGTCCTCGCGCCGGCCGATGAAGGCTGCGGTTGCCAGATCGAAGACGAGGGCGCGGTTCATCTTCGGATTAAACTGGAAGTCGAAAGTGTCCAGAGTCTTGTTGGCATCGCGGAAACGCGCCTGCTTGTGCCGGCGATCCAGCAGCCGCTCGCTGCGGCAGGACAGTTCATCCGATACCAGGATGGAGATCAGGTCGATGGGAGCCATGGCTTCGCTCTGGGCTTGCAGCAGGCGCGTTTCCAACGTTCCGGCCATGCCGCTCAGGCGCAGTTGGCGCAGGGCGCCGATGAGTTCGATCAGGTTCATAGTTTGGATTCCTCGGATTGAGTTCGTTGTTGGATCAGGTCGCGATACTGCACCAGTTCGCGGATGAGCGGATCGACTTGGCGCAGGCGCAGTCCGCGCACGAAACGCTTGACGCTTTAGTAGCCACCGGCAAACCCGTAACTGTCGACGAGATCCTGCCAGATCCCCATCGCATTGCGGCCCTGCGAGAGCCCAAGCTCGATCGTCTCCCGGTACACCTCGCAGGCACTCGCGGATGTCCGGCGAATCTCATCAATGGGCACTGTTGACGACCCGAGGTCGGTGGTCACCTCTATGGCCGGTTTTGAAGTGACCCTACATGGCCGCTTTTGGGTGACCCCCGAGGCTAATGTTACCTGTGCAAATTGACGCTTTGACTAATCCCTAATCATCGCGGTACGGAGGGCCCCGGTTTACGCCGGGGCCGTTCCTTTTGAGGTAAGCACTGTTTGCGGTACACAACTTGGTGTCAGTTTTAGATCAGTTGGTACCTGGATTCAGTGCCATTTCGTGCTACTTTATGCGATCTTTTCCACATTTTGGCGATTTGGTCTCTTAATTGCCAACAGGAAAAGGAAGCCGATTGGCTTCCTAACTTATTGATTCGATTGTAGCTACTGGCGGAGAGGGAGGGATTTGAACAAATACGCCGGTTTGTTGTCCGTAACTTATTGATTCTACATACGACAAAACCGGCAAAAACGTTAGAACTGTCGTTTGCTTGTACACCACTTGTACACGGATGCTTTCACGGATGGGGGGCGGCGGCCGAGTAATCGCCATCATTACTGCATGCGAATCGTACACGTGCGGCGCGGTTCCCTGCCTCTTCTAATGACTACTAAATAGATCAAAAATTCATTCACAGCGTTATCGCCAGGTTACCTTAACTGCCGCTTGTGGTACCAAATATTTGGTGGTCTATGCGGGCTCTCCCTGCTTTCTTGGTCAGGATGTGAGTCTTTTCAGATGGTCTATCGCTTAGCGCAGCACTGGTTATCCCGCGTAATATTTATTAGTGTATTTATTGAGAGAGGCACCATCGGCGATGGACCGCACTATAGTCCGACACTTTATTGCTACGAACGATCCAGCAGTTGAGAGCCCCAAACAAACGTTTCGCCCGGAGAAGGCACCTCCTGCCCGCCGATCGCCGCAATTACCAAATGGCCTTGCCCGCCTAACTCAAATCGTGCGCGTGTCGATCGATGGTGTACTGGAAGCGTCTACCGGGTCGATCCCTTTGTCGGCCTCGCGGTAGTCATCCTCAAATTTGGCGGCGTAGTGCAGAATGACCTCTACGGATGAGGCGGTCCATTCCTCGGTTTGTGCGTCAAACAGTGCCGTCACCCGCACGTCGGTCCCGGGAACCAGCGCTTGCGCCGCCGACTCTCTCCGGTCGGCCGCAGCCACCTCATCGCTGTACTCAACGATGGCATGGGTCAACATCACCAGACGGACGTTGCCGTCAGGGCCCTTCAGATAAATCTCCAGCCCCGTCTGCGTGCCCTGAGATGCGCAAACCAACTCGCCATGAAACGTTCCTTCGCTTTGCGCCCTTAGTCCGGAGCTCAGTAGTAGAACAGCCAATAATGAGTACCACGCAGTCCGTTTCATTAAACCTAAGATGTTGGATAGTGACCTTTGGTAACTTGCTTTCACATAAAAACTTGACCGGAATCTTTTGGACTTCGGCCCAACCCTGTGTGTGAGTTTGTTATAGAATGCCCCTACCCATGCAACCTTCCTCCGGCAACACAAGCCATGAGCTGGCGATTGAGATTGGCGGTATTCCTATTGCCTTGAGGACAACAGATCCTGCGTTCTTGAAGCTTTTGCAGGACCGTTATGCCGAATACGTGAAGACGGGGATACGGTCCGAGTTTGTCTTTGATGTGGACCTGGTTTCCTCAAGCATGTCCGACCCGGATGCCGAAGTCAGGGTGTGGATGCAGGATGGCGAGTGGCAGTTGGAGCGAGGAGATTTCCGGGCTGAGTGGAATCCTGCGCGACGGCAAGGACATATCCGGCAGACGGCGAATGTGTATGCCATCGATTCGGTTTTGCGAATCGTGCATACACTTCTGCTGGCGCCCGAGGGAGGCTTCCTGCTGCATGCCTCCAGTGCGGTGCGCAACGGCAATGCGTTTCTGTTCTCTGGTCTGTCAGAGGCGGGAAAGACCACGATGGCCCGGCTGGCACCGTCCGATGTAGTGTTGCTCACGGATGAGGCTTCCTACGTGCGCAGGGTTGGAGCGCAATACTGCGCCTTCGGGACACCGTTCGCGGGCGATCTGGGGGAGCCCGGCAAGAACGTTTCCGCCCCTATCTCTGCCCTGTACCTGCTGGCGAAAGCCACAGATAATCGGGTAACCCCGGTTGAGCCGACAGAAGCGGTCCGACGCTTGATGCGGAACATCCTCTTCTTTGCAGAAGATGCTGCACTGGTGAACCTGATATTTCAGTCTGCCTGTGCGTTTGTCGCGACGGTGCCGGTCTTTGAACTTTCGTTCTTCCCCGACCGCCGGGTTTGGGATTTGATTGGGTGAGTTGGGCGGGCGGAATCTCTGATGCAGTGTGCTGGACTCCTCCTGAAGTTGTGCTTCCCTGCCCCTTGCCTGCGCTTTGTCCTGGGTTTTGCCCGCGAATCCCGGCTTCGAGGGCCAAAAGAGCTGCTTTTCGGGTCCAAGAAGGTCGTTTTAAGGGCAAAACGTGTGCTCCTGAGATTAGCACACGATTGTTTGACTGGTTCCAGTCGCATCTTTGTGGAGACGCGATGAGCAAGCAACGGGATTGGCAGCGCAAACAACAGGCGGCGGGGAACTGCGTCAGCTGCGGGAAGCCGCGCAGCGGCGACGCTAGGCAGTGCACGGTTTGCCGCGACAAGCGGAGAGTAGATGACCGCGCCCGCAAGCGCTCAAACCCATGGCGCAAGGGCGGGCCGGGTAGGCCGCCGCTTCCTTAGCCACCCCTCCATCATCGGGCTTCGTTGGACGGGGCGCAGGGTGAGGCAACTCTTTGTCTGAGCGACCACAGTCTGGAGGCTCTCCCCTCCTAATTGTTTGGTAGGACCAGGAGGACGTGGAATGAAGATGGTGGAGTTTGGCGTGCCGCCTAAGGGCGTCCTCGACAGGCTACTCTCAACTTTCTGTATCTGGTGGTTTTCATGAAATTGCCGCAATTCTCCCAGGCCTTCAGGCGGTCGTGAATGCCATAGCCCTTGCCCGTCTGGGTCGCTTTCCCTGGCTTGATCCCAGAGTGCAATTCCCTAGCATCAATGGCAGCGATGTGTACTCGCAAGCCGAGTCCGATGAAATCATGGCAGAGTACATGGTGACCGCGAGGGACAAGTTGAAATGGTTGAACGCTTCGCGGAAGGTTCGCCTGAACTGCTTCGAGTTGGCCACCGCCGCTTTCGCGCTCGGTATGGTAAAGCGGGGAGCGCTTGCTCCTGAGGATGTACTCGCTAAGACCCATTTAGATACATGGTTCCCTCGTAAATACAATGTCTGCGAATGACCTGAGGTAACCTTGACGCCAGGCACTCTGATTCGCTACATTGCGATCTGACCCCAAAAGTGAATGGTCACTTTCCCCACCAGCCTAGTTCCGGCGGCAGCGGAAAGCCCGCAGCACCATTGTGGGGTGTCCCAGCCTCGTCAGACAGAAGCGGGATTGTCAGCCACGGCCAGAGAGGCAAGCTGTGGAAAAAGGCATTGCTAAGTGCCAATAGCGAAGCTTTGTCTTTGTAGGAAACTCTGTACCCAGACGATTTGACTGAGAGCGCAGTCTTTGGAGATAACATCTTGTCCGCGGATCACGTCAGCAGCGACGTTTCAACGCTTTGGCCAATTACCAACGCGCCGTGCTTGGATTGGTATGCGATATACACGCGACCAAGCCACGAAAAACGGGTTGTCGAACATTTTTCGCTACGAGAGATTGAATGCTACTTGCCGTGCTACCGGACGACCCACCGTTGGAAGAACCGCTGCAAAGTGGAACTGGAACTCCCCCTGTTTCCCTGCTATGTGTTTGCTCGATTTCAGTGGCACCAGCGCCTTTGCGTGCTCAATGTCCCGAGCGTGGTCTCGATCATAGGCAATGGGCGGGAGCCACTACCACTGGAACACTCCGAGATAGTGGCGCTACGCGCGGGCCTGGATCTTCGTCGAGCCGAGCCATCCCCAAATGTGAGTATCGGCGAGCGAGCGCGGATTAAGGTCGGGCCATTAACAGGATTTGAAGGCATCGTGGTCCGCAAAAGTAACGGCTTGCGGGTGATACTCACATTGCAACAAATCATGAAGAGCGTTGCCGTTGAAGTCGAAGAATGTGACTTGGAACTGCTTGGGAGTTCACTCTGTTAACGCCAGTGATAAGAAAGCAAGCAATGACTGAAATCGCTAGTAGAAACCGATTGATTGCCGCAGCCGTGACTCTCTTTGCGCGCTCCGGATTTAATGGTGTTACGACCAAGGAAATTGCCCAAAGCGCCCATGTCAGCGACGGTAACATCTACCGCTATTTTCCCACGAAGCGGGACTTGTTCATCTGCGCGTTTGAATCGGAGTTGCAAAAGCTGACTGCCGATGCCGAAGCACTCACTCTGATTGCAGACGCTGAAGACTCACGGATTGCATTGCATACAGTGCTCGAACTTCTCACCAAAAGCATGGTGAAACAGCCTGAACTGGTGCGTCTCCTGCACTTCAGCGCCCTTGAGTTCAAGCCCGATACCGAAGCCATATTTCAGCGGCATGTACACCCAATTTTTGAGGCACTAAAGACACACGGGAAGAAGCGGTCTCGCGACCATGCTTCATGCGACATTAGCCCGATGACCACCATTCTGTTTTTCATCGCGACCGTCATCGTACTACAAGATTTCTTACCTTCATTCTCCGGATGTGCTTCGCCGTTCGAGTCTGTCGAAAGCGTCGCCACGTACGCCGAGCTTTGGTGCCAAGTGATTTCAACGACTCCAACGCCCGACACACTGACTGTTTAGTGTTGGCCACGGGCATAAGCACAGCACTAATTCAGCTTCAGCACAGATCCAGAGTAACCTTGTTGCAGTTTATCCGCCGTCCACTGGAGGATCACTCATGAAAATTCGACTCCGTTGTTCGCTGCTTGTACTGTTTCTGTTATCTGGGATTTGCTTTGCGCAGGTGCCCAAACCCGCTTTAGTAGGCTTGTCCTCGAACGAGATGTCTGCCGATTTTCTTGTGCCGACAGTAAAGGGGGGGGGCTTGTTGGAATATGGGGTCGGCGGGCAGATTACCAGTACCCATTTCTTCGACAAGCATTTTGGCGTGCATTTTGGCGTTAAGCTAGAGGGTGATTACATGAGAATGGATTACTCTAATCTGCGCGATAGCGGTGTCAGGATTGGTCCGACCATACGTTTTTCGACCATACATGGGGTTCAGCCGTATGTGGAAGCGTTGGTGGGCTACGCGCGAGTGCAGGCCTCGTATCTAAGACCCGTAAATTCGTTTCATGGTAGCGGATCCATTCTGGCTGGTGGGGGTTTTGAGTGTCACCTCACGGGAGGATGGTACGCGAAAGCTGGGTTAGACGTCCAAGAGGACTGGGCAGCCTATACAGGATCCGGGCGCGGCCTCTTAGGCGTCTCCTACAGGTTCGATAGAACCAGGCAACCACAAGAGTAAATACCAAATGGTTTGACAGGCTGCGAATGAACGTTAAAAGGTGGTCGCAGAATTACTCCGGTTAATGTTCCACGCGAACATTGGCGTAAGGCCTATAACGTTTTCGAACTCATCAGCACTATTGGCACAATCCTATGACGACCAAGGATGTCGGTCCCATACTGGGGCTGGGGCTAGAGCAACATTTCCAGAGCAAGAACACGGATAATAGACGAGTCAGGGATCATCATGCATTCGTGCAGAATGTTCTATTAGCGACTGACTTCTGCTTGATCTGTATTTGTGCATTGGCCGCTTGGTATTTCCATTTCGTTTTCCATGTACCGGCAGCCTCGGCGTGGAGTTTGAGTTCTCGCGAGCGGTTCGAGCACGACATGGCATTTCTCCTCCTGTATGCCGTCCTGTTCGTGCTGTTCGCCTCCGCTCGCAACTTGTATGTAAATCCTTTGACCGCGCCGCGTCGACGCGCTGTAGTGGACGTGCTGAAATCTGCAGGGTTCGCTGCACTGATTGTGACCTCACTCATATACCTATCCGGTAACAAGCTGGTTTCCCGTGAGGTCATCGGCAGCACGGTTGTTCTCAGTGCTGCCACACTCGTAATAGGTCGACTATCTTTCCGCGGCCGCGATTTTGGGGTACAACGCAATATCGTCATCGTTGGTGCAGGTCGGGTCGGACAAGCGTTACGCCAATACCTATCTGCGAACCCGCGGTTCGGCTATACATTCGTTGGCTTCATTGATCGGCGTGTAACAGGCCGTTATTCCATTCCTGCAGACGTGGGCGATAAGGCGCCGACCTTGGGGAGCATCGATGACCTGGACATCATCGTCAAGACCTATTTTGTGGACGAGATACTAGTAACTTTGCCCTGCGACCGCAACCTGGTGAAGGATATTGCTGTGCACGCCAGGCAGGCAGGAATTGATCTTCGCGTCGTTCCCGACCTATACGACGGTCTCGCATATGGCGCTCCTGTCGAGTTCCTCGGACAAATTCCGCTGCTGGCGGTCTACCAGGAGCCGATTTCAACGCTGGAGCTGTCTCTCAAACGTCTATTCGACATAGTCTTCTCAGCTTCAGCGTTGCTGTTTTGCCTGCCGGTGCTTGCAATGGTTGCGGTGGCGATCAAGCTGAATTCCCGAGGACCCGTTTTCCATCGCTCGAAACGCGTAGGCAAGAAGGGACACATCTTCACTTGTCTCAAGTTTCGCACCATGGTGGCCGATGCGGAGCGGCAGCAGAAAGACCTCGCTCACCTGAACGAGCGCAGTGGAGTGCTGTTCAAGATCGCCAACGACCCTCGTGTAACAACCCTGGGTCGGTTATTACGCAAATACAGCATCGATGAGTTGCCTCAGTTTTGGAATGTGCTCAAAGGAGAAATGAGCCTAGTAGGCCCCCGTCCAGCCCTTCCTGGTGAGTACACGCAGTATGCAATCGACCATTTACGCCGTCTTGAGGTAGCGCCTGGAATTACGGGCTTGTGGCAAGTGGAGGCCCGGCAGAGCCCCTCATTCGAGGACTATATCAATTTTGATCTTGAGTACGTCGGGAACTGGAGTATTTGGCTCGACCTCAGAATCCTGTTTCGCACAGTGTTTGTCGTGCTAGCAGGAACCGGTTACTAAAACCTCCTCAGACTGCCGACGAACGCTATATCTTTCATTTGGGAGTAACCAGTGCAAGAAATTGAAGGTAACACGCCCGTAAGGCGCCAGGAGATTATGAGCGCTGGGCCTATTGTCATTGCACCATCGGCGCAATCCGACGAGCTTTCTCTAGCCGAGATCTTGCGGGTTTTGTACCGGCGAAAATGGATCATCGTTGTTACGACGCTGATCATTTTCAGTATGGCCGCTATCTATAGCTTCTTGCAGCCCTCCATCTATGAGAGTTCTGCGACTTTGCAGATCGATCCCAATCGCACAGCAGAGATGGGAATGCAGGATTTACTGAGCGGCATTTTCTCTGACAATGACCGAATGATCGGCTCTGAAATCAAGGTTATGGAAAGCGACACTGTCGCGGCGATGGCGGTCAAGGAAATGAAGCTTGTCAAGTCCCCGGATTTCATGAAGGAGGAGGAGGACGCAAAATCATTGCCAGACGATCCGGCACAGATGACTCCGGGGCAACGTAGGATGGTGCTGAGCGTGGTTCAGGGTGGGCTCGCTATCAAGGCAATTCCCAATACTAATCTCGTCTCGTTGAAATATCGGCACCACGACCCCAAATTTGCAGCTGACGTACTGAACGCGCTGATCCGTGCGTACATCGAGAGGGCCTTTGTATCCCGTCATGAAGGCGCGGCCATGGTAGGTAATTGGCTCTCCGGGCAGATGGCCGACCTTCAAAAGGAGACCGAGAGCGCTCAACACAAGCTCGCCGATTTCCAGAAATTACACGGCATATTGGGCGCCGACGAAGAAAACAACATCATCGTTGACCGCCTGAAGCAAGTTAACCAGCAGTTGACTGATGCGGAGGCGGACCGAATTGTTAAGGAGGCCCATTACCGTATTGCCGCTACGGGTGACCCTGAGTTGATGGTTTCGATCGCGCCTGCTAGTCTTCAAAATCTTCGAATGCAACAAGCGGATCTCCGCCTTCAGCTCGCGCAGCTGCGATCTAAGTACGGCGCTGGATATCCGAAGGTGGGCGAAACCGAGGCGCAACTTAGAAAGCTGGATATTGATGTCGCCTCGGAGGTCAGCAACATCACCAAGCGTATGAAGGGGGAGTTTGATACTGCCAGCCGCACGGAAGCTATGATTCGCGGGCAGTTTGAAGATCAGAAAAGGGAGGCGTACAAGCTCAACGAGAATGCCGCTGAATATGCCATTCTGCGTCATGAGGTCGAGTCCACAGCAACGCTCTATGACACGCTTCAGCTGAAACTCAAAGGGGCCGATGTCTCTTCCGGTTTGAGTGCAAGCTTTATCAGCGTTGTTGATCCCGCCGACGTTCCGATCGCTCCGGTGCTTCCCAAGAGAAGTATGACGATGTTGCTTGGTTTGTTCGGAGGAGGAATTCTGGGTTGTGTGTTGTCGTTCTTACGTGAATCACTCGACGACACTTTGAGCAGATCCGAGGAACTCGAGTTGTGCACCACGCTACCAGTACTTTGCAGTGTCCCGATTAGTCATCCCCAAAGCCGTCCGAAAGCGGAGCTTGGTGAAACGGAAAAAGCTGTTCCACTTGCTCCGATGCTGCTGGATAGTCCGCGCTCCCAGGCTGCTGAAGCCTTCCGCGGATTGCGAACCTCGATATTGCTTTCTTCTCCCGAGCAACAGCCAAAAGTGATTGTGATCGCCAGTTCGCTTGCCGCTGAAGGCAAAACCACCGTGTCGACAAATCTTAGCATCTCGTTCGCCCAGCGTGGCGAGTCCGTTCTTCTGATAGATGCCGATCTGCACCGCTCGTCCATACTTGCTCAGTTTGGCCTTCCCCACTCGCGCTATGGACTAAGCACTGCTCTTACTCAAGGGATAAACGATCGCACCATAGCTACGCCGCTCGAATCGTTGCCAAACTTCAAGATTTTGCCAGCTGGACCGCATCCTCCCAATCCAGCAGAACTGCTCGGCTCCAAACGCACGGCAGAACTGCTGGAGACTCTCTCCGGGGAATACGATCGAATCATCATCGACACCCCGCCCATTCTTTCCGTCTCTGATGCGCTAGCCTTGGCTAATCTTGCTGACGCGGTCGTTCTAGTTGTGCGTTCGGGAGTTGCCCGGAAAAAGGCGGTTCTTCGGGTTCGTGATCTTCTACAGCGCGCCAATAGCAATGTGGTCGGGATTGTTTTCAACTGTGTCAATCTCCAGTTGGAGAACTACTACACAGCGCAGGCTTATGGTTACAGCAAAACAATGCACCACTACTACGTTGATGAAGAGGGCTAGGTAGAAATGCGCAATCGAATCGCAAAACTGCTAGGCATTTCGGTCGTGGTGCTTCTGATATCCGCGGCTTCCGTTGCACAACCAGCGGCGGTGCCCATGTCTTCTGTACTCTATGCGCCTACACTGCGCATCGGAGCGGGTGACCTCTTGGACATTGCCGTGTTCGACTCGCCGGAGCTTTCCGGCAAACTGAGGGTAAGTGAAGCCGGTGAGGTTACTTTGCCAATTGGCGGAGTGATCCGCGTAGATGGACTTACCGCGGAAGCGGCCGGTTCTGCGATCGCCGAACGGCTGCGCACGCGCGACATTATGACGGATCCCCATGTCACGGTCTTTATCTCCGAGTATGCAACCCAGGGTGTTACTGTCACGGGCGAGGTCAGAACGCCTGGTGTCTATCCGCTGCTCGGCGCCCACGGGCTACTGGATTTAATCTCCGCCGCCGGCGGTCCTACTCCTACCGCCAGTAGGCAGGCAACCGTTATTCATCGTGGCGATCCCCAGCATCCCGAGATTGTGCCGCTTGATTTCCACGCTGGCAGTTACGCGCAGGTAAATTATCCAGTTCAGCCTGGCGACACTGTTGTTCTGGCGCGGGCGGGCGTTGTGTATGTGCTAGGAGATGTGGGACACCCGGGCGGATTTCTTCTCGAACAGAGCCAGCGGCTCACTGCTCTTCAGGCAGTATCGTTGGCCGGAGGAGCCAATAAGACGGCTGCCTATGATCGGGCTAAATTGATCCACCAGCGGGAGGGCGCACGCATCGAAACCGACCTTCCGCTTAAGAAGATGCTCGCCAACAAGATTCCCGATGTGCTGGTCGCGGATGGCGACATAGTCTACTTGCCTCCGAGTGGGTCAAAAGTCGCCGCGTCCAAAGCTGTCGATGCCGCCTTGGCCATTACCACCGGCGTGCTCATTTACGGCAGGTAGGCGGGCGAATGCACAATGTCGTGGCAGATACGGGCGAGCAGGTCGACACGCGGGTGACCTCGAACATGTACCAACGTATTTGGTCATGTATCAGCGCGTTTCTGGCGGTCATTCGTCTAAAGTCTTGGGATACATCGACGGAGGAGGGCCGCTCAAAGGAGCGATATCGCCGGGCGTTCCTGACTACGGCGGCGTCCTTTGCTTCTCGCGGAGCAACTTTGCTGACCTCGTTAATCACCATTCCTCTTACTCTGAGGTATCTCGGAGCCGAGCGCTATGGGTTGTGGATAATATTGACCTCGATAATAGCGGCAATGTCCATCGCCGACCTTGGAATCGGCAATGGGTTAGTCAATGCGATCGCCGAGGCTGACGGAAAAGATGATCGTCACTTAGCTCGCGAGTATGTTTCAAGCGGCTTTTATATGCTGGTTCTCATCGCCGTTACGATGGCTCTGATGGGCACTTTTGCGTTCCCTTTTATTCCCTGGCTGCGGGTTTTCAACGTCACCTCTATTGCCATCGCCTCAGAGGGTTCCAAGGCGTTCGCAGTTCTGTTCGCTTGGTTCGTCGTTAACATACCCTTGGGAGTGGTGGCACGAATTCAGACCGGGTTGCAACGGGGCTACACTCCGCAAATTTTGTCAGCGGTGGGCGGTTGTGTGTCACTGGCCGGCGTGCTGTTTGCAATCCATCTGAGGGCAAGCTTGCCCTTGCTTGTATTTGCATCCACGGTTGGGGCGGTCTTCGCAATTCTGCTGAATGGTGCGCTGTTATTCAAGGCACAACCGTGGCTTTTGCCGATGTTTCGACTAGCAAGTCTGCGTTCTGCATCGAAAATTCTCAAACTGGGTCTGCTGTTCTTTGTAATGCAAACGGCGATAGCTGTGGGATATACCTCTGACAACATAGTCATAGGGCAGATTCTAGGAGCGCGCGCTGTAGCAGCGTATGCAGTTCCCCAGAAGTTATTCGGTTACGCCACTATTGCGCTAATGTTTAGCTTGGGGCCGTTGTGGCCTGCCTATGGGGAAGCCATCTCGCGCAGGGACTACGCCTGGGCTAAGAGGACCTTTCGCCGTTCCATGTTTCTGACGTTCTTTTTCACGATCGCTTTAAATACGGTGCTGGTAATCGCATGTCCAGCAATTCTCCGCCACTGGACAGGGCAGGCTATAATGCCACAGTACTCCTTGTTGTTACTCCTTGGAATTTGGGGGGTGATCACCGGGGTATCTACTGCGGTCTCAATGTTTCTAAATGCCGCTGGTATCGTTCGCTTCCAAGCGTCACTAGCGGTCGTAATGGCAACAATGAATATCACGATTTCGATTTTTCTGACCCGGAGGATCGGTATCTCGGGTGTAGTCGCCGGATCCATCATTGCCCAAATCATCATTATGATTCCAACACTGCTCATGCTGCCTGTGTTTATCCGGAAGATTCAGGCGGCGCCAGGGCCCGCTTAGAGGAGTCGCAATATGTTGAAGCCTCTAGGCACAGGAGTTTTGCGTGACAACCAGTGTGCAATCAGTTTCGACAGGACTCTCAGCCGAAGGTACGACCCCTCTACGGGTTTACGTGGATTGTGTGGGTTGGTTTGTTCGCCCCCAAAATACCGACTGGCGCTACTCAATCTTTCAGATTCCGCGTCTTCCGGAGTATGCAAAAGGCATTGAGACTCACGCCCAGCAATCGTGGGCGATAAGCTTTAAGGAGAATGAAAGATATATTCGGAGAAAAATCGCTCAGCTAATTCTTGGCAATCGCAAGCCGGATCCGCTGCGTTATCAGGGTGAGCTGGATCGCGCCGAGTTGCAGCGTTCCGGATGTGATGTCGTCTTTTCGCACCGGCGCTTTCCAATTAACGCCGCCCCTATTCCTGTAGTCTGGCAGAACGCATTGCTGGACCCGGAAATGCGTTTGGCTAACGGGGCTACAGAAGAGGAGCTGAAGCAGGACTTAGAGGCAATTGCCCCAATGATGGAAAAAGCCTCGCTCGTGCAGTTAGCGACCTCAAGCGAGGCGCGACGCCATGTCCAGATGTTTCCAGAGTTTGCTAGCAAGTTCGTCGCCGTCTCATTCTTTCTTCCAGGCACGCAATCGCTCTCGGCGGAGGCGGTCCGAGAAAAACAAGAGGCCGCCGGTAAAATTGAAATCGTATTTGTGGGCAACGATGCGAGGAGAAAAGGGCTTGATCGGCTGCTCGCTGCTTATATGCAACTGCCCCAATCTTTGCGGGGCCGAACCAAGCTTTCGATTGTCACGAATTTCAACGACGGCCAAATTCCGATTCCCAGTGACGCATCCATTCGCATGAGCCAGCCACTTCCGCGCGCGGAAGTGATGCGTTTGTTTTCTTCAGCGCATATTTTTGCTATGCCATCGCGTTTCGAATGTTTTGGACTTGTCTTCGTTGAGGCTATGGCGAACGGCATGGTGCCCATTGTGCCCAACTGGGAAGTGCAGCGCGAGATTGTGGACTCCGGCACTGCGGGGTGCACTACCACGGGCGAACCAGCGGATCTGGCGCAGCTCCTCGCTGCACTCATCGAGGATTCATCCATGCGGACGAATCTCGCGTTGGCAGCTCATCAGCGGTATGAGAAGGAGTTTTCTCCAGACGTGGTTGCTGAGCGGTCCCACTCGATTTTTTTGAAGGCGAGGTTACCATCCTGACCGGCCAATTGATGTCGCGACGGAATCGTTGAACGTGTAAATCGCAAACAATGGATGGCGATGAACCGAAAAGGATTCACAACAGTATGGTGACAGTTCCAAGGCCATATCAACTCGGGTATTACAACGAAAGCGTGTCACCATGGAGCGTGCCGGGCGGCATTCCCGTACCCCGCACTCCGGTGGAGTTGTTCCTATTTCTTGCTCCGTTGCTACAGTTTATAAATCTCAGTGTCGTCGGCACTCTGTTCGCAACCGATGTTTTGTTAGTAGCTGCACTTCCTTTCGTGATTTTAGGCGGCATTGGACGTCTGAGCCGGCGCCAGATCTGGATTCCTCTTTTGTTGGGCGTCGTGTGGCTATTCTCTCAGATGGCAACGGACGTGGTGAGGAGTTCAGAGCCTGCTGATTACCTTCGGGGGTGGAGTAAACTTTTCTTAACCATCACTCACTTGGCTACTCTCTGGATTCTTATAAGAGGATCGTTACGCCGATACTTTTTGTACGGCTTCGGGTGGGCGCTCGGCACGATCGCTATGGTACTGATCAATCCGAATGAGGTCGCGAAAGACCAACCTTGGAAGTTTGCCCTCGCTACTCCAGTAACGTTTCTCGTTTTGATCCTCGCCACCTTGTTGGTGAAAGGAACTCGTCGTTGGATAATTCCCTTGATAATGGTTTCCATGGGATTAGTTCATTTGTTTTCCAGTCTGCGGAGTCTTGGCCTCATCTGCATGGCGGCTGCAGCGTACTCGTACTTTCTGATGAAGACCTACACCAATGGCAAGAGGCCGGGAATGGCTAAAATGGTGGGACTTGGCCTGGTGATGGCGCTGGCTGTTTTCGGATTTGTGCGTTTTTATGAGTATGCAGCGGAATCAGGACTATTGAATGAGAAGGATCAGCAGAAATATACTGAACAGTCCAGTGGTTCCGGTGGCCTCCTCTTAGGCGGCCGAAGCGAATCGCTCGCTACGGTGCAAGCAGTCATCGATTCGCCGATTCTCGGCCATGGTTCTTGGGCCCGGGATGCAAAATATCACAACTTATTGGAACAGAAGCTTCTCGAATCCGGGAAAAAGGTTACCTACAACCCCTTTGGCGACCTGATTCCAACCCATTCCTTTTTGATGGGTGCATGGGTGGAGGCAGGCGCAGCCGGCGCGATTTTCTGGATCTATATCTTTTGCCAGATTTTCCAGACGCTGCGGCGGGCATCTGGCGGCGAACCGTTCCTTGCGGTGTTCGCTTTTATCGGGATGGCAATGATGTGGGACATTCTGTTCTCGCCGTACGGCGCCGAGCGACGCTTTGTGGCGACGTACGTCTTTATTGGAATGATCATGTTTGGAGACCTGACAGACAATCTGCGTGCAAGGCGATTGCGTGGTTCGATCTGATGCGGAATTTAGCGGTGTTGAAACCATTAGGTGAGGGAAATGTTTCCGCTGCTATCATCCTAAAACTGCTACTGGGTCGCGCTGAGGACCGGTATACGTTGACGGATGTGCGATAACCCTGAGGCCCGAGAAGAGAAAAGATGTCGTACCAACCCAAAGTTTCGATCGTTACCATCTCTTATAACCAGTGCGCGTTCCTCGAACGTGCGATCCAGTCAGTCTTGGCACAGGACTACGCGGAGATTGAACACATCGTTGTGGATCCGGGCTCAACCGACGGAAGCCGCGATATCATCGAGCGCTATCATTCGCATATTTCGAAAGCCGTTCTTGAGCCAGATAGGGGGCCAGTGGATGGCCTGAACAAGGGATTCAGCGTTGCGACGGGTGAGGTGTTCGGGTATCTCAATGCTGACGATGAGCTTCTTCCCGGAGCTATCAGCAAGGCAGCGGAAGCTTTCGCGACTCATCCCGAGGCTGACGTGATTTACGGCCATGGTTACATGGTCGATGCCGAGGGCTCTGTCCTGCGGCGGATTCGCTCAGCCCCCTTCAGTTTATGGCGGTGTGCCTTTGGCGCTAGCGTAGTGCTGCAGCAGTCTACATTTTTCCGTCGAAGTGCTTTCTTGGACGTCGGCGGTTTCAATCTCGCGAATCGAACATGCTGGGACGGTGAACTGCTGGTTCGATTCTCGCAGAGCGGGAAACGATTTAAGCTGGTCAACGATTATTGGTCACTATTTCGCATACACGGTGGATCCATCTCTGGAAGCGGACGACTTAATGATCAGTATGCCCGTGACCAAACGCGCATTTTCCAGGACATCATGGGGCGGCCACCTGGCGCGCCTCTTGACGGGCTCCGAAGCCTTTTGGCAAAGATTGCGAAGTGGAGCCTTGATCCAGTCACGCCGGTGCAACGCATTGTCGAACGTTTTTGTGGACCTCCATCCGTAGGGAAGCCGTGAAGATCGCCGTACTCTGGACTGGTATGTCGGGGTACTTGAACTCGTGCCTCCGTGCTCTGAATGAGACAGAGGGAACATCGCTGTTCGTGTGTTACGAACGTCCCAGAGCCGATGCGCCATTCGATCTTTCCCAGTTCGAGTGGATGCCAAGCACACTCACTTGGAGTGGCTCGCCGGATAGAGACCTGCTGCTGCGTAGTCTTGAGAAGTTTGCGCCGGATATGATTCTCGGGGCCGCATACCACATTCCTGCATACCGTGCCGTGTGCCGCCGATTTGCAAAGCAAGCGCTCCGGGTATACTGCACCGATAACCAATGGAGGGGCACACTGAAGCAATGGGCAGGTGTGGTGACTGCCTCGTTGTATGTGCGTGCTTTTTACGACGCAATATTCATTCCTGGCGAGCGCCAAGCGCTGTGGGCTCGCCGGATGGGATTTCGCGATGACCAGATCTGGCATGGCTGCTTTAGCTGTGATCACTCAAAATTCGCGGATGCGCACATCAGACGGTCAGTAGCTGGGAAGTCACCGCCCTCGTTCTTGATTGTGGGCCGACTTTCTACAGAAAAAGGGATTGATATTCTCCTGCGTGCCTATTCGGAATACCGTGAGAGTAGTGGCGATCCGTGGCCTTTGATGATAGCAGGCACAGGCCCCATGGCCGCCGCGGCAGAGGACCGCGACGGGATCATTCTTAAGGGATTTGTACAGCCTCGTGATTTACCAGCCCTATTTGAATCTGCTGGTGCTTTGGTTGTTCCAAGCACGTTTGAGCCGTGGGCTCTTGTCATTCACGAAGCTGGCGCGGCAGGTGTTCCCGTAATCTGTACGGCGGAGTGCGGTGCATCAGTTCACCTCGTCCAGGATGGATATTCGGGGTACATTGTTGAGACTGGAAACTCGAATTCCCTCAGCAGGGCACTGACGCGATTTGCCTGTCTCCCGGACCAGCGGCGCGCGGCTATGGGTGAAGCGAGTTACTTGTTGTCACTCCAGTTCACTCCCCGAAGGTGGGCGGAATGCGTCAGTGAGAAAGGAGCAGAACTCCTGGGCGGCGGCTCCCCAAAAAGGAGCTGAGTTGAAAATCCTCCACTTCATCCATATTTCAGCGAATACCATTCAGATGCTTTTAGAGAGAGGATACTCTATGTACGTGCAGTACGGCTGCGGCTACAGCGCCCCTGATGAATGGATAAACTTTGATGCATCCCCCACCCTTCGCTGGGAGAGAATTCCAGTCATCGGCAAAGTTTATACGAAAAACGCGCAGCGCTTTCCGTATAAAGTCAGGTACGGGGATATCGTCAGGGGATTGCCCGTTGCCGAGCGAAGGTGCGCTGGAGTCTACGCCAGCCACGTATTGGAACATCTAGCCCTGGATGATTTCCACATGGCATTGGATAACACATGGAGGATTCTCCAGGAGGGCGGAATTTTCCGCCTGATCGTTCCAGACCTCGAGTATGCTGCGCGCAATTATATTAAGCGACTGGACGCGGCCGACGCATCAGCGAGCGTTTCCTTTATGGAGGAAACATCTCTTGGCATGAAGCAACGGCTGCGCAGTCTAACCGGATTGATTTATACCTGGCTGCAGTCATCCACTCATTACTGGATGTGGGATGAGCTTTCCCTTACAGATGTCCTTTCCAAGCATGGATTTACGAAGATTCGAAGATGTTCCTTCGGTGACTGCGAAGACCCTAAGTTCGCCTTGGTCGAAGATATCGGAAGATTTGAGCGCGCTGTAGCCATGGAAGCACGGAAGCCATGAAAATCCTCCACGTGATCCATTCTGTCAATCCGGCCGGGGGTGGCCCGATCGAGGGCGTTAAACAACTGGCTTCGGTCAATCAAGTTCATGGTCATCAGGTTGAAGTAGCTTCGCTGGATGCACCCAATTCATCGTATCTAAAGGCCTTTCCTTTGCAGATTTATCCCCTCGGGCCGGGATGGCTGAAGTACGGTTACAACAATCGCACGGTGCGATGGCTTAGGGAAAACGCCCAGAACTACGATGTCGTAGTCGTCAATGGCATTTGGCAGTACCACAGTTTTGCTGTATGGCGCGCTTTGCACAGCGCTAAAACACCATACGTCGTGTATACCCACGGCATGCTCGACCCGTGGTTCAAAGAGACTTATCCGCTTAAGCATCTGAAGAAGATGCTGTATTGGCCGTGGGGTGAGTACCGGGTGCTACGTGACGCGCGCGCTGTGCTCTTCACATGCGAAGAGGAGCGCGTGCTGGCGCGACAACCGTTCCGTCCGTACCGTTGCAAAGAGATTGTCGTAAAGTACGGTACGGCTGGCCCTAAGGGCGATCCGCAGGCCGAATTAGAGGAATTCTACGAATGCTATCCACAACTGCGCGGAAAAAGGCTCGCAATCTTTCTTGGGCGTCTACACGAGAAGAAAGGCTGCGACCTCCTCGTCCAGGCCTTTGCAAAAGTGCTGGCCCCGGCGCCCGACTGGCACCTCTTGATGTGCGGCCCAGATCAAGTTGGCTGGCAGGCGAAGCTTTGCGCCATGGCGGGGCAGTTGAACATTTCCAACCGCATTAGTTGGATCGGTATGGTGAGCGGACACATGAAGTGGGGCGCATTGCGCGCATCAGAAGTGTTCGTGCTGCCTTCGCACCAGGAAAACTTCGGCATCGTGGTGGCCGAGGCCCTGGCCTGCGGCGTGCCTGCTCTGATCTCGAACAAAGTCAACATTTGGCGCGAAGTGCAGGGCGATGGGGCGGGAATTATCGGCGCTGACAACCTAGATGGCACCTGCGCTGTTATGAATACATGGTTGGAAATGTCCAGCCAACAGAAGTCAGATATGCAACAGCGCGCACAGGAGTGCTTCCAGCGGAGATTTGAAATTCATGCGGCTGCTGAAGGCCTGATTCACACTCTAGCCCGCTGTGGGGTCAAAGAATAACCCCGATGCAGAATCCCGATCCATCGTAGGTCATTATATTGAAGATAACGATTGTGCAAGGTGCATTCCTCCCGGTTCCGCCAGTTGCCGGTGGAGCTGTGGAAAAAATATGGTACGCACTTGGCCGGGAATTCGCACGCCGCGGGCATCAAGTGTGTCACATCTCTCGAAGCTATCCAGGACTCGCGGCGCGAGAGACCAATGCTGGCGTAGAATATCCACGCATTCCCGGATACGATACTCCAACCTCGCTTCTCAAGCTCAAGTTACAGGATCTTCTCTACTCGCGCCGTGCCCTCAAGGTTATTCCGAAGTCGGACATAGTAGTTACTAATACGTTTTGGCTTCCGGTGCTACTTTCTGAATCGCAACACGGCAAAATCTACGTTCACGTCGCGCGCTATCCTAAGGGCCAGATGCGCTTATATTGGAAGGCCGCACGGTTGCAGGGCGTCTCATTGAGTACTTCACAGGCGATCTGTCGCGATGCGCCCGGGTTATCGTCACTTGTGGGTACGGTTCCTTATTTTATTTCCGGTGTTCGAAATGAGATTGCGGCCGGACAAAGCAACCACATTCTATATGTTGGCAGGATTGCTCATGAGAAAGGGATTCATCTTCTCGTCAAATCTTTTGCCGCTCTCGTCGGGGAAGGTTTAGAGAAATGGAGACTCCGGATTGTAGGTCCTTGGCAAGCGGATCAAGGTGGTGGCGGTGAGCGATATTTTCGAGAATTGCAATCACTCGCAGAACCGGTTTCGGATCGCGTCGAGTGGATTGGACCGGTCTACGATGGGGCACAATTAAACGCCTTATATCGTGAGGCTGCTTTGTTTGTTTACCCTTCTCTGGCGGACCGCGGCGAGACCTTCGGACTGGCGCCTCTTGAAGCCATGTCGCAAGGATGTCCCGTGCTGGTTTCGAACCTCGGTTGCTTCCTTGACTTTGTGCAACCGGGTCACAACGGTTGGACATTCGATCACACCTTGCCGCATCCTGAGATTGAATTGGAGCGGGCATTGAAGCAAATACTTAGCGATAGGGCGCAACTGTTCGCATTCGCCCGAAGTGCGCTTTCTAGGGCTCGTGAATTCACACTGGAGAAGGTGGCGGATCAGTATTTGTCAGACTTTGAGAAGGTTCTGAGCAACGAATGAGCCACGACGGACCAATAACGCACGATATCGCGAACCGCCACGCCTCGCCCTGGACACTGAAGCAGCGCGTTGGTCTGCTGCTCTGGGAGTGGGCATGGGGCCTGTTGTGCGTCTGGACGCCTAAGCCGCTCTACCGCTGGCGTTTACTGATCCTGCGCCTTTTTGGTGCCAAGATTCATGGCACGCCCTTCGTTCACCAGCGTGCCCGCATTCAGATTCCATGGCACCTCACGCTTCACGATCACTGCGCCATTGGAGATCGCACCAACCTATACTCGCTTGGTCCTATAGAGGTCGGTCCGCAGGCCACGGTTGCTCAGGAGGCCTATCTCTGCACCGGAACGCACCTCTTCGATCATCCCAATCAGCCGTTGGTGACGGCTAAGATAGTTATTGGCGCAAATGCGTTTATCGGCGCTCGCACGTTTATTCTTCCCGGCATTACTGTGAGCTCAAACGCCATAGTGGGAGCCTGTTCACTCGTGACAAAAAACATTCCCGCCAATAGCATCTGGGCTGGTTCTCCTGCCCGATTCAAACGCTGGCGCGAAGCGTAGGCTAGAATCTGGCTGTAGTCTTGGGCCGGAAGTATTGTTTTTTGATCCTGGTTAATGGTAGATGCTTCCCAGCGTTGAGCAAGCCTAATTTTCTGATGAGGTTACTTGCATGCACGAGATTGCTTCCCAAATATGTCGCCGATCGGATCTTCAGCCGCAGCCCCTTGAAGGCAGAATTGCCATGGTTCTGCTATGACGCGATTGAGTTTCTCCAAGGGTGGGTGGGGGCGGAAATGGTGGTGTATGAATATGGCTCTGGCGGCTCGACTTTGTTCTTCGCGCATCGTGCGAAGCGATTGGTGTCGATAGAAGATCACCCGGGCTGGGCAGAGTTGGTGTGAAAGACACTTCGCGAGAAAAACATTGGGAATGTTGACTTGCGGTTCAAACCATTTGTTTAGCAATCACTGAGCGCATTTGCAGAATCGGAATATCTGAAAGCACTCCCCGAGGAACCCGCTGACATCATCGTGGTGGATGGTACCGAAGAAGAGATCATCGTCCGCCCGCATGTTTCAGGACGGCCGAGAGGTGTGTAAAAGCCGGTGGCATCATCGTGGTCGATGATTCTTGGCGCTATCCTGAATTGCGCACTCAAAACAGTGCGAAGGAAGTGCGGATATTTACGAGCGTGGGTCCCGCACGGCTTGGTGTTACTTCCACAGACATCTTCTTCTACTAGGATGGCTAGTGAATATATCCGCAATCGTTAAAGAGGGCAGCGCGTCTTAATGATATCCGTCCTTATTCTCACAAAGAACGAAGAGCGGGATCTTCCCGGCTGCCTTGAGTCGGTGGCGTGGTGCGATGACGTGCATGTGTACGACTCGTTCAGCACGGATCGCACTGTGGAGATTGCGCAACGATCTGGTGCTCATGTTTGTCAACGCGCATTTGATAACTGGGCCGCTCATCAGAACTGGGGCCTATGTAACATCCCTTTCCGCCACGAGTGGGTCTTCTATCTCGATGCGGACGAGCGCGTAACTCCTGAACTGGTCGATAGTCTCATCCACGCCGTGCAGTCGCCTACTGATAACGTTGCCTTTCGGGTGCGCCGACGTGATTTCTTTCACGGTACTTGGCTCAAGCACATACAGACATCGCCCTTCTACATGCGTTTTTTTCGTCCAGAAAAGATGCATTACGAACGCCTTGTAAATCCCATCTCGATCGCGGACGGCCCAGTCGGAGATCTGAGCGGGAACCTGGATCACTTTCCTTTCAGCAAGGGATTGAGCCGCTGGGTCAGTCGTCATAATTCATACAGCACTTTGGAAGCTGAGCAAATCATCGCCAATCGCCAGAACCGTGCAGAGTTCAGCGTCATCAAAGCGTTTATCTCAGCTGATTTTCACGAGCGCCGTTATCATCAGAAAGAGCTATTCTACAGATTACCCGGTCGCCCGCTGGTGAAATTTCTATACTCTTACTTCGCAAGACGGGGATTTCTGGATGGCCGCGCCGGTTTTACCTATGCGGTTCTTCAGTCGTTTTACGAGTATCTGATCGTCCTCAAGACTCGTGAGTTGGAGCGTGCGCAGCAGGTTTCGAGCGGGGCTGAGGTTATGCGGAAAGGTATAGGACAATGAGCCGCAGAAATCAGAAGTATTTCCTCGGAGCGATTTGCGTTTTGATGTTCGCGATGCCGTCTGCTGCACAGAGCAGCTCTGCATCTACTTCAACTCCATCGGGCAGCATGAATGGAAATAACAATTCGTATAGCACAGCCTATAGCGATGACGTCAACGTCTCTGCTGGAATAGCAGTTTCCAACTACCCGACGACAAATGAGGGCTCGGATTCGTGGCGGGCACGAAAAACCGGACGAACAGGTGCGTCCAACTGGGGGCCTGTACTTCATCCTTATACGGGTGCGCAGAAGTCTTTGTCGTCTGGATGGAGTGAAAAACGTTCGAATAACACAGGATTAGAGGCTCTGAACAATTTCCTAGTTTCGCAACCGGCGGAAAAGAAGGCTATCTCGTCTAGCTTGCGGCATTCTTCGGAGAAGCACACTGCCATTCTAAGGAATTTGCCGCAAGTTTCGGCATCTGAGTCGGGCCCGCAGATTGGGAAGACACTTGGAGGCCAGACATTGGACCAACGTCGCTCGGCTTTGACTTCGGGCTTGACTCGATCCGGCGGAAATAGCAGCACCGCATCGTCAATGCACGGAGCTTCATTAGGCTCGACGGGGCGTGCGACCACGGGAGAAAACAAAGGGAAGACAGCGAAGAATAAGGGTCTTTTCTCCGGCTCCAAGGAGCCATAACATTCCGTAGAGCGTGTTTCAAGAATACTTCCGGAGCGTTCTCGATCGCTGCGCCACTTACGCTCGCTGTGCCGGAATCACAGGACGCAGAGGAAGCTTTCGAGATGGATGGTCGCTGCGGTGACTGTGCCCACGGTTGAGACTGTCCAGGTATAGGAGTAGGCGCTCGCGTGCAGCGCGAAGACCGTGCCCGGCCCGGTGGCACTCAAGATCTTCCGCATCGTTTCTCCTAATTGTTTACTGCGCACACACTGCGGTCCGATACCGATGTTTCCTAGTTCTGGGTGCACATCACGTCATACATCATGCCGCTGACTGCAGCGTGCGTAATTGTGACTTGGTTCGCAGTCATGGCGCTGATATAGGTTGTGGCAATGTTGGCCGCCGCAGTTGCGTTCGTCGCGGTCAGCGAGCAGTGACCAGAACTGGTCATGCCATGAACGGTCACGCTGTCACTGGCTGAGGACGTGGTCACTAGAGCCGCTGTTGTCAAACCAAAGTTGGTCGCGCCGGTGGATTGCGTTGTGCCATCGGCGAAGGTTAGCTGCTTGGTCAGTTGTGTGTCCGAGTACGGCACAATCGAGATCCACGCGATGTCCCGGTTCGTTGATGTCGAGATTGGGTTGAGACTCACCCCGAAGTTGCTACCGCCTTTTGAACTGAGGTCCGCATCGCAAGAGGTCATCACCCAGACTCCCGCCGAATAGTTCGACGTTCTGGAGCAGAACGAAGTGTAACCGCCTGTCGTTGTGTACGCATTGAAGACCATTCCCGTGACCGCCGACCCGGTTCTTACCAGTGCCGAAACTCGCACCTTCGTAGCTGGCAGGTTGCTGCCGATCAGCCAACTCGTGGTTTCGTTCGGGCCGTTGACGATAAAGCCGGATGCATACTGAGCCGCACTCGCGGTCGCATATACCGGATGTGGTATCCCCGTATCGGTTGTGTTCGTCACCAAGGAAGATCTGGCTGCTCCGCCGCCGCCACTTTTTATCAGTAGCCCTGGAACGTAGAGATTGCTTCTCCCCCAATACGGCTCAGATGGAGTTCTGAATGCAAAATCAGGATCGAAGGCTCCCCATCCAACCAACGAGTCGCGTGTATACCTAGGCGTGCTCCACTGCGGTGCCGTCCCTGGAGTGTATCCCCAATCATTTGCCATCTCGATGATGTTCCCGAATCCAGTATTGTTCAAGAGCGAAGTCCCCGCACCCTGCTGCTGGTAATTGCTGATCACATTGCCGTTGCCGGAAAGGTTCACCGTTGCGACGGTGCTCATATAGCCGATGGTATTGCGGTCTCCAGCCAGCGTCGCTGAGTTGGTGGCAGCGGCAGTCGGGAAGAAATCGAGTTTGGAATAGCTCCACTCGACGCGGTGATTCTCTGACCCATTTTGGTTGAAACTCTCCGAGTAGATTCCCTCGAAAGACGAAAAGAAGCCATAGGTATCGTTGCAGCCACCCGGCCAGTTCAGCAGCCACATCCCCGCCCCGGCGTTCTCAAAGCTAATGCCAGAGGCAGACGTCTCCATGTGATTCACCAGCGCCAGTCCAACCCCGTATAGGCCAGAGTGAAGCACTACATTGCGGAACGAGTCTTGAGCAGGCTGATAGCAGCCTTCTGACGCACCAGCCGGAGCGATCCATAGATCGCCCGAGCCCGCACTGCTGAACGTAATGGGGGTGCCTCCCGAAGTGAGCGATAACTGCACCGTGGTCGAGGTCGGATTTATCACGTAATAAAGCGTCCGGTACGCGGTTCCGCCAGGAGGCGTATCCTGAGTGCTCGTGGTCGTGCTGGTCGGATGCGGCCCATTGGTCCCGATGAGTGCAACCCGCGTTCCCGCCGTCAAGTTGTTATTCGTGACGGTCAGCACGTTAATCGAAGTGTTCACCGCCGTAACAGGAAGAACTCCGGGGATGCCTTCGACAACGCCACTATCAATGTTGCCGTTTACCACAATGTCCCGAAAGGCATAGTTGTAAGTCCCGGCCTGAAAGTAAAACGCTGCCGCATGATTGTTACTTCCTGCCGAGCAGGTAAAGCGCAGGTTGGCAAACTCATTGGAAAATGCGAATGAGCGTAGTGTCCCAAATGATGCAGGAATAGCGATCGCTGCTGCTCCTATCCGCAATCCGTTCGGCGTGGTGCGCAGATAGGCGGGGTAGCCGTCCGCGGAGCAATCCATTGAGAACCCTAAGTCGCGGATGCTCTCCCCGTTATGGGAGCCGCTTGTGTTTATCGATAGATTCGGCCATTCGATAATGTCTTGCCCCGGCTTGCCTTGGAGGATGCTCTCGTTTGCATTCTCGCCGCGAAAATTTACTCCAAATGGTTTTGCAATCGGACCTACCAGATAGGTGCCGCGCGGAAAGAATACCGTTCCCCCCGAACTGGGCAGCACAGTCATGCACGACTGGACGGCAGCCGTGTCATCTGTCGTACCGTTTCCGGTCGCTCCCTGCGAGTGCACATCGCAGACCGGAAGAGAACTAGGGACTATCGCGCCTGCAGCGACGCTGTCGGCCATGTTCATCCCATTACCATTACCCGGATAGCTTCCCACTCCGCTTCTGTCTCGCACTATCTTAGTTCCGCTGCCGTTGACCTGGGTCTGCGCAATCGCTGCGATCGAGAGCAACAGAATCGCGGGCACGATTTTTACTTTCATGGGATGAAGTCCTTTCGTTGACATCCTCCACTGGCGATTGAGACTTACCGCTGAACTCAGCGTAGGCGATCCGAATTCCTTCTTCGATGGAAATCTTCGGTTTCCAGCCAAAGCTGAACAGCTTTGAGCTGTCCATCAACTTACGCGGAGTTCCGTCCGGTTTCGTGGTATCAAAGACGATCTCGCCATCAAATTCGAGCACCTCGCAGACCTTCTTTGCCAGCTCGCCGATCGTCAATTCGCTGCCGCTGCCCACGTTCACCAGCGGAGCCATTTCCGGATTGCCGGTCAGCTTGTGGAATTCATCCTTTGGCAAGTTTAGAAGAAATACACAGGCGTCGGCCATGTCGTCGCTGAAAAGAAATTCGCGCAATGGCGTGCCGGTTCCCCACACGGTCACGGTCCGGTTGCCGCACTGCTTGGCTTCATGTACTTTGCGAATCAGCGCGGGTAGAACGTGCGAGCTTTCCAGATCGTAGTTGTCTCCCAGCCCGTAGAGATTGGTTGGCATCGCGGCCAGGTACTCGGTTCCGTGCTGTCGGTTGAAGGCCCAGCACAGCTCGATGCCGGCAATTTTGGCCACGGCATAAGAGCGGTTGGTGAATTCAAGCGGCCCGGTAAGCAGTTGATCTTCGCCCATCGGTTGCCGGGCCAGTTTCGGATAGATGCAGCTTGACCCGAGGAATAGCAGTCGCTTGACCTGCGCTCTGTAGGCGCTTTCGATCACATTGCTCTGGATGCGCAGATTCTGAGCAATAAAATCGGCGGGAAAGTTGCGATTGGCTAGAATGCCTCCCACCTTGGCTGCAGCAAGAAACACAAAATCCGGACGCTGCTCGGCGAAAAAACTGCTCACCGCATTCGAGTCCAGCAGATCGACCTCCTGCCGTGTGCGCAGCAGCAGGTTTTCATAACCCAGCGAGCGCAGTTTGCGCACAATGGCCGAGCCGGCCAGCCCGCGATGTCCCGCGACAAATATCTTCGCGTCCTTCCGAATGTAATTACTCATGGTGATGCAGTACCTTGTATCCTTTGGCACTCACCAGGGCAT
>Ga0326727_10007881_pt1 | contig 27618 bp, 23 predicted proteins | sample MB2enrmetagenome_FD_207643 | JGI IMG/M metagenome (GOLD analysis project Ga0326727, IMG submission 207643) | Lab enriched peat soil microbial communities from McLean, Ithaca, NY, United States - MB29MY | ecosystem: Environmental > Terrestrial > Soil > Wetlands > Peat | place: USA: New York...
AATGGCGTCTACCAGCTCACGCCACGCACCAGTGTCAATGTCAGCTATGGCCAGGCGCTGACCACCGCGTTGCAGACCGAGCAGCAGCAGCTTTCGCAGACCGCCGTGAACAACTCCGGCGTCCCGGTCAACAGCCAGACCGGCGCGCCGCTGTACACCAGCAACAGCCTGCTGGGCACGCAGAACCAGCTCTATCGCTCGACGACGGCGACGATCGGCACGGCCACGCAGCTCGATCGCGACAGCATCACGATCACGGCGCAGTATGCACAAAACACCGCGGCGGGCGCCGGCGCGATCGGATCGACCTCGGGTGTTACCGGCACCGCCGGCTGGACCCATTCGATCAGCCCGAACCTGACGCTGAGCGCCAGCGGGTCCTACGGCACGCATACTACGGTCACCGGCGGACACAGCACGTTCATCGCGCTTTCGGCATCATTGAGCTACGCGCTGTCGCGCACCGTCTCCGGCAACCTGAGCTACGCCTTCTATGACCTGAACTCCACGGGGCAGACGCCAATTTCGACCGGGCTCGGTGGCAATTCGACAGGGCAGGGTGGATCGTTGTACCAGGACATCGTTGTCCTAAGCCTTACCAAGCAGTTCTGATCCTGACAGGCAGCGCGTGTACCAACGTTTCTACAAACTCACGGGCATCCCGTTCCAGCTCACGCCGGACAGCCGATTCTTCTTCAGCTCGAGCGGGCATGCGCGCGCCATCTCTCATCTGGTCTATGGGCTGACGCAGGAGGAAGGCTTCATCGTCATCACCGGCGAGGTGGGTGCCGGCAAGACAACGCTCGTCGAGCAGATGTGGTCGCAGCTGGACCACAATGCCTATCTCACGGCGCGCATCGTGACGACGCAGGTGTCGGGCGATGACCTGCTGCGGCTGATCATGGCGAATTTCGGTCTGAAAAGCGACGGACTGGACAAGGCGGCGCTGCTGCGATGGTTCGAGAGCATGGTGCGCGAACAGCGCCACCACGCCCGGCGCTGCGTCCTGGTGGTCGATGAGGTGCAGAACCTGTCGCCCGGCGCGTTGGAAGAGCTGCGCATGCTGTCGAACATCACGGTGGACGGTCATGCCTCGGTGCAGACGATCCTGCTTGGCCAACCGCAGTTCCGTGCCACCCTGTCACGTCCGGACAACGAACAGCTCCGTCAGCGGGTGCTGGCATCCTACCATCTGGGTCCGCTGACCGGCGCCGAGACGCGGGCCTATATCGAGCACCGCCTGCGCACCGTCGGCTGGCAGGGCGACCCGGTGTGGGAGGATGACGCGTTCGATGCGCTGTACGGACAAACCGATGGGATTCCGCGCCGGATCAACACACTCTGCACGCGGGTGCTGCTGCTCGGCGCGCTGGAGGAGACCCATGTCATCGACGCCGACATGGTGGAGAGCACCGCGGCCGAGCTGCGCGAGGACCTGGGCGGCGGTCTTCGGCAGGCGGCACCGGCAACGGCAACGGCAACGCCTGCGGCAATAGACGGGGCTGCGGGCAGCTCGGATCCGTCGGCCGAAGACGCCAAGATCGCGGCGTACCTGCTGCGCCGGATCCAGGCGGTCGAGGCGAATGTGGTGCGGCAGGAGCGCATGTTCCGCCAGGTCATCGACCTGCTCAGCACCAATCTTGAGCCGCGGGAATGACCGACCTGGATCGACTATTACGTCAGGACACGACCGCCGGGCCGACCGCGCAGGCGTCCCCGCCGCGGCATGCGATGACCGTCGACGTGGAGGACTACTTCCAGGTCTACGCGTTCTTCCATTGCATCCCCCGCGACACCTGGGACGGCTACGCGCGGCGGGTCGAGGCCAATGTCGATCGCATCCTGACGCAGTTCGCCGCGGCGAACGTTTCGGCGACGTTCTTCACCCTCGGCTGGATCGCCGAACGGCATCCGGCGATGATCCGCCGCATCGTCGAGGCCGGCCACGAGCTGGCCAGCCACGGCTACGACCACACCCGCGTCGATGCGATGGATGCCGCGGCATTCCGCGCGGATTTGCTGCGCACGCGGAACATCCTGCAGGACACCGGTGGCGTCGCAGTGCGCGGCTACCGGGCGCCGACCTTCTCGATCGGCCCGACGACACCGTGGGCGTTCGAGATCATGGCCGAGACCGGGCACACCTACAGCTCCTCGGTCAATCCGGTGCGGTCCGACAACTACGGCATGCCCGATGCACCGCGCACGCCCTACCAGCCGCTGCCGGGCAACGCTGCGTTCTGGGAGTTCCCGATGACCACGGTGCGGCTGTTCGGACGGAACCTGCCCTGCGCCGGCGGCGGGTATTTCCGCCTGCTGCCGTACTGGTTGTTCCACCGTGGCTTCACGCGCGCGACCGAAACGGAGCGCCGCGCGGGCATTTTCTATTTCCACCCGTGGGAGGTCGATCCCGATCAGCCTCGGGTTCCGGGCTGCGGCTGGAAGTCGCGGTTGCGGCACTACACCAACCTGGCGCGCATGTCGGCGCGGCTGGAGCGCCTGCTGGGCGATTTCGACTGGGGTCGCATGGACCGGGTGTTCGCGGCCGAGTTGGCCGGCACCGGTGCCACCGGCGTCGCGGCAACCGACGCGCCCCGGGTTCTTGGCCAGGCCGCACAACATGTGGCTGACCCGATGCTGGCTGACCCGATGCGGGCTGGCCCGATGCTGGCTGACCCGATGCTGGCTGACCCGATCCAGGCTGATCCGACACTGGCCGACCCGACACTGGCCGACCCGACACTGGCCGACCCGACACTGGCCGATCCACACCCGGCCGACCCTATTCTGGGCGCCGCCCTGGATCTTACGACGGCCGCAGTGCAGGCCGACTTCAATCGGACGGTGGACGCCAACCTGGATGCCATCCTGGACGCCGCGGTGGCCCGGGGCCAATACCCGTCCCGCAAGCCCACCTGATCCGATCGCCCCCCGCATGGCGCTGACCCTCCGCAGCTTCGAGCCGCGTCACGCCGCCGCCTGGGACGCCTTCGTGACCAACCACGCATCCGGCACATTCTTTCACCGCGCCGCCTGGGCCGAGGTCATCAGCACGGCATTCGGCCACGCCAGCCATTACACGCTGGCCGAGCGCGACGGGGCGATCGTCGGCGTGCTGCCGCTGGCGCAGATGAAGACGCGGCTGTTCGGCAACACCCTCGTTTCGACGCCGTTCTGCGTCTATGGCGGGCCGCTGGCGGCGGACCCCGAGACAGCAGCCGCGCTGGCCACCCATGCCGAGGCGTTGCGCGGCCGCACCGGTGCGAGCGCGGTGGAGTTCCGCCTGCGTGACCCGGTCGACGATGCGGCGCTGGCCGGCGATTGGCAATCGCGGTCCGAGCTCTACGTAACGTTCCGCAAGCCGATCGTCGCCAATGACGCGGCCAATCTGAAGGCGATCCCGCGCAAGCAGCGGGCCATGGTGCGCAAGGGGATCCAGCATGGCCTGGTGTCGGTGGTCGACAAGGCCACCGACACGCTGCACCGGGTCTACGCCGAGAGCGTGCGCAATCTCGGCACCCCGGTGTTTTCCCGCCGCTATTTCCGTATCCTGCTGGCGGTGTTCGGCGACTGTGCCGACGTGGTGACCGTGCTCGACCGCGGCATTCCTGTCGCCTCCGTGCTGAATTTCTATTTCCGCGATGAGGTGCTGCCGTATTACGGCGGTGGCACGCTGGCGGCGCGCCGCGTCGCGGGCAATGACTTCATGTACTGGGAGGTGATGCGCCGCGCCGCCGGACGCGGCTTCCAGGCATTCGATTTCGGCCGCAGCAAGGTCGGCACGGGCGCGTTTGCGTTCAAGCACAACTGGGGGTTCGAGCCGGCCCCGCTGCATTACCGTTACAGCCTGGCGCCGGGAGCCGCGATTCCGGAGCATAATCCGCTCAACCCGAAATACCGGTTGTTCATCGCCGCGTGGAAGCGGCTGCCGCTGCCGCTGGCCAATCTGCTCGGGCCGCCGATCGTGCGCGGCCTGGGCTGACGGCGATGCGTGACCTGCTGTTCCTCGCCCACCGGGTGCCGTATCCGCCCGACAAGGGGGACAAGATCCGTGCCTGGCACATGTTTTTGCACCTCGCGCGGCGGTTCCGCGTGCATCTGGGCTGCTTCGTCGACGACCCCGATGACGCGGCGCGGGTGTCGGAGCTGCGCCCGCTATGCGCCGATCTGATGTGCATTCCGATCAACCGGCGCACCCAGCGGCTCAAGGCGTTGGCGCGGGCGCGGCCTGGGCTGCCGTTGACGTTCAGCTATTTTGATGATCCGCGAATGCAACGTTGGGTGGATGCGGCGCTGGCGCGCCATGCCATCCGGGACATTTTCGTGTATTCCTCGGCGATGGCGCACTACGTCATGCGACCGAACCTGCTGGCAACGAAGGCACACGCCGATCGGGCTGAGCCGGGGAACGAGCAGCGGCCGCCGATCCGGGTGCTGGACATGGTCGATGTGGACTCGGCCAAATGGACGGCCTACGCAATGACCGCGCGTTGGCCGGCCCGTGCGGTGTTCGCCCGCGAAGGCCGCACCCTGCTCGCCTTCGAACGGCACGCCGCCCGCGCCTTCGACCACAGCATATTCGTCTCCGAGGCGGAGTGGCGCCACTTCCTTGAACTGGCCCCGGAGGCGTGGCCGTACACCGGCTGGATCGAAAATGGGGTCGATCTCGACTATTTCTCCCCCGATCTGAGCTTCCCGGACCCGTTTCCCGAGCTACCGGCGCCTCCACTGCCGACAAACGGGTCATCTGCCCCCTTCCCCGCCCCGCTCGCCGATCCGGCGCCATTCCCCGCTACAGCGCCACCGACCGCCTGGGCGCCACGCCTGGTGTTCACCGGGCGGATGGACTATCGGCCGAACATCGAGGCCGTAAGCTGGTTCGCGGGCGCGGTGATGCCGGCGCTGCGGGCGCGGATGCGGGACGCGCGGTTCGCGATTGTCGGCGCCGCACCGGCACGCGAGGTCAGCCGGCTGGCCGACCTGCCAGGTGTCATCGTCACCGGCAGGGTGGCGGACACGCGCCCCTGGCTGGCGCACGCCACGATCGTTGTGGCCCCAATGCTGATCGGGCGCGGCACCCAGAACAAGGTGCTGGAGGGCATGGCGATGGCAAAACCGGTAATTGCCACACCGGAAGCATTCGAGGGCGTGCAGGCAAGGCCGGAACAGGATATTCTGCTGGCGAGTGGGGTGGAGCAGACCATTGCCAAGATCATCGAGGTTCTGTCCGGCCAGCATCCGGGCCTCGGCGCGGCCGCGCGGCAGGCGATGCGGCTCCGACATGACTGGTCGGTCACGCTCGCCGGGTTGGACAGATTGTTTCCCGATGTCGCGTTTGCCGATGCCGCCCCCCCGTGTCCCGACGCGAAACCGGTTCTCCGTGGCGACATGGTTCCCAGTGAGGCGCCGGTTCACCCTGGCAAGCCGGTTCCCGGCGCCGAGTTGGTTCCCGACGCCAGGCTTGTGCAGCCGAGCGGCGAACCGCCGTTCGGGCGCACCGATCCGTCCCGGCCCGAGACAGCATAATGCCTGAGGTAGCGCGATGACCGTCCAAACGATGGCCCCTTCGGCGCGGGGCGAACTGCAGCAGCACTTCCGCCTGGCGGGTCCGGTGCTGGGGGTTGGATTGCTGCTGTTCGCCATCCTGTTCCACGCCGAAATTGCCGCGGCGGTCGAGGTCTGGATCGATTCGACGGCGTACAATCATTGCTTCCTGGTGATCCCCATCGTCGCCTATCTGATCTGGGACCGGCGTGACGCGCTGACCCACGCGACGCCGATCCCAAACGCCTGGTTCGCCCTGGCCGCGATTCCCGTGATCATGGTGTGGCTGCTCGCCGAGCGGCTGGGCATCATGGAAGGCCGCCAGTTGATGGTGATGACGCTGGTGGAGATCTTCTTCCTCTGCGTGCTCGGCTGGCGCCTGTATTATCGGTTACTTGGCCCGTTGCTCTACCTCTACTTCCTGGTGCCGTTCGGTGAGTTCCTCGTGCCGTCGCTGCAAGGCTTCACGACGAGCTTCATCGTGCACGGCCTCAATTTGATGAACATCCCCAACTACGCCGACGGATTTGCCATTGAGATTCCGGAAGGCGCGTTCCAGGTGGCCGAGGCGTGCGCCGGGCTGCGCTTTCTGATCGCCTCTATCGCGTTCGGCTGCCTCTACGCCCTGCTGATGTACCGTTCGCCGCTGCGGCGCGCTGCGTTCATCCTGATCTCGCTGGTCGTGCCGATCATCGCCAACGGGTTTCGCGCGCTCGGCATCGTCGTGCTCGGCCACATTCTCGGCAACGCCCAAGCAGCGGTCGCCGACCACCTGATTTACGGCTGGCTGTTCTTCTCGGTGGTGATCCTGCTGCAGATCGCTCTGGGACTGCCGTTCCGCCAGGATCACACGACGCCTGCCGACGCGGTCGCCGCCCCGCCGCGCCCACGCGCCGCCGGCGTGCCGTCCTCGGTGCGCCCCGACGCGCGAAGCGCCCGCGGGATTCGCCGCAGAAGCATGCCGTGGCACCAGAAGGCGTTGACCACACTCAACCGATCCTGGGCCGCCTGGCGCGAAAAGATCGCGGTTCCACCGTCCCGTCCGGCGACGCTCGCCGGGCTGGGTGTGGCCGCGGCGGCGGCGGTGGTCATTGCCGCAATCGGACCCGCGGCAGCGCTGGTGTTGAACAGCGGATCAGGCAACGACCTGCCGTCCACATTGCAGCCGATCACCTTCACTGGTGCCTGCACAAGCGACCCCGCACGTCCGGTCGAGAAAACCGAAAAGGTCGGCCGGATCTGGACCGAGCACCTGAAATGCGGCGCGGTCGGCTTCACGCTGCGGCTCGAAGTGTTCCCACCGCGAACAACGCCGAACCATATCATCGCGGAGTTGCGTACCCTGGCCGGCGATCCCAGCGCAGAGATCAGCACCGTCGCCTACCTTTCAACGCCGGAGGGACCGCGGACCTGGCGGATCGTCGATACCGAGAAGCCGAGCACGACCTCGGCGTCCTCGCTCTGGATCGATGGCAAACCGGCACAAATGACCTTCGACATGCGCGTCCATCGCGCCTGGGCCAGCGTGTTCGGGGGAAATTATGCACCAGTGGCAATCACCCTGACACCGGAGCTCGACTGGTCGAAGCCGAACGTGGCGCTGCATAACCGCGCGCACGACCTGATCTCGCTGTTTGTGCAAACCTACCAGTCGCTGCCAGACCAGATCACCCGTCTCTCCTACATGGCGGCGCGGTAGCAGGAAGGTTGGGGCTCGCGCCAAGCCCCGCCAAAGGGGGCCTGCCCCTTGAAACCCCGCCAAGGAGCCCCGGCCTTTCTGCCGGCGGCGTGACAGTTTCGCGATATTTGCGAGCGGGTTGCGAGTGAGCATTGAATCTTTCGCCTGATGGCTTGCGTGTGGGGTTTGATTGCGTTGTGATCGGTCCCACTCAGGGGGAATAACGGGGATGCCGCTGGAGCACGTGCAACCAGGCGCGCCGTTGCCGATTGCAGAGCGGCGCACCGCGGGTCAGAGCCTGCGCAAGCTGGTGCCGCGCAGTTTGCATGCCACCTGGGAGGTTCCGGCCGATCGGATGGATCCGGTCAAGCGGATCATTGAGACCGATCGGCACCGCATTTCACATTTGCTGCCAATCCGGTATGATCGGATGCGGGCGTCACCCCTGGCATTCTTGCGCGGCACGGCTGCGGTGATGGCGGCGGATCTTGCGACGACGCCGGCAAGCGGGTTGTGGGTGCAGTCCTGTGGCGACTGCCATCTGAACAATTTCGGCAGCTTCGCCTCGCCCGAAGGCACGGCGGTGTTCGACGTCAATGATTTCGATGAGACGTTGCCGGCGCCGTTCGAGTGGGATTTGAAACGACTGGCGACCTCGTTCGCGCTGGCTGGCCGGGCGCGGGGGACCGACCAGAAGGCCTGCCGCCAGCTCGCGCGCGCAGCGGTGCAGGCGTACCGCACGAACATGATTGCGCTGGCCGGGATGGAGCCGCTGGCGGCCTGGCGGACGCAGGTCGACGTGGCGCAGGTGATTGCCGATGTGCCGGACGAGAAGCTGCGGGAGCGCGAGCAGCGTCGGCTGGCGGGGATCATCGACGCGGGGCGGCTGGGCTATCCCAAGCTGGTCGAGAAGCGCCGCGGTGCGTGGCGCATCCGTGCGCGTCCGCCGCTGGTGTTTCCGCTGACGCAGCAGGGCGACGACACGCACGAGCTGGCGGCTCGTTCCGCCTTCGAGTCATACAAGATCACCATGCCGGAGGAGCGTCGTCTGCTGCTGGATCGTTATCGGCTGGTGGATGTTGCGTTCAAGGTGGTGGGGGTCGGCAGTGTCGGCACGTTCTGCGCGATCGCGCTGCTGGCGACGCCGGATGATGCGACGCTGCTGCTGCAGATCAAGGAGGCACGGGCCTCGGTGCTGGCGCCGTATGCCGGGCCGAGCATCTACGAGAACCAGGGCCAGCGCGTGGTGGTGGGTCAGCGCATCATGCAGACCACGCCGGATTTGTTCCTGGGGTGGACGATGGATCCTGGCGACGATCAGCGCTGCTACGTGCGCCGATTCCGTGATGGTCGGCTGGCGATGATCTCGGCCGAGCTGTCCGATGTTGCGTTGGCGCATCATGCGACGTTGTGCGGGGCGACGTTGGCGCGGGCGCATGCGCGCTCGGGCGATGCGGCGCGGATTGCCGGCTACATGGGAACCGGCGGCGTGTTCGACGCGGCGATCGCCGATTTCGCGGCGTCCTACATGAAGCAGACCGAGCGCGACTGGCGGCAGTTCCTCGACGCCATCAAAAGCGGGCGTATTGTTGCGCGCACGCCATGATCTCCGCTGCCTTGCTCGATGAGGCTGCTGCGTTGCTGGCGGCGTGCCGCGCCCGGGGATGGATGCTCGCCACCGCGGAAAGCTGCACGGGTGGATTGATTGCGGCGGCGTTGACCGCGATTGCCGGGTCGTCCGATGTAGTGGACCGCGGTTTCGTGACGTATTCGAACGAGGCGAAGATGGAGCTGCTCGGTGTGCCGGGGCCGCTGATTGCTGCGCATGGCGCGGTGAGCGAGCCGGTTGCGCGGGCGATGGCGGAGGGCGCGCTGGCCCGCTCGCGCGCCACCATCACGATTGCGGTCACCGGCGTTGCCGGACCGGGCGGCGGGACTGTTGCGAAGCCGGTTGGACTGGTGTGGTTCGGTTTGGCCCAGCGCGGTGCGGCGGTGCACACCGAGCGGGTGGTGTTTCCGGGCGATCGGTCGGCGATCCGGGAGGCGACGGTGGCGCATGCGTTTGCACTGATCGGCGCGCGGGTGGCGTGACGCCTGCGTCGTGATGGCGGGCGGGGACACTTTCAGAACAGCGAGTAGCCACCGTCGATCACGAACGTGTCGCCGGTGTGGTAGCGCGACGCGTCGCTCATCAGATACACCGCGATGCCGCCGAAATCCGCTCCCGTCCCCCAGCGCCGCATCGGCACCCGCGGCAGCACCTTGTTACGGAATCCCTCGGTCGCCACCGCGTTCGCGGTCATGTCGGTCTCGATCCATCCGGGCAGGATGGCGTGCGCGCGCACGCCGTGGCGGGCGAATTCCACCGCCATCGCGCGCACCATGGAGATCATGCCGCCCTTGGTCGCCGCGTAGTGCTCGGACTTCGGCGCCGCCTCGACCGCGGCGAGTGACGCGGTGCCCACCAGCACGCCGCCGCCACCGCGCGTCACCATGTGCCGCGCCGCTGCGCGGAACGTGTAAAACGCGCCGTGCAGGTTGACGCGCAGCACGCGGTTCCATTCCTCGGTCGACATGTCGAGGAACGACGACACCCCTCGCCCGCTGACCCCCGCGTTGGCGAAGCAGCCATCGATCCGGCCGAGTGCGTCGAGCGTTGCGGCGAACGCCGCCGTCACCGCGGCCTCATCGCCGACGTCGCATTGCAGCGCGAGGGCGCGCCGGCCGTGGCCGCGCAACCGTTCCGCCGCCGCCTCGTTCTTCGCGGCATTGGTGCCCCAGACCGCCACGTCGGCGCCGGCGGCGGCCAGGGCCTCGGCCATGCCCAGGCCGATGCCGCTGTTGCCGCCGGTGACCAGGGCCACGCGGCCGGTGAGGTCGAACGGTTGGTTGCTCATGGTACTTTATGCCTCCGGTACGACTATCGCCGGGCGCGAACGATATGCATCACCAGCGGCGATGCCGACAGACAAGCCAAGCCGGTGCTGAGGAACTGGGATACATCCACGACATCATCACCAGCGCATCCTTGCGGCCGGTTACCAGGTTGGTCAACGCGAAGGTCGCCAACCCGTGGCGGTCCGCTCCGGTCCGCAGAACAGCCCAAATCCTGACAGGTTGGCCGCGTCGAATGCGATGACCAAAAGAACGCCGCGTCATGTTGGCGCCGACCGTATCCGCCCGCCCGCCGTGTCCCGAACGCAAAGCGATTCGCGAATAATGGCCGCCGTCCATCTTTCGTTAACCACATACCCCGATAATCGCGCCCGCAGGCCCAAAAAGGCGCATGCGACCGGGCGAAAATCGGTATGGGTGCGAATTGGTTTTGCCTTCGTTGCGTCGACGGTCTGATCGGCATCGTCCTGCTGATCAGCGCCGCCGGCGTGGCGCGCGCGCAACCCATCTCCAGCTACTTCCCCTCCGGCGTGCCGGGCTACGGCACCATGCCGGGCGTCACCGTGCTGTCGCGCGCGCGCCCGGAGTTCGCGCCCGACAGCATCCACGCCGATGGCTTCCTGCTGGATCCCGCGATGGAGGAGGGCGTCGGCTATGACAGCAACGTTCTGGGCGGTGCCGGGTCACCGGGAAGCTGGACGCTCGGCACCCACCCGTCGTTGCGGGTGACCTCGGACTGGTCGCGCGATGCGGTGGCCGGGGTGCTCGGGCTCGATGACACGCGCTACCTCGACGCGCCACGCCAGAGCCGCACCGACGGCTCCGCCGCGTTCGGCACGACGAAGATGATCGGCAGCGACACGCTGACCCTGGGCGCCGCCTACCTGGTGCTGCACGAGGACCGCACCGCACTGGACGCGCTGCCGTCGGACACGCCGGTCGGCTTCACGCTGACCGATGCGCGCGTCGATTACACGCTGGCGCTGGATCGGCTGAACGTCACGCCGAACCTCGACATCTCGAACTATCATTACACCTCCACCACCATTCTGGGCATACCGACCAGCCAGGCGTATCGAGACCGCAACGTTGTCGCCGGCGGCGTGACGGCGCGTTACGAAATGATGCCGCGGCAGGACGCGCTGCTGGTGCTGCGCGGCACCGGCACCGGCTACACCGATCCGCAGATTGGCCAGCCGACGCGCAACTCGACCGGCGCGATGGTCCTGGTTGGGCTGTCCGACGACAGCGACGCGGTGTGGCGCTATCGCCTGCTGCTGGGCTGGGAGCATCGGGCGTTCGCCGCCAGCGTCTATCACGCGCATGACGCGCCGGTCGCCGAGGCCGAACTGATCTGGAGCCCGAGCGGCATGACCACGCTGACCGGCCGTGTGACGCGCAGCATCGAGGATGCGGCGCAGGAAGGTGTCGCCGGCTTCACCTATACCGCTGCCGGCCTGACCATCGATCATGAGTACCAGCGCAACATCCTTCTGCAGGCGACCGGCGGGGTGCAGCAGGCGGAATTCCTGCAAGGCGGCGGCCAGCAGACCGGCCTGCTGCTCGGCATGGGGGTAACCTGGCTGGTCGACCGCCGGATGCGCGTTGCTGCCACTTACACCTATAACGATCAGCACGGCGGGACCGTCGGCACGGCGGGCGCATTCACGCGCAGCCTGGGCCTGCTGACGCTGCGGTACGGCTGGTGAGCGTCCGCCTGCTCGGCCTGGACTTCGCCGATCTGGATGTGACGGCGGTGGCCGAGACGATCGCGCAACGAGATCCGGGAGCGCCGTTCCGCTATGTGGTGACGCCGAATGCGGATCATCTGGTGCGCCTGGCGCGGCGCCCCGAGCTGGCGGCGGCGTATCACGGCGCGTGGCTGCGCCTGCTGGATTCGCGTGTTGTGGCGCGTACGGCGCGGGCTTTGGGGCTGACCGTGCCGCGCCTCGCGCCGGGCAGTGACGTGACCGCGTTGCTGCTGGCGGCGCACCTGAAGCCGCAGGATCGGGTGACCATCATCGGGCTGCGTCCGAGCCGGCTGGCGGCGCTGGTGGCGCGCTATCGGCTGACCGCCGTGGCGCATTGCGACCCGCCGATGGGGTTCGCGGACGATCCGGCAGCGGTCCGGACGGTGATCGCGTTTGTTATTGCGAACCCGGCACGGTTCACCTTCCTCGCGGTTGGCTCGCCGCGGCAGGAGATGCTGGCCGCGGCGATCGCGGCGACCGGGCAGGCAAGCGGCGTTGGGCTGTGCATCGGCGCCAGCCTGGATTTTCTCAGTGGCGCGGTGGTCCGTGCGCCGGCGTGGATGCGGGGCGCCGGGCTGGAGTGGCTGCACCGCCTGGCAACCGATCCGCGTCGGCTGGCACGGCGTTACCTGGTGGACGATCCGGCGGTGTTTGGCTTGCTGTTCCGGCAGCGGTGGCGCGGTTAGCCGGCGGCATTTTTCCCGCGCCGCCTGGGAACATGGCGACAGGCCAAGCCGAGCCCTGCCAGCGCGGTGCCGAGGATCACAAGAGTCCCCGGCTCCGGGACCGTATCGACCTCGATCGAGTCGGACGCCAGCAGGTTGGTCGTGCATCCCGTGGTGGCACAATCATACACCGAGAGCGTAATATAATATGTGTCGGGGATGGCCGAATTGAAGCTGCTGTCGCCGAGGCTGCTGAGCAGGGAGCCAGGCTCGGCATTCTGCACGCCGTACTGGGCCGAGGCATCGGTGCAATTCGCCACCACGCCGCCCGACCCGTAGCAGGTGTTTGGCACGAGCAGGGTGTAGAAGTTGGCGATGGTGTCGTTGAAGCCGGTGCCGGCATCCGACACGGTCAATACGGCATCGACCTGGTTGAAGGTCAGGGTGCCAACGCCGGCTTGCAGGTTGATCGAGAATTCGACGCCCCACAACGATCCGCCATGCGACGAGTCGCCGGTAAACACCTGATAGACGTCGCCGACTGGCGTGACGGGACCGATGAACCGGTCGACCGCGCTCAGGCCGATCTCGACATTGCCGCCGGTGTCGACGGTGAAGCCGCTGTTGGCGTTGCCGACACCGAAATAGACGCCCGGCGGCGCGAGGCTGGTGTCGTAGATGATGTCGGCGCGGGCGGCGAGGCCCGATGCGGCAGCGGCACATGCGGCGAGTGCCATAACGACGATGCAGCGCATTCTTCTCCTCCATTGATTTTGCTCGGAGTGTCCCTGGACGGCGCGGGAACAAGGTCCAGCCGGAATAACTATGCTGCCGGAACAGTCCGGCGTCGACGGGGCGCTTGAGGTTTGTTACATTTTACGACAATCCCGCACGGCCCGGCGGGCGCGCCGCGCCGCGCGCGCCCCAAGCGCCTTGACCTGAACCGGCCGCGGCATAACGCTGACAGCACGGCAGCAAAACCGGGGGAATGCCATGGCGGAAGTGCAGATCTTGGCGAGCGGTCTGGGGTTTCCAGAGGGACCGGTGGCGTTTCCGGACGGCTCGGTGATCCTGACCGACATCCGCAACCGCAGGGTCAACCGCGTCACCGCGGATGGCACGGTGTCGGTGTTCTCCGACACCGGCGGCGGGCCGAACGGGCTGGCGCTCGGGCCCGATGGCGCGCTTTACCTGTGCGACAACGGCGGCAGCGTCTATCTGCCGAACCACTCGATGGGGATCGGACCCGCGCTGGACTATCATGGCGGGTCGGTGCAGCGGCTTGATGCTTCAACCGGCGCGGCGACGCCGCTGTATACGCATTGCGATGGACACCGGCTGTCGGCCCCGAACGACCTGGTGTTCGACCGGCAGGGCGGATTTTATTTCACCGACCTGGGCAAGCGCTATGCACGGCATCGCGACCATGGCGGGGTGTATTACGCGCTGCCGGACGGCTCGAAGATTACCGAGGTCGCCTATCCGGTGCTCAGCCCGAACGGTTGCGCGCTGTCGCCGGATGAGACGGTGCTGTATGTCGCGGACACCGAGCCGGCGCGGCTGTGGACGTTCGATATCGAGGCGCCCGGGGTGCTGCGCAAACACGGATTTCCGTCGCCGCATGGCGGGCGGCTGGTCGCCGGGCTGGCAGGGTTCCAGCGCTTCGACAGCATCGCGGTGACGAAGTCGGGCAATGTCTGCGTCGCGACGTTGACGACCGGGTTCATTACGGTGATCTCGTCGGATGGCGACGTGGTGCAGCAGGTGAAGGTGCCGGATGTGTATCCGACCAATATCTGTTTCGGTGGGGCGGATCTGCGCACCGCCTACATCACCTTGTCGGATCAGGGGCAGCTTGGTGTGATGCAGTGGGATGAGCCGGGGCTGAAGCTGAACTTCGCGGCGTAGCTAGAGCAGGGGCGATAATGAAACTTTACGAAGCGATCGCGGACTCACTGGTGGCGGAGGGGGTCGAGACGCTGTTCGGCCTGATGGGCGACGGCAACATGTCGCTGTGGGGCGCGATGGGGGCGGCGGGGAAGATCAACATCATCTCCTCGCGCAACGAAGCTGCGGCGGTCGCGATGGCCGACGGCTACACCAAGACCACCGGCAAGGTCGGCGTCGCCACTATCACCTGTGGCCCCGGGCTGACCCAGGTCGGCACCTCTTTGCTGGTCGCCGCGCGCGGCCGGGCGCCGATCGTGGTGATCATCGGCGAGATCCCGAAAGGTGCGAAGAACAGCCTGCAATCGATGGACCAGCGCAAATTCGCCGAGGCCTGCGAGGCGCGCTTCCATAGTATCTCCAGCGTCGATAACGCCGCCGACGAAATCGCCGAGGCATTCTACGCTGCGCGCGTGCATCGGACGCCGGTGGTGCTCAACCTGCCGATCGACCTGCAGGAGAAAAGCTTCGACTGGGACTGGGAGTATCGTCCGTCGCTCGGACTGCTGCCGCCGCTGGCCGAGGCGCCGAGCGAGGCCGCGTTGGCGCCTGTCGCGGACAAACTGGCGGCCGCTGAACGTCCGGTGATTATCGCCGGCCGCGGCGCCCGCGCGGCCAAGGCGGCGATCGTCGCGTTGGCCGAGCGCAGCGGCGCGCTGTTGGCGACCTCGTTGCAGGCGAAAGGACTTTTCAGCGGCGAGGAATACGACCTTGGCGTGTCCGGCGCGTTCGCCTCGGGCCCGAGCGAGGCGCTGCTGGCCGACGCCGACTTCGTCCTCGCGGTCGGTGCCGAGCTGGGTTACTACACCAGCGAAGGCGGCCTGATGTTCCCGCAGGCCGAGGTGGCGCGCATCGACATCCGCCCCTATCCTGACGCGATCGGCGTGCTGCCCGGGCTGTATGTGCGGGGCGATGCGACGCAGGCGGTGATGGCGCTGAACGCGATGCTGGAGGCGCACCAGGTGCGCAAATCCGGATTTCGCACGGCCGAAACGAAAGCGGTGCTGACCGCGCCCGCGCATCACTTTCCGACGCCGAATGACGGGCTGGATCCGCGCGTGCTCGCGGGCGAGCTGTCGAGGGCGCTGCCGAAAGGCGCGTTGTTGACCTGCGGCGGCGGGCATTTCTTCTCCTTCCCCGCGATGTACACCGCGCTGCCGGCGGGGACCGAGCTGCAATGGTCGTATCATTTCGGTGCCGTCGGACAAGGACTGCCGGTGGCGATCGGTGTGGGCGCCGGCAATCCGGGCCGCCCGCATGTCGCGATCGAGGGCGACGGCAGCCTGATGATGAACCTTCAGGAGCTCGACACCGTCACCCGCTACAACATGCAGATGGTGCTGATCGTGTGGAACGATGGCGGGTTCGGCGCCGAGGTGCACAAGCTGAAGGTGAAGGGATTCGATCCGGCCCTGGCACAATGGCGCTCGCCCGATTTCACCGCCATCGCACGGTCATTCGGCGGCGACGGGGTGCGGCTGACGAAGGAAAGCGACCTGGGCGCGGCGATCGCCCAGGGGATCAAGCAGGGCGGATTGTTCGTCATCGACGCACGCGTGTCGCCGACCACGGTCAGCGATCCGTACGGCAAGGTGCATTACGGCCTGGAGAACCACGCGCCGCGCCTGACGCCGCACGCCTCGGTCGCCTGAGCATGCATTTCGAGGGCGAGTTCCGCGTGCCCGGGACGCCCGACGCGGTGATGGGTCGTTTCGCCGACGTCGAACGCATGGCGCGCTGCATGCCAGGCGCGGTGATCGAGGGACGCGGTGACGACGGCAGCTACCTCGGCGCGATGGTGGTGGCGTTCGGTCCGAAGAAGATCAACTTCCGAGGCCGCGCTTCGCACGAATTCGATACGGTGGCGCATACGGGAACCCTGACCGGGCGCGGTGCGGCGGACATGCGTGCGGCGCGGATCGGCGTCAAGGTGACTTACACGGTACGCGCCGATCCGGACGCGGCGACCGCGACAAGCGTGGTCGCTTTGGTGTCCGACGCGGACCTGACGGGTGTCCTGGCGGATTTCGCGCGCACCGGCGGCATTCCCGTGGCGAATGCGCTGATGGCAGGGTTTGCCAAGCGGATGGCGGAAGAATTCGCTGCCGAAACGCCGGCTGTGGCGACGGCGGCGCCCCGGATCGAAACCGTGGTGCCGCTGGCCGCGCACGGACTGCTGTGGGATATCATCAAGGCAAAACTGATGCAGTTCGCGCGCTGGCTTCACCTGGTGAATACCGAGGGCAAACATCCATGACATTGGCACAGGACGTCGGCGGGCTGCTGACCGAGGCGACTGCGACAGGCGCTCTGCCCGGCGTGGTGGCAATGGCAACGACCGCGGACGGAACGATTTATCAGGGTGCGTTCGGCAAGGCCAGTGTGGACGGTGACGTCAACATGGCACTGGACACGGTGTTTCACATCGCCTCGATGACCAAGGCGATCACCGGCACGGCCGCGATGCAATTGGTGGAACAGGGCCGCATCGCGCTGGACCAGCCCGCCGGCGAGATCATTCCGCAACTGGGCGAACCGTCGGTGCTGGACGGGTTCGATGCCGCGGGCGCACCGAAGCTGCGGCCCGCACGCGGCACCATCACGCTGCGGAACCTGCTGACCCACACAGCGGGTTTTGCATATGACGTGTGGAACCCGGAGCTCGCGCGGTTCTACAAGGTGACGGGTCTGCCGGCGGCGCGCACCGGCCGGCTGGCCGCTTTGCAGGCGCCGCTCGCGTCCGATCCCGGCACGCGCTGGGAATACGGCATCAACATCGACTGGGTGGGCCGCATCGTCGAGGCGGTCAGCGGCCAGAGCCTCGAAGATTATCTGCGCGCGCGCGTGTTCGACCCGCTGGGGATGGCGGATTCCCGCTTCCTGTTGCGACCGGACATGGACGCGCGCCGCGTGCCGACGCACAAGCGCGAGGCGGATGGCGGATTGACGCCGCAACCGATCGATCCGCCGCGCGTGCCGGAGTTCTTCAATGGTGGCGGCGGGTTGCACGCCACCGCGTCGGACTATCTGGCGTTTGTGCGCGCGATCCTGAATGACGGTGGCGGGATCCTCAAGCCGGAGACCGTTGCGCTGATGCGGCAGAATCATATCGGCGCGTTGAACGTGCAACCGATGCTCAGCCAGAACAAGGACGCGTCGTTCGACGTCGATCTGTTCCCCGACATGGCGGTGAAATGGGGTTTGAGCTTCCTGATCAACACGCAGGATGTGCCGGGGCGGCGCAGTGCGGGCAGCCTCGCCTGGGCAGGGTTGCGCAATACCTATTACTGGATCGATCCGAAGCAGCAGGTGGGCGGCGTCTTCATGACCCAGGTCCTGCCGTTCGCCGATCCGACGGTGCTGCGGTATTTCGCCGACTTCGAACGAGCGGTGTACGCTGCCATGTGATGGGGACGCCATGCCAACCGCCGCCGACGACCGCGATGCGATCCGCGCGCTGTTGTACCGCTACTGTTTCAACATGGACCGGCAACTGTTCAGCGAGCTGAGCGAACTGTTTACCCGGGGCGGCGAATGGATCGCACCTTATGCGCGTGCCACCGGGCGTAACGCGATTGCGGCGCTGATGAAGCGCAACGTGCCTGCGACGCCGGGGCGCATGCATTTCACCATGAACAGCATCATTTCCCTGGATGGCGATCGTGCCGAGGTAAAATCGAATTACCTGGTGGTGCTGCAGAGCGGCGGCGGGCTGGTGCCCTCGGTCTGCGGCATCTATGCCGATGCGCTGACGCGGTCGCCGGGCGGCTGGCTGTTCCACCGGCGCGAGCTGATCCACCACATCAAGGGCGAGATGGGACTAACGATTCAGGTCTGAGCGACGGAGGGGAAATGGCCGACACCGACACGACACTGGTCGAATACGAGCGCATCGACAACATCGTGACGATGACGCTCAATCGCCCGGAGAAACTGAATGCGTTCAACGATGCGTTGGTGGGCGCGCTGGCTGACGCGCTGCGTCGTTTCGATGTCGATGCCGCGGCGGATGTGGCGATCATCCGTGGACGGGGGCGGGCGTTTTCCTCAGGCGCCGACGTCCACCAGCGCCAGTTGCGCAAGCGTGAGGAATTCGAGGCGTTGGGTGGCCCGCAGGGCTGGGGTACCAATTCGTTCGATCTGCTGACGCGGGCGGTGAACTGGAAGCCGGTGATCGCCGCGGCGCATGGCTATGTGATGGGGCTGGCGGTCGGGATTGTGTTCGACTGCGATCTGATCGTGGCTGAGGCCAACACGAAATTCCAGATCACCGAGACCAGCCGTGGGCTGGGTGGGGCGAAGTACTGGGCGACGCTGGCGCAGCGCGGCGGCGGTGCGTTCGCCAACGAGGTGGCGTTGACCGGACGGTGGTTCACCGCGGAGGAGGCAGCGGCGCATAACCTGATCAACCGCGTCGCACCGGAGAGGATGCATCTGCCGGTGGCGATGGAATTGGCACGGCAGGTGGCGTCGAATCCGCCACTGAGCGTGCGGTCCACGGTGCGGGTGCGGCGGTGGTACATGGCGCAGCACACGCGCGAGGTCATGAACATGACCGCGGGAGAGAGGCTGTATCTGACTGAGGATTTTCACGAAGCGGCGCTGGCGTTCGCGGAGAAGCGGAAGCCCGGGGCGTTCAAGGGGCGATGAGGTGGATTGCGCGCCAGCGACGCTGTAACCGACCTTATTTGTTGCTGACACGTCATGGCCGGCCTTGATCCGGTCATCCTCCTGCTGCCCTCGGCACGACCGGTGTCCACGGCACGAAGCGGATGGCCGGTTCAAGTTCGGCCATGACAGGGATGCTTGGTTGCGTGACCAAAAACGCCTAAGCCGCAACGACCTTGCCGTCCCTCACATCCGCCGCTGCGTGGGCGGCGTCGCGCGCCTCGGGCGGACCCCAGCCGCCACCACCTGCCGTCGCAACCACCAACCGATCGCCCTTGCGCAACGTGGTAACGATCTTCGACGCGATCGTTTCCGTCGCGCCACCAGCCCGTGTGATCTCTGCGAAGGCAAATCCGCCCGCGCCACCCCCGGCGTTGCCCTGGGCCGCGCAGAAATGCCGCTCGCCGCGATAGGTCAGCACCGCCTCGCCGTCCAGCAGCTCGTATTCGTACAACCCGCCCAACCCGCCGCGGAACGTTCCGGCCCCGCCAGAGCCGCGGTGCAGGGCGGCGCGGTGCACACGGATCGGTGCCTCCAGCATCAGCGCCTCGGCGGAGACGTTCATGCAGTTCGATGCATCCGTCTCGATCACGTCCACCCCATCGGCGTCCCGCGCCGCCCCGCTGCCCGCAGCCAGCAATTGCGAGGTGACGAACCGCGATCCGTCGCCGCGCTGCCCACCGAGATGCATGATCACCAGTTCGCTGCCGGAATCCGCCGACAGCACGTCGGGCGCGGCCTGGCGCAGCGCGCCGAGCAGAGTGGACGTGATGCGCTTGATTGTTGCGGTGCGGCAACCGGTCGGCGCCGGTTCACGCGGATTGACCAGGCTGCCTTCGGGCAATGTCAGATCGATCAGACGGAAACATCCGCCGTTGTTGGGGATGCGCCCCTCCGGATCGGTCACCGCGCGCGTCGCGAAACACGCGGCGGCGTAGGCCCCCGAGGGCATGCAGTTGAACGGCCCGCGCACCTGCGCCGAGGTGCCGGTGAAGTCGCAGGCAATGCGCCCGTCCGCGACCGTCACCGCGACCTCGATGCGCACGCGGCGATCCAGGTCGATGCCATCGTTGTCGAGGTAATCGGCGTAATGATACACACCCTGGCGCAGGCCGCGCAGTGCCTGGGTGGTCATCTTCTCGGCACGATCGAGCAGCTCGTCGAACAGCGCCAGCAACAGTTCCACACCGTGCGTGCGCGCAAGCTCGCCCAGCCGCCGCGCGCCGATCGTGCAGGATGCGATCTGCGCGTTGATGTCGCCCATCAGCACGTCGGGCAGCCGCACGTTCTGGCGCAGCATGCGCACCAGCGTGTCGTTCATCACGCTGCCATCACGAAATTTCAGCAGCGGGATGCGGATGCCTTCCTGGAAGATCTCGGTGGCGTTGGTCGGTGTGGAACCCGGTGCCATGCCGCCGACATCCTGGTGGTGCGCCATCGTCGCACTGATCGCGATCACGCGCCCCTCGGCGAACACCGGCAGCATGATCGCGATGTCGGGCAGATGCGTGCCGCCCATGTAGGTGTCGTTGAGGATCCAGATGTCGCCCTCGCGCATCTCGGCCGCCGGCACAGTGGTAACCAACCGTCCGACCATCGGCACCAGCGCGCCGAGATGAACCGGTACCGAAAGGGCCTGCGCAAGGGTCTCGCCGCGCAGGGTGAACAGCGCCGCCGACGCATCCAGGCCTTCCTTGACGATCGCGGAGAAGGCGCTGCGCACCAGCGTGAGTTGCATCTCCTCGGCGATGCCGTCCAGCTTGTTGCGCACGACCTCCAGCGTGATCGGGTCGAAGCTGCGATTGTCCAAACCGCGACCATTGGGGGCCATCAGGCGTCTCCTTGATGTGTCAGCAGCAACGCGCCGTCCGGCAGAACGGTGCATTGCCAGGATGGGTCCACCAGCGTCGTGGTATCGTCCTGCTCGATGATCGCCGGGCCCATGAAGGTCAGCCCCACCGGCATCGCGGCGCGATGGTAGATCGCCGCCTGCACCGGCAAGGCGACACCCGGTACACGGATGCGGCGATGCGATTTCAGCGGATCGCCGGGGTCGGGCTGGTAGACACCTTCGTCCAGGGTTGATGCGCCACCGGCACGATGCACCGTGCGCAGGTTGACGATCGCCGCCGGCGATTCCGTCGCGTGGCCATAGACGCGATCATGCGCGCCCAGGAAATCGCGATACAGGCGCTGCAACGGATCGGTGTCACCGCGATGCAGCGGCACATCCAGATGATACGACTGGCCAACGTACAGCATGTCGGCCAGGTATTGGATCCTTGTGTCCCCGACAACGCGTTCCTGGCGCATCAGCGCCGCACAGCGTTCGTCCAGCGCCTCCAGCGCGGCATGCACCTCGGCGATCGCAAGACCGTGCAGCTTGCGCGGGAACGCCATGGCGACCTCGTGTTCGATCGGTGCGGCGAGCAGGCCGGCGGCGGACAGCACGCCCGGATGGCGCGGGATCAGGATGCTGGTGATGCCCAGTTCCGCGGCCAACGCGGTGGCATGGATCGGGCCGGCACCGCCCAGCGGCAGCAGCGTGAAGCGGCGTGGATCGATGCCACGGCGGACCGATACCAGTCGGATGCCCTCCACCATCTGCGCGTTGATGACGCGATGCATCCCCAGCGCCGCGTCCTCCACCGACAGGCCGAGCGGCGCCGCCACTTTCGTTTCGATCGCGGCATACGAGAGCGCCGGGTCCAGCTTCAATGTGCCGCCAGCGAAATAGGCCGGATCCAGCCACCCGAGTACGACCGAGGCATCCGTCACCGTCGCCTCCATCCCCCCGCGCCCGTAGCAGGCTGGCCCCGGATCGGAGCCCGCCGAGTGCGGCCCGACGCGCAAACCGCCGGCGCCGTCCAGCCAGGCGATCGATCCGCCACCGGCACCAATCGCGTTCACGTCCACCATCGGCACGCGCACCGGGTAGCCGGCGATGCGGCCCTCCGGACGGATCACCGGTTCGCCGCCTTCGACCAGCGCGATGTCGCTGGACGTGCCCCCGACGTCGATGGTGATAAGGTCGGCGCGGCCCGCGGATCGCCCAACCATTGCGCCGCCGATCACCCCCGCCGCGGGGCCGGACAGGAACAGCCGCACCGGCCGCTGCCGCGCCACGGCGGTGCCGGCAAGGCCGCCACGCGACTGCATCACCTGCAACGGCGCGGACACGCCGGCATCTGCGAGGCCGCCCTCCAGCCGTTCCAGGTAGCGATCGACCACAGGTTTCATGTACGCATCGAACGCGGTCACCACGGTGCGCTCGTATTCGCGGAAGGTTGGATCGACCTCCGACGACAGAGACACCATGATATCTGGATACGTCGCCGCAATGACATCCCGCGTGCGCTGCTCGTGCGCAGGGTTGAGGAAGGCAAAGATGTAGCAGACCGCGATGGCCGTCACGCCGTCGGCCACCAGCGCATCCGCCGCCGCGCGCACCGCCGCCTCGTCGAGTGGGATAACCACGGTTCCCTGGGCGGAGACCTGCTCGGGCACCTCCTTGCGTCGCGCGCCGGGCGCCAGGAACACCGGCGTTTCCGGTTCCAAGGTCGCACGGTAAAGCGACTGGCGAAGCTGCGCACCGATCTCCAGCACATCGCGGAAACCCTGGCTGGTGATCAGGCCGATGCGCGCGCCCTTGCGCTCCAGCACCGCATTCGTTGCGATGGTGGTGCCATGCAGGAAGCGCGCGATCGCGGCTTGGGGCACGTCGCGCGCGGCGAGCTGGTCGATTGCCTGCAACACCGCCGCCGAGGGGTCGCCGCGCGTCGTCGGGATCTTCAGGGCGCGCATGGGCTCCCCAGGGCGACGGCACACCACGTCGGTGAAAGTGCCGCCGATATCCACGCCTATGTCGATCTTCACCATGCCGCCTGTCATGTTCTGTGCAGCGCAGCATCGCCCGATGGCAATCAAGTCGCAACCGGGGCAGACTATGGCCAACACCAACAGGGGAAGCGGCATGGATCTGGGATTGCGGGGCAAGGTGGCGGTGGCGTTCCGTGCGTCCGACACGGCATCGTTCGTGCGAGGCGCGCTGGTCAATATTGGTAGCCGTGATAACCGGGTTCTCTAAACAGCAGCGCAAAATAAAGGAGACGACATGGCAACGGATATCAGCACCTCCGACGCGACCGGTCGCCTGGCGCGCTATGTCCTTGGGACCAAGCTGAAAGATTTGCCGGAAGAGGTGCGCCTGGAGGCACGGCGCGCCTTCCTCAACATCCTGGGCTGCATGCTGGGTGGGGCGCGGCACGAGACGGTCGATGCTGCCCAGGCGGCGCTCGGTCCGTTCGCCGGCGCACCGACCGCGACCTTGATCGGGCGCGGGGAAAAATCCGATCCGCGGCATGCAGCGCTGATCAATTGCCTGGCGTCCAGCGTGCACTCGTTCGATGACACCCACGCGCTGGCGATCGTGCATCCCAGCGGGCCGGTCGCGGCGGCGGCGCTGGCGGTGGCCGAACAGAATCCGGTCAGCGGTGCCAACTTCCTGGCGGCATTCGCGCTCGGGGTCGAAACGGTCTGCCGCGTCAGCATGGCGCTGTCGGTCGCGCCGGCGCGCAGCACGATCGCCTGGTCGCAGACCGGGATCTGTGGCGGCATTGGCGCCGCTGTTGCGGCAGCGAAACTGATGGCGTTGGACGAGGACGGCATGCGCCGCGCCATCGGCATCGCCGCCTCGCAGGCGGGGGGCATGCGCGCGATGCACGGCACGATGACCACCGCGTTGATGCCGGCGCAGGCGGCGCAGACCGGGTTGCAAGCCGCACTGCTGGCGGCGAAAGGGATGACCGCGTCGCCGATCGGGCTGGAGGGGCGCTATGGGTATCTGAGCGTGTTCGCCGACGAGCCGCATCTGGCCTATCTGCTGGATGATTTCGGCGATCGGTTTGAGGTACTGCGCAACACCTACAAGCCGTATCCGTGCGGCATCGTCATTCATCCGATCCTGGATGCGTGTTTGCAACTCAAGCGCAAGCACACGCTGGATCATCGGGAGATCGATCGGGTCGCGATCAAGGCGTCGCCCTCGGCGATGGCGCTGACCGATCGGCGCAACGCGACCGATGAGTTCCAGGCGCATGTCAGTCTTTACCATTGGGTCTCGGTCGCATTCATCCGCGGCACCGCGCGCACCACAGACATGCTGACCGAGGTCGTTCTGGATCCGACGATTGTTGGCTTTCAGCAACGGATCACCGCGGTGCGCGATGAGGCGGTGACGCCGGATGCTGCCGAGGTCACCGTGACGTTGCGCGACGGGCAGAAGCTGACCGCGCGGATCGAGCATTGCATCGGCAGCGAGATGCAGCCGATGACCGATCAGCAACTGGAGGACAAGTTCCTGGACCTGGCGGAGGTCAGTATCGGGGTGGAGCGAGGGCGCACGTTGATCGCGGCGTGCCGTGCGATCGAGACGGCATCGAATGTGGGGCCGATTGCGCGGGAGGCGGGGTGAGGGGGTTAGCCGAGACGGGACCTACAGGAAACGGTCATCGCCCCCGGAAATGCGGCATCACGGCTTCCGACACCCACTGGAACTGCTCCAGCATGATCGCCTGCGGCGTGCCCATCGGTGTGCTGAGGTTGATGTGCTCCATGCCAGGATAACGGGTCTCGAGTTCTTTCAGATAGGCAACCAACCCCTCCGGCGTGCCGGCATACCAGGCGCCCATTTTCATGTAGTGCTCGACGCTCGGCACATCGGCCGCCGCCCATCTGCCGCGCCGGCCGATCACCGCGATCTGATCTTTCGTTACGCCAGGCAAAAAGCCCAGCGGCGCGAACATCTTGGCATGTTCCTCATACAGCGGGGTGATCTCGCGCAGCGCCTTGGCGGGCGAGTCGGCGAGATGGAAGAAAATGCCGATCATCAGGTTCTCACCAAGTTGCAGATCCATCCCGGCACGCGCCGCCGCGTCGCGATACGCGGTGATAGGTCCCTGCTGCATCGTTGCGGCACCGCCGCCGACGGCGCCCTTGATGCCGTGCCTTACCATGAAGTCCAACCCGCGTGGACTGGCACTGACCACCGGCTGCCAGGTTTCCACCGGACGGTGGATCGGCCGCGGCACCAAGGTCAGTTCCTTCAGCGTATAGCCGCGATACGGCACCTCGGGCGGCAACGTGTAGTGCTTGCCGCGGTGCGCGAACGTTTCGTTATTGAACGCCTTGAAGATGATCTCGACCTGCTCCTCGAAAAGTTCGCGGTTGGCCTCCTGGTCCAGGATCGGCGCGCCGAACGTTTCGACCTCGCGCGAGTGGTAGCCGCGGCCGACGCCGAACACCGTGCGGCCCTTGGTCATGATGTCGGCGCAGGCGAAGTCCTCGGCCAGGCGCAACGGGTGCCACATCGGTGCGATGTTGAAACCGCAGCCGATCTTCAGGCTCTGCGTGAGGTGGCAGAGATGCACCGCCGCCATCAGCAGGTTGGGCATCACCTCGTAGCCTTCATGCTGGAAGTGGTGCTCGGCCAGCCACAGCGTGTCCCAGCCGGTGCGGTCCATCTGTTGCGCGACCGCTTCGGATTTGGCGAACACGCTGGCAAGGTGCTCGTTGGTGTAGCGCCGCTCGTTGGCCGGCGTCGCGTCCTGGCCGCGATCGGGAAAATCGATGTGGCCGGGATAGACTGTGGTGAATTTCCGGATCATTGGGACCTCTCTTGCCGCGGTGCGGGCGGGATGGACGCGGCGCCACTTTGGCGCCGTTTCCGCCGCAGCGAAAGACGGCCGCGGTGCCGCCTGCCCTGCCCCATCGCGCTGAACCGCGCGCCGGCCTAGACTGCGGCTGTGGCATTTCAAGATACGGACATGCAACAAAAGCCAAACGAGGGGGAAACCATGACGACCTATGTGCTGATCCACGGCGCCTACCAGGGCGGTTGGATCTGGCGTGATGTGGCGGCCGCGCTGCGTGGCGGGGGACATCATGTGCTGGCGCCGACCCTGGATGGCTGCGCGGAGCGAAAGCACCAGCTTCGCGCGGGCATCACCACCGAGACGCAGGCCGAGGAAATCGCCGCGCTGTTGTTCTACGAGGATTTGCGCGAGGTCGTGCTGGTTGGCACCAGCAGCGGCGGCATGGTGCTGTGCCGCGCTGCCGAAATGGTGCGCGAGCGGATCGGTCGCGTGGTGTTCGCCGACGCGCTGGCGCTGTTCGACGGCGAGGCTATCGGCGACATCGTGACGCGCCGCCCGACGCCGCTCATCACCGAGCTCTCGGTCGGCCCGCCGCCGCAAGACGCCGCCGGCCGGCTGTTCGCGGGGCTGGATCCGGCGACGCGAGAGTGGGCGCTGGAACGTTACACACTGCATCCAATCGCCTGCATGCAGGCCCCGGTGCGGCTGGAACGTTTCTGGAACGAGACCTGGGCCGCCAGCGTGATCTGGTGCCGCCAGAGCGCCAATCCACCGGTTGCCCACCAGCAGCGCACCGCCGACCGCCTCGGCGCGCGATGGTTCGAACTGGACACCGGCCACTATCCCATGCTGAGCACCCCCACGGAGTTGGTCCGTCTGATCACCGCCTGATGTCCGGCGTGAAGACGACGGCGGCGATTGGCGCGGCCGAGCGGGCAGCGTCTGACAATCCGCTGCGCGGCATCCTGATGTCGCTCGCGGGGACCACGGTGTTCGCGGTGTCCGATACGACAGCGAAATACCTCACCGCCAGCATGCCGGTGATCGAGATCATCTGGATCCGCTACGTGATCTTTGTGGCGTTCGCCGGGCTGCTGGCGCGCCCGGCCGGACCGCATGCGCTGTGGCCGCGCAATGCGGCGCTGCAATTGCTGCGCGGCCTGTGCGTGGCCGGGTCGGCGGTGCTGTTCGTGTTCGGCACGCGCAGCATGCAGATCGCGCAGGCGAGCACGATCAGCTTCATTTCGCCCCTGTTGATCACCGTGCTGTCGATCCCGCTGCTGGGCGAGGTGGTCGGCGTGCGGCGTTGGGCGGCGACGGCGGCGGGGATGCTCGGCGTGGTGATCGTGGCGCGGCCGGGCACCGGCGGGTTCCAGCCCGCGGCTCTGTTCGGCGTGGCGTCTGCGGCGTGCTGGGCGCTGGCGCTGGTGATCACGCGCAAGATGTCGACCACCGAGCGGTCGACGACGACACTTATGTGGACCGCCTGCTCGGGTGCGATCGTGCTGACCGTTCTGCTGCCGTTTGTTTTCGCCCCTGCGAGCCTGCCGCATGTCTTGCTGGCGTTGCTGATCGGCGTGTTGTCGTCGACAGGGCAATGGCTGGTGGTGCTGGCGCACCGGCTGGCGCCGGCGTCGGTGCTGGCCCCGTTCTCCTATTTGCAGTTGATATGGGCGACGTTCGCGGGGTGGCTGGTGTTCGGCAACCTGCCGGATGAATGGACGATGGTGGGCGCGGCGATCATCATCGCGAGCGGGCTTTATACCGCGCATCGCGAGCGGGTGCGGGCGCGCGATGCGCGGGCCCGCGTCAAGGCC
>Ga0326727_10007882_pt1 | contig 27617 bp, 22 predicted proteins | sample MB2enrmetagenome_FD_207643 | JGI IMG/M metagenome (GOLD analysis project Ga0326727, IMG submission 207643) | Lab enriched peat soil microbial communities from McLean, Ithaca, NY, United States - MB29MY | ecosystem: Environmental > Terrestrial > Soil > Wetlands > Peat | place: USA: New York...
GGTGATTCCAACCTGGTGATCAAGCGCGATGCGAATTCCACGCCGTGGTTGACGGAAACCGTATTCACCGCCGCTCACCGCCTGGGGTACGCGAAATATTTCTTGGATACCCCAACCGCTGTCGAAGACGATCACATTCCCTTCGTGAACGCGGGCGTGGCCGCAGTGGACCTGATTGACTTTAACCCCGAAGATGGATACTGGCATACTGCCCGAGATACCACTGACCATTGCAGTCCACTTAGTTTAACGATTGTCGGCCGCGTGGTTCTTGCCATGCTCGCCGACATTGAGAAGTCACCGCGCGCCCAGTAGAATCCCTCCTGCCTCCCTTTGACCCATCCTGTTGATCACTCGAAGAAGGGGAGGGAATTCTTGGATATGTATGAGTGCCGGGAATGCTTGCTTTCATTCTTCAGGGGGAAGTCGGAGCGGTAGTGAGCGCCGCGGCTCTCCTCGCGCGCCAAGGCGCAGCGCGCAATCAGACGAGCTATGGTGAGGATATTGCAGGCTTCGTGGGCTTGACGCGAAGGATTTGGGGGGTCGGGCAGGGAGAGTTCAGCCAGGCGCTTGACCGTCTCGGAAAGGTGCTTGCCGTTGCGAATGATGGCGACCTTACTCCACATCATCGCCCGCGTTTCCTCGACTGCCTTCTGGGAATCGGTCGGCGCCGGAGTTGTCGGCAGAGGCGCCGCTAGTTGGGAGCTTTCGGTGCTTAGATTTGGCGGGGGAGAAGGGAAGGGCGCCGGCGTGTGCTTGTTCACCATGGCCTTCGCGGATCGAGCGCCGAAAACTAATCCTTCCAGCAGAGAATTACTGGCCAAACGGTTGGCGCCGTGGACACCGGTGGAGGCGACTTCTCCGGCGGCGAAAAGTCCGGGGAGGGAAGTGGCGCCGTGCAGGTCCGTCGCCACCCCGCCCATGGCGTAGTGGGCCGCGGGGCGGATAGGAACCAGGTCCGCAGTGATATCGATGTTATGTTTCAGGCAAGTGGAGAAAATCCGTGGGAAGCGTTTCTTGACATGCTCGGGGTCAAGGCCGGTCAGGTCCAGGTAGACAAACTCCGCTCGCGTCTTCTGCATTTCCAGGGTTATGGCGCGAGCCACCACGTCACGCGGCGCAAGTTCGGCGGCCTCGTGGTAGCGCGGCATGAAGCGCTCCAGCAGCAGGTTACGCAGATAAGCCCCCTCGCCCCGCAGAGCTTCCGAAAGCAGAAATCGGGGCGCTCCCTTCACGAACAGTGCGGTGGGATGAAACTGTACAAACTCCATATCACTCAGCAGCGCGCCGGCCCGGTAAGCCATGGCCACGCCGTCACCGCAGGCCACGGAAGGGTTGGTGGTTTCCTTGTAAACCTGACCCAACCCGCCGGTGGCCAGCAATACGGCGTGGGCCGCGATGCGCTTGGGCGCAGAGCCTTTGGCGTCAAGGTAGGTCACCGCGCACACCTTGCCGCCTTCCCGCACCAGGTCGGTGGCAAAAGTGTGGGGTTGCAACTGGATGGAAGGAAGCGTCCGGGCCGTGGCCATCAGCGCCCGCAGAATTTCGCTGCCGGTGGAATCCCCATGGGCATGTAAAACGCGCGAGCGGCTGTGGGCGCCTTCGCGCGTAAAGGCCAGCTTTGTGCCGTTGCGGTCGAAGCGCGTGCCCCAGTCGAGGAGCTGATGGATTTGATCCGGCCCTTCCTCCACCAGCACGCGCACGGCTTCCTCACGGCAAAGTCCGTCGCCCGCAAGCAGCGTGTCGTGCAGGTGAAGCGTGACCTCGTCGTCTTCGCCGAGCGCCGCGGCAATGCCTCCCTGGGCGTACTCGGTGCTGGATTCACACAGATGATCTTTGGTGAGGACAAGGACACGGCCGCTCCGGGCCAGCTCAATAGCAGCACGCATCCCGGCAATACCCCCGCCGAGGATGACAAAGTCCGCACCGCTGTCCTTGCGCGTCACCATGGATGACTCCATCATAGCTATGGCCGACGGGCTCCGCAACATTAACCACACGCTGATGCGGATTTCTCGTTTCGCATGAATGGTCCTAGATGGATGCCGGAATGGCGGGCTTCACAGACTGCGGAAAAAGGGTCCACTCCTGTCATCCTTAGCCCGTTCGCTCATCCTGACCGCAGCTAAGGACCCTGGCAGTTCGCGGGGTCTGGCGAAGGGAGTAGACTAGGGGGGGTCTGCGCCCAAAATGCGGGCTTGGAATAACAGGATAAGCGCTGTTTCTGTTGTTGCTGGTCTTCGGGCTGCATGGTATTTGTAAGAACGGGTTACGGTTGGATATTACGCTGGGGAGGCTTATGCGGCGACTGCGAGTGAAATCGAGTGCGGGTGAATATCAGGTGATAGTTGGGTGTGGAGCCTGGCGCACGCTGCGCCGCTTGCAGGGGTACACATCCGCCTTTGTGCTCACTGAACCCAGCCTGTGGGAGAGATGGGGGAGAAAGTTTGCGCGTGACGCGGGCTGGAGCGGGGTGCGTCCCATCCTGGTTCCTTCCGGCGAGAGTTCCAAGAGCCTCACCATGGCGGGGCACGTTGCATCCGAGCTCCTGGAACGCGGCGCCGACCGGCGATCCTTGTTGGTGGCGTTCGGAGGTGGAGTGGTCGGAGACTTGGGCGGGTTCGTCGCTTCAATTTATATGCGCGGGATTGATTACGCGCAGGCTCCGACCACCGTTTTGGCGCAAGTGGACAGCGCCCTGGGGGGAAAGACGGCCGTCAATATCCGCGCCATAAAAAACCTTGTGGGCACATTCTACGCGCCACGCCTGGTGGTCTCGGATCCCGCAGTGCTAGCTTCACTTTCGCCGCGCGCGTTTCAATCCGGTTTGTATGAAGCGGTCAAACACTCGATTCTGTCGGGTCCGGCATTGTTTGGCTGGCTGGAAGGGATAATGGCCGGACTGCGCCGCGGTCATACCGCGGTGTTGGAAACCCTTGTGGCGCGCGCGGCGCAAGTGAAAGTTGACGTGGTGAGCCGCGACGAGCGCGAATCGGCTCTGCGGCGCGTCCTGAATCTGGGCCACACTTACGGCCACGCGCTGGAGGAGGCCACCGGGTATCGGCGCTTTCTGCACGGTGAGGCCGTGGCGTGGGGAATGTTGATGGTCATTCGCCTGGCGGAAATCGCGAGCGTGCTTGATCCCGCCGTCGGCAAACGCATCGCCTGCCTGGTGCGATCGGTGGGTCCTCTGCCGTCAATTCGCGGCCTCAACGAAGAACGGGTTTTGCGCTTTTTGCCTCGCGATAAGAAAACGGTGGGAGGAAGAATTCATTGGGTTTTGCCGGAAGGCATTGGCAAGGTACGGGTGACGCCGGACGTCCCTGACGTGGCAGTCGCGAAGGCTTTCCGCGATGTGCAGCGCGGAGTTTGGAATGATTAGCGCCGCGCGCGCGCCCGGGCAGGGAAGCCCGCTGGGTCCGGGCGGCGATGAAGCCTCCACCAGCGCCGCGGTGCGCAGCATGTTTTCTGCGGTTGCGCATCGCTACGATTTTCTAAATCATTTCCTTTCCCTGGGACGCGATATCGCCTGGCGCCGGGCCACCGCGCGGGCGCTGAAAGGAATCCTGGCGCGCCCCGGTTCGCGCGTTGTCGACCTTTGCTGCGGAACGGGCGATTTGAGTTTTTCCCTCGGCCGCCTTTCACAAGGATTGGTGATGGGAGCAGACTTTTGCCATCCCATGCTGGCGAAGGCGCGTGGCAAAGCGGGTGCGCATGCCCGGCGCGTTCACTTTCTGGAAGCCGACGCGCTCCACCTGCCTTTTGGCGATGCTTCGCTGGATGCGGTCACCTCAGCTTTCGGGTTTCGCAATTTGGCCAATTACGGCCGGGGAATTGAAGAAATGCGGAGGGTCTTGAAGAGCGGCGGGCGACTCGCCATCCTGGAATTCTCGCAAGTTCGCTGGCCGATTTTCGGCCCCCTTTTTCGATTCTATTTTCGCCGCGTCCTGCCGCGCATCGGTGCGTGGATCTCGGGAGTCGAAGGTCCTTACCGTTACCTGCCGGACTCGGTTGCGCGGTTTCCGGAGCAAGAGAGCTTGGCGGAAAAGCTGCGAGAGGCGGGCTTCCACAATGTGAGCTATGTGAATTTTACGGGAGGCGTTGCCGCGCTGCATGTCGGTGAGAAGCTATAGCGGCGGCCGGAAATTGTGCGATTGTTCCCGGGTGACCCCCTCACCCGGCGCTTCTTCGCGCCACCCTCTCCCCCCAGGGGGCGAGGGTGTAAATTCAAAGATTAGAGTCCCGGTGGGCCGCCGCGGCGACCGAGGCGCCAACCTCACTGTTAGCTGTTGGGTGTCAACTGCTCGGTGCGGCTAATCGGTCTGGCTCCAATCGTCCGGAGCTCCGCTATCCTTGAAGGCCTTCTCCAGGTCATCGAGAGCCTTCTGCGCGGCTTCCGTCGCGGCCTTGTTTGTATCGACCTCTGATTGCTTGGCCTGCACCTTGGTGGTGAGGTCGGCTTTGGCGCTGGGATCAATCTCCCGCACCTGCTGGATCTGCAATAGATTCAGTTCATCTTCCCCAAGTTGTTGTTGCGCCTTTGCCTTTGCCACATCTTGGCGGGCCGCTTTGAATTTCTCTTGCCAGTAATCGCGCGTTTTGGCTTTGTCTTCGGGAGACTCGGGCTGGTTACTGCTGGTCTCCTCGGAGGACGGGGGAGTGGCCGGTTTGGAAGTGGTTTGCGGGGGAGTTGACGGCTGCTCTCCAGGGGCAGGCTGGGCCGGTTGTGAATTTACGGCCTCCCCGGGAATAGCCGTCGGCAAGTTATCGTTGGTAAAGACTTTGGTCGCCTTCTTGGCGTCCTTGTCGTGTTGCTGTCGGAGTTGCCGGGCCAAATCCCCGAGCGATTCCTGTTGCTGAGGCTGGGCGACGAGCGGCAAGGTCGCACTCAACATAAGAAGCGTGATCAGCAGCGTAGTTCTACGCATGTGCACCTCCCTTAGCGCAGCCAACTGGGATCACCGCCCTCATGGCGGAGCTGGTCGCGCAAATCCTCGATGGCCTTCTCGTCGTCGGCAACCTGTTGTTTCTTGGCGTCGATGTCCGCTCGCAGTTTGTTGATATCGTCGCGCGAGTACTGTTGCTGGAGGGCCTTGTTGGGGTCAGGGTAATACTGCATCTGATTCTGCCCGAGCTTCTGTTGCAGCACCTCGAGTTCGCGCTTGTGGGTACCGAGTTGGTCTTGCAGTTTGCTCAGGTGCGAGCGGAAATACTTCTCATCGTGAGCTTGCGCGAGCCCTGCCGATCCTTCGGGAGCAGAGTCGGCGGAGCCCTTTCCCTTCGAGCTGGACGCGTCCTCTTTGGAAGAAGCTATGTCATCGTTGGTGATCTCCCGCGCCGGCTTGTGCTCATCGGCCTTCTGCGCTTTGAGCTGACGGGCGATGTCACCCAATGAGGTGTCGTTGGCGTCGGTCTGGCTCCAATCATCCGGAGCCCCACTGTCCTTGAATTCCTTCTCCAGATCATCAAGAGCCTTCTGCGCGGCTTCCGTCGTGGCCTTGTTTGTAGCAACCTCGGATTGCTTGGCCTGCACTTTGGTGGTAAGGTCCGCTTTGGCATTGGCATCGATCTCCTGCGCCTGCTGGATCTGCAACAGATGCAATTCATCTTCGGCAAGTTGTTGCATCTCTTTTGCGTGTGCCAACTCCTGGCGGGCCGCTTTAAACTTTCCTTGCCAGTAATCGTGGGTTTTGGCCTTGTCTCCCGGAGACTCGGGCTGCTTACTGCTAGTCTCCTGGGAAGTGGTGTTGTTGGCATCTGATTTTGGCTGGGCGTAACCACTCACAGCGGCCAGGCAGACAAACACGAATCCCGTGATGAGAACTTTCACACGTATTCTCATAATACCCTTCCTTGAGGGGCGGCGCGGTCGATCCCTAAGGAGAATTTACGCTTTTTCAAGATCAAAATCAACTGCCCAGTGGTCAAAAAGACGCCGTCTCAGCTCCCGCCCAAGACCTGGCTGGCACCGCGTGACCGCCCAACACTGTCTCCTAATAATTCTAGAGTCGTTAGTTGGGACGAAGGTTGCTCTTCCCGGTTATAATGGACCTCGATTTGTGGCAGTCACTTTCCCCTGTGCCTCTGGTCCTGCCCCGGGGATTGCGAGCGACGGCGCCATTTGCGCCGCGCCGTGAACTCGGCAAGATGTCGGGGCGGCTTTACGCCGCCATTTTGCGAGTCAACTCGCCGCTACAACATCAAACTGATCCACTGCCCTATCGTTGAGGCGAAGATGGCGATCCGCAGCATTTATACTCTTTCCCAAGATGATCCTGAGGCCCGCAACTGGCTGGGCTTTTTCCGTCGGCGCGGATACACCCGCCTGACCAACGTAATGATTGAACGTGTCGTTTGGCTGGAGGGGTCCTTTAACCTGGAGCGATTGATGCCCCTGCTCATCAACCCGCTTTACCAGGTTCCTGCGGAAACGTCGCAGCTCGATCCTCACCAGGGACCCATTGTGGAGATTGCCTATCGCCCCGCCGTAACCGATCCAGAGACGCCTTCGATCCTTGCCGGCGCGCACGCGCTGGGGGAAAACGGATTGCAATTCGCCCGCTTGAGCCGGCGATACCAATTCTGCGGGCTCGATGAAGCGGAGGCCAAAAGCCTCGCCGCGCGTTTCCTCTACAACAAAATAGTGGAAAGGGTTCGCGAGCCTCACGAGGCCGTGGCCACGCTTCAGCCGAGTGGAAAGCCTGATCCCGTCGGCATGGTTTCATTGCAAGGGCTCAGTGAGGACCAACTCGCGGCGCTCGCGCGGGAACGCTCCTGGTATGCCCCGCTTTCGCAGATGAAAGTGATTCAGGCGCACGAGCAATGGCGCGGCCGGCCTTACACGGATGCGGAGGTTGAGATTCTGGTGCAGAGCTGGAGCGATCACTGCTACCACACCACGTGGAAAAGCTTGGGCCTGTTGAAGAAGCTCATGGCCGCCACGCGCGAAATCAACCATCCCCTGGTGGTTTCCTCCTTCACCGATAATGCCGGCGGGATGGACTTTGTGGATGGCTGGGTTGTGACGATCAAAGGTGAGACGCACAATTTCCCCAGCTCCATCGCCCCCTTTGGGGGAATCGCTACCAAGCACGGGGGGGTGATTCGCGACACCCTGGGTTTTGGCAAAGGCGCGTATCCGATCGGGGGCACGACCGTCATGGGCACCCTGGACCCGCGCTTGCCCGAAAACGATGTGCCGGTGGGCGCGCTCCATCCGGAATTGATTGTGTCGGAGTCTATCCGCGCTACGGCTTATTACATGAACCCGATGGGCATTCCCATGATGCACCCCATCTATCGGTGTCATCCGGGATATGCCAAGTGCTTTGCGCTGGGCCACTCGCTGGGCCTCTTGCCGAAGAAGTACGCGTGCAAAGATCAACCCAAACCGGGTGACATTGCGGTGTTGTTTGGCGGTGCCACCGGCCGCGACGGCGTCCACGGCGCCACCGCTAGCTCTGCCGCCATGACCGGCGAGACCTTGGAAAAAGAATCGGCCGCCGTCCAAATCGGCCACCCCATCACTGAGCGGCGCTTCACCACGGCGATCCCCATTCTGCGCGACCGCGAATGTATCCGCTCGATTACGGACCTGGGCGCGGGCGGCATTTCATGCGCCGTCGGCGAAATGGGGGCCGACACGGGCGTCGAAATCAACTTGGACGCCGTTCCGCTGAAAGACCAGAGCCTGACCGCGTGGGAGATCCTCCTCTCCGAATCGCAGGAGCGGATGCTGATGGCCGTGCCGCCGGAAAAGCTGGAAGAAGCGCAAGCGATTTTGCGCCGCTTCGAGGTGGCCTCTTGCGTCCTCGGGCGCTTCACCAACACGGGCCGCTTGCAGGCGAAGTGGCAAGGCGAAGTGGTGGTCGACCTGAACATGGTTTTTCTCTGGCACGCCTGCCCGATTGATCCCACGCCCACTGCCCCGCCCGAGCGCCACCTCGCGCCGTTGAAGATTTCCGAGCCCCAAACCCGTGAGGATTGGAGCAGCGCCGTCCGCGGCGTCCTGACCCACTATCACTGCGCCGACCAAAGTCCCGCCGGCACGCGCTATGACTCCACCGTGCAAGGCCGGACCGTTGTTGGGCCTTATGCCGGTAAGAACTATCGCATGCCGACCAACATCTACGTCTCAGCTCCCCTGCGGGGCAAGCCGAACGGGATTATCACCACGCTGGCTTTCAATCCCTTCTATGGCGAGATCGATCCTCCCGCCATGTCGCGCCTCATGGTGCTGGAAGCTATTACCAAAGCGGTCGTGGCCGGCGCGAATTACCACGAAATGGTCCTGTGCGACAACTTCTATACGCCTCGCGTGCGTCCGGAAACGGCCTCCGAGTTGGTGGAGATGGTGGAAACCATCGCCAGCCTCTCGGTTGAACTCGGTGTGCCGTTTATCTCCGGCAAGGATTCGAGCTCGGGAACTCTTGAGACCGGGGGGCGAAGAATCGATGTGCCTCCCACCCTCGCTGTGGCCACCATGGGCCGGGTTAGCGATGTGAAGGCCATGGTCACCAAGGATTTCAAGCGTGCCGGGAATCGCCTGCTGTTGTTGGGTCGATACAACGCGGATACTCTGGGGGGCACGGTTTACGCCGACTCCTTGGGGCAGCGCGGGGATCGCTTGTTTGACGCCTACGACGCCATTTCCATGCAGGTGCAGTGGGATTACCTGCTGGAACTCCACACGCAGCGCCGCTATGTTTCCGCATCCGCCATCGCGGAGGGTGGAATCCTGTTGCGCCTGTTTGAAGCCGCCTTCGGGTCAGGTCTAGGCGCACAGGTGAATTTGCACGGCATCCCGGCCGCTCGGCGCGACGGCCTCCTCTTCGGCGAGTTTATCGGGTCATGCTTGCTCGAGGTGCCGCCGGACTTCGAAATTCCCGCACACGTGGCCGGAATTCCGCATCAGTTTATCGGCCATGTTACCGCCGAGCCTCGCTTGACGCTCGTGGACCGTGAGAATGTGATTTGGGAAGAATCTGTTTCGCGATTAGCTGAGAGTTGGAGTGAAACTTTTCGTGAGGTGGTGAAATGAGCCAGGCGAGAACCGCCATCCTTTATGCCCCCGGAACGAATTGCCATGAAGAGACTGCCGCCGCGATTGAGCTGGCGGGTGGCAAAGCTGGACTCGTCCTGTTGAAGGATCTGATCGATGGCGAAAGCCGGCTCGATGATTATCAAGCGGCAGTGGTTCCGGGCGGATTCTCCTATGGCGACCATCTGGGCGCGGGACGGATTTTCGCCACCATGCTCGTGGCCCGGCTGCGCGATCAGTTGGTGCGCTTCCTGGATGCGAAGAAGCCCTTGCTGGGAATCTGTAATGGTTACCAGGTCCTTACCGAAGCTGGGATTCTTCCCGGCCGGACCCCCGGCCAACGCACCATGGCGCTGCTGGAAAATCAATCCGCGCGCTTTGAAGATCGCAAGGTTCGGCTGATTGTTTCCACGCAAAAATGCGCGTGGACCGAGGGCCTGGCCGGACAGGTGCTGGAAATGCCCTCCGCCCACGGTGAGGGACGCCCCTTGTTCTGCGCCTCCGATTCGTCATCCTCGACGCGTGCAGTTTTCTATTATGGGGACGAACACGGCCAGCCCACCATGGAATATCCGAGCAATCCGAACGGCTCCCCTGGCGCCGTCGCTGGTATTGCCGACGAAAGCGGTCTCGTCCTCGGTCTGATGCCTCATCCCGAGCGCGCTTCGCTTCCCACCCAGTATTCCCAAGACGGCTTGAGGATTTTCCAAAACCTGGTCAAATGGCTGGACCAATAAACTCGTCGGCGACGGGCGCCGGTACATCTCGTGCGGGCGTAACCCATTGGGAGTGCGGCAGCTTGCCTTTTTCCAATTCTCCGATTGGACCTGCATCTTTGATGATCCATTGTGGATAGCAGCGGGGCTTTGGTTGTGTGAAGCTCTTAACCAGCTTGTTCGCGCGCGCCCAACTTCTGCCGAAACATCGCAGGAATCGGATGGCCCGCGCCGTAAGGCAATCCACACAAATTGCGAATCCCTTGGATTAATTGCTGCGTGCTTGAGTGTGAGAGTTCATCGAGAGGAAGAACCCGCGTTCACACTCGCAGTGCCCATGGCCCCCGTGCCCGAAAGTGCCAGGCTATGAGAACCCCCAAGCCCGTTGTCACTAATGGCAAGGGTTGCCGTCCTCATTCCCGCTTCCGTGGGTGAGAAGGTCACCTTGATCACGCAGTTCTCGCCGGGCTTCAGCGAATTAACGCAATTGCTTGTTTGCGCATAATCGTCGGCATTCGTCCCGCCAATGGAAATGCTGGAAATGATCAGGGGCACCAAGCCGGTGTTGGTAACGGTAACGGTCTGTGCCGCGCTCGTTTTTCCCATAAGTTGGCTTGAGAATGACAGGGCCGCGGGGGAAAGGGCGGCGAAGGGTGGCAACTCTACCGCCCGCACGCGGTTGTTGCCGGTGTCGGCAATGAGCAGCCTTCCCCGTTCGTCCAATGCAATGCCTTGCGGCGAGCCCAAGCTGGCGCTGGCGGCAGGCCCGCCATCGCCGCCAAATCCATAACTGCCGTCTCCGGCCACTGCAGTAGCAGTCCCGGTCACCACATCCACCCTGAGAATGCGGTTAATGGTACTCGGCCCCGAGCCCTGCGCGATGTAGACGTTGCCCAGTGCATCCACGGCCACGTCCTGGGGAGAGTAGAGATCCTTGCGGACCGTGGTGATGGTCCCGGTGGCTCGGTCCACGCGGCGGATGCAGCCCACCCCATAGTCGGCAATGAAGAGATCACCGTGGGAATCCACGGCGACGCGCGAGGGGTTGACGAGGGTGGCGCTGGTGGCGGGTCCCCCGTCGCCAGTATGTTTGCGATCACCGCCACCTCCTGCTACCAAGGTGGTGATCCCGGTGTCCGCGGCCACGCGGATGACTCGGGCACCGTCACGATCGATAACAAAGAGGTTGCCTTGCGCATCCACTGCCACGCTTTGCGGGACGATGGGCCGCCCATTGGCAGTCAGGTCGCTATCACCCTCCCTCCCACCCACGAGCACGGTGGTGATGATTCCTGTCTCCGCATCGACGCGGCGGACCCGTTCATCGGCGGGATCCACGATGAAAAGATCGCCCTGGGCATCCATGGCCAGGGCTTCGGGCTGTATGAAGCTGGCACGTGTGGCCGGGCCGCCGTCGCCGCCGAACCCCTCGGTTCCATTGCCAGCCACGGTCGTAATGATGCCTGTGGCAGCATCAACGCGGCGGACTCGTCTACTGTTGGGTTCGGTAATGAACACGTTGCCGGGATGGTCCATGGCAATCCCGGCGGGAGCGTGCAGGATGGCGTCGGTGGCGGAGCCACCGTCACCGCCGTTCCCTCCCCCCGCGAGCGTGGTGAGGATGCCGCTTTTGCGATCGACGCGCAGGATGCGATGGTTGGCGGCATCGGCAATGAAAAAGTCGCCGTCGCGATCCACGGCCACGCCAAAAGGAGTGAAGCTGGCGTTCGTGGCAACCTCGCCCTCGCCTCGGAAGACCGATTGGCCATTGCCGGCCACCGTAGTGATAATCCCAGTTGCCCCATCTATTCGCCGAACGCGATAATTCCTCCAGTCTCCGATGAAGAGGTTGCCGTGTTCATCCAAGGCCACGCTTTTAGGCCCTCGGAGACTGGCGCTGGTGGCCGGTCCGCCGTCGCCGTCGTAGCCCGAGCGGCCGTCCCCCGCCACCGTCGTTATGATTCCCGTAACGGCATCGACGCGGCGAATGCGGCCGTTGACAAAATCATCGAGGAAAACATCACCTCGGGCATCCACGCCCACGCCGTTAGGGGGGCCAAGGCTGGCACTGGTGGCCGGGCCGCCGTCGCCGCTAAATCCCCTTTCGCCGTTGCCCGCCACGGTGGTGATGATGCCGGTTGCGGCATCGACGCGCCGGATGCGCTCGTCCCAATTCGCCGCGATGAAGAGGTTACCCTGAGCATCCAGAGCCAAGCCCCCGGGTGCGCCGAGGCCGGCGTCCGTTGCCGGTCCCCCGTCGCCGCTAAAGCGCGATCGGCCGTTCCCCGCCACCGTGGTGATGATGCCCGTCAGGGCATCAACGCGGCGCACCCGTCCGTTAAAAGTATCCGAAATGAAGAGGTTGCCCTGGCGGTCCACGGCTATCCCCATGGGACTACTCAGGGTCGCATCAGTGGCGGGACCCTCGTCCCCGCTAAACCCCTCGGTCGCCCTCCCCGCCACCACGGTGAAACCGCCGCGGAAATCGAGCTTAAGAACCTGGTGCAGGTCAAGCGCCCCGAAGAAGATGTTTCCGGAGGCATCCACAGCTACGGAAGGGGTGTTTCCAATGTCCGCAAGCCGTGCCGACGCGCCGTTCGAGCCGCCGCCCGCGATGGTGGTGATAATGCCCTGCTGGGGGAATGCGTGGGTGGCTGATCCGGCAGCCAAGAGAAATAGGCATGCCGCTAATACTGCCTGGAGTTTACGTTCCATAACTCCCCCCTTCTACAGGCAGAGGCGTCCTCAAATGAGGGCATGTTGTTTCTGAAGATACACCTGACAATGTGGTTTCACAAGTGGCCAGCTTGCGGGTGGGGCCTACATTTCTTTTACCTACGCGGCCCAATCCCCCATCCACTTGACGCCGCTGTCCGGCGACTTTCCATCACTGGGCCTAGCACATTTTGTCGGCCGCAAAACCTCCCACTCAACTTCGACAGACCGGATAAATGACCCATCACGTTCAAATCTTCAGAAACGGGGTTCTGGGATGTCTGGATCTGTGCTCCTCTTCACTTGAACGGCCTACCCACGGATGTGGCTGGCGTGCTGTCCTAGTGGCGGCTGTTCATGAGCTTCAGGCTTTTCATGAGGGCATCGGAGGGGGCGGCTTCGGGTAAGGGCGTCAGCCGCAACTTCTGTAGCGCGGGTGTCCCCACCCGCGTCGCCTGTGACACAGCCACTCCTGGCTGTGTCCGCACCGGCAGGAGTGCCGGCGCCACTTTTCGCGGGTGGGGACCCCGATGGATCGGGGCAGGCTACCCGCGCTACAACCGGCTTGAGGATTTTCCAAAATCTGGTCAGATGGATGGATCAATAAACTCGTCGGTGCTGGGCGCCAGTGGGGCCAACTCTCGAAACACGCAGGCAATGACTTCTAAAGCCCCGCTGCGGTCGCGAGTGGCGAGGACGGAAACTTCGACCCGGCGCTCAGTTCCGTCCGAGGCTTGAAATTCGACAGCGCGATTCCGGGTTTCAGTTCCGGTTTCGAAACACTCGCCGATCAGTTTCGACAGAACGGGAAGGTCGTGGAAAATCTCCCCATAGCGGCGGCGCGACCACGTGTCCACGGCAAGGACTTTGCGCACCAGGGCGTTGGAGAAAGTGATATAACCTCCGGCATCAAAAACCATGAGACCATAATCGATTTCGCGGGCGAGGAGCTCGAATTTGTGGGCGTTTTCTTCGGCGCGGCGCTCTGCCACAACCAGTTTTTCCTGCGCCACCTTCTGGTCGGCCTTCAACTGCGTGATGACGGCCTTTATGGTCACGAGCGTGATAGCAGCTTCGTCTTGCACGCGCACTTTGTTGGGCTTGAGATCGTCGGCTTTCAATGTGCGGCTAATGTATTTTTGGAGGAAGTAGACTCCCAACAGGAGGAATGTGATCACCAACACGGCGCCGGCGAGAAGCAAAATTAATTGCTGCGAGTTGAAGTGTGGATTCATATTTAGGCTGCCATTCCCGACCAGCGCAAATACCAGTCAAGAAGCCAGCCCCCATTCAGGCTGGTATAGATTGCGGCAATTCCCAAGAACGTGCCATACGGCCACTGATACTCCCGGAAGCGGGAATCTATGGCAATCATGCCGAGACCGAGGATCGATCCCCCGAAAGAAGCGAGGAGGATCGTCATCAGGGTCAGAGGCACGCCGAGGAATGTCCCCACCATCAACATCAGCATGACGTCTCCGAACCCCAGACCTTCCTTGTGCTTCAACCGGTAGAAAGCTTCGCCCACCCCGTAGAAGAGCCCGCCCCCCACCAAAGCTCCCGCGACGGCGCCCGCGAGCGAGGCGGGGATGCCTTCCAAATAGATGTCCCAATGCCGGAGAATCCAGCCCAGCGGCCGATCATCCACCGGAATGAAAAAGCTGAAAACAAGTCCCAGGCAGATTCCGAAAATAGTTACGGCGTGGGGAATGCGCCGGTAGAGGAGGTCGGTGAAAATGAGAACGATCAGCAACATGCCGAACAAAGCATATTTGATAAACTCCGGCCCCAGCCCGTAGACATGGAAATCCAAAACCAAAACCAAGGACGTCAAGGCTTCGACCGTGGGATAAAGCGGCGAAATCGGCGCATGGCAATCGCGGCAACGCGCGCGCAAAACCAGGTAACTCAGCAGGGGGATGTTGTCGTACCAACGGATGGCGTGGTTGCAGCGCGGGCAATGCGAACGGGGAAGCACAATCGATTCCCCCCGGGGCAGGCGCGATATGCAAACGTTCAAAAAGCTGCCAAAAACCAACCCGAAGAGCCCAACCACAATGTACGCAATGGTCACGCGATGTTGCTCCCATCAGGAGAAACCGAAGCGCGAAAATCGAAATTCGAAAATCAAAACTCGAAAATCGCCCGGGTATCCATCGAGTTTCAAGTTTCGAATTTCGAGTCTCGACTCTACCGTTTTCCGCAAGTCAGACGTTAGTGGACAAATCGATACTCGGAAATCGCCCGGCTGTCCATCGAGTTTCAAGTTTCGAATTTCGAGTTTCGACTTACCGTTTTCCGCTAACCAGGCGATGATAGAGAGCCTCCGTCCGGCTAACCATTATAGCAGCAGAAAATCCCTCGGCCCGTTTGCGGCCGTTGCGGCCGAACTCGATCAGTTTTCCCCGGTCGCGAGAAGCCAGCAAGATGGCATCAGCCAGCGCTTGCGGCGAGCCGGGTGGAATCAGCCAACCGGTCTCATCCTCCACCACAATTTCCGGAAGGCCGCCCACGCGGGTTGCAACCACGGGGAGGCCGTATGACATTGCCCACAGTGCAGAGGAGCCCAGGCCTTCGGACCTCGAAGGCATAACGAAGAGGTCTAGGCCGGGGAAAAAACTCGCCAGATCCTCAATGGGGCCGAGGCGAAGAATCCCAGCGCCGTCGAGCTTGGCGCCGGGCATCGAGCTGCTGGCAGGGCTGTCGGATTCATCCCCGGCGAAGACCAGGCGCGCCTGGGGCAGTTTACCGGCGAGCAGCGCCAGGGCTGCGAGCGCCAAGTCCTGCCCCTTTTCCGGAGTGGATGCGCCCAGCAGGCCCACAACGAAATCATCATTCTCGCAATGCCACGACGTTCGCAGCCGCAGCCTCTCGGCGGCGTTCGGTAACTCCATGGGGATCTCAATGCCATCGGGTATGACGGTGATTCGCTCGCGGGGGACGCGCTCTTGCACAGAAAGCTCGCGGATGTTTTCCGAGACCACCACCAAGGCATGGCAGGTGCGGCCGTACTTCAGGCGGTAAGTCCAGCGGTCAGATGGAAGAAAGGAAACGCGCTTGGTGGCCACGCGCCGGACCGGCAATCCCATCGAAGCCAGCCAAGCGAGCGTCTGCCCGTGGCCATCGTGCGCGTGCAGAATGTGCGGGGCCCAAATCCTGAGTTGCTGGCGCCAAAGCAAAATACCGAAAGCGTGTCCGGGGTCGTGCGCGGGCAAGGAATAAACCTGCAAGCCTTCCTGTTGAGCCCGTTCCTCGAGTCCGCTGCCTTCCCGGCACACGACCACCTGCTCGTGGCCGCGCTCGCGCAACCCCCGTGCCAGGATTAGCATTTGCCGCTGACCGCCGCGCAGGCTCGGGCCCGTATCAATGTGAGCGATTTTAAGCGACGGGAGGGAATTCATGGGTGTGAGTGGCGACTCTTTCTCAATGCTTCCAGCTTTGCGTGCTTTCGCTGCACGTAACGCGCTGCCATCTTGGCGATCAGGTAGCCCGGCACGCCGTCGAGCATTCCGAGGCGAAACAAGTAGGAATTTAAGAAAATCCAGGGAGGGCCCAGCGTGCGCCGCAGAAAGCTTACGCTCTCGCCCCGTTCAAACATCTCCTTCGCGGCCAGGTCCGTGTAGAACTCAATCCGCTGGCGATGTTCCTCCAGAGAATTGCATGTGTAGTGAAAAATCTCACCCGGCAGCGTCGCCACAGGACCGTTAACCACCACCGATTCGTGCACGTAAGCGCCCTCCCAACAGCCGCGGCGGCGGTCGAAGAGGCGAAGCTTGTAGTCAGGATACCACCCCGAGTGCAGAATCCATCGCCCCAGGTATTGGGCCCGCCGGGCAAACTGATAGCCGGCGGCAGAGGGATCCGAGCGCTTCCATTCCAGAACCGCGGCCTGCGCTTGGGAGTCTAACTCTTCGTCAGCATCGAGACTCAGGACCCAGTCGTACTGAGCTTGCGCGCTGGAAAAGTTCTTTTGGGCGGCGAAGCCCTCCCAGGCGTGGGTGACCACTCGCGCCCCCAACCCCGCCGCGATCTCGCGCGTGCCATCGGTGGACCCGGCGTCGACCACCACAATCTCATCGGCGCAGGAAAGCGAGCGGATGGCGCGCGCGACGTTGGCGCTTTCGTTGTGGGTGATGATAGTGGCGGAAATGGCAGGCATGGCGGGTCAGAATTGGCGATCCGGCGCAACGAGGCCGGCAAGCACGCCCTCCGAAATCAGGCCGGCGACACGCGCAATGTCAGCGTGTAGCGGCCGGTCTTTGGAAATATGCGGCGAGACCTTGCGAACCAGTTCGCGGGCGTGCTCCGCCAGCTTGCCGGAACGGAGCGGCGCGAGCAAGTCCAGCGCCTGGCAAGCGCAAAGCAGCTCGATGGCTAGAATGTTTCTGACGTTGGCGATGATCGGTTGCAGCTTCAATGCCGCCGCCATCCCCATGCTTACGAAATCTTCTTTATTCCCGGAAGTCGGGATGGAATCGGCCGACGCCGGATGCGCCAGCACTTTGTTTTCCGATGCCAACGCGGCAGCGGCGACCTGCGCCATCATGAGTCCCGATTCCAGGCCCGGTGAGCGGGCGAGAAACGCCGGAAGTTCGGAAGTAAGCGGATTCACCAGGCGGTCGACGCGCCTTTCTGCGATGCCGCCGAGCTGGGTGAGGGCAATGGCCATAAGGTCAAGCGCCAAGGCCAGTGGCTGGCCATGAAAATTGCCCCCGGAAATGACCTCGCCGGCGCTCGCAAAAACCAGGGGATTATCCGTGGCGCTGTTCATCTCGATCTCGAAAACCTGGCGCGCGTAGCTCAAGGCGTCGCGCACGGCGCCGTGAACCTGCGGCATGCAGCGCAGGCTGTAAGCGTCCTGCACGCGCGAGCAGCCTTGATGGGATTTATTGATCGTGCTTCCGCGATTCAGCCGGGTGAGGTTGCGCGCGGAGATGATCTGCCCAGGATGAGGCCGCGCCACGTGCAAGCGTTCGTCGAAGGCGCGAGTGGAGCCGCGCAGGGCATCCAGCGACAGACCCCCGGAGACGTCCGCCGTGTTGGCGAGAATCTCCGCCTCGCGCAAGGCAAGCAACCCGAGGGAAAGCATAGCCTGCGTGCCGTTCACGAGCGAGAGTCCTTCTTTGGCCTCCAGGGTCAGGGGCTTCATGCCCAGTGATTTCAGCGCCACGGCCGCGCGTTGCCGCCGCCTACGGAATACAACGTCACCCTCGCCGACCAGCGCCAAGGCCACATGGGCGAGCGGCGCCAAGTCACCACTTGCGCCCACAGAGCCACGCTGGGGGACAACCGGATGCACGCCATGGTTCAAAAATGCGCACAGCATTTCGGCAATGAGGGGTCGCACGCCGGAGAGACCGCGCGCCAGCGTGTTGGCGCGCAACAAGAGTAATCCGCGCGTTTCCGCCGTGCCTAGCGGTTCACCCACACCGCAGGAGTGGCTGCGAACCACGTTGAGTTGCAGTTCGCGAGCCACGGCCGGGTCAATGTGTTCGGTGGAGAGACTTCCCACGCCCGTGGTCACGCCATAGACCACTTGCTTTTCCTCGACGATCCTCTCTACACAGGCGCGCGATTTTTGCATCGCCACGCGCGCGCGCGGGAAGAGGCCTACCCAGTGACCTCCCAGTACCACGGCGAAGAAATCGCGCCGCGTAAGTCGTTGGCCGTCGAGGAGTATGATGCGTGGCATGGAATCCCTCTTCGGGGTTCGGGACACGGGACACGGGATACGGGACACGGTGTTAGGGCCTCCGGGTTCGGGCGAAACACCGGTTTCTTCTTCAATTCCCCGTTTTCCCTCAGAGCCCGCAGATTTAACTCCCCGAATCGCGAGAACCGTGCTCCGACCCCCGATCCCCGTGTCCCGTATCCCGAGTCCCGTGTCCCGCGTCTTTAGGCCCGGCAACAAACAGGTCGCGGTACTTGTCGGGCAGGGAACGGGGATGCCCCTCACGGTCGGTGATCACGTGCACCGTTTCCCCCTCGGCCAAAAGTTCGTCGGTGGCTTGGCGGTAGACCTCATAGCCAAAAATCAGAACTCGCCGGCGGATTGCTTTCAGACAAGTGCGGACCAGAATGTCATCGTCATAACGGGCGGGAGCTTTGTAGCGGCAGCGCGCTTCCGCCACCATGATGTACAGCCCGTCCTGCTGTTCCATTTCGCGGTAGGCAAAACCGTGCTGACGGCAAAAGTCCGTGCGCCCGATTTCAAACCAAACCATGTAATTGGCGTAGTAAACCACTCCCATCTGGTCCGTTTCCGCGTAGCGGACTTGCAGGGTGGTGGCGGTCCATTGGATGGGTGAGTCCATATATTTTGGATTTTAGATTTTGGATTAAGCTACGCTGACTCGCTCCCTCTCCTTGCTCGTTGCCTGCCGCGGCCAAATCACAAATCAAATCCGGTCAATTGCAGTGTATAACAAATCTGCGGGTTCGCAAATCGGGGGCCGCCAAACAGAATGCTGACCGCCGTTTTGGCTCCGTCATTGGCCACGCTTCTCTAATCCAAAATCGCAAATCCAAAATCCAAGTTTAGAGCAGGCTCTCGCCAAAGTCATCGACCGGATTCGCGAGAACGTGACGAAGGCAAACAAAGAATCCACGCAAAAGAGTCTCGAAAAAGCGGCGGTGCTCCTGCGCCGGAAAAATCTCGACTTTTACACTGGCTTCGCCGGACCGGTCGACTTGTTGGAAAAACTCCTCGGCGGTGGGCCACGACAGCGTAACGTCCGGATGCTTGGCCGCCCGCCGCTCGATTTCAAACTTCCCCCGGCGGAGAAACACAGTCCACTCCAGTTCCCAGTCTTCCACAATCCAAAGGGTTGTGATTTCGGACTCGCGGATTTGCTGCCGCAAGACCTTATCCCGCCCCACCAGAACGAAAGCGCGTTGAATGATTCGGCGCGCGGCGCGTTTGGAAAGCGAGGATGCGGGATCTTGGCGGGGAAGGGTTTCTTCTGGCGGTTGCATGTTGGGCGTGGGACGCAGATTCAAACAGTACCACTTATTCAGATTTCCGAAGCCAAAAGAACAGTCGAACGAGAATTCTGCTTTTCGTAGCGGCCGGCTTTAACCGGGCAGCATGGGGAAGAAAGAACTGCCGGCCTGAAGGGCGCCGCTACGAAAATCATTGCCTTCCAGGGTTTTCACACGGGCGCTAAAGCCCCGCCCTTCCAAACCCGCGGTGAAAGATTCGCGCGAGGGGGACGCGGCGCAGTGCCTGGGCGCGCTGGGTTGCGGCGTCGAGCAGGTCACGAGAAGAGGCCAGCGAGTCGACCAGTCCCATGCTCAAAGCTTGTGTGGCGGGAATGCGCTCCGCGGTAAGAAGCATTTGCAGCGCCGTGGCCTTGCCGAGCAGACGCGACAATCGTTGCGTGCTGCCCCAGCCGGTCACCAATCCCAGGGCCGCGCCGGGGTGGCCGAATGACGCGTCGTAGGTGGCCACGCGTCCGTGACAAGCCAGCGCTAAATCCAGCCCGCCGCCCAAACAGTATCCGCGAATGGCGGCGACCACGGGCAAAGGAAACGTCGCGAGGCGGTGGCAGGTACTCTGTCCACGTTCGGCGAATTCCCGCGCGCGGAGTCCCTGCACTGCGGCGACTTCCTCAATCTCCGCGCCCGTGGCAAAAGATCTTGCGTTGGCCGCGATCACCACCCCGCTGAACAGACCGGCGCCTTTGACTTCGTCGAGAAGGTCATCGAGTTCCCGCAGAAGCGCACCGCTCATACGCGGATATCCTGCGCTTGGCGGAAACGCCAGCACGGCGACGGAATCAAGGCTGGAAAATTCCATGGCGCTTAAGGAGCAGTGCCTGGTGCTTAGTGGATAGTGGCTAGTGGCTGTTTTCTAACCACTAGCCACCATCCACTAGCCACTGTTTCTTCACGCTCTTGCGGATGAATTCGACGATGGTTTGCGTGGACGCGCCGGGCTGAAAGACCTCGGCGACGCCAGCTTGCTTTAAGCCGGGGATATCCTCATCAGGGATAATGCCACCCACAACCAAAAGGACATCATCCATGCCCTCGGCGCGCAGCAGTTCGCAGATGCGGGGAATAATGGTGTTGTGCGCGCCGGATAAAATCGAGATGCCGATGGCATCGACGTCCTCTTGCACAGCCGCGCTCGAAATCTGCTCGGCGGTCTGCCGCAAGCCGGTATAAATAACTTCCATGCCCGCATCGCGAAGGGCGCGCGCTACGATCTTGGCCCCGCGATCGTGCCCATCCAGTCCGGGCTTGGCAACTAACACGCGAATGCGATGTTCGGTCATAGCAGTTAAATTCTGAATTATGAATTCTGAATTATGAATTGTTGAGTTTCAATTTCTGTGTGAGTTGCTAACCGGGGACCACGAAGTATCGCCCTTAATTCATGATTCATCATTCATAATTGCTCTTTAGCGAAACGCCGGCTCCTCATAAGTGCCGAAGACCTTGCGCAGCACGTCGCACATTTCGCCCACCGTCGCGTAGGCGCGCACGCATTCCAGGATGTAGGGCATCAAGTTTGCATCCGTGGCGGCGGCGCTTCCCAGCGCCTCCAACGCCTGCTGGACAGCGGCATTATCCCGCTTTTTCCGCACTTCCGCCAGCTTTTTGACCTGGTGGCGCGCCACGCTGTCGTCAATGACCAGCAGCTTGATGGGGCAGTTCTCCTGCGTCACGTAATGATTGACTCCCACAATAATCTTTTCGTTGCGCTCGACAGCTTGTTGGTAGGCATACGCAGCGTCGTGAATTTCCTTTTGCGGATATCCGCGCTCGACCGCAGGTACCATGCCTCCCATGGCATCGATCTTCTGGAAGTAATCGTAACAAGCGCGCTCAGTTTCCAGCGTCAACTTCTCGATGAAATAGGACCCTGCCAGGGGATCGACCGTATGGGTCACACCGCTTTCGTGGGCCAATACCTGCTGGGTGCGCAGGGCGATGGTGACGGCTTCTTCCGTCGGCAACGCCCACGCCTCATCGAGGGAGTTCGTGTGGAGCGATTGGGTTCCGCCCAGCACCGCGGCGAGCGCCTGGAGGGTGGTGCGAACAACATTATTGTAAGGCTGCTGTGCCGTAAGCGAACAGCCCGCCGTCTGAGTATGAAAGCGGCAGACCCAGGAGCGTGGGTTCGTGGCGCCAAACCGCTCGCGCATGACGCGTGCCCAGATTTTGCGCGCCGCCCGGTATTTTGCCACTTCCTCAAACAAATCACTGTGGGCGTTGAAAAAGAAACTCAGACGTGGCGCGAATTCATCTACCGGCATGCCCGCCCGCACGACCCACTCCACGTATTCGATTCCGTCGCGCAGCGTGAAGGCCAGTTCCTGCACCGCGGTCGAACCCGCTTCGCGAATGTGGTAACCGCTGATGGAAATGGGATTCCAGCGCGGCACCTCGCGCGCCCCGAAGGTGATCGTATCCACGACCAGGCGCATGGAAGGGGCGGGCGGGTAAATATACTCTTTCTGCGCGATGTATTCCTTCAGGATGTCATTCTGCGTGGTGCCGGAGATCTTCTTCCAATCCGCTCCACTCTTCTCCGCCACCACCAGGTACATTGCCCAAATGATGGCGGCGGGGGAATTGATGGTCATGGAGGTTGTGACTTGCTGGAGGGGCAAGCCCGCAAGCAGCGTTTCCATATCGGCGAGGGACGAAACTGCAACGCCGCAGCGGCCCACTTCACCTTCGGCCAGAGAGTGGTCGCTGTCGTATCCCATCAGCGTGGGCAGGTCAAAGGCGATGGAAAGGCCCGTCTGGCCTTGCTTCAGTAAATAATGCAGCCGCTGGTTGGTATCCTCGGGGCTCCCAAATCCGGAAAACTGGCGCATCGTCCAAATCTTGCCGCGATACATAGTGGGATGAATCCCCCGCGTGTAGGGGTATTCGCCAGGGTCACCCAGGTCTTGGGAGTAATCAAACTCGGAAAGATCCGCGGGGGTATACAGGCGGTTGATGGGCACACCCGAAAGGGTGGTGAACACTTCCTGCCGCTCGGGGGATTTTTCGAGCGCCGGCTTGAGGGTTTGTTCCTCCCATCGCTGCTCGCCGGAAGAGGGCTGGCGGTGGGAAAGCTCGTTTGCAACTTCAGCGCCCACCTTCTTGTTTTCATTCACGTGAATGCTTCGCCCCCAAGGCATGTTAGAGCAGGGCCAGCGCCAAAGTCAAACGATGGGGTCAGACGCAATTACAATTCTAAATTCCGAATTATAAATTATGAATTAACCTCCCCTCTTGCTTTTCGGGCTGACGATGATTCTCGTGATCGCAGCCACAATTTACTATTGCAGATTGACGGGCTTCGGGGTATCTGCCGAGCCCGGAATGTTGGGAACGTGGGTTACCGTCCCTTGTACGGCGTCATTCAATTCCACGTTGTAATCGCCCAGGATAGTTCCCACGGCCTGCTGGTACGACGTAATCGCCTTGGCATAAGTGGAGCGCGCCGTGACTTCGGTCCCCTCGGCGTTTGCCAAATCGCGCTGCGCCTGAATAACCAGGAAGACGGTGGACTCGCCCAACTGAAATTTCTTGCGCTCGGCGTCGAGGGTTTGCTGATAGAGGATGGTAGCCTTGGCAGCCGCATTAACTGAGGCTTTGGCCTGAATGACCCCGATCACTGCCGTGCGCACCTGTTGGGCAATATTATTCTTCGATTGTTGTAACTGGGTCTCGAGCTGGCGCCGTTCCAGGAGCGCGCGTGCCATGTCGGCCTGTGCCTGCCGGTTGCGGATCGGGAATGAGAGGTTTAAGCCCACGGAGTAATTCTTGTAATTGCCACGCACGGTCTGGCTTAGGGCCTGGGAGGTGCCATTGTCAGTGACGCTGATGGGAGCGACCGCCCCGCTGATGGATTCACAATAGGATGCCAGGGCCGCTTCGCCGGGAGGGCAGACTGCCTGGTGTCCTGACAGTCCCGTGGCCGCGTAAGTTCCGAAGAAGTTCAAGGACGGGAGCAGGGAATTGCGCCGGGCCGCGAGATTGTATTCCTCGTCGCGAAGGTTCAATTCGGTCTGCTCGATCTCCGGGCGGTTGGCAAAAGCCAGCCGCAGCCCTTCGTCGAGGGGGGGGATATCGTTGGGTTTCGGCTCGGGGAGTTTATCCAGCGTTTCGATCTGCGCGCTGGTCAAATCGCCTTCGACCTTCTTGGCCAAGGCCGTCTTGATGAGTTCCCCCTGCTGTTGCAAGTTCGTCTGGGCCACGATCAGGGCTTGCTCGTCCGAAGCCACCTGGGATTCCGCCTGCACCACTGAAATGGGCGCCAGGGTGCCAATCTCCACCTGTTTCTTGTTGTCTTCCAGAAGCTTTTGGGAATAAGCCAGCGCCTGCTCCTTCACCCGCACATTTTCCTTGTCGGAGAGGTAATCCCAATATTCATTCAGCACCGTGCCCATCGTGCTGATGACTTGCTGGCGGAAAACGGAATCCGCTGCTTTCACATCATTCCTGGCAATGCGGATAAACAAAGAGTTGACGCGGCGGCCGTACCCATTCAGGAGCGGTTGAGTAAATCCCACTGCCAGCTCTGTGAAGACCTGAGGGTTGAAGGCGTCGGTGAGCGCGTTGTTCTTGTAGCGCTGCCCCCCCAACACGATTTCGTAGCTGCCGCCGGACTGAAATTCCTGTACGATCCCGCCATAAGAACTCGCTCCCTGATTGAATTCATAGGGAATGCCGGTGACCACGCTGGTTCCCAAGGGGACGAGATTCTGGTTCCATCCCGTCGTAAAGAAGACGGAGGGATCAAAGGTGCCGCCACCCAGTTGGATGGGGCTGGCGCCGCCGGAAATCCCTCCCGTTGAGGTGCTGACACCGGAAGTGCTGGCGCTTACACCGCCTCCTAGTGCGCCGGAATACAGTGCGGAGGAAGTAAACGCTCCATTAAAGCCGCGCGGGGCCCCGCCCCCTTGCGTGCGGACAAGGTCGGTCCGCGAGTAAGCAATGGTATAGCGCGCCACCGCGATATCCAGATTGTTTTCGAGCGCCAATTCAATGACGTCCTGGAGGGAAAGGTGCAGCTTGCCGTCGCTGAGCAACGAGTGCAAACGTTCCGAGTTGCTCATCTTCTTTTCAGGGATAAAAGGCATCTGGTACGGTTTCCAGACCTCCGGAAACCACGGCCTGTTCCCAAAACTCATATCGAAACTGTTGGCGGCCGCGGCGTTGGTTGAGGGTGAGGCCTGTTGCGCTTGAAGGCAAGGCCCGGCTAAAAGAATACTGGCAACGAACATCAAGGCGGCGAGGCGTTGACGGTAAGGCTTCATCGAATGTCCTTCTCCCTTAAAGCGGAATGTTTCTTTAGTCATCTGCACTACCGAGTACTACGCAAAGATTGGACGCAAAGTTTCACGGAATGTCATTAGCCGTTGGCATTGATCCTGACTGAAGGTCCGCCCCAGAGGCGGAAGGGTTATGCCGGACGGCACCGACACAGGCTCATCGGAACAGAGAGCACCCGGCGCTCGAATGCCGCCAGCATTCCCTGGCTCGCAAGGCGGCTCCCGGAGTCCGAAGACTGGAGAATACGCAAGCCTGGTGCCCGTGCGCTCAAAAGCAAGACATGAAAGTTTATCACCGGCTCGCCGGAGAGACAACCTTGTGCTGGTTTAGGTAGTGACTCATTTTCGATTTAACAATTCACTTTCCCACTAGACACGCGCCCACATCCTGAGATAATGGGTGCATGATACGTCCAAGGAAACTTCCGCTTGATACGAATCAACGCGCTCACCAAATCGCTAAGTTGCTAACCGGAGAGATACAACCCGACCCGCCAGCGCCGGAGAGATCGCCAGTATCCAAGTATCTGTCCGAGATCGGCCACAGAGGGGGGGTGAAAGGGGGAACGGCCCGCGCACAGGCTCTCTCCTCTCGGAAGCGTTCTGCTATCGCCAAGAAGGCAGCTAAGGCGAGATGGGCCAAGCCTAACTCGACTCATGGCTCGGGTTCGTAATGATCATCCGGTGTCAGGTGATCGCTTATCTCCGAAATTCCCGATGATATGCTGTCCAGGTGATTGAAGAGTACGCGGAATCCTTCCCCAACTTTATAAACGAGAATCGAAAGTAGAATAACCACCACCATAAGGAGAATTACCGCACAGCCCAAGAGTAATTCCATGTCCACGCGACACCCCCGCTTGACAACTCATGTTAGACTGAAAATGAAAAAGCCCCGACTGGCATCGGGGCCTTTGGTTCGGGCAGCACTCGAATCATACACCTTGGAGTGTGCCCGATGCAATACCCTTACTCGTTTTTTGGCCCTTGTCCGAACAAATATGCGACAACTCTTTTCGATCGAATTGTAAAACAAAACTCAAACTCAGAAAACTTACTGCGCAAAGTTGCGGGCGCTTCTGTAACCTCCGCATATCCCATTTCAACGCCATCTTCGAGCGGTAGTTCAATAAATCCGTACTCTCCCGTCAGAGATAACTTTTCGGAAGACACTTCGGCTATCTTAGCCCAGAACTTATGCTCCTCCGTTCCGTCTTCCCGTAACAGAAGAAGAGACGAGAGCCAAATTCCTCGGTCCCTCCAGTCATTGAAGAGAAGGCTTGCTTCTGGTTTCGATACGCGGATCACGATTGAACTCCTAAACTGGGTGGAAAAAGAGAGAAAGTCTTATAACAAAAAAAATCGCGTTCTCCCAAAGATTTTACTTGACACGCTTGACCGGCTCATGCATAATTGCATTATGAACAAACTGAGCCGTGAAAAGCAAGTTCAAATCATTGCTTCGTTAGTCGAAGGCAATTCCCTGCGAGCCACGGCTCGCATGTGCGATGTTGCCTTTAACTCAGTCCTAAACCTACTGCCCCGCATTGGGGTCGCCTGCGCCGATTATCAAGACAAGGTACTTCGCAATCTGAAATGTAAGCGGATTCAGTGCGATGAATGCTGGAGCTTTGTTTACGCGAAAGCTAAAAATGTTCCTACTGACAAGCGCGGGAAATTCGGCTATGGCGACGTGTGGACGTGGGTTGCAATCGACGCAGACACAAAGCTAGTGCCCTCATTTATGGTGGGAAACCGAGACGCCAAAAGCGCCAAGATGTTTATTGATGATCTTGCCGGAAGGCTCACCAGTCGCGTGCAATTGACGACGGACGGCCTCAGAGTTTATTTAGAAGCAATCGAAGGCGCATTCGGATGCGAAGTCGATTATGCAATGCTGGTAAAACTATACGAATCCAGCCAAGAGGAAACACGTTATAGCCCGGCAGTCTGTATTAGCGCCGAAGCGAAGGTCATCCAAGGCAAGCCTGACATGAAGCACGTTTCGACTAGCTACGTCGAGAGACAGAATCTCAGCATAAGAATGGGAACGCGCCGATTCACACGGCTAACAAACGGATTCAGCAAGAAGGTCGAGAATCATGCCTACTCTGTGGCTCTTTATTATATGCATTATAACTTTTGTCGTATTCATCAGACTTTAAGAGTTACGCCAGCGATGGAAGCGGGGGTTACAGACCATGTTTGGTCTATTGGGGAGATTGCGAGCCTTTTGGAGAAGTGAAAAACTCAGGCTTAAGCTCAGGGAACTCTATGAAGGGAACCTTCCAAAAACTTCGGTAGTACGCTTCTAGTTGTGATATTCCCTTATCGTTTACAAACTCTACATACGCTCTGTCCTTAAAATCTGAGACATTAGGATGCTGGACTGCCATTGCCGTAAATGCTCCCACGGCTCCGGTCTTTTCGCTGCACCTTTTTGCTTCGTAAACAAGGTAAGAAGCGTATGTAAGGGACATATCAGCTTGATGTTCTCTTTGACCAAGAAGGATGAATGCTACGTTGGCCCCCCATCCGATTGCCCCAAATGAGTCCTTCACATCGACTTTCCTTTTACCTTCCAAAATCGAAACTTCTATAATGTAAGGGAACTCATTATCAAATCCTGATACAAGTAGTTGACAATTCCTTAATGGATCGAAGAGGGCTGACTGTGAAAACTCGGCAAGAGATTTCTTGGACTGCTTGAGTAGCTCGGCAAAATCCATCTTTGGCAAAGATTGGGTATTCCTCTGAAGGTGGGCAGTGATTCCGATTTGAATCCGGTCGCGGGTTCCGAGGTGAAGCCGGGCGTTTTCGGAGCGAAGCGACGCTGGCGTTCTTATGGTGCTTGAAGTGACCGGGATC
>Ga0326727_10007884_pt1 | contig 27614 bp, 23 predicted proteins | sample MB2enrmetagenome_FD_207643 | JGI IMG/M metagenome (GOLD analysis project Ga0326727, IMG submission 207643) | Lab enriched peat soil microbial communities from McLean, Ithaca, NY, United States - MB29MY | ecosystem: Environmental > Terrestrial > Soil > Wetlands > Peat | place: USA: New York...
GCGCCTGGAGCTGGCTCTGTTTGCGATCGCGCACCAACTCATCACCTCCACGTAACCGCAGGATCGATGAAACGGTCATGCGGGCCTGCGGAGGCGGGGCCGGAGCTTGCCGTCTGTCCAATGGAAGCCTGATTCAGAGATCTGCGCGCGCCGGACCGGACAACGGGAATCCGCGATGCGCCGACGCACTGCCGGACGCGCTGCTCCAGCCGGGAACCTGGCCATCGGAGATGGCCCTAGAATGAAGCCATGAGCCTCAATGGGAAAACTGTCTTCATCACCGGCGCCAGCTCCGGCATCGGCGCGGCCACCGCGCTGGCCTTCGCGGCCCAGGGCGCGCGCCTTCTGTTGGCAGCCCGCCGCGCCGCGCGGCTGGCCGAGGTCGCGTCGCTCGCCCTGGCGCGCGGCGCGGCCGCCGTCCATTCCATCTCGCTCGACGTGCGCGACCGCAACGCGGTGCAATCGGCCGTCGGCGCGCTTGCGCCGGAGTGGGCGCGGATCGACGTCCTGGTCAACAACGCCGGCCTCAGCCGCGGCCTGGAAAAGCTCTACGCGGGCTTAATCGAAGACTGGGAAGAGATGATCGACACCAACGTCAAGGGCCTGCTTTACGTCTCGCGCGCGGTGGTGCCGGGGATGGTCGAGCGCGGCCGCGGCCACGTGGTGAACCTGGGTTCCACCGCCGGCGAGCTCACCTACCCCAATGGAGCCGTCTACTGCGCGACCAAGGGCGCCGAGCGGGCCATCAACGACGGCCTCCGCCAGGACCTGCTGGGAACGCCGGTACGCGTGACCACCGTGGACCCCGGCATGGTGGAGACCGAGTTCAGCACGGTTCGCTTCCACGGCGACACCGCACGCGCCGCGAGCGTCTACAAGGGCATCCAGCCGCTCACCCCCGAAGACGTGGCCGATGCCATCCTGTGGGCCGTCACCCGTCCGCCGCATGTGAACGTCGCGCGCGTACTGCTGACGCCGGTGCAGCAGGCCAACAGCCTGCTCTTTCACCGCGAATCGTAGCCACGGGTTTTCACGAAAGGGCGCAAGTCGAACCGCGCCCTAAGATCGGGGAAGAAAACTTCAGTTCTTGGGTCCCCAGGCAATGCTGCTGCTGGCCGGATGCCTCTGTGGGCAGTCTGGCCGCGGGCTCCTCAGCCCATCGCCTGTATCTGCGCTTCAATTTGCGCCAGAGCGCTCTCCAACGCCGCCCGGCGCATTGGGTTCGAGCAATGTTGCGAGAGAATACTCTGCCGTTGCAGGTTGAGCGCCTGCTTCTGCCGTTCGCGCACTGTGCGGTCGTGTTCAGCCGCCCGCCGGGCATCCTCGCTCTCGAAGACGCTGCCGCCGGAATCCCCGGCGAGTGATCTTTGCTCGCTGGGGTGGTTGCCGGGGTTGGTCTCCGTTTGCTCCAGGGTATTTGCCATCTGATCCTCCAGGGATTTACTTTTTGAAACGCGAACCTATCTCCATTTTACGAGGATTTGCCCCACTGCGTCCCACGGAACCAGGATCGTCCACCCGGCAAGACGAAAGGACTCTCCATGCGCGCCTGGCAGATTTCATCCTTTGACGTTGATTCTTTGGAGTTTGTGGAACGGCCTACCCCCTCGCCGCGGCGCGGCGAAGTGCTCGTAAGGGTGGCCGCTGTTTCTTTTAACCGCCGCGATCTCATGATCATCAAGGGCCAGTACAACCCCAAGATGAGGCTGCCCCGCATCCCCTGCTCCGATGGCGCGGGAGAAATTGCGGCCGTGGGCGAAGGCGTCACCGCCTGCAAGCCCGGCGACCGCGTAGCCGGCATTTTCATGCAGAATTGGCTCGACGGCCCGCTCACCCCGGCCAAGGCTCGCGGCGCTCTGGGAGGCGACATCGACGGCATGCTGGCCGAGTACGCCGTCTTGAGCCAGCACGGCCTGGTGCGCGTGCCCGAGCACCTCAGCTTTCAGGAAGCCGCTACGCTGCCCTGCGCCGCCGTCACCGCCTGGAACGCCCTGGCCGCCGGCAATCTCCGTCCCGGATCCACCGTCCTGATCCAGGGGACCGGCGGCGTCTCCATCTTCGCCCTTCAGTTTGCCCGCCTCCAGGGCGCGCGCGTGCTGGGCATCTCCAGCAGCCAGGATAAGCTGGAGCGCGCCATCGACCTGGGCCTCAGCGCCGGCCTCAACTATCTCGAAACCCCGGACTGGGAACGCTGGGTGCTGGACCAGACCGGTGGAGAGGGCGTTGATCTGGTGGTCGAAGTCGGAGGCGCCGCCACGCTGCCCCGCTCCCTCAGGTCCATGCGCATCGGCGGCGTAATCGCCCAGGTGGGCGTCCTCTCCGGCTCCCCGGAATCCGTTCCTTTTCCCATTACGTCGGTTCTTTACCGGCGGGCCCGCATTCAGGGCATCTACGTCGGCTCCCGCGATGACTTTGAGCAGATGAACAAGGCCATCACCCTGGCCCAGCTTCGCCCCGTGGGCGAAAACTTCCCCTGGTCCCAGGCTGGCGCGGCCCTCGGCCGCATGGACGAAGGCAGCCACTTCGGCAAGCTGGTTCTGACGGTGGGCTAGCAGGCCGGCAGGATTGAATTCCAATTCCTCGGCGCAATGCGGAACGGCCGGAGGCCGAGGCCGTCGCGGCGGAGGCGGATCGGCGCAGGCAGCCAACCCGCCTCCCGACGCCTCCAACTCGTTCCACAAGACGGTCGCCTACCACGGCTCTTTGTATATCGATTTCGCTTCGGGAGCGATTCTGCGCATTACCCTGGAAGGAGACATGGGTAGCGGCCCCCTCTTGCGCGTTGCCTCGGTCATCGACTATGGGCGCATGGTCATCGGCGAGCGCAGGTACATTTGCCCGGTGCGGAGTCTGGCGCTTACCGAGGCTCAGGACAGTTCCAATTTCGGCAGCCCCGCCGTCGCCACCGACCCCTACACGGGAGTCAACACCATCGTTCAGGTCAACGAGACCCTCTTCACCGACTACCACCGCCTGGGCTCGACAACCCGGATTCTCACCTATGGGCAAGCGCCGCCCGCGCAAGCGCCATCGCATGCGGAAGCTACAACGCCCGCCTCCCACCCATAAGACAACCGTGCCGCATGGAGCGGCGGCCGATCCTCGCGCCGGAAAACCGATAGGCGCCCGGCCCCAATTTCGCACGCCTCCGCGCCAGAACGGCCCGGCTAGGCCCGGAACGGGCGATCCGCAAATCCGCTTAACAATTTTGGCGGTTTATTCATTCCCTTCCGTTGTGCCGGGATTTATCGTTAGGACACCGCTCCAGCCAGGGAGGAAATCTCTGTCTGCGCGGCATACCGAGGTGATCCATGCCCCAAGTTCCTACCGCCATGCTTTCCAAATTGGGATCGCTGAAGGACCAGAAGACCGAGATGACCGTGGAGGCTCTGGCCCGCTCCTTCCTCGACAACCTCTTCTTTGTGCAGGGCAGGAGCCTGGAACGGGCCACGGTCAACGATTTCTATTTAGCCCTGGCCCATACGGTGCGAGATCGTCTCGTGGAGCGCTGGATTTCCACCGTAAAGAACTACCAGGCCCAGGATGTGCGCGTGGTCTGCTACCTATCGGCTGAGTTCCTAACCGGGCCCCACCTGGCCAACAATCTCATCAATCTGGGCATCTACGACGAAACCGAAGAGGCCATGCGCCAGATCGGCCTCGATCTGAAGACTCTCATCGAGCAGGAGGAAGAGCCCGGCCTGGGCAACGGCGGATTGGGCCGCCTGGCCTCCTGCTTCATGGATTCCCTGGCCACCCTGGACGTGCCCGCCATCGGCTACGGCATCCGCTACGAATATGGCATCTTCGACCAGCAGATTCGCGACGGCTGGCAGGTGGAGACCACCGACAAATGGCTGCGCCTGGGCAATCCCTGGGCGCTGGAGCGGCCCGAGGACGCCTTTGAGGTAAAGATGGGCGGCCGGACGGAGACGCACACCGACGCCAACGGACGCCTGCGCGTGGAATGGATTCCGCAAAGAGTCGTGCGCGGCATTCCCCATGACACACCCATCCTGGGCTACCGCACCAACACCGCCAACACCATGCGCCTGTGGTCGGCGCAGGCTGTCGAGAGCTTCGACTTCTCCACCTTCAACAGCGGCGACTTCTCCGGCGCCGTGGCCGACAAGGTGGCGTCGGAGAACATCTCCAAGATTCTTTATCCCAACGACGAAGGGATTCAGGGCAAGCAGTTGCGCCTGGCCCAGCAATTCTTCTTCGTCTCCTGCAGCTTGCAGCACATCGTGAAGATTCAGCTGAAGGGAAACCGTCCGCTGGCCGACCTGCACCGCAACTTCGCCATCCAGATGAACGACACTCATCCTGCCATCTCGGTGGCTGAGCTGATGCGCCTGCTCGTCGATGAACATTCCATGGAGTGGGCCGCCGCCTGGAACACAACCCAGCGCACGCTCTCCTACACCAACCACACGCTGCTGCCCGAGGCGCTCGAGCAGTGGCCGCGCGGCCTCTTCGGCGCCCTGCTCCCGCGCCATCTGGAGATCGTGGACGAGATCAACCGCCGCCATCTTGCGGATGTGCGAAAGAAGTTTCCGGGCGACGAAGCGCGCGTGGCCCGGCTTTCGCTCATCGATGAAAACAGCGAGAAGTACGTGCGCATGGCGCATCTGGCCGCTCTCGGCAGCCATGCCATTAACGGCGTGGCCGCGCTCCACACCGAGCTGCTCAAGACCCACGTGCTGCGCGATTTCTACGAACTCACGCCGCAGAAGTTCTCCAACAAAACCAACGGAGTCACGCCGCGCCGGTGGATGGTTCTCGCCAACCCCGGCCTCACGCAGCTGCTCACGGCGCGCCTGGGCACCGGCTGGATTCACGATCTCGACAAGCTGCGCCGGCTGGAGCCGCTGGCCTCAGATCGCGAGCTGCATTACGAATGGAGGGCCGTCAAGCTCGAGAACAAAACCCGGCTCGCGAAGTACATTCAGGAGCGCCTGGGCATGGCCGTCGACCCGGCATCCATGTTCGATGTGCTGGTAAAGCGGCTGCATGAATACAAGCGCCAGCACCTCCAGGTTCTCCACATCGTTACGCTCCTCAAGCGCATCCACCGCGACCCGGACGCGGAGGTGGTTCCGCGCACCTTCGTCTTTGGCGGCAAAGCCGCGCCCGGCTACCACATGGCGAAGCTCATCATCAAGCTCATTCACTCCGTCGGCGAGGTGGTCAACTCCGATCCGCTGGTGCGGGGAAGGCTCAAAGTCGTCTTCCTGCCCGATTTCAGCGTGAAACTCGGCCAGCGGGTCTATCCCGCCGCCGACTTATCCGAGCAGATATCCCTGGCCGGCAAGGAAGCCTCGGGAACCGGCAACATGAAGTTCGCCATGAACGGCGCGCTCACCGTCGGCACCCTCGACGGAGCTAACATCGAGATACGCGAAGAGGTGGGCGAGGATAACTTCTTCCTCTTCGGACTTACCACTCCCGAAGTCGAGCGCGGCAAGCGCGAGGGCTACAATCCGCGCGCATTCTACGCGTCGAACCCAAAGCTACGCGAGGTGCTCGACGCCCTTTCAAGCGGCGAGTTCTCCCATGGCGACACAAATCTCTTCGCGCCCCTGGTGGGCTCGCTCCTCAACGGCGACGAATACATGCTGCTGGCCGACTACCAGTCCTACATCGACTGCCAGGACCGCGTCAGCCTGGCCTACAGGAATCAGGACGAGTGGATGCGCATGTCCATCCTCAACGTGGCCCGCATCGGCAAGTTCTCCTCCGACCGCGCCATCCGCGACTACTGCGCCGATATCTGGAAGACTTGGCCGGTCAAGATTCAGTTATAGGGAAACCCCTGCCGGCGGTTCGCCGCCGCGCGAACGCCGGTCGCGATCCGCCAGCGGGCCGGAACGGTCTTCGCCGGCGCCTATCTCCAGTTACCCATCAGCACAAACGGTGCCCAGTAGTAGGGGTGCGCGAAGCCGGCTGGAGCGCCGGGGCTGGCTAACTCAAAGCCCCTGCCCCTTGCGTCGGAGTTAGGCCGGTCCTTGCCCAGCAGAAGGTCCAACTGCGCCTGCCGCAGCGCCTCCACCTTTTTCACCTTGCCCTCACCTGCGGCCCAGCGCCGGTAGAAGTCGGCCATCAGCTCGCCCGTGCTCGCGTCGTTCACGCTCCACAGCGACGAGATCACCGCTTTGGCCCCTTTGCGTTGCGCCGCCGTGCCCAGCCCATCCACCTCGCGGCCGTTGCCGGCGTTGCCGTTCATTCCCGTCTCGCAGGCCGACAGCGTAAGCAGTTCCGTTTCGTCCAGCGCCAGGTTGGGGTTGTTGCGGAAGTCGGCCACCGTCAGGTGAAACCCCGCCCCTCCCTCGTCCTTGCCTGCCAGCAGCAGGTACGACTCCTGGTCGCTGCCGGGCTTGAAGACGAAGTGGCTGGCGATGTGCACCACTGCATGCTGGCCGCCCAGCTGATTCTCCATAGCCTTCTCGGTGAACTGCCCATCCAGCAGAATCGTTCCCGGCAATACGCCGTTCGCCCCTTGCGCGTGGGCGTCCTTCACAATCTCCTCCAGCTCGGAGACCACCGCCGGCAGCGCGGGCAGGCCCTGCTCAAACTGGCGTGAAATTCCCATGGCCGCCACGCTCAGCTGGCTGACATCCGGCTTGTCGGAGAGGTTGGGAATGCTGTCGGGAGTTATCGTAACGGTATTGTAGTTTTCTATCAGATACTGCTGACCGTCATACAGAGCGGCCATCGGAATATAGCGCAGCACCCCGTCCAGCGACCACACCAGGGTCTCAGCGCGGGCCTGATCCAAATCCTCCCTCACCGGGCCAATCAGTATCTTGTATAACTCCTCAGCCGGCGGCCTGGCGTCCCGTGCGGGATCGCGCAGCGCCATTCCAAGCGCTGCGACCTTCTCGTTAAGTTCACTCTCTGGGATGGCATACTCGCGCGCCACTACCGCCGCGCCGGTGATAACAATGATGCTGGTTCGATCCTTGCCCACCAGCGTGTACAAAGCTACCGTGCGCGGCATCCTGGCAAGTATCTTCCTCAGCCCGCTCACCTGCCCTTGCACATCGGCAACCTGCTTGTTGGCGTCGCTGCTCGCGAAGAGCACATAGAGCCGCGCGTAATAAGCGCTGAGGCCCTCGTTGGATCGCTGGATGGCGTTGGTGAGCCGCTGGAATTCCGCTTCCTCGTCCGCGGTGCGCGCCGCGTTCCTCTTCAACTGCGCCCACTGCTCGCCCATGGCGACAAGCTGTGCCGTGGACTTTTGATAATCCTCCTCCGCCTGCATCTCCGCCTGCGTCAGCGTGAGCGGGCTGACTGTGTTCGCCGCGTCTCCGCGAATGTAATCCGCGTACTCCTGCCGCTTGAGCATGTCCAGCGCCTGCTCGGCCTCCGGCAGCCGCCCCTGCGCAATCAGCAAGGCGCCCAGATCGCGATAGTAATCTGTCTTCGAGGCCAGAAAGCTGGCCTGCAGTTTCTTGTCCAGCCCCTGAATATTTCCCCTCACCTGCTGTAATAAATTCACCGCCTGCTTGCCGTAGAAGATAGCCAGCGCGGGCTGCGCAGCCTTCAGATTAAGCATGAGATTGCGATAAATCTGAGCTTCGCGGATGGGATCTTTCACCGCGATTGCCAGAGGCAGCGCCTGGGTATAGTAACTCAGCGCCTTCTGCTTGTCGCCCAGATCGTCCCAGAGATTACCGATATTGTTCAGCGTCGAAGCCTCGCCGCCGCGGTCGCCCACCTCCCGGCGCATCGCCAGCGCCTCGTTGTAACACTCCATCGCCTGCTGCTTGTCGCCCAGGTCTTCGTAGACCAGCCCCATGTTATTCAGCGTCCGGGCCGCGCCGTCTTTGTCGCCAGATGCCCGCTCCAGTGAAAGCGCCTGATTGTAGTAGTCCACCGCCGTCCGCTTCTCCGCGGGAGCGTTGTAAACTCCGGCGATGTTACTCAGCGTCTCCGCCTCGCCGTCGCTGTCGCCGATCGCGCGCCGGATCGCCAGCGCCTGGTTGTAGTAATCCAGCGCCTCCTGCTGCTGGCCAAGGTCGTCGTAGACAACGCCAATGGCGTTCAGCGTGGTGGCCTCGCCCCTGCTATTCTCGCCCGCCCGCCACAGCGGCAGCACCTGGCGAAGGTACTCCAGTGCCTTCTGCTCCTCGCCAAGCTCGATATAGACTCCGCCGATGTTATTCAGCGCGCCCGCCTGGCCGGCGCCGTCGTCCAGCGCGCGCCGCAGCGCCAGCGCCTGCTTGTAGTCGTCCAGCGCCTCCCGCTTGTTGCCCAGATCGGAGGCCACATTGCCGATGTTAATCAGCGCCGCGGCCTCGCCGGCGCGGTTGTTCGCCGCGCGCATCACCGGCAGCGCCTGCCTGTAAGTGTCCAGCGCCTTCTGCATCTCTCCGCGATGCTTGTAGAGGACGCCCATGTTATTCAGCGTCCCCGCCTCGCCAACGCGATCGCCGGCCGCGCGGCGAAGCGGCAGCGCCTGCGTGTAGAAGTCCAGCGCTTGCGCGGACTCGCCGGCCTCGGCGTGGACGATGCCGATGTTAGTCAGCGTGTTGGCCTCGCCCCACGGGTCGCCTGCCGCTCGCCAAAGAGTCAGCGCGCTGTTGTAACTCTCCAGCGCCTTTTGTCCCTCGCCAATGGTGTCGTAGACAATGCCGATGCGGTTCAGAATCGCCGCTTCCAGATCGCCGTCTCCCGCCTTTTGCGCCAGCGCCAGCGCCCGGTTGTGGAGTTCCAGCGCCTCCTGGTTTTGCCCCAGGTTGCTATCCACCGCGCCCATGCCGTTCAGCGCCGTCGCCTGGCCCTGTTCGTCTCCCGACGCCGTGGCCAGATCCAGCGCCTGCCGATAAGTCCCCAAAGCCTTCTGGTTCTCGCCCTGCCCGCGCTGGCAGTTCGCCATGCCGTTCAGCGCCGCCGCCTCCTGGCGAGCATCGCTTTGCGACTGCGCCAGCCTCAGTGCCTGGGTGTACTCATCGAGCGCGCTCTGGAAGTCGGAGATGCGCGCATGAACTTCACCGATCCGGTTGAGCGCCGCTGCCTCCGCCTTTGCATCGCCCGCCGCTCGTGCCGCCTTCAGCGCGTCCTCCAGCTTGTCCAGCTTGACCGAGGAAGCCTGCGCCTCGGCCGGCGCCGGCGCCGCCTGCCCGTTCAGGGCGCGGTCCAGCAGCAGGCTCCCGGCCAGAACCGCCAGGACGGCGGCAACTGCGCGCCAGGAAAGGATGCGGGAATCCCTCATACAACAAGACCTCGCGTCGCGGGAGAACTTCGCAAGCCTCTGAACTCTCCGAGCCTACTACAACTTCCCCGGAGATTGGTATTGCACATGGCCGTTCTTTACATCCCGCCCTTGGCCCTGCCACACTGAGGAGTGGCCACCCAGACAATCGTTATTCTCGACTTTGGCTCCCAGTATACGCAGCTGATTGCGCGGCGGATTCGCGAGCAGAATGTCTTCTCCGTGGTGCTGCCCTGCACGGCGCCTCTTGCTGAGATCCAGGCTTTGCATCCATTGGGATTGATCCTCTCCGGCGGGCCGTCGTCGGTCTACGACGCGGATGCACCGGCGGCCGACCCGCGCCTGCTGGAGCTGGGCGTGCCGGTGCTCGGTATCTGCTACGGGCTGCATTTCATTGTGCATCACCTGGGCGGAAAGGTGCGGCCGGGTCAGAAACGCGAGTACGGGCACGCCGAAGTGACCATCGAGGACGGGGCGACTCCGCTTTTTGCCGGCCTGCCGCCGGCTCTCGCGGTCTGGATGAGCCACGGCGACGAGGCCATCGAGCTGCCTGCCGGCTTCCATCGCGCCGCCGTCTCAGCCAACGCGCTGGCCGCCATTGCCAACGCCGAACGCCGCATCTGGGCGGTACAGTTTCATCCCGAGGTGCATCACACGCCGCTGGGGCCGCGGATCATCGGGAACTTCGTCTTTTCCATCTGCGGCGCGGCTGGCGACTGGACTCCGGCGCACTTTATTGAAACCACCGTCGCCTCGATCCGCGACAAGGTGGGCGCGGGCCACGTGATCTGCGGCCTTTCCGGCGGCGTGGATTCGTCGGTGGCGGCGGTGCTGGTGCATAAGGCCATCGCCGGCCAGTTGACCTGCGTCTTTGTCAACAACGGCGTCCTGCGCAAGAACGAGTTCGTAAACGTCCAGAAGAACCTGCGCGACCGCCTCGGCCTCAAGATCGTCGCCGTGGATGCCGGCGAGCGGTTCATGGCGCGGCTGGCCGGAGTGATCGACCCGGAGACCAAGCGCAAGCGCATCGGCGCGGAGTTCATTGCCGTCTTCGAGGATGAGGCCAGGCGCATCGCAAGGGAAACCGGCGGGCCCAATGCCAAACTCGACTGGCTCGTCCAGGGAACCCTCTACCCGGACGTGATCGAGTCCAGCAGCGTGAAGGGCCCCAGCCAGACCATCAAGAGCCACCACAACGTGGGCGGGCTGCCCACGCGAATGAAGCTGAAGCTCATCGAGCCGTTGCGAGACCTCTTCAAGGACGAAGTCCGGCGCATCGGCCGCGATCTCGGGATGCCGGAAGAGATTCTTGGCCGCCAGCCCTTCCCCGGTCCCGGTCTGGCCGTGCGTATCCTGGGCGAGGTCACGCCGGAGCGCGTGGCGCTCCTTCAGGATGCGGACGAGATCGTGGTCGCTGAGATCAAGGCGGCCGGGCTCTATTCGGCCATCTGGCAGAGCTTTGCCGTCCTGCTGCCGGTGATGAGCGTGGGCGTCATGGGCGACCAGCGAACCTACGCCTACACCGCCGCGGTGCGGGCTGTGCATTCGGAGGACGGCATGACCGCCGACTGGACCCCGCTGCCCTACGAGGTGCTCAAGCGCATCTCCAGCCGCATCGTCAACGAGGTGCGTGGCATCAATCGCGTGGTCTACGACATTACCTCCAAGCCGCCGGGGACCATCGAGTGGGAGTGAGTGCTCGGCGCGCGGCCAAGGACGCCCGCCATGACATTGCCGCGCTGACTCGGAAATCCCATGCGCGGGCGGCCGGCCGCTTGCGTTATCCTGTCTGATCCAGCGCGGCGAACCCTGCGCGCGCGGAGTTTCTGGGGGGCAAGATGAAGTTCGGAATTCACTCTCTTCTGTTTCAAGAGACGTTTCTGGAGAAGGACCTGCCGCTGCTGGATGAAGTGAAGCGGATGGGCTTCGATGCCGTGGAGATCATTCCGTTTGACCCCGATGGGTTTCAGGCGGCCAGGGTGCGCCGCGCCGCGGCCGACTTGGGCCTGACGGTCAATACCGGATACGGAATGCCGGATGAGTACAACGTCATTTCGCCGGACCCGGCGGTGCGCAAGCGCGGAGTTGACTTTTCCAGGCGTCTCATCGATCTGAGCAATGAGGCGGGAGCCGAGGTCTTCGGCGGCATGGTCTACTGCGGCTGGGGCTATCTGACCGGAAGGATGAGAACACAGGACGAATGGAAGTGGGGCGTGGAGAACTTACGCGCCATCGCGGAGTATGCGGCTTCGACATCGGCCCTGGTGCTCGCGATTGAACCTGTGAACCGGTTTGAGTCTCACTTCATCAACGTGGCGCGAGACGCGGCGCGGTTCATCGGCGAAGTGGGGATGAGCAATGTGAAGGTGCACCTGGACACCTTCCACATGATTCGGGAAGAAGACAACATCCGTGCCGCGGTGCTCGATGCGGGGTCGCAGCTCGGCTATGTGCATGCTTGCGAGAGTCACCGGGGAATCCCTGGGCGCGGACTCGTGCCCTGGGTCGAGTTCTTCACGGCATTGCGGGATGTGGGCTATGACGGCTGCGTCACCATTGAGTCGTTCGATCCTGAGATGCCGTCTATCGCCAAGCTTTGCTGCATATGGCGAAAGCTGGCGGATTCACCGCAGGAGCTGGCCACGGAGGGGCTCGCGTTTCTGCGCGGCGTCCGGGCGCAAGTGTGCCGGGCTACAGCGTCGATGTAAGGAAATCTCTCCCGATTCGCATGGATTCGTCGGCCGAAAGAGATGAATCGCGGGAGTTTCTCCGGGGGTTGGTGGGGTATCGTTGGAGGCAACATGAAGGTTCTATTCATTGGTGGCACCGGAAACATCAGTGCGGCTTCGACGAGGTTGGCAGCGGAACGGGGCATGGAGTTGACGTTGCTGCGCCGCGGACAGCGTGCGGCCGATCTTCCCGAGAATGTTCGCACCATCGCGGCGGATGTTACCTGCGAACCGGCGGTGGCCGCGGCGCTCGGCAAGCAATCGTTTGACGCGGTTGTGGACTGGATTGCCTTCACGCCTGCCGACGTGGAACGGGACATCCGTTTGTTTCGGGGCCGCGCGGGGCAGTTCATTTTTATCAGCTCGGCGAGCGCATATCAGAAGCCGGTTGGGCACTATCTGATTACGGAATCGACCCCGCTGGCCAATCCATACTGGCAGTATTCGCGCGATAAGATCGCCTGCGAAGACCGGCTGATGAAGGCCTATCGCGAGGAGGGCTTCCCGATTACGATCGTGCGTCCTTCGTTGACCTATGGCGATACGCAGATAGCGTTGGCGGTAAATAGCTGGCAGAAGTCTTACACGGCGGTGGACCGGATGCGGCGCGGCAAGAAGGTCATCGTGCCCGGAGACGGTTCTTCGCTTTGGGTGATAACACACAACAGCGATTTTGCCCAGGGATTGGTTGGGTTGCTGGGGCATCGACAAGCCATTGGCCACGCCTTTCACATCACCAGCGACGAGGTGATGACGTGGGACCAGTTTTATCGGATCACGGCGCAGGCCGCGGGCGCGGAGGCGCGGATCGTTCACATTGCGTCGGAGTTCGTGGGCGCTTGCATACCCGACGAGGTCGGCAGCCTGACCGGGGACAAGGCCGCAAGCGTGGTCTTCGATAACAGCAAAATCAAGCGCTTTGTCCCTGGCTACTGCGCCAGGGTTTCGTTTGCGGAAGGAATTCAGAGAACGATCGAGTGGTTCGACGCCGATCCCGGGCGAAAGGAAATCGATGAAGCCGCGAATGCATCCTGGGACAAGCTCATCGGCGCATACGAGAGCGGACTCGATGAAGCATTGCTCAGGTTGCGGCCATAGGGCGACAGGCAGGGGCCAGACCTTGCGCGCGCTTCGCTGGGCTCGGTATCTTTGGTAAGCGGCTTGAGCAGTTCCCGGAAAGAGATTCATGGACGTTCTAAAGCGGCTTTTCGAGCAGCACTTCCGGTTGCCCGCCGAACGCGCACAGCCGCTTCAGGGCCAGCTCGGCGGGTCGGGGCGCGCCATCGTCCGGCTCACCGGCGGCGGCCTCAGCGCCATCGGCATTCAGTATCCCGTGCGCGAAGAGAACATCGCTTTTCTTGAGTTCTCCAGGCATTTTCGCCGCCACGGATTGCCGGTACCGGAGATCTATGCGGAGGATTTGAGCCGGGGTGCCTATCTTGAAGAAGACCTGGGCGACGCCACGCTCTTCGAGTTTCTGGGCGGCAATCGCGCCGGCGATGTTATCGCTCCGCAAGCCGTCGAAGCCTATCGCAAGGTAGTCGCCGCGCTGCCGCGCTTTCAGGTCGAGGCGGGCCGCGATCTGAATTACAAGGTATGCTATCCACGCTCCAGCTTCGATCGCCAGTCCATCGCCTGGGATCTGAATTACTTCAAGTATTATTTCTTGCGCCTTTCGGGAGTTTCTTTCAACGAACAGGCGCTGGAGCTTGATTTCGGCCGCCTGACTAAGTTTCTGCTCGGCGCCGGCCGCGACTATTTTCTCTATCGGGATTTTCAGTCGCGCAATGTCATGCTGCGCGATGGGCAGCCGTTCTTTCTCGACTACCAGGGAGGCCGCAAGGGCGCGCTGCAATACGACATCGCGTCTCTGCTTTACGACGGCAAGGCCGATCTGCCGCCGCGGTTGCGCCAGGAGTTGCTCGACTACTATCTCGACTGCCTCGCCGGTTACATTGATCTCAGGCGCGACGAGTTTATGGAGCACTATTACGCGTATGTTTACGTCCGCATCCTGCAGGCGCTGGGAGCCTATGGCTTCAGAGGGTTTTATGAGCGCAAGGCGCATTTTCTGCAGAGCGTGCCGTACGCGCTGAAGAACCTGCGCTGGCTCGCATCCAACGTCAGGCTGCCCATCGCTTTGCCGGCGCTGATGGATGCGCTTCAGGAAATGGCGGCATCGGAGAAGCTCCAGGGTCTGGCTTATTCCGCGGGGAGTTTGACGGTGAGGGTTTTCAGCTTCAGCTTTCATCGCCAGGCGCCCTCCGACGAGGCGGGGAACGGCGGCGGGTTCGTCTTCGATGCCCGCGCTCTTCCGAATCCGGGGCGCGAAGAAAAGTTTCGCACGCTGACCGGCAAGGACGCGGCGGTAATCGAGTATCTTGACCGGCAGGAGGGTGTGCAGCAGTTTCTCTTGAACGTGCTGTCGCTGGTGGATGCAAGCGTTACGAGCTATCGCCGCCGCGGATTCAAAGACCTTATGGTCTCCTTCGGCTGCACCGGCGGCCAGCACCGGTCCGTCTTTCTTGCGGAGCGGCTGGCGAACCATCTGCGCGCCTCCGGCGGCGTGGAGGTGTTAGTCCGGCATATCGAGCTGGAAAAAATCGATGCGGAGAAGTTGCGCCAATGAAAGCGATGATTCTGGCCGCCGGCCTGGGCACGCGCCTGCGTCCGCTGACCAACGACCGCCCCAAGGCGCTGGTAACGGTCGCAGGCCGCACGATGCTGGAGTTAGCCCTCTCGCGCTTGCGCTCCTTTGGCGTGCGCGAGGTGATTGTCAACGCGCATCATCATGCGGATATGATTGTCGATTACTTGAATGCCCACGATAACTTCGGCATGCGTATTGAAGTCTCTCGCGAGGAGGTCCTGCTTGACACTGGCGGCGGCTTGAAGAAAGCCGCGAGTTTCTTTCTTGAAGACAGCGGGAGCTTGCGGGAGCCGTTTATCCTGCACAACGTCGATGTCATCGCCAACATCGACCTTGGACGCATGATTCGGTTTCACTCCGAAAGCGCGGCCCTCGCTACTCTTGCGGTTCAAGACCGCGCGACTTCGCGGTATCTGCTCTTCGACGAACACGGCCAGCTATGCGGCCGCCGAACCGGGCGCGATGGCGAGGCTGAATTGGTGCGGTCCGCCCCGGAGTTTCAGGCGCTGGCCTTTTGCGGCATCCACGTCCTGTCTCCCCGTATCTTCGCGAAGCTGGAAGAGGAAGGCGCTTTCTCCATCATCGCCGCCTACATGCGCCTCGCGGCCCAGGGAGAAAGAATCGTCGCCTATCGCGCGGATGAGTACTATTGGCGCGATCTCGGCCGGCCCGAAGACCTGATCCAAGCCGCTCAGGATCTGAGCAGCGGAAAGTACACCGTAACTTGACGCGGCCGCCGTTTCCGGACGCGGCACACGATTTCCTTGAGCCGCCATCGCCGCAGGCTATGTACAATAAGAACCCAAGACCGCAGTCCGTGGAGTTATGAAGTTACATAAGCGGCCCTTATCCCGTCTTGCTCTTCCCGCTTCCGCCATTGCCTCCAGAACGCATACCCCACGGGCAGCATGACCACCGCCAGTCCCAGGCCGTACTCGAAGGTCAGGTAGGAGGTGGCGCGATTCTCCCGCGTCAGTGCCTGGAAGCTGGCCAGGAAGGCGTTACTCGAGGCGTGAAGAAGGGTTGACGGCCACATGCTTCCCGATCGAAGCCTCAGCCAGGAGTGGACGAAGCTGATTGCCACGACAGCGACACTGAAGCAAGCAAGCGCATAGGCGATCGAAACGCCCGGCCGGTAAAGCGGGAAGATAGCGATAACGACAGGGAAATGCCAGACAGACCAGATCGCGCCGGTAATAAAGCTGGCCTTCGTGAATCCCATTAGCGTGTAAAGTCGCGGAAAGAGAAATCCCCTCCAGCCGAGTTCCTCACCCAGGCTGGCGATCATTCCCAGGAACGGCTGAGCCAGTACAAACAGGGTCAAGGCAATATAGCCGGGCACGCCGGCCGGCAAGCTCAGTTTCAGCATGGATTCGTGGACGGCCTGGGGACGAAAGGCGTCCAATCCGAGCCACACGGGGAGATAAGCGGCAAGGCAGAACGCGATGGGCAAACCATACGCGAGCAGATAGTATCGAAGGCCGCCCCACCCCCATCCGAGTCCCCGCAAGCTACGGCGGGCGGCTAACTGCGCGACGATCGCGGCCAAACCCGGGCACCACATGAACGCCAGTGAGTAAGCGCCCCATTGCTCGCGAGCTTCAGGTCGAAGGTAAAGCAGCCCATAGAGGGTGGCGCTCAGCAGGAAAACAACCGCGAGAAAAAGTCCGGTTTCTCGCTTCAGATGAGGAGTCGATCTTGTCATCTCTTTGCCGCCGAAAGGTCTGGATTCCGTACACTGGAATACGCCGGTCCGGCTGATTTTGTTCCAGACTCCATGCGGCGCGCGGCTGGCGGGTCTATCCGCCGCCGCAGTTCGCCGATCTCCGGGGAACTGCCAGGGTTCCCGGAGAATTGCACTCCCCGTGCCAGAGGCTAACGGCGCGGCCGGCTCACCTCTTCTTCTTGAAGCGGCCTTTCATCCAGGCCCAGGCGCGATCGATGTTCCCTGGCGGAAGCGGCCGCATATGCTCCGGAACAGTCGGGGGCGGCAGATCCTCCGGCCGGATAAATGACAACGTAGGCGGAACATAGGCCTCGAGAACCTCCTTCTCGCCCTTGAGCACTTCAGTCACGCTTGGGTCGCCGCTCTCGCCTCTGGCTGCCTGCTCCAGCTCCAACGCTCTTTGCTCCCGCACGGCGGCCACGTCCAGCATGAGCTTGGCCTCTTGCATGCGGCCCTCTGCCTCTTCCTCGCGCGCGCGGTCACGCAGTTGTCCAGCCTCCTTGCGGTGCAAGCCAGCAAGTTCGAGGAACTTCTCGGCTGGCGAGCTACCCAGGAACGTGTAGCCTGGATCTCCCTCTTTATAACTTTCGTCTGACATTCTCCCCTCCCGGCCCGCAAACATCAACGATACACCGATTGGTCTATCGTATGATGCCGCACTATTCTACATCTTCGCAATCAGATTCCGGAAGCAATGGCCAACGTCCTGCGCGCCTGACCCCCTCAGTCGCAGCAATGCCGAACGCGATGTTCATGGCGAGTCCGGGAGCACCTGTGCCGCGGCCAGACCGAGGAAGCGCAGCGTACAGGTTTGTTGACCGCGTTCGCTGAGCGGTACCGGCGTTTCGTCGATCGCGCCGGCAGGCGGCCGGCAAGTCTCGACTTCCAGATTTGCAATGGACGCGGTGGACGGCCACTACCCCATCGCACTCGCGGCCGGCGTCCATGACCGTCCCTGGCTCTCGGCCACTCCGCGATGGGTGAGTGCGCCCAGCCATGTATTCAGTCCCTCGGCCAGGCCCGCGTCCTGCCTGAGCGCCTCTCGCGCACCCAGGCCGGCCAGCCTCATCACGTAGGGAAGGGTCGCGTTGGTCAAGGCCAGCGTGGAGGTATGCGGCACCGCTCCGGGCATGTTGGTTACGCAGTAATGCACCACTCCATCGACGGTGTAACTCGGGTTGGAGTGCGAGGTCGGCCGCGAGGTCTCCACGCAGCCGCCCTGGTCGATGGCCACATCCACAATGACCGCGCCTTTCCTCATCCTAGCCACCATGGCGCGAGTCACGATCTTCGGCGCCTTTGAACCGGGAATCAGCACTCCGCCGATCAGCAAATCCGCCTCGCTGGCAGCCTGGGCCAGGTTGTAGCTGTTCGAGGCCAGAGTGCAGACCCGCCCACCGAATATCTCATCCAACTGGCGCAGGCGGTTCAGGTTCAGGTCAACCACCGTGACCCTGGCTCCCATGCCGAGAGCGATCCGGGCCGCGCTTGATCCCACGATGCCTCCGCCGACGATGCACACCTGCGCGGGAAGCACACCCGGCGCGCCTCCCAGCAGAATTCCACGACCGCCACGTTCCTTTTCCAGATACGCCGCGCCCACCTGAATGCTCATCCGCCCTGCCACTTCGCTCATGGGCGTCAAAAGCGGCAATGTGCCCTGGCGGTCGCGGACCGTCTCATACGCAATGCCGATCGCCTTCGAGGAGAGCAGACGGCCGGTCAAGTCCGGCGATGGCGCCAGGTGGAGAAATGTGAACAACACCAGTCCCTTGTGAAAAAGCGCGTATTCCGTTTCGACGGGCTCCTTGACCTTGACCACCAGTTCGGATTTGCCCCAAACTTGGCCGGCATCACCGGCGATCTCCGCGCCCGCATCCTGATACTCGCTGTCCACGAAACCCGATTGGACGCCCGCCTGGGTTTCCACGAGCACCGTGTGGCCGGCGTCAACCAGAGCCATCACTCCAGCAGGAGTCACTGCTACGCGGGCCTCGTTGTCCTTCACCTCTTTGGGAATACCGACGATCATGGGCCTTCCTCCCGTATGGGTTGGATGCGCTTCAGGGGCTGATCGTTTGCAAATCTCGCGCTTGCCATGAGCGCGAATGACCGTTGCCGGCATGGAATCCCGCTGCAAATCCGATCTCGCCTTCAGGCCAGCAGCCCCCATCGGCAAAGAATCCTCATCGGCCGCGAACGTTTTTCCTCTTTCATGCTCTTTACTGGTAGTGATGGTAAACGCGATGTCCATCGCGAATTCGGGAGAGCCTGTGGCGGAAGCACGCGTGCAAGACGCGCAACTGGCAGGTTCGTTTGCCGCATTCGTGGAGCGGTACTCGCGTTTTGTCTATCGCATTGCCCTGGCCGTGGCGCGCAATCCCCACGATGCCGAGGACGTGGCGCAGGAGACGTTTCTCCAGGTTTACCGGGGGCGGCGATGGGAAGTGATCGAGGACCAGCGGGGTTACCTGGCGCGGGTCGCATGGCGGCTGGCGGCGCGGCGGCGAAGGCCGCGGATGCTGGAGCGGGAGCTTTCGCCGGAGATGCAACTGGAGTTGAGCTCCGCCGAAGCCGGCCCTGAGCAGTCGGCGATGGACCGGCAAATGGAGGCCTGGCTGCACGCGCGCATCGACGCGCTGCCGGAGAAGCTGCGCCAGCCGCTGGCGCTGGCCGCGCTGGGGGAGCTGAGGCTGGTCGAGGTTGCCGGAGTTCTCGGGCTGCCCGAGGGAACGGTGCGGCGCAGGATTCATACGGCGCGGCAAAGACTCAAGCGGGAGCTGGTGGAATGGAAGGGCGGAAGCCATGAGGGATGAAGACGAAGGGTTGGGCAATCCGGACAAGATGGACGCGCTGATGGAGCGGGCGCTGGCGAGCTATACGCCCCACGACGCGCGCCCTGGACTGGAGCAGCGGATTGTGGCTTCGGTTGCCTCGGCGAGCCGTCCACGACCGCGCGGACGGAGTTGGAAGCCGGTTTGGGCGCTGGCGGCGGGCACGGCGCTCGTGGCCGCACTGGCTGTTTCCCTGGTCTTCAAGCCATCGCGCCCAGAGATCGCCGTGGTGCATCGTCCTGCCACTGCTGGAGCCGAGCATTCACCCCGGGCTGCTCACGTCGTTGCATCGCCCACGCAGAGCACGCTGAATCGCCGTTCGCGGCGGAGTCATGCAGCTGGCCGCGTTCCACTCCGAACCCAGTTTGGCCAGCCGCGCCCCACAAGAGAAGAGCTTTTGCTGGCCCGGTTCGCCGCCAAGGAGCCCGAGTCGATGGAGGCTCTGGCCAAATCGAAGCCCGATCTCGATGCGCCGGTCGCTTTTCCCGCCATTCCCGACAACCCTATTGTTATCGAGTCGGTAGAGATGAAACCGATCACGATAGCTCCCATTGAAACCAGTTCACTGAACTAGGAGAATCCCATGCGCACAAAACGACTCATCCTCGCAGCTCTCTTACTGGCCACGCCGATGCTCCTCGCGCAGCAAGCGGAGACCCCGAAGACGGAGGCAAAACCCGCTGCCGCCCAGGGCGCCGCCCCGTGTCAAGCGGCGTCAAGCCAGTCCGACGAAGCCTTCCGGATCACCATCGCTTTCAAAACCGCCGAAAAGGGCAAGACCACCACGCAGAGAAGCTACATGCTGGTGACGACAACCGCCCAAAATCTTTACAATAACCCGGGAATCCGCGACGACAGCCACATTTCCGGGACGGCGGACTCCAGCGGGTTGAGCCTCCCATTTGCCAACACGGACGTCGATGTGTATCAGTTCAAGATGGCCGGGAGCTCGGTCTATCTGAGCCTCAGGATCTCCACGGACGACTTCGTGGAAAACCCCGCTGAGCACACACACCCGATTGTTCGTGCCCGCCATTACAACGTCTCTCCGACGCTGCCCATCGGCAAACTTGTCACCGTCTATTCCGCGGTGGACGCCGTAAACGACGTCAAGGTGGACATCCAGGTGCTCGTCCAGCCGCTCGACTCAAAGTAACCTGCCCAGGAACAGCAAGGGCGCCAGCCGGCAGACCCGGCGGCGCCCCTTGCGCTGCTTCAATCGCGGATGCTCAGACCTGGCCGCCGAAGCCCAGCGCCTTCCAGTCTTCCATCTGCCGCTTCAACTGGTCCATCTGCTGCCTCAGTTGTTCCATGTGCTTTTGATCGATCTTGAAGTCCTCCGGCTTGATTTCTTTGCGGAACTCCTCCATCTGCTGTTGCAGCTGGTCCAACTGTTTCTGATCGACCTTGAAATCTTCGGGCTTGAAGCTCTTGCGGAACTCCTCCATCTGCTGTCTCAGCTGCTCCATCCGCTGGGAGTCGATTGCGAAGTTCTGGGAGTTGATACTTTCGCGCATCTTCTCCGCCTGCTCGCGTAACTCCTCGGCCTGTTGGCGGCTGATTGTAAAGCGCTCCATCTCTCCGGGCTGCAACTGATCGCGTAGAGTTTGGGCCTGATCGCGCAGGGCCTGAGCGCGATCGCGCATGACCTGGGCCGAAGCGGCAGCCTGCGCGGAAAGCTGTTGGGCAAGCTCTGAGTCGATCTGTGCAACCAGTTGACCGTCAACTGACGGGCAGCCATCCGCAGAGACGATCTCCTCGCACTCCAACTCGCCCTGCCTGTGCTTGGAATCCACCTGGAGGGTCAGCGTCTGCTGCTTCTTGTCGCGCAGGATGGTCACCTGCACAGGCTTGCCCGCATTGGAGCGCAGCGCGCGGTCCCAGTCGGCCGTGGTGACGATGGTGTCGGAGCCGACCTTCAGAATCACGTCGAAGGCCTTGAGCCCGGCTGCCGCGGCTTCGCTCTTGTGCGCCACCTGCTTGACCATCAGGCCGTTGGTGACACCCAGATACTCGGCCATCTGCGAGGTAAGCGGCTCCACCAGCGCGCCCACATTGAGGCTGCTGCCGAAGAACGGCATGTGGAAGCCGGGCATTGGAGCGTCGCCCGCGCCAGCCAGGATGCCCATCCCCGAACCCTGCGTAAACACATCTCCGCCATTGCCGATCTTGTTCCAGACGTCGTGTTCCATGACGCGGCGATCCGCCAGCTCGACGGCCAGCGTCTGCACATTGCCATCGCGGCTGATCTCGATGCTCACCTTGCGGCCGGCAGGAATCTCCCTCAGCATCCTGCGCAACTGCTCGGCGCCCTCGACGTTCTGCCCGTTCAACTGCAAGATCACGTCGTTGACCTTGAGCCCGATCTGCCCGGCCGGGGCGTCGTGATCGATGAGCGTGATCAGCGCGCCGCGCACCTCCTTGAGCTTGAGCGCCTGCGCCTTCTCCTGGTCCACATCCGCCAAGTCAACGCCCAGGTAGCCCTGCGAAGTAGCGCCCAACAGCAGGGGATCGCCGCCCCCAAGCGGTTCGACCATCTCCCTGGCCTGCGCCCGCGCCACCGGCGGCGTCACGACTGCCAGGACCGCAACTCCCGACAATACCATCATTCCAAGAACCCGATACGGCCTCAATAAGTGCTTCATCTCTTCTTCTCCCGAAACTGCTGGGCGCCCCATCCCTTTTCGCGCTCTTGTTGAAGAAGATGGGGAACCTCGACCTTCACTCCCGGCTCCGCACTCTTTTCTTGCGTTGCAGTAGCCGGACGGCAAGGCCTGCTCATTGAATCTCCGGCACCCGCCTCAAGACTTCTCTTGAAACAGTCCGGATCTGAGGATTCTGGTCGGAGTAAGCAACCGAGTGCAGCACCTGCCGCACGCTCGTATCGCCCTCCACCGGCTCCAGAATGTTGATCGCCGAGGTGCGAATGCGCGGGTCGGGGTCGTTCAGCAGCGCCTCCAGCACCGCATCCCGCACGCGCACATCCTCGGCTACGTATGGCTCCAGCCCCTGGAGCGCCTTGTCGCGCACTCCCTCATTCTTGTCGTAGCGCAACGCCACCATCAGAGCATCGCGAATTCCCGCCGCCTGGCAACTGTGGCCGGCGCGGCACTCGGCCGCCAGCAGGCCCACCGAATCGTCCCGCACACCGGCCGAGTTGGAGTTTTCGCTGGCCAGCATCAGCAACTGGCGAATCGCCGGATCGTCCAGCGATCCCAGAATGCGCTGCGGCACCACCTGGTTGTAGCGCACTTCAACGATCTCGCTGTTGGGCTGGCGCACGATGCTTGAAATGTTGGCGATCTCCGCCGCCGCCGCCGGCGCCTGAGGTGTGGCCGGCGCCGCCAAGGGAAGATTCAAAGCCGCGGCCGAAGCCCCTGCGCGCGCCGCCCGGTTCTGGGCAAACTCATATCCGCCCAGGCAGCCAGCTCCCACGCCCGCGGCCAGCAAAAGGCAGGCGGCCAGAGGCGCGGCCTGCAAGACGGCAAAGTTGTTCGCCATTCGCTGGCTCAGGCGCTGATACCAGCGCATCGGCGGCAGAGCGTCCAGCGCCTCCTGAAGCCGAAGCCGCGACCGCGCCACCAGATTCGGCGGCGGCTCCACGACCGGGTGCGCATCGGCCAGGATCTTCAGCGCCAGCAACTCCTTCCGGTCCGTTTGGCAGCCGGGGCAACCGGCCACATGCCGCTCCAGTTCATGAATTTGTTCGTCCGGCAGCTCCTGATATGCCGCCGTCACGATCCGTTCGTGTGCAAGTTCGCAATTCATCGCTACGTCCTTCCAGCCTCAAGAAAGCCCTGCATCGCGCCCTAAAAATCCGCATCCCGTACAGGAATTGCAAGCGAGGGCGCTTCAGCGCAACTCCGCCAAATGCGTTCTCAACTTCTTCGTCGCCCGGAAGAGTGTGTTCTTGGCGGTCTCTTCCGTGGTGCTCAGCATCTCTCCGATGGTGCGCAGCCGGAGTCCCTGGTAGTGCTTCAGTTCAAAAACAATCCGCTCCCGTGGCGTCAGCTTTCCCAGCGCCGCCTGAATCCTCTCCCCCAGCAGCTTGCGGTCTAGCTCCCTGGCCGGGTTTGAAAACGGCCGCTCGTCGGAGACCGAAGCCAGCAGATCGATCTCGTCTCCGCAGTGGTCCACCACCACCGCGTGGTCCTCGCGGCGGGTCTTCTTGCGCCGCAACTGGTCCAGGCAGAGATTGGTCACGATGCGGTAAATCCAGGTATAAAACGAGCATTCGAAGCGGAAGTTTCCGATATACCGGAAGGCTTTCAGGAACGCTTCCTGGTAGATGTCCTCGGCATCGTGCTCGCTGCCCGTCAGGTGCAGCGCCAGCCGCAGCACCTGGTGCTCATACTGGCGCACCAGCGCGTCGAAGGCCGCCCGCGAACCCGCCTGCGCCTCGCGGATCAGCTCCATCTCCGGCGCGCGCGCCTGCAAGCGCTCCTGAGCCCGGCTGATCCCGTTGCGGTCCGCCCCGTCCCGGCCTGTCCCGTTGGTTGCCGTCGCTCCAGCCATACCTGGGAAGGATTGTACCTTCCGCGCGGCCGGCCAGGCCAAACTTGCCGGGAGCGCAACCGGGGAAATGGGGTAATTGGCCGCTTCCGTCGCCATCGAATCTCCGCTCCGGGGTCGCATTTTCCGAATTTGCATTGCGCGAGACCACAACCGCCGAGTGGATTCTTCCTCAAGAAGAATCCACCCCCAAAAATCTCGGCGGTCCAACGGCAATTCGGAAAATGCCGTAGAGAAGTGTCCGCACTCCGAGAGACGCTATAGAGTGTGTTTGGTGAGCCGGGCAAGCAAACGATTCGCTCTTGCCCGGTACACTGGTAATCGATGACCGGAAATCTCTTTGCATCTGCCGACCCTCCCGCGCCGGAAGCCGCCGCCGGCTGGCTCACAGCCCACTGCGACGGCGGCTCCCGCGGCAACCCCGGCCCCGCCGGCTACGGCGCGGTCATCGAGGACGCCCAGGGCCGCGTCGTCGCCCGGCTGAGCGAGTTCCTCGGCCGCCGGACCAACAACTACGCCGAGTACGCCGGCCTGCTGGCGGTGCTGCAATGGGCAAACGACAACGGCGCGAAGCGCCTGCGCGTCGTCAGCGACTCCGAGCTGATGGTCAAGCAGATGAAGGGCCTGTACAAGGTGAAGAATCCCGGCCTAGTTCCATTATGGGAAGAAGCCAAGCGCCGCGCCGCCAAACTCGACCGCCTCGAAATGCGCCACACCCTCCGCGGCGGCAACCGGGAAGCCGACCGGCTGGCCAACGAAGCCATGGACCGGGGGATGGGGAAGCCGGCGAGGTAGCAATTGAGCGAGCTTTTGCGGTATCCCACCCTTGCGACGGAAAAGATCGCAAGGATAGGGCACCCGGCGATGGCATATTCTGGTATTGAAAGCCGAAGGTTCAAGTGAGGAGCGAACACTGAGACCGCAAACTGAAGACGTAGCGGGAGCTGTACAGCGCCCAATGCACTTCGATTTTGACGAAGTAGGGCCAAGTGTTCCCATCGTTACCGAGTCGTTTAGGCAATCATTCGAGAGCTACGCCCGCAACAAATCCCTTTCTCCGCTCCTATTTCATGGGGATGCACTGACGGTTCTCAAGAGCATTCCAGACAATTCCATTGATTGCGCAATCACTTCTCCGCCTTATTGGAGGAAACGAGAATACGAAAATGGCGGAATTGGTCTTGAGCCAGATTATCGGGAATTTGTGAGAAACCTAGCCGTGGTCTTTTCAGAATTGAAGCGGGTTCTGAAACCAACCGGCTCTTTTTGGCTTAACATTGGCGATAGTTATGAACGCAAAGGACTTGTCGGCATACCTTGGCGTATGACGTTTGAGCTTACAGACCGGCAAGGATGGATTTTAAGGAACAGTGTCATCTGGAACAAAGTCAAAAGCGGAATGGACAACACCAAAGACAGGCTCGGCAATGTGCATGAAAACATTTTTCATTTCGTAAAGCAGGCGAAGGGTTATTACTACGATGCGGACGCAATAAGATCAAAGCCTCGTGAAGCGAAAATTGTCAATGGTTCCGTGATTTCGGCGACGGGAGTCTCTGGAGTGCGCTATAAGCGCCAGATAGAATTGGCTACTGACCTCACTCCGCACCAAAAACTCGAAGCCTTTAAGGAACTTAAAGGTATACTTGCCGACATGGCCGCAGGCAAAGTGTCTGACTTTAGAATGATAATTCGGTCGCAACAGAGAGCTACGCATTCAGATAAGGAGAAGGTTTCAGGGCGAGCCAAAGAACTTCGCGACAAAGGGTTTTACTTTCTCCGTTATCACCCAAATGGAAGTAAGCCTACTGATGTGTGGGATATCATCCCCGAAGATACGCAAAAGCGAGAATCACACTTTGCTCCGTTTCCGGTAGACATCTGCCGACTACCTGTTCTGGCGACCTGTCCAGATGGAGGAATTGTGCTTGACCCATTCTGTGGAACGGGAACCGCTCTTATTGCCGCCCACAATTATGGGCGAAAATCTATTGGGATCGACATTTCAAGTCAGTACCTGGAACTCGCGGAAGAAAGGTGTGCGGGTCTTTTATGAGTAAGGTAGTTGAGTTGTTTGGACACTCTTCGGAAATGCCAAGACAGGATTGGAAGTCCATTGTCAAGCGGCAACAGTGCCCTTTCATAGACAAACGCTGTTACAAAGTTCGTAAGAGTGATTCGGGTGTCTCGATAGGTTCATGTACCGTTCTTTATGGTCGGGCTGCCGAGCCGATCATAATCTGCCCATCGAGACTAAATGAGCGTCGTCAGGTATTTACTGATTGCCTCCATTTGCTGACGACTCACGAACCAGGGAATGAATTACACCTTGTTTCCGAAGTCACCATTCCTGGCGGCAGTGTCGATTACTTTCTCGTCTCGGTCAGGCGAGGACTGGTGAGAGATTTTGTCGGCATTGAGCTTCAGACACTGGATACGACAGGAACGGTTTGGCCCGAGCGTCAGCGACTTCTAGAGGAGCTTGGAGTTCCGCGAGGCGATAATGAAGAGAATTCAAAGAAGACGTTTGGAATGAACTGGAAGATGACTGCAAAAACAATCCTTGTCCAGATGCACCACAAGATTCAAACATTTGAGCACGTAAACAAGAAGCTAGTTCTTGTGACGCAAGACAAGCTACTCGACTACATGACTAAGGAATTTAATTTTGGACACCTAAGCAACCCGCCCACTATCGGTGACTCAATGCACATTCATGCCTATCGTACGGTTAAACAGGCTAATAAATCATACAGGCTCGCGCTTCATTCGAGACTCAGCACTGACACGGCAGGCATAGCGCAATGTCTTGGATTACAAGCAGAGGCTCGTATTGGTTTGGAACAGCTTATTCAGACGCTTCAGGCTAAGATTTCTCCAACGACATTATTTGCGCCGGTATGAGTAACGTCCACCTCCGTATACATATATGTTTGCCGGGTGCCGGGTGCCCCAGGTCCCTCGCATTTGGGGACCTGGGTGGGATACCACGAACCTCCCGCGAGCGATAAGCGAGCAGTTGGCCGCACCGCAGAGCCCGCCTTGAGCGAAGTCGAAAGGTGCTTGCAGAGAATTATCCTCCCTGGGCGCACAATGGTCTTGAGTAGGGCAAAGGAAGAGCGCGCGGGGGCAAAGCAAAGGCGAACACAAGGGGAAGAAGGCAGCGGCGCCCCCACCCCCCTATCCCAAAACCCCACTTCTTGAGGGCCGTCTATCAAGGCAAGTGTAATAAACTAAACAGCTTGATCGACAGACCCTGTGTACTCACCAGTAAACAAAAACCCCGGAAAACCGCCGATTGTTGACCAAACAACAGGCCTCTTTTGCCAGTTTTGCGCGAAAAGAGGCTCCTTTTGGAGAAATACTGAGCCACGGCATTTTCGCCTCTGCCTGTTCGAGAAACCGGGCCGCCCTCAGGCTTTCCTGCCCAGGTTGTTCCTCCACACATGCCCGCCGCGCTCCAGCAGCCGATCCGAGCACTCCGGTCCCCAGGTTCCGGCAAAGTAGTTGGGAAAGACCTCCGGCTCCTTGGCCGCCCAGGCCTCGAGGATGGGCGTGTAGAGCGCCCAGTTAATCTCCACGCCGTCGCGGTGCGAGAAGAGCGTCTGGTCGCCGAGCATGGCGTCCAGCAGCAGCCGCTCGTACCCGTTGGCGCTGGATTTGCCGAAGGCCGCGGCATAGTCGAAGTCCATATTCACCGGGCAGACGTCCATATTCGGCGTCGTTGGCACCTTGGCGCCGAAGCGCAGCGCGATCCCCTCATCCGGCTGGATGCGGATGGTGAGCAGGTTGGGCTGAATCTCCTGGCAGGCGCCGCTGCCCTTCATCCTATTGAAGATCAACAGCGGCGGCTGCTTGAACTGGATGCTGATCTCCGTGGCCCGCTTCCTCAGCCGCTTGCCGGCGCGCAGATAGAACGGAACCCCGGCCCAGCGCCAGTTCTCGA
>Ga0326727_10007886_pt1 | contig 27610 bp, 22 predicted proteins | sample MB2enrmetagenome_FD_207643 | JGI IMG/M metagenome (GOLD analysis project Ga0326727, IMG submission 207643) | Lab enriched peat soil microbial communities from McLean, Ithaca, NY, United States - MB29MY | ecosystem: Environmental > Terrestrial > Soil > Wetlands > Peat | place: USA: New York...
CATGGGGATCGATTCCGGCTGGCCCGGCTACCTCAACTATTGCTATCAGGTGGGGCTGGGCCAGTACGATCTCTCCAAAATCGACGTAGTGGGCACCAGGATTGCCGAAGTTCGCAAGCCGTACCATCACCACATCGATCTGGAGCGGATGTTGATGTGGAGAGACCCGATGCCGGACCTGGAGCCGAACCTGGGCAGGCTATTCCAGCCGGCGCCTGAAACGGAGCCGCCAGAGGAGTGCTGATCGAGCGCGAGGGGACATTTCCAGTGCGGCGAAACGGGGGACATCTCTGACGAGGCTTGACGCAACACGATAATTCCACTTGCTTTTCGCCCGCCGTTCCTACAAACTATAAGGTTTTCCCCAACCGAATGCTGGAACGCGTGCTCTACCACGACCATTGTTTTGATGGGGCAGCCTCCGCTGCCTTTTTCAGCCGCTTTATCGCGGGAGCCATTCACCCGGATGCGGAGTTCCGATACACCGGGATGGCTCACCAGGCTCAGCCGGCTTTCGAGCCCGACCTGTTCGATGGCGACGAGAACGCCATTGTCGATTTCAAGTACTCGAGCGATCCCCGCCTTACCTGGTGGTTCGATCACCACCAGAGCGCCTTCCTCACCCCCGAAGACGCCGCCCATTTCCGGGCCGATACCAGCGGCCGCAAACTCTACGACCCCTCGTTCAAATCCTGCACCCATTTCATCCGCACGATCGCCGAACAGCGCTTCGGTTTCCGCGCTCCGGATCTGGACGATCTGGTGGAGTGGTCCCTGGTGATCGATGGCGCCCAATACCCGGACGCCCGCACCGCCGTCGAGCTCGGCGCGCCGGCTATGCAGCTTACGCTGGTCATCGAAGCCGCCAAGGGTTCCGATATCGTGCGCCGGATCATCTGCTGGATGAAGAGCCGGCGGCTGGCAGTCATCATGGCCGAGCCTTCCATCCAGGAGTTGTATCAGCCGCTCTACCGGCGCCACCTGGATTCCATTGCCCTCATCCAGGAGCGTGCCCGGCAGGAGGATGGCGTGGTCTTCTTCGACTTGGCCGGCGAAGATATGGAGGGTTACAACAAGTTCATCCCTTATTACCTGTTCCCGTCCTCCATGTATACGGTATCGGTAAGTGCCTCGAACTCCCGCACGAAGATCTCGGTCGGCTCGAACCCATGGGCCGCCGAGACGCCCCGCCACAACCTGGCCAGCATTTGCGAACGCTACGGCGGCGGCGGCCATGCTCGTGTCGGCGCCATCAGTCTTCAGCCGGGAGCGCTCGAGAAGGCCCGCGCGGTGGCCGCCGAGATCGTGGCCGAGCTGAAGGCCTGAAGGTCTCAGCCGTTCATTCGCCCGTCAATCTCGCGGATCACCTGGGGAAGTTCGGCCACGCTCTCGATCACGAAATGCGCGCCGGCGCGGGCCAGGCGCTCCCGCGCGGCGTTCAGCCGGCACGCGAGCTCGCTCGCGGGCAACGCCGCCACGGCGCTCTCTGCCAGACCCATCTCATTTCCGGTCTTCGTGACGCCCACGGTCCACATACCCGCGTTCAACCCCTCCAGGATATCCGCGACGGTGTCGCCGACTTTCACGCACGCAGCCAATGGGTAGATGCCTATTTGCATGGCCGCCATCAAAGCCATCCAGGGAGCCGGCCGGCCGGCCGGCACTTCATCCGCGCAGACCGTGGAATCCGGGGAATAGCCATTCGCGGCTGCGTGTTCCACCAGCCCGTGCATCATCTCGGTGGTATAGCCGGTGGTGCTGCCGATGCGGATGCCCGCGGCCCGCAGCTCCGCTACCGTTTCCACCACACCCGGAATGAGATCCTCGTGCAGACCGATCACTTCCGTTTGCAGCGGCACGAACTCGCGGTACAGAGCCTCCAGATCCCGCTCCGATGCGTCCCGCGCGTGGATGCCATGCCAAGCACGGACCACCGGCTCCATCGCCAGCAATTGGCGGATATGCTCCTTCTTGTGCACTCCCATCGGAATGCGCGCCTGCTCGAAAGTGACTTCCACGCCGTGGCGTCTGAACAGCTCGACGAAGGCGTCCACCGGCGCGCAGCTTCCGTAATCCACGGTTGTGCCCGCCCAGTCGAAGATGACGGCTTTTGCGGGTGAGTTGTTGTTCATCTCGGTTGCTCCACGTCTTCGAGACAGGATGACGCACTCCGCACTCCCAATTTCGCCAGGACCTCCCGGATGGCCACCGTGAGCGCCAGCACATCTCCCGGATAAATGCAGCCGATGGTGCCGATGCGGAAACACTGCGCCTGGGTCAGCTTGCCAGGATAAATAACGAATCCCCGATCGCTCAGCCGCTTGTAGAAGATCTCGAAATCGAAATGCAGGTCAGCCGGATAGTGGTATGACGTGATGATGCCGCTCTGCAACTCCCCGGGAAGATATGCGTCGAAGCCCATAACGCGCATCTCGCGCGCCAGCACCTGCTGATTCAGCGCGTACCGGGCCGCGCGCGCGGCCACGCCGCCCTCCGCCCTCAGTTCTTCGAGCGCCTGCCAGAAGGCCAGCACCGCGTGCGTTGGAGGCGTGAACCGGAACTGCCCGTCGGCTTCGAGCCCCTTCCATTGCGCCAGCAGATCCAGGCTGACGCTGCGCGCGCGGCCTTCGCATTCCAGCAGGCGGCTGCGCCGCGCGATGATGAACCCGAATCCGGGCACTCCCTGGATGCATTTGTTGGCGGACGAGACCAGGAAATCGATGCGCGCGGCCGAAACGCTCATGGGGATCCCGCCGAAACTGCTCATGGCATCGACCAGGTACACGCGCGATTCCGCGCTGACCACGGCGCCGATTTCTTCCACGGGGTTGACGATCCCCGTGGTTGTTTCGCAATGCACAGCGGCCACGTGCGTGATGACGCTGTTGCGGGCCAGTGCGGTGGCCACGCGGTCGGGGTCTATTCGCTGGTCCTCTTCGCAGGCCAGTTCCACGGTGGTAATCCCCAGCGTCCTGGCGATCTTCGCGATCCTGCGGCCGTAGGCGCCGTTGACCAGGACCAGTAGGCCGCCATTGCGCGGGATAGCGCTCGAGATCACCGACTCGATCGCAAAAGTGCCCGAGCCCTGCATCGGCACGGCTTCGTAAGCGTCGCCGCCCGGCTCGGCGAGTTCCACGAGGCGCTCGCGGATTGCGCGCACCAGCGCGATGAATTCCGCGTCGCGGGACCCCAGGTCGCGCAACATGGCTTCCTTGACCTGATCGCTGGTGGACAAAGGACCGGGAGTAAACAGTAGCTTAGAGGCTGTCATAGTACTCATCCTGAGAAGTTCAGGATATCGAATCGGTTAGAAAACTGCTCTTCGAACGATGCCCCGGCTGAGAGGTTGACCCAGCCGGGGCGCCCGAACTGCCGCTCAGAAAAGCAGCCGCAGCATCATCTGAATCGTGCGGGGACCGCCCTGTCCGACCCCTTGGCTCTGGGTGACCAGTCCGAAAGAACTTCCGACATTCATATTCGGAGCAGCCATGTTCAGGATATTGAAAAGATTCGCGAACTGCGCCTCATAGCGCACGCCAACCCGCTCGGTAAGGGAGAAGGTCTTGCCCACCGACGACGAGAACGATACCGTTCCCGGCCCCTCAAGGATGCCGGAGCCGCAGTTACCGAAGCGGCCGATGTTGCTCGCCGGAATGCTGAAAGCCGAGACATTGAAGTACTCCGCGGACGTGGGGTTGGAGAGATAGCCGCTCTGGCCCGCGACGCAGTCCGGACGCTGTTGCTTTACCGAGCGATCCGAGGGCGCCGTGCCGGATGGATCGGAGACGCCGCTGGAGAAGAAGGGCGTCAGCCACGGACCGGTCTGAGCGACGGTGAGACCGGTCACGCGCCAGCCGCCGACAACCAGGTTTTCGGCCCGGCTGATATTGCCCGCGAACCTCTGACCCCGGCCAAACGGCAGATCGTAAAAGAACGTGCTTACGAACCGCTGGGTGGGGTTGTAATACGCGTTCCCGTAATCCGCGGCGATATTGAAATAGTTCAGGACGTTGTCGCCGTTGTCGCCCTGGCCTCCGACGGGAATGGCTCCCGACGGCACGGCGCCGAGCGCATTGGTGATATTCTTCGCCCAGGTGTAGTTGTTTGTGAAGTTCAGTCCGTTCGAGAAGCGCTTGTTGATCTCGAAGGTCACCGCATCGTACTTGTCGCTGGGTCCGTTGGCGCGAGTCAGCACTTCGCGGAAGTTGGGGTATAGCAGATTTTGCTGGCGCAAGGCGGGAGTGGCCGTCAGCGCGGCGTAGCCGATCGTGTTCGGCTCAACCTGGTTGAGGTCCGGGCTGTAAATCAGGTTGTAAGTGTGCGACATGGTGTAACTGGCCCGCACCAACGTATTCCAGCCGATATTGCGATCGATGGAGAAAGTCCCCTGAATCACCGATGGGTCTTTCAGGTCGAACTGGTTGGCGCGCCGATAGCCGGGGTAGGCAGCCGCGGCGCCCGCGCCCGTCGGAAAGGCGTCGGGGAAGAAGGTCGTGCCGAAATCGGCGTAGTAACTGGTATCCACGCCCAGCAGCGAGTAAAGCACCGCGCCCAGGACCGGAACCGAGTACCGGCCCACGGAGGCGCGCACCGAGGTTTTGCCATCCGTTCCAGGACTCCAAGCTAGACCCAAGCGCGGCTGAACGTTGCCGTAATCGGTCTGGCGCAGCGTATCCGGCCAGCCCACTTGGCTCGCGGTAATAAAGGGAGTGTTGCCGACAGCCATTCTCCACAATGGGTTAATCAGGCCGGTCTCTTCGTTCTGAATGATGAGCGCCCCGCCCTTGACATTCGTGTCGAAATTGCCGAGCTGGTGCGTGGCGTCGTTGAAGGGCGTATTGATTTCGTATCTCAGGCCGATATTCAGCGAAAAGTTCGGACGCAGCCGCCACTCGTCCTGCGCGAAACCGCCATAGTGGTAACCGAATGGCTTCCCGTCCGGCCCGTTCTGCGCCTGCACGGCATCGTCAACCCTGCCAAGCAGGAACGTAGTGAAAGCCTGCGCGTCGCTTCCGCCGTAGAAGTAATCGCCATACTCGTCGCCGAGGTTAAACGTGATGTTGTCCTGATAGTTGAGGCGGCGAAACTCAGCGCCGAACTTCAGGCTGTGGCGTCCGTGCACCCACGATATATTGTCCCCGATTTCGAGGTTTCCATTCTTGTTTACGCGTGGGTGCCCGTACGGATTGGTCTGCCCGCCCAGAATATCGCCCATGTAGAATACGGGTACGCCACCCAAACCGTTCTTGGGGGGACCGGGCAGGCCCTGTATGCCCGCATTGGACACGATCGTGTTACCTTCGGCGGCCTCCGGGTAGCTGAAAGTAAAATTCGCCCGCGTGTATCCGAAGCGAAGTTCATTGACCAGAGAGGGATTAACGATCCAGTTATAGGCAATAGCGATGTTTGTAAGATCCGAGTCGGTTGTAAATGGGCCCATTAGCGGGTTGTAGGCCGCGTCCCCGGCGCCGCCTGCGCCGAGCGCGGCGTCCGTCCCCACGGACGCGATGGTCTTCTGCGTCACACGGCCCCACAGGCGGTGGCTGGCGCCGAAGTTCTGGTCGAGCCGTCCGTCGAATCCATCGTTGTTGTAAGTTGCTGGAAAAGGTTGCACCAGGTTGGGGGCGGTCAGTGCGTTCTCGCTGTTTGTCGCCGCCGGAAAAACGTACGGGATCAGCTTGGCCGACGTGGCGTCAATCTCGGAAGTCGGAATCTTGTTGCCGGGGATCGGATTGCCGTTGGTATCGACCACCTGCGATCCGGCGCCGCTAAGATCCCCGGTCAACCACGACGCGGGAATCGTGTTGGTGTCGATCAGGCTATTGGCGTTTAGCCGGACGCCTTCATAATCGAAATAGAAGAAGGTCTTGTTCTTGCCGTTGTAAACACCCGGTATCCACACCGGACCGCCGATGGACGTTCCGAACGTATCGGCGTCGCCGGTTGGAACGATGCCGCTGATTCCGTCTCTGGCATTGAAATCCTCGCGCTGAAAATACCAGAAAGCGCCTCCATGAAAGTCGTTTGTGCCGCCGCGGCTGATGACCGTGATGTCGGTCGGCTGCGCGAATTCAGCGCTGTTGGAGGCGGTGTTCACCTTAAATTCGGCGATGCCCTCAACCGACGGAAAAAGATCGGTGGTCGGGCCGCCGTAGCGTGGAAGCTGCGTCGATACTCCGTCCAGCGAGAAGGACGTCGCCGTGGGCAGTTGGCCCGCTATGGTGATGTTCCCGCTGCTGTCGCTCTGAACGGCGGGTGAAAGGGTCGAGACGCCGATCGGGCTGGGGCTGGCGGTTGCGCGGAAATTCAAAGCCAGATCGCTGATGTCGTCACCGGACTTGGAATAGGACAGCGTGGGTTGTTCGGAGACGACGGGCGTTGCCGTTACCTCAATCGTGGTGCCCTCGGCGTTGGCGACGGCCAACTGAAAAGGGATCGCCAGCTCCTCGCGGGCCAGCAAAGGAACCCCTTTCCGTTCCGTTCGGCTAAAACCGACAGCCGCGGCCGCGATCGTATACACGCCGGGATCCAGGTTCACGAAGCGATACTGCCCATTGGCATCGGTTAACAGATTGAGGGCGACCCCCGTCTGTTCATCGCGAGCTTCCACGTTCGCCCCGCGAACCACCGCGCCGGATGGGTCGGTTACAGTGCCGTAAATCGTTCCATAGGTGGACTGGGCCAACGCCCCCGATGCGGCTAGCGTGAAAACGGCCGCGCGGAGCACACATGCAATGGTTGAGATTCTTCTGAGTGTCACCAAAGCCTCCTTAAAAGCACTATTGCGAAGGATACTAGGCAGATGTTACAGCAATACTAAAATTTGCTAACCTCTCGATGACAAAGCGGACTTGGTACGATTTGTTAACAAACCAGAATCCGTGCGGCGCAATACGAGATCGCAGCAGCCTGAAAGTAAGTGCCCGGGTAGAGATACAAGCTCCCTTCACTTCTCTAAGTGCTCCTCGAAGCTCGATAAGTGTTCGTCAAAAGAAACCGGCCCGGCATCGCTAACCTATCGTCCCGGCTCCGGAATAACCTCGCGCGCCTTTCGGCGCTGTATCCACACCAGGGCGACGGCCCACAGACAGGACACCGCCGTCACCCCTCCCAGCAGCCGGAAAGCACTCGCCCACCCGAATGCCTGCGCGAGCCGGGCGAAGGTATCGCCCGCTAGCGCGCCGCCCAGGTAGCCGACTCCGTCGATCAGGCCGGAGCTCATGGCGCCGCCCGTCCGCCCCCCGAAATCGAGCGCCATCGCCCCTGCCAGGTAGGAATATGGTCCGACCAGCCCGAACGCCACGACGCCCACCAGTTCCACCGCTAGCCTGCCCGACGCCGCGCCAGAGACGGAACCCAATCCCCACAAGGCAAAAGTCGCAATCAACAGTCCCGCGCTCATGACCACCGCCCGTCCCCGCGCTCCCAACCGGTCGCTGGCCAGCCCGGCTGCCATTACCGAAACCGCGCCGATCAGCGGGAACCAGGCGCTCTCTCCGGCCGCCTGCGCCACGCTGAATCCCGCCGCATGCAGAAACGTGGGAGTCCAGGTATTGAAGGTCTCCCGCACGAGCGTGCAGCCCAGCGAGAGCAGAAGGACGACGATGAAGGCCGGGTTCCCCAGCAACGGGCGCAGCAAACCGCCCACGCTCCGCGGCTTCGCGTTCTCCTCCTCGCCGAACACGTTCAGCGGGTTCACCTCCGGCTCGGCGGCTCCGATTTCCGTTCGCGATTCCCGGAGGAACAGCAGGTTCAGCACAAAAATCGCGAACAGCGCTCCCGCCGCCGCCAGGAATAATGCCCGCCAGCCAAACCCACCCGCGATCAGCCATCCCAGGACCTTTCTCGCGGCCGCGTCGCCTACCAGAAAGCTGAGGCTCAGGATTCCCATTACGGTCCCGTACGCCGAATACGGAAACCATCGCGACGCGATCTTAACCAGACCGCCCCAACCCAGCGATTGCACGAAGCGGTTGGCCACCCAGGCCAGCGTAAACACGGGAAGGCCGCCGCCCAGGCAGAAGATCACCGTGAACAGGATCGCGCCCAGCATGCCCCCCAGAAAATTCCGCCGCCCCCCCAGAAAGTCGGCCAAGCCGGCCAACAAAAACTTCCCGGCGGCGTATCCGAGCACCCCCAGAGAAACCATCGAACCCAGCCGTACCGTCGCTTCCGCGGCCGGTACGCCGTGGAGACCCAGTTCCTCGACGATCAGCGGGATGGCCACCGACAGGTCCGACCGGCAGAAGTAATATCCCGCGTACCCCGTGAACAATAGCGCAATCGTCGCGGCTTGCCACTGCCGGACCCGCTGCGGATCCGTTCGGCGGCGATTCTCGGCTTCTTTCAGACGGGCGGCCGGCATTGATGACGGCCCATGGTATCAGAGCGCGGATGCTACTCAATTACTAAGTCGTGGAGAATGTGTTTCTAAGTACGTGTTAGGAGTAACAGAGTTGATTGATTGAGTAATTGACTTGTTATTCCATCGTGATGAGTTTGTAACTGGGACATGGTACCCGAGAGAGCGGCGATCTCCGCGCGGTCCCTCCCTCAATACCCGTTCTCGCGCAGCTTCTCGACCGTCAGCGGCGCCGCCGTGTCCGGCTTGCGCAGCAGCTTATCCACATACTTGGCTAGGATGTCGCATTCCAGATTGACGCGCGCCCCGGCGCGGTATCCGCCCAGCGTCGTGTTCCGGAACGTGTGGGGAATCACCGATACCGCCAGCACGCCGCCTGCGATCTCCGCCACGGTCAGGCTCACGCCGTCGGCCGCGATGGAACCCTTCTCCACCAGGTACCGCTCGATCTCTCGCGGCACGCCAATCCGCAGCCACCAGTTCTCATCGCCCAGCGCCTCGAGCGACAGGAACTCGCCCGTGCCATCCACGTGGCCCTGCACGATATGGCCGCTCAGACGGCCCGCGAGCGATAGCGGGCGCTCCAGGTTGACGCGCGAGCCCGCGCGCAGCTCGCCCAGGTTGCTGCGCCGCAGCGTTTCGGGAGCCAGGTCCGCCGTAAACGATCCGGGCCGCGGCTCCACGGCCGTGAGGCACACCCCGTTCACCAGGATGCTCCCGCCCAGCACCAGGTCTTCGAGCACCGTCCGGCAGCGCACCGCGAGGCGCGCTCCGGCCGCGCGCGGCGCGAGCATCTCCACCGTGCCCAACTCCTCAACGATCCCGGTGAACATCCAGGCTTCCCTCGACCACGAATTCATCCGGCGGAATCGGGTGGATCGCGATATCGTGCAGCGTGATGGCGTCCGCGCGCCGCCGCCTCCCGATGCCTCCAGCCAGCGGCAGGGCTTCCAGTCCGCCCAGAATCTTGGGGGCGTAGTAGAAAACCACCCGGTCCACGCAGCCGCTTTCGAGGGCCGTCCAGTTGATTTTGCTGCCCGCCTCGATCATCAGCGAAAGATAGCGCTGCCGTCCCAGCCAGCGCACCACGCCATCCAGATCCGCGCGGCCGCTCCGGCCATCGCACAACAGCACCTGCACGCCGCGCCCTTCCAGCATCTTGCGGCGCTCCGGAGAGGAGGCCGAGGTGGTGGCCACCACCAGGTCTCCCGCGGCGCTGCGGACCATTTTGGAATCCAGCGGCAGGCGAAGCTGCGAATCCATGACGACGCGCACCAGCGGCCGGCATCGCGGCAGGCCCGTGCGGTCCGTCAGCAGGCAGTCGTCGGCCAGCACCGTGCCGATCCCCGTCAGAATGGCGTCGTGATCGTGGCGCAGTTCCTGCACGTGCGCGCGCGCCCGATCGCTGGTAATCCAGCCGCGGTTGTCGTCTGGCGCGGAGATCTTGCCATCCAGCGTGATGGCCGCCTTCAGCGTCACCAGCGGCCGCCCCGTGCGCATGAAGTGCAGGAAGCCCTGGTTCAGCTTTTCCGCCTCGGCGGCCATTTCGGAGTCCACCACCACTTCCACGCCCGCATCGCGCAGCCTGCGGAAACCCTCGCCCGCCACCAGCGGATTGGGGTCTCCGATGGGCGCCACCACGCGCTCGATACCCGCGTGGATCAGAGCGTCCACGCAGGGCGGCGTGCGGCCCTGGTGCGAACACGGCTCCAGGTTCACGAATAGCGTGGCGCCGCGCGCGCGTTCCCCGGCCTGCGACAGGGCGATGATTTCGGCGTGCTGCAAACCCGCATAAGTGTGGAAGCCGCGCCCCACTACCTCGCCATCCTTCACGAGCACCGCCCCCACCATGGGATTGGGGCTGGCCAGCGCGCGGCCCTGGCGCGCCAGTTCCATCACCTCACGCATGTAGATGTTGTTCATTTTTCGAAAAGCGACGCGATGAACTTCTCCGCGTCGAACGGCAGCAGATCTTCGACCTTCTCCCCCACTCCCACGTATCGTATCGGAAGGTTCAGCTCGCGCGCGATTGCCACCACGATGCCTCCCTTGGCGGTACCGTCCAGCTTGGTCAGCACGATCCCCGTCACCCCGGAGGTCTCCGTGAACTTGCGCGCCTGCTCCAGCCCGTTCTGCCCCGTGGTCGCGTCCAGCACCAGCAGCACCTCGTGCGGCGCCTCCGGGATCACCTTGCGCGCCGTGCGGCTCATCTTCTGGAGCTCCGCCATGAGGTTCTCTTTGGTCTGCAAGCGGCCGGCGGTGTCCACCATCACGCAATCCATGCCCCGCGCGCGGGCCGCGCTGAGCGCATCGAAGAGCACCGCGCTGGGATCGCTGCCCGGACCCTGCCGCACCACCGGCGACTCCGTGCGTTGGCCCCAGATCTCGAGCTGCTCAATGGCCGCCGCGCGAAATGTATCCGCCGCGCACAGCAGCACCGAGCGACCCTCCAACTTGAACCGCCGCGCAAGCTTGCCGATAGTCGTGGTCTTCCCCGAGCCGTTCACCCCCACCATCAGGATCACCGCGGGCGGCTCCGCCACGCGCGCCGGCGCGCGCTCGCTGGCCTCCAGAATCTCGAGCAGGTGCTCGCGGATCAGTCCCTTCAACTCCGCCGCGTCGCTCAGTTGATGGCGCCCCACCCGCTCACGGATGCGCGTCAGAATTTCCTCGGTGGTCTTCACCCCGATATCGGCTGAGATGAGTGTGTACTCCAGCTCGTCGAGCAGATCCGCATCGATCTCTTTCTTTCCCTGGAGCGCGTCCTCGAGCGCCGTAACCAGCCCCGCGCGCGTCTTCTCGACGCCGCTCTTCAGCTTTTCCAGCAGGGATGGTTCTTGCTCCACCGAGCCGAACAGCGTCTGGATCATTTCGGTTCTATTCTACCAGCCGCCTTGTAACGAGGGCTTACCCACAATCCCGTCAATGGCCCGCGCCAGCATGCCAATCCTTGACAAAGTTCCGGAAACACAATATAAGGAAACGTGCGCTTTCTCAAATTCAATCTGTTCTTTCTCGCTCTTGCAGTTGCGGCTTTCGCTCAGACTCCCACGGTCACAGGAGTGTTAAACGGTGCCGATTTCAGCACGCATCTATGCCCCGGTTTGTTGGTCGGCATTTACGGCTCGAACTTCGGCTCGGGGCCCGTTTCGGGCGTCACGGTTAGCGTGGGCGGGAAGACAGCCTACGTCGCCGGCGTGACTCCCGCGCAGATCAACGCTCAGCTTCCTTTCGACGCCACCACAGGAACGGCGATTAACCTCACCGTGACTGTCGGCGGTGCCACATCGGCGCCCTTCAGCATCACGCTCGGTTCATATGCTCCGGCGATGTTCACAGCCGACGGCTTGGGCAGCGCGGGCAGCGGCGCAGGCTTAATAAGGACCGCCACCGGCGCGACGATCACCTCCGCGGCGCCCGCCAAACCCGGCGATACAGTAACGGCTTACGCCGCCGGCCTGGGACAAACCAATCCCGCCAGCACCACGGGCTCGACGGCGGCCAACCCTCTGGCGACCAAGCCCACATTGACGGTCGGAGGCGCCACCGCCAGCCTCACTTACTACGGCACGTCCTCCATCCCAGGTCTCTATCAGATCAACTTCACGGTTCCCGCGGGCTTGCAGGGCACCGTTCCGGTGACAATCTCGATCGGCGGCCAGACCAGCAGCTCGGTGACGCTGGCCTTGTTTGGCATCTACGCGGTGGTGAACAACGCGTCTTTCGCCGCCGGCACAATCGCCGCGCCCGGCTCCATCGTCAGCGTGTTTGCCAATGGACTGGGAACCACTAATCAAACGGTTGGCTTCCCCGCTACGGCGTTTCAAGGCATCTCAGTCACCTTCAACGGCACGTCCGCGCCTCTGTTTCACCTGAACGCAACGGCAGGGACCATCGACCTGCTCATGCCTCAGGAGCTGCCTACCTCCGGAACCGTCAATGTGCAACTCATCACCCCCGCGGCCACTTCTCCAAACTTTGCGCTGACCATGGTTCCGGCCGAACCCGGCATGTACTACATTGCCGATCCATCCACGAAGAACCGCTTCAATATCCTGGCCCAGTTCAATGCGACGCTCTGGCTGGCCATGCCTGCGTCCATGGCCGCCGCGCTCAACATCGCGGCCTGCACTTCCAGCAGTACCCCGCTCACAGTGTGCGCGCAACCAGCGACCGCCGGTAGTTACCTGGTTCTCTACACCACCGGTTTAGGAGAGGCCACGCCCAATGGCGACCCCAACGGCACTCCTCTCAAGACCGGCGCCATCGCACCCGCGGACGGCAGCGTGCTCTACAAGTCGGTCGTGACCCCCACCGTCACGGTCGGCGGCCTTCCGGCGAACGTGCTTTTCTCGGGGATCGCGCCTGGCTTTACGGGTCTTTACCAGATCGATTTCCAGGTCCCCGCGGGAGTCACCGGAGACGATGTCCCGGTGGTCGTCGCTGTAGGCACCAGCCCATCCGATACGCGGACTGTCGCAATTCACTGAGTTCGTACGCGCCTGTACGGGACCGCCGGAGTGTAAGCCGGTTTCTGTACCCTTGCGGGTGGCAGTCATTCCTCTGGGCCGGACATTACTGTCCGGCTCTAGCGACCTACCCGGGAGTCCGGCGGAGCGGGCCGCTCCTCCTCCCCTATTTGGTCTTGCTCCGCGTGGGGTTTGCCATGCCGGCAGAATTACTCCTGCCGCGGTGCGCTCTTACCGCACCATTTCACCCTTACCGCGCACCGGCGCGGCGGTATATTTTCTGTTGCGCTTTCCGTAGAGCCTTGCGGCCCTCCCGGCCGTTAGCCGGCACGCTGCCCTGTGGAGACCGGACTTTCCTCCCCCGTTTCCGGGAGCGACTGCCCGTCCGGCGGTCCCATACGTATTGTCACATTTCATGTCGTAATTTGCCGCAAAATGTGACCATCCACCCCAGCTATCATTAACTAAACTGCTGAAACTCTTGCAGATATCTAGGAGTTTCGGTATAGTCTATCTTGAATTGTCTTTTCTCTTACGGGAGTCTTTAGGTCGAATAAATCACCCTTTTGAAATTCCGAACGGCCGCCCGAAAGCTGCCCCGCGGGACGACCGTACTCGGACCATGCACATGTTCTTCTTGAGGAGATCGTAAAGCCAATGAGAAAGCTAGCAGCTATGAGCGCCCTTGGACTCATGGCATCCGGACTGTTCGCCCAAGGCTTAAACGCGCCCCCGACTCAGACCAAGGATAGTTGGGAGGAGATCAATTTCGAGTTCAATTCTTCGGTCCTCTCCGACGGCTATCCCAGTCTGCTGCGTCTCGCGGATCTTTTGAACCAGCACAAGGACTATCGCGTCAAGATTGTCGGCAATACCGATTTCGTGGGTTCGGTCAGATATAACGACAAGCTGGCTATGGCCCGCGCCGAAACCGTGCGCAACTTCCTGCTTAAGTATGGCGCCTCGGCGGACCAGCTCTCGGTCGCGGGCAACGGCAAGCGCGACCCCGCCGTGGATAATCGCACGAAGGAAGGCCGCTTCATCAATCGCCGGGTCGTGTTGACGGTGACTGACGGCCAAGGCAAGGTAATCGGGGAGGGCCCCATCAGCCAGGTGCTGCCGGCCATGACCGCCCTCGATGATTTCATGAAGAAGCAGCAGGATTGCTGCGAACAGATTCTCAAGCGCCTCGACAAACTGGATGACATCCTCGCCGCCGTAAAGAATTTGCAGGGCGAGAACGACAAGCTTCGCGGCGAACTGGCGGACCTGCGCAACCAGCAGAACGCCCTCCGCGATCAGGTCAACGGCCTGCCCAAGCCGCTGACCGAACAGCAGACCCAGACCGTGGCGCACAACGAGGCCCAGAGCGCCGCCCAGGGCGCCTTAGATGAAGCCCAGCGCCGCAACAAGAAATACTCGCTCGTGTCGGTGAATGTCGGTCCCACCTTCGGCGGCGGCCGCACCGGCAACGCCAGCGTCAGCGGACGCGGCCAGTTCTTCTCGCCTTTCGGCGGCGACGGCACGCACGCGGTCCAGGCCCAGGGCGAGTACATGTATTATCCCGGCCGGCAGGAAGGCCAGTTCGATATCGGCTTGGTCAACCGCTGGAGCGCCCTGCAAGTCGGCGCCTTCGGCAGCTTCAAGTACCTCGACTTCAGCCAGTATCAGAACGGCGGCTCTCTGGCGCAGGGATCCCTGCTGGCCGATTATCTTTTCGGTCGCGGCCGCATCGGTGCCTTTGTCACCCATGGTTTCAAGAACTACGCGGTTCTGAGCAGCGTCTCACTCGCGCCGGGGGCCTACTTGCAGACCTTCGCCCGCATCCTGAACACGGAAGGCGTGGATGCCATGGTTGGCTTGTGGAGCAACGCGTATTTGGAGGCCAACATCGCATACCTGCGGCGGCTGTCCAGCGCCGGCGGCAATCGTCCGGGCGGCACGCTCCGCCTGGTGCAGCCGATAACGGGCGCCGTGGCCTTCACCGCCGAATTCGATTACAACGAGACGCTGCTCAACGCCAGCGATGCCGGCCGCTTCGTTTTCGGTATCCAGGTCGGAAACTATATTCATCCCAAGGAGTATGCTCAGGTCAAAACTCCCGTGCCCATGGACGTTCCGCGCATCCGCTACGAATTCGGCACGCGGCGCGCGGGCAGCAGCCCGCCTGTAGCCGACGCGGGACCCAACCAGATCGGGGTCCAGCCCGGCACGATTACATTGAATGGTTCCGGATCCTACGATCCGCTGGGCGAAGCTCTTACGTATACCTGGACGCAGGTTAATGGTCCTACGGTGGCCCTGTCGAGCACCAGTACGCCGGTGGTCACCTTCACGGCCGCGGCGGGCCAGAGCTACGGCTTCCGCCTGACCGTCAGGAACACCGACGGCCTGCAGAGTTCCGCTTCCACCACCGTGACCACGGCACAGGCCGTCACGGTGCAGATCGGCTCGTTTACCGCCAATCCGGCCGCCATCCAGCCGGGCCAGAGCAGCACGCTGAGTTGGACGATTTCGAACGCCACCGGCGCGAGCATCTCGCCCAATGTCGGCTCGGTGGATCCGCACACCGGTTCCGTCTCCGTCTCGCCGACGCAGACCACCACGTACACCCTGACGGCCAACGGTCCGGGAGGCCCGGTCACGCAAAGTCTGACCGTACAGGTCGGCGCCGCGGCCCCGGGTAATCCGCAGATCCTGCGCTTCGCGGCTAGCCCGGCCACCATCACCAAGGGCGGGTCTTCCACTCTGAGTTGGACCACCAGCGGGGCCACCCAGGTAAACATCAGCAGCGGCGTGGGCAGCGTGGCGCTCAACGGCAGCACCACCGTCTCGCCGACCCAGACCACCAGTTATACCCTGACCGCCACGGACTCCGCCGGCAAGACCGTCACGGCGGTGGTCACCGTCACGGTATCCGCCGGCACAGTGCCGCAGGTCCTCCAGTTCGTCGCCAACCCGCAGACCATTACCGCGGGCGCCTCCAGCCAGCTCTGCTGGCAGGTCAGTGGAGCCACCTCCATCACCATCGCTCCGGGTGTCGGCACCAACCTGAACGCCAACGGTTGCGTCACCGTCACCCCGACCGCGACCACCACCTACACCTTGACCGCCACCAACAGTGCCGGCCAAGTCCAGGCCAATGCCACCGTCAACGTCGGCGCGGTCGTTATCGTGGCCTTTAGCGCCAGCCCCACGTTCGCGAATTACTCCAACGAACCGGTCACGCTGTCCTGGCAGACCCAGAATGCCACCTCGGTAGTGATCACCGGCGGCGGTTTGCAGCCTCAGACTCTGCCCGTAAACGGCAGCATCACGGTTACTCCGTTCTCCGACACGACGTACACGCTGACCGCCTACGGTCCCGGCGGCCAGACCGTCAGCGACACCATTTCGGTGGGCGTCAGATAATCGCGGCCGGGTAGCGCTTCACGCGGCTGGGCGGCCTTCGGGCTGCCCGGCCAGCTCAGCTTCATCGATGGCGATGCCGCAAACTTCGAGCGGCAGCTCGAGTTGAAACTTGGCCGCCGCCATCAGCCGCGCAAAAGCGTCCATGCGGTAGGTGGTGCGGGCCAGCGCTTCGCCCAGCGATTCCAGCCACTCCCGGCGTTTCTCGATGTAGTGCGCCACCCACTGCTCTTCCGGCAGAGTCTGGGAAAGCGGCCCCCACTGCCCGAGCACCCTCCGCTCGACCACCAGCCAGCCACCTTGGATAAAGCTGTCGAACACCACCGTCTGCGCCAGCGGCGTGGTCAGTCCGACGCGCGCCGCCGCCTTTAGGGCCGGATCGAAATAATCCGCTTCGAAGAAATTGTCCTGTACCGTGTGCATCACCGGATCCGCCGCTGCGTCCTGGAGCGCGCCACACAGGCCGTTATCGACATCTAGCGACGGGTCGCGCCGTTTCAGCCGGTCGAGGTACGGCGAGAGGGCCTCGCGGCAAGCCGCGCCGGGCAACTGGCAGTAACTCTCCAGAAGGTGGTAAAGGCCGCCGCTCGCCAGCGAAGCCTGGCTGCGCCCATAGGTGAGGTGGCCGGGATCGCCATCGGTGCGCGCGATCGCGCCGTAGCGGCCCGCGATGGTCCCCGTTTCGAACACGTTGACGATCGCCCACGCCGTGCGTTTCTGTGTTTCCGTCATGATGGGCGAGGCAATCTACCAGTTCGGATGCAGGTCCACCGCCGCGCGCGGTCCTACCTCGCCCTGTTTGTAAATGATCCGGCCGCTCTTGATCGTCAGTTGAACCAGGTTGACGCCGAACCGGCTGGCCAGTTCGCGATAGTCCGAAGTTTCCAGGATGATCGCGTCGGCGGCTTTCCCTGGTTCCAGCGAGCCGATACGGGCCGCGCACCCCAGCGCGTGAGCGCCGTTGATGGTGGCCGCCGAAATGGCCTGCTCCGGCGTCAGACCCATTTCCAGGCAGGCCAGTGCAATCACCGTCTGCATGCTCAGCGTGGGCGTGTGGTGCGCGTTGAAGTTAGAGGCCAGCGCCACTGCCGCCCCGCTCTCCACCAGCTCCCGCGCGGGCGGGAAAATACACCCCGCACGCCAGGCCGGCACGGGCAGAAGCGTGACCACCGTGCAAGCGCCAGCCAGCAGGGCCACTTCCGCCGCCCGGGCCCGCTCCAGGTGATCGATGCTCACCACCATGTGATCCAGGGCCATAGCTACCGCGGCCGGCGTGTCGCCATCGGCATGGATCTTGCACCGGAACCCCATGTTCCGCGCGGCTTGCAGGTACTTTATGAACCCCGCGTGCTGCTGCGGATCGTCGCTCCACGCCAGGTCCGCGAATTGCGCCAGATTGCGCCGGCGGATTTTGGGCAGCAAATCGCCGAGCGCCCACTCCAACATCCGGGTGCCGTTCTCTTCCGGTATGCGCAGAAGAAACGTCGGGATCACCTGGAGCGGGTCCTCGGCGAACGCCGAAAGCACGCGCAGCACCTTGAGCTCCGCGCTTTCATCCAGCCCACAGCCCGTCTTGGCTTCCACCGTGGTAGTGCCGTGGCGCGCCATGGCTTCCAGGAAGCTTCTGATTCGCCCCTCCAGGCGCTGCCCGGTGCTGGAGTGTAGCCGGGCGGCCGCGCCTTCCTCCGCCAGGCCGGTCCCTCCGGGAGGAGGAAACACCAGGTGCGTGTGACTGTCGACCAAGCCTGGCATAACCACTTTGCCCGCCGCGTTGATCTCGACAGCGCCGCGCGCATCCGCCAGGTTTTCCAGCCGGCGCGTGGGACCCACCTCCAGCAGAACGCCGTCTCGAATCAACAGCCCGCCATCCGGTATGATCCCGAGTTCGCCCAGTTCAGCCCCCCGCCGGGGCCCTCTGGCGCCCCGCAAGGTGAGCAATTGGCGTGCCCCTCGGATTAGAATGGTTCCCGTATCGGCCACCCCCCATAACTCTACCATCCGGTACCGGTACTAACAATAGTTAGGGTATTATGAAACGTTCCACGCGGCTCCCCCGGCAAAACTCGCTAAAGACCCTGGAAAGAGTATTTTCCAAGACCGGCAGAGGGTCTCGCAGCGATGCCCGGAGCTGGATTGGAGCCGGCCGAGTCCGCGTGAACGGCAAGATCGTCCTGAACCCCGACCACTGGGTGGACCTCGAACACGATCACATCACCCTGGATGGGCAGCCCCTCCGCGCCACCCCAGCGCGCTACATCCTTCTCTACAAGCCCACCGGGTACCTCACCACATACCGCGATCCCGAGGGACGCCCTACCGTCTATGACCTGATCCGCGACGTGGGGGTATGGCTCGCGCCGGTGGGCCGCCTGGACCTGGAAACGAGCGGCCTGCTGCTGATGACCAACGATACGGCCTTTGCCGAGCACATCGCCAGCCCCGCTTCCCATGTGCCGAAAACCTACCAGGCGAAGGCCGCTGGCCTGCTCAGCGAAGAGCAACTCGAACACCTGCGCCGCGGCGTCGGTTTATCCGACGGGCCCACCCGCCCCGCCGAAGTCTCGCGTCTTCGCGACGGCCCGCGTCATACTTTCCTCGAAATCACTTTAACGGAAGGCCGCAACCGGCAGGTGCGGCGCATGATCGAAGCCATCGACAGCAAGGTGCTGAAGCTCGTGCGCACGGCCATCGGCCCGGTTCGCATCGGCGATCTGCCGATTGGCAATTGGCGGGATCTCACCGGCGCGGAACTGGCCGCGCTGGGCTATGTCAATCCAGGTTCACGCGGATTCCCGCGAACGCCGAAGCCATAGTGTCGCGCGTGTAGAAATCCCCCATGGTGGAGGTCTTCCAATGGAAGGCCTTCGCTCCTATCCGCAGCTCGAAATGCCCCACGCGGAAGTTGGCGGAGGCATCCGCGTCCCAGATGTCGGTGTGGCGCGGAATTCCGAACCCGCTGGCATTCAATTCCAGCCGGAGATGGCTCGACAGATATTCGGTAGCCCCCAAGCCAAAAGTCGGCGAGAAAAACCAGTGGTCCACTTTCCCCGAGTAGTCGACCGGCTGTCCCGTGGTGCTGTTTATGAGCGGGTTGCCGTTGCTGTCGACCAGCGGCAGCAGGGGCGCGTCGAACGCGGTTCTCACGTCGGTGAACTGAACCTGCCACAAGGTCCTGAGCCGGAAATGCCGGCTTTCCACCGGGAAAGGCCAAGTCAAGTACTCATAGGAGAGCTTGACGTTGCGCAGGCGGTAACTGGTGCTGACGAGGGTGCCCGCGGTGTAGTTCTGGCTGGGCAACGAGATCTCCACCGGGGTGATGAAATCGCCCGTGGCGTTCGCTTCGAAACCGCTGATCCGGAGGGTGTTATGCGCTCCCACCGCGATGCCGAACTCGATCCCCCCAGCTATTTTGGGACTTCCCAGCAAACGAATGTTAGACGGGTACGTCAAAACACCGTCGGATGCCCGCCCGCTGTTGAAAAACGGCTGTTCGGTTGGGAACCAGCCGTTCAATCCGAGGTACCATCCCGTTTCACCGGGCATGCGGATGTCCGGCGCCTTCGGCGGCAGGGGCGGCGGCTGCGAAATGTAGTTCTTCGGCTGCTGGTCCTGATCCTGCGGTGGCGCTTGCTCCTGGGGGGGCGGAGTCTGGGGCGCCTGCGGTTGGGCCCAGCCCGGCGAAAGCCAGCCAAGGCAGAAGGCCATACAGAAGGAGCCGATTAGCGATTTCTTCACGGACGCCTCATCGATTTTCAGATTTGCCGGCGAATACGGCTATGCCCCGTCCCGCGGTTGCACCGACCGGGCCAAAGCATCTCACACTGTTTCGTTCCTTCTATTTTGCCTCATTATCGTGCTGCGGCGCACTGAAATCCCGCCCCGCGTTTGTGGCTGGAACGGCACAGGTGTGCAGCCCCGCGCCCCGTCGCCCGCCAAGCGCTATTTTTTGGATTTGAGCACGGCAACCAGCTCCGCGACCGAGGCGGCGCTCTTCTGGAGCATGGCCTGCTCCTCGGCGGTGAGCTTGATCTCGTAAATGCGCTCGATGCCGCGGGCTCCGAGTTTGACCGGCACGCCCACGAACAGGTCGTGGATGCCGTATTCGCCTTCAAGGTAGGCGGCGCAGGGGAGCACCTTCTTCTTGTCCTTGAGGATGGATTCGGCCATCTCGACCGCGGCGGCCGAGGGGGCGTAGTAGGCGCTGCCGGTCTTCAGGTATTTGACGATTTCGGCGCCGCCGTTGCGGGTCCGCTCCACGATGCGATCCAGCGTGGCCTGGTCCAGCAACTCGGTAAGCGGGATGCCCGCGACGGAACTGAGCCGGACCAACGGCAACATGGTGTCGCCGTGGCCGCCCATCACCACGGCGGTGACGTTCTCGACCGAAACCTTGAGTTCCTGGGCGAGAAAGGCGCGGAAGCGGGCGCTGTCGAGCACTCCCGCCATCCCGATGACGCGGTTCTTGCTGAACTGCGATACCCAGTAGGCCGCCTGGCACATGGCGTCCAGCGGATTAGTGACCACGATGAGGATGCAGTTGGGCGAATACTTGACGATCTGCTCGGTGGCCGCGCGCACCACGTCGTAGTTGGCCAGCAGCAGGTCGTCGCGGCTCATTCCGGGCTTGCGGGGAAAACCCGCGGTGAGGATCGCGATATCGGAGTTGGCGGTGAGTTCGTAGTCGTTGGCGCCGATTACCGAAACATCGTACCCCTGGACCGGGCCGGATTGGAGCAGATCGAGCCCTTTGCCCTGGGGAACGCCTTCGACAACGTCCACGAGTACGACATCGGCGAGTTCCTTATCCGCAATCCGAACCGCGCAGTTGGCCCCGACATTGCCGGCGCCTACAACCGTAATCTTCTTTCGCAAGGCAAGCTCTCCTTTTGCAACAAGTGAAGGTGATGTCGAAGATTATACCGTGGCGGCCGAGGGGGGGTGCTGGAGATCGGACGGTCGCCCCGCTCGCGCCGTCCCGATGGCCGCCACGCCGATCAGAACCGCCAGAGCTCCCAGAATCGTTCGCAAGTCAAGTTTTTCACCACCCAGAAAGTGTCCAGCCAGCACGGCTACAACCGGATTCACATAGGCATACGTGCCAACTCTGGTTGGCGATTCATGATGGATGAGCCATACGTAGGCGGTATAGGCGATGATGGAGCCGGGGACAATCAGGTAGAGCAACGCGAGCCACGCTCCGCGGGAGACGGCGCCCGGCCGAAAATCGCGAAATTCTCCCAGCGCGGCCGCCGTGAAAGCCAGCAACACTCCGCCGGCGAGCATCTGCGCCCCCGAGCTCATGATTTTGGAAGATGGCAGCGGCAGCTTGCGCGCAAGCACACTTGAAATCGAAAAACTTATCGCAGCGAGAATTAGTGCCAGGGCGCCCGCCCTATCGATGGGCGCCCCGCCGAGGTTGAACGAGCGGCTCATCAGCAGCGCCACTCCCCCCATCCCAGTCAGGAGCGCCAGGACTAACCGGATAGTCAGCCTCTGAGTTCGCAGAAAGACGATCTCGCCCAGCGCCATGAATACCGGCACCGTGGCCATCATGACCGCGGCAATCCCGGATGGGACGCGCCGCTCGGCCCAGAACAACGACCCGTAATCCAGGACGAAGATCAATAGAGCAATTATGAATACCGACATCCATTCGCGAGCGCTCGGTGAGCGCTCGCCCCGTGCGATCATCGCGCCATAAAGAAAGAGTCCCGCAACCAGGAACCGCATCGCCGCGAAAGCATAGGGCGGAACTTCGCGAACACCCACGCGAATCGCCAGGAATGTCAATCCCCAGACTAAGTAGATAATCGCGAACGCCAGCAGAGTCTTCCATGCCGGGCGATAGGTTTGGCCTTGCATCGACCTAGACGCGGCCCTTTACCTCGCCGCGCCCAGCCGCCCGGCCGCGAACAGCCGGCCATCCACGGGACTCAGGCGGCGGACGGCGCGCGGCGGCACGAGCGTGCGGTGCGCGATGGTGCACAGGTATTCGGGCACCGCCCAGACATCTTCTTCCGCGGTCATCCAGCCGATGGCGTCGAAACGCTGGAGGTTCACGGGCCGGGAGTAGCGCCGCAGGGTCTTCTCCTTGTTCGGATTAAAGTAGTGCTCGAAGTACGACATCGCCAGCTCGCGCAGGGTGCGGTAGACCGGTTCCCGGTAGCGCAACCCCGAATAATTCGATTTGGCGACGGCTCCCCAGTGGCCATCCACGCGGAAGACCGCCAGCACGTGATCGTCGTCGCGCACGGCTTCCAGGTCCACGACGAGCGGCGGGAATCCGAGCATGCGCAGAGCCGCCGCGCCGAACAGCGCGCCCTCCATGCAATGGGCGACCCGGTCCCGCAGGACGCGGCGCGGCGAACGGCACGTATTGCCGTCCGGCTCTTTGTTGTACCCCAGTTCGCAGTCGAGAAAGCGCTGGATGCGCTCGGGCGTGCGCAGTTGGCGGAACACCGCGCGCTCCGCGGAAGTGAAGGCCCGGGCGTAGGGGTTCACTGGCACTTGGCGAGGGCCCTCGCAAAGCCGGGCAAGGAGCGTTCGATATCGCGAGTGGGGAGGGTGAGGGAAAGCCGCATGTAGCCGCCCCGTCCGAAACCCACTCCGGGGACCGCCAGGATGCCCTCATCCCGAAGCAGGCCGATGAAAGCCATGTCGTCGGGGATCGGCGTCCTGGGAAAGACATAGAACGATCCGCGCGGGCGCGGCGCATCGTAGCCCATGGCGGCCAGCCCGTCGCACAGCAGGTCGCGCCGCGCCTGGTACAGGCCGGCATCCACCATGGCGTCGGGCGTTTCGGCCACCACCAGTTGCCACAGCGCGGGGGCATTGACGTAGCCCAGGACGCGCTGGGCGAACATGCAGGCATCCCGCAATGCGGCGCCCTCAGCCAGGTCCGGCGGTATGGCCAGGCAGCCGATGCGTTCGCCCGGAATAGCCATAGCCTTCGACCAGCTCCAGGCCAGCACGGAACGACGGATGGCGCTCAGGGTTTCGGGCGGCTCGAAGCCGTCGAAAGCGAGCGTGCGGTACGGCTCGTCGGCGATTGCCAGTACCGGTTCGCGGACGATGCCATCGAGCTCCCGCAAAATCTCTTCGCCATAGACCGCGCCCGTGGGGTTGTTGGGCGAATTCAGAATGATGGCCTTGGTGCGCGGCGTGATGGCGGCGGCGATGCGGCCGATATCGGGCTGGAAGCGGTCATCGGTCTCGACCGCGACCACGCGGCCCTGGTGATTCTCGATGTAGTGCTCGTACTCGGGGAAATACGGGTTCAGGACGATCACTTCATCGCCCGGATCCAGGATGGCCTTGAGCACGATATTGATGGCCCCGGCCGCCCCGCAGGTCATGATGAGATCCCGCGCGGCGAACTCGATGCCGGTGCGCCCGGCCAGCCATCGCGCGATCGAGGCGCACACTTCGGGGAAGCCCGCGTTGGGCATGTAGGCATGGCTGCGCGGGCGGTTGTCCGCCACGATCCGCCGCAAGGTTTCGATGGCGGCCGCGGGCGGTTCCACGTCGGGATTCCCCAGGGAAAAATCGAAGACGTTTTCGGCCCCGCGCTCGCGGCGCATTTCCAGGCCGATCTCGAACATGCGCCGTATCCACGAGGAGCGGCGCATCTGCTCCGCCACGGCGCGCGCGATGCTCACAACTCGGGCGCCCCCACAACGTTGATGTCCGAGCCGCGCAGCCGTTCGATGGCCGCGTCGGGGCGGTCGAATCGAAAGATCAGCACGGCGCGGCCTTCGCGTCCGAAGGTGAAGGCGTACATGTATTCGATATTCAAGCCGCTCGAATCGAGGCATTCCAGCAGGTGGACCAGGCCGCCCGGCCGGTCGTCCACCTCCACCGCCACCACCTCGGTGACGTTCACGACGTAGCCGGCTGCCTGCAACAGTTGCCGCCCGCGCTCCCAATCGTCGACGATCAGCCGCAAAATGCCGAATTGCTGCGTGTCCGCCAGGGTGAGAGTGCGGATGTTGACTCCCGCGTTGGACAGCACGCGGCAGGGTTCTAAAGCTTTGCCGGGGCTGTTTTCCAGGAAGAGGGAGAGCTGATGGATCTTCATGATTCCCTCCGGTCGATCACTCGTTTGGCCTTGCCTTCGCTGCGCGCCAGCGTCCGGGGCGCTACCAGCCGCACGTCCACGCGCAGGCCCAGGGTGCGGTCGATGGCCTCCATCAGGCGGTGGTGCAGGCCTTCCAGGGCGCGCACCTCGTCGCTGAAGACCTGCGGCGTCACCTCCACCTGCACCTCCATCGCGTCCAACCCCTTCTGCCGCGTCAGGATGATCTGGTAGTGCGGCAGAGTGCCTTCCACCTCGAGCAGCGCGTGCTCGATCTGCGACGGAAAGACGTTCACGCCGCGAATGATCAGCATGTCGTCGGAGCGGCGCGAAATGCGCGCCATGCGGCGCAGCGTGCGGCCGCACGGGCAGGCGGGCGGCATCAGGCGCGTGATGTCGCGGGTGCGGTAGCGGATCATGGGCATGGCCTGTTTGCTCAGCGTGGTGAGCACCAGCTCCCCTTCCTCGCCATCGGGCAGAACCTCGCCCGTCTCGGGGTCCACCACCTCCGGGTAGAAATGATCTTCGAAAATGTGCAGCCCGTCCTGGCATTCGCACTCGATGGCCACGCCCGGGCCGACAATCTCCGAGAGGCCGTAGATGTCGAAAGCCTGGATGCCGCCTTCGCTCTCCAGGCGGCGGCGCATCGAATCGGTCCACGGCTCGGCGCCGAAGAGGCCCGCGCGGAGCGGCAGCTCGCGAATATCGATGCCCAGTTCGGCCGCGCGTTCGGCCAGGTGCAGGAAGTAGCTCGGCGTGCAGCAGATGGCCGTCACGCGGAAATCCCGCATCACGGTGATCTGGCGGTCGGTGTTGCCGCCCGAAATGGGGATGACCGTGGCGCCCAGAGCCTCCGCGCCGTAGTGCGCGCCCAGCCCGCCGGTGAACAGGCCGTAGCCGTAGGCGTTCTGCACGATATCCCCACGTGTGATGCCGCAGGCCGCCAGCGCGCGCACCATGACCTCGGTCCACACATCCAGGTCCTCGCGCGTATAAGCCACCACGATGGGCTTTCCGGTGGTCCCGCTCGAAGCGTGCAGCCTCACCACCTCGGCCATGGGACTGGCGAACAGGCCGAAAGGATAGGTGTCCCGCAGGTCGTTCTTGGTGGTGAAGGGCAGCCCCGCCAGATCGGCGATATCGCGCAGGCACTCCGGGCGCAGGCCGCGCTCGTCCATGCGCTGGCGGAAGAGCGCGACGCGCTCGTAGGCCCGCGCGGCGATGGCGCGCAGGCGGGCAAACTGCAACTCGCGCATCCGCGGGAGCGGCAGGTAGTCGGGGGCGCTGGCGGAATGAAAGCTCATGCTATGTCCCACGGGCGGTCTTCGAAATTCGGAAACGGCCGGGCGGCCGGGGAAGGATGTATTGTAACGCGCCGCCGGACCCTCCGCGCGCCAAACGGTTATAATCGGATGTCCCATGACCTCGACAGCCGCCGCCCGGCCCGGCAAGTCCTCCATTCGCTGGACCGTCTGCGCGCTATTATTCTTCGCCACTACGGTCAGCTACGTGGACCGGCAGGTGCTCAGCATCCTGGCCAAGACCCTCGAGACCCGCATCGGCTGGAACAGCATCCAGTACGGCTATATCACCGCCTCGTTCCAGGCCGCCTACGGGATTGGCCTGCTGTTCGCGGGCCGGGTCATCGACCGGCTGGGCACGCGACGGGGCTTCGCGCTGGCCATGGTGGTGTGGAGCGGGGCTGCCATCGCCCACGCGGCGGCCGCCAGCGCGTTCCTGTTCGGGGTCGCGCGCGCCCTGCTGGGCATTGGAGAATCCGCTAATTTTCCCGCCTGCATCAAGGTCGTCGCCGAGTGGTTTCCCAGGAAGGAGCGGGCCTTTTCCACGGCCCTTTTCAATTCGGGAGCGGCCGTGGGAGCCGTGCTGGCGCCCGCCACGGTTCCCTGGCTGGCCATCGCGTTCGGCTGGCAGGCGGCGTTCCTGGCCACCGGCGCCCTGGGCTTCGTGTGGGTGATCTTCTGGCTGTCCATGTATAAGACGCCCCGGGAGCATACCCGGATATCGGCTGCGGAGCTGGCCTACATCGAAAGCGACCCGCCGGACAAGGTCGCGTCGGTTCCCTGGTCCAGCCTGTTCCCCAAGCGCGAGACCTGGGCTTTCGGCGCCGGCAAGTTCCTGACCGACCCGGTATGGTGGTTCTACCTCTTCTGGCTCCCCAAGTATCTGCAGGAGACCTTCGGTCTCGCGCTTACCCAGATCATGCTGCCGACCGTCGTGGTGTACGCGGTATCCAGCATCGGGAGCATCGGGACCGGCTGGCTCTCCGGCTGGCTGATCGATCGCGGCTGGAGCCTCAACGCGGCGCGCAAAACGGTTATGCTCGCCTGCGCTCTGGCCGTGGTTCCGGTAATCTTCGCGCCTTATTCGAAGAATCTGTGGACGGTGGTAGGGGCGGTCAGCCTGGCGGCGGCGGCGCACCAGGGCTGGTCCGCGGTCCTGTTCACCTTCACCTCCGACGTGTTTCCGCGCGCGGCGGTGGGTTCCGTGGTGGGGATCGGCGGCACGCTGGGGGCCATCGGCGGCGTGCTCATGCAATTGGCCACCGGCTACCTGGTGCAGTTGACCCATAGCTACATGGTGCTGTTCCTGATCTCCGGGTCGGCTTATCTGGTGGCGCTGGTCGTCCTGCAAGCGCTCTCGCCGAGGCTGGCTCCGGCGAAGCTCACCTGATCTTCACCCGTGTGTAACGATACAGTGAGGGTTCTGGCTGCGTTGCCGTGGCCGGTTGGCGTGGTTAGAATCAGGGTGCCATGTCTGTCGAAGAGAAAAAAACGATCCTCGTGGTTGACGATGAGCCGGAGATCCGGAAGCTGGTGAGCGCGATGGTAACCCAGTTCGGCTACGCTGTTCTGACGGCCGACAGCGGGGAGCATGCCATGACCCTATACCGGAACCACAAGGCTCCCATGGAGATGCTCATCACCGACGTGGTGGCGCCCGGAATGAGCGGCCCCATGCTGGCCGACAAGCTGACGGCCATACAGCCGGACTTGAAGGTCCTGTACATTTCCGGGTATGACAACACTCACGTCGTGCAAAAGTACGTCGTGGAGAAGGGTCACGCCCTGCTTCCTAAGCCTTTCACAATGGAGGAGTTGCGCGCGCGGATGGCAGCCCTGCTGGCGCCCGCGGCACGCGTCAACGCGTGAGACGGAGGCGGCCCGGAGCCGGTGGTACCATCGCCTGTAAGTGATCATCCGGCCGTCGAGCGATAGCTCGCTGCTTGTCTACTTCGGAGACCGCATCTCGCCCGAAGTGCACCGCCAGGTGCTGCGC
>Ga0326727_10007889_pt1 | contig 27601 bp, 15 predicted proteins | sample MB2enrmetagenome_FD_207643 | JGI IMG/M metagenome (GOLD analysis project Ga0326727, IMG submission 207643) | Lab enriched peat soil microbial communities from McLean, Ithaca, NY, United States - MB29MY | ecosystem: Environmental > Terrestrial > Soil > Wetlands > Peat | place: USA: New York...
GCCTGAAAACCCCGAAGCACCGGCGTATATAGTGTCCACTTGAAAACAAGTGGACACTTCGTCGCTCCCGCAAAGTCTTGCACGCGACCGGACTCCCCGCCAGATGGCAGCTTCGGACGCTTACGGTTCGATCCACAATCCGATCCACAAAAAGCAAGGTCTTATACGACTTCGGTGGTTTTGGGCGTTCCCCACGGGTTTGTAAGTCGTTGAAAAACCTCACAATTCAAGATTGTCACGGCAGAGGTCGCGGGTTCGAGCCCCGTCGTCCAAGCCATACATTCCAAAGGACTGACCTGGAATTGGCGGAATCCAAGGGGACGCAAAAAGGTCGCATTTTTGCGTCCAATTTGCGTCCCGAATGCGAGAGCGAAGCCGAGTTCTGAAATCCCGATCAAGCGCCTCCGGCCCCTCACCTAAACTCTGGTTTGGAATCGAACACCAGGGACATGACTGGCGCATGCGCTGCATGCTTGGCTGGTGTGATTGCTTGCGTGTATATATCCAAAGTTGATCTGAACGAAGAATGTCGCAACAGCTCCTGCATCACTTTGAATTCCGTTCCAACGCTCCGGAGAAGGGTTGAATAGGTGTGGCGGAAAGTATGCCAACCAATCCACTTTTCGATGCCCACCTGACGGGCGACAGGTTGAATGTATTTCCGCAGAATTGCCGGTCCCCAGTATGGAGTGCGACCGCGGTGCCGGGCGCTCGCAAAAACCCAGTCTCCCGGTTTGCGGTACCGGCAGCTTGCCTTCCAATTCGCAAGACTGTCGGCCACGTGTGGATCGAGAGGCACGGGTTTCTGCGAGGACTCTGTCTTGCACGGACCAACAACTCCACAAGCAATGGAACGAGTGGCGCTCATCGTCTTCAGCTCAAAGTCAATGTCGAACCATTTCAGACCAAACAATTCACTTTGCCGAAGGCCGGTGGAAACAGCTAGAAGCACCACCGTTCGTTCTCTGAGTGCCAATTGATCCAACAGTTCATTAATCTCAACCGGTGTCAACACAATCGGCGGGGTTCTACGTTTGGAACCCTGGCGTACGAGACTAATCGGATTATGATCGAAAAGCTCATATCGGCAGGCATGATTGAAGAGGACATACATCAGGTTGCGGATTTTGGCACAACTGCTTTTCGCTAGGTGCAATCGACGAAGCCAAGATTCGACCTCGATGGTCTTTACATTGCCGAGTTCGTAGTCGCCCCACTGTGGAACAATCCAACGCCGCAGATAGACCGCATAGCATTTCTTGGCGGCGTAGCTGCGCCAAAGGTTCGTGCTTCCCAATTCGCGTTGCTCAAAATGATTGCAAAGCCGCGCAACTGTCAACGAATGGGAGGCGGGACACCGATTCGCCGAGTTTACCTTTGCGATCAGGTTTGAAATAGAACGGTGCGCGGCTTCGTAGTCAGAATAGTCTTCGATCGTCCCAATCACTCTCTTGCGACAAACGCTGTACCCATCTTGATCGTGCCCATCTGATAGAGAACCTACCGTGAGCGCAAAGTTCGACATTGCAACGGCACTCTCTAACTGCTCGCGAGTCAAGGGCAGTCTCAGTCCGGTGGATCCAGCAACACCTCCTCCGTCTGTATCGCGTCTTTCCTCTGAAATCATACGCTCCGTTAGACAGGGGCCAGAAAGCTTTCCAGTGGCTCTGTACAGCTCACCTTCTGACTTTCTTCGTCGCTTTCACCAGGTCTCGGTAGCAGTCACTGGACTTGCGTGGCCGGGGGCGGGAGTCCTTTCTCTTCAGCAGGGGACGGCTTCAATAGACCAGCCGGCGCGTTATGAGATCATGCTCTCCGCGTATTCAATCACTCGGGGTGCCGGCTCTTTGATCGACCACATTGCTGAGTTAGCAGTACAAGGCGTGGTTGTCACGTAAATCATTAATGACTTCCAGGGGCAGCCGACCGAAATTCAGGAGCGACTGTTGACTATCGCCTTTGTTTGTTCTGAAGCCCATCGCCCGCCAGCAACACGATGCGGCTACGCAGTAGAAACCCGCGCTTCTTTCCAACGCCCGCGCGCCTGGTGCTCCAGCTTCCGGCGGACATCTGCTTCGAGAACAATGGGCTGAGCAACACGCATGGAGGGTCTCCTCATCATAAGAGGACCCTCCAATCACAATAGATTCTATTAATGAGACACTAGATTGGCGGGCTTACTTGTCGCTCCTATCTTCAGTAGCCATGGGATAGGCCGGCTTCCCCGGCACAACCACCAGGAACTGCTTGACCTCTCGCCGCTGGCGCTCGACCTCTGCTGCCTGTTGCTTCTTGAGTTCGGCATGCCGCTGAAATTCGAGCTTCGCCTTAACCGTCTCGCCGGTTCGGTCATAGGCAACCCCCAGACGATAATGGGTGTCGGCTAACTCCGGGTTCGCTTCTGTGGCCTTCGAGTAAGAGTCGATAGCCTTGTCGTAGTTGTGCCGTGAGGCATAGAGATTCCCTAATTGCAAGTAAGCGTCCGCGCATTTCGCGTCGATGCTCACGGCTTTCAAAAGCAACGTTTCCACTTGTTCCATGGCCCGCTGATCCGGCGGCTGTGGCTGCTCCTTCCAGATAGCCATCGCGTAAAAGTAGTTAGAGAGAGAGTTTCCCGGCTGTTGCTCGGCAAACCGGGCCAACTTGGATCCGACGCACGGCAACGGGTTGGGCGCCACCATCTCGATCTTACCCATGAACGTGTAAGGCTCGGGGTCTGCCGGATTCAAGTCTGAAGCCGCGCACAACCTTAGAGCCGCCTCATCGTAGCGAGCGCCGGCAAACAGAGCCGTACCCAGCGCAGTCAGCATTCTGGCCGAGCCCGGAAATGCCTTCGCTCCCTCTTCAAAAACCTCCTGTGCTTGCCATACGGCCCGGTGGAGCAGTAACTCCGAACCCCACTCGAAATAGTTAGTCTCGTTCGGGTCCAACCGGACTGCCTGCTCAAGTTCATGCACTGCGGCCAGCGGGTCGCCCAGTTTCTCATCCAACTCGCCCGCCAGGCGATACAACTCCGCATTCTCCCGATGCGCCAGTAACTTCCGGACGTGCTCGCGGGCTTGCGAAAAGTCGCTGGCTGCGTTCAGAGCCAGAGCCAGGTCGTACTCGCCGGCAAGACCTCCCGGCTCGGTGGCAAGAACCGCGCGCAGCTTGCTTTTGGATTCATCCGCCCCACGGCCGCTGCCGTAACTCGCCGGGCCGTGTCCCTGAACATCAGCTTTGAGCGTGATAGTCTCCCGCGTAAGAGCTTCGCTGGTTCGCAGACTGGTATCCGATCCATGCCCGCCCGCGGCCGTCCAATCGGTAACTCCCGCGACCGTGAAGTTAGGCTTGTCGGCGAATTCCATAACCTGAGCCGCAGGCGAAGAAGAACCGCTGAGATCTCTCGACGCCGCCCCCGAACTTCCCAGGACCAGATCGACCTGCCTTTGGTCACCCGGCGATGATGCAACCACTGCAATGGCGCCGCTGCCCGCTCCCGATTTCTCAGCAGTGAGGACATAGCTGCCAGTTGCGAGCGCTGAAAAAGCGAACGCGCCCGCAGCATTGGTTTTCGTCTCCGCCGCGCCTGGAACACCCGCCTGTTCAAGCCGCACAACCGCATCGCCAATCAACTTGCCGGCCGAGTCATGGACGGTCCCCTGGATCGTAGCACCATCCAAGCGTTGCCGAGAAGCCTGCTGCGCAAACGCCGCCGGGATTGAGACGCTCATCAGCGCCGCAATAAGTGCCAGACCACCCAATAGATACAAACCGGCCCCGGTTTCAGAGGAAGTTTGCAATCTGCACTTACCATTGACGGCGGAACTCATCTTGACCGATCCGAAATGCTTGCCAAGTTGACTCTTCATGTTGGTTCCCGCAGTTGCGCCTTCACCGGCAAAGCCGCCGTCTGCTCCAGAAGGACATCCTCATTGTACGACCGCCATCAGTCGCGGGGAGCACAGCATTGTATAAAGGGGAACGAATTGCGACGTATGTCAGGCGATCCAGGCGCGGAGCACATCGCCGAGCCGGTTCCGCGAAACAGGCTCCGTCTCTGGCCCCAGGCCAAACTCCGGTGGCGCCACCACGTAGGCCTGGGAGAGGCTCTCAGCCACGCAGACGCATACGGTCGAGCGCTGGTATTCGTCATAGCGGTAGGCGGCCAGCCACACGTAGAGCGCCAGCATCTGCGCGTCCACAGCGCTCCCTGGCAGGTCGTCAACGGCAGGCAGTGGGTTGACCTGGTCCGGGTTGTCGAAGACAGCCACGCCCGTGAATGGCTTGGGTTTGCTGCGCACCCCAAACTGCGCTGCCAGGAAGGAAGGCCGGGCCCGGCGAAACGCCTCCGAGGCCGCCCATTCCACGAAGGAGTTGCCAAAGATGACGGCGCCGTTTCCGGTAAGGTACAGCGACCGCAGGAACTCCCGAACGGCCGGATCCGCTACCACTTCCGCTGGACACCACGGAGTTACATCCACCTTGCGCAGGTTGTCGAAGACCGCGTCCGCATCGGCAAGGTCCTTGCGCATGGTGTTCATCTCGTGAGAGAAGCTCTGCCGGTAGAGATCAAGCCTCCCATTGCTGAGCAAGATAGCTCTCGATGCGGTTGCGGCCAAAGGCGCCCGTCCCACGACCGCATCCACCAGGGTCCTTCCCGCATCCACCACCCAGGCATCAGCAGGCGAGGCCTGCGGATGGCTCGCCACCACATCCAGCAGTCCTGCGGTGTGCCCGCCAGTTGCCCTTGGCGTGCCGACGATCAGGGACTCAAAGAAGCTGGCGGACTGATTTGGTTGGGCGAGATCGAGTTTGACAGAACGGCCGATTCCCTGCCACCGACGCCAAATGCTCCCGGCATCGACCGGCAGACGCTGCGGAATGTCGAGCAGAACCAATCGGTTGCTTGGTGTGACCGCAACTCCATTGGCTTTCACCGCGTGTTGATCCGCCGCGTCGAAGACCGCCTGCACGGCCCGCCGCCAATCCTGGAAGTACGGCGACCGGGCCAGTTGCGAGGAGTTCAGAATCGTCTGTTCGGAGGTTGAGAACTCCCAGTTGCGGACCCCCATCTTCTCCTCCAAATCGACCAGATCCCGGAAGAGGCCGGATGACTGCTCAGGAGTCAGGCTTGCCACATAAACCAGAAGCCGCTCCACCGAGTGGCGCTCGTTGGGGAATAAATAGTCCCACTGGGCCAGTTGCTGATTTACAAAAGGAAGAAAGGTGAGGGGCAAGCGCTTGAGCACGCCCTTGCTCAAAGCCTCCTGAAGATTGTCCGTCATCTTCTCCTCGACCCGCATAAGTTCTTCCTATCTTTGGAATCCCTTTCCGCATCCTGCTAACCGCGAAACTCCTTGAGCTTTGCGCCGAGCGAATCCATCGGTGGGCAACCCAGCAACTCCGCGAGAGTCGGGCAAAGGTCGATGTGGCGGATGCGGCGCTCGATAACTTGAGGCTTGTCGACCGCCGCCCCCAGAGTCATCATCCACGTGTCGCGAGTTGAATCTACATTGGCCCGGTGATTGAAGAATCCGTTTGTCGATGAGCCGTCTGGATCCCGTCCGAACTCGGGGAGAATCACCATGGTCGTCTTCCCCCGGTAGTCGGGGTTGGCTTCCACCTCCTGCCACAATTGGTAGGTAAGGCGGTCCGCCGTGCGAATGCCTGATAAGTGCATCGAATAAGAGCCAAAGTGCGCCGCCTCCACATCGGAAAAAACTATCACCAGGACTTGCGGCGCAAACTTGCGCATCACTTCGCGAGTCATAAAAAAGGTAAGTTCGTCGCCGGAGGTCGGGCCGCCGCTGCGAACGAAGCTGGCGATGGCGGTCTCGATAGTCGTCCGTACCCGGGGATCGAGCCGGTCGGCGGCGTCGAACACGTTCCAGCCAAGCCCTTCGTAGTTACTCCCCTCCATCGCGCTTTCCAGCTCGGCCTCCACTTTGCTCCGATCCGCCATGTTGGCGGTTCGTCCCCCGCGCAGAGCGTCGACGACAGCCTGAAGCATCAGTTGCTTGGGAAACACCACGTTGGCGCCATAGGCGGGGCCATAATTAGTATCCGAACTTGCGCCGATGAGGTTGGTGAGCGCCTTGTTGCTGGCCACAACCCAGGTGTCGCTCCGATCGACGCCGAGGCCTTTGCGGAACTGCTCAAATAGCGTGGGAGTGGTCGGGGCAAGCTTGCCCCAATCGTCCACGCGCTGCCAGTTGCCGGTGAGGATGCTCGAAATCGCGTTGAAGTGCGCGGTCACCCCCTCGTTCCGCGCGTGATGATAAAAAAGCGACTTGGGAAGCAGGTCCGCTGTGAGATGCGGGATGTTGACCGCTCCCTCGGGCGAAAAAGTCTCATCGCGCCGCACACCGCCAATTACGACCAATACGATCTTGTGGCCTGAACCTGCTGGAGTGCGCGGATCCTGGTCTGCCCGCGCTTTGGGAAGCATCATGCCGGCCATCAGCATACCAGCGGCGTGCAGGAATCTCCGCTTGGAGGGGTCTACAAGGGATCCAGGATCGACAACGAACTCTGAGCCCCGCTCAGCGCCTGGGCAAAGTCCGTTCTCCATAAGAAAACCTCACCGGGGACAATTCTCCAGAAGTCCGGCCCCGCTCCCGCGCACAGGACCGAGACAAGGTGGATTATATTCGCAGAGGGAGCTTTAAGCAATGGATGTTGGCGGACAAACGGCTTGAAGATCCGGAGTCTTGCGATAGGGTCAGGCCGGCTAAGTTTGCCTCTCAGCCAAAGCCGATTGGATAGAGATTCGAGGTAGAATGGAGAGGCAATGAGAGCGCTGCAACTTACCGCGTATGAGCAACTCGAGGTCGTGAATTTGCCCGAGCCGGAGCCCGCCGAGGACGAGTTGCTCATACGCATCCGTGCCTGCGGCATTTGCGGAAGCGACGTGCATGGATACGATGGCAGTACCGGCCGGCGGATTCCTCCTGTGGTCATGGGCCACGAGGCTGCTGGAATTGTCGAGTCCCTGGGTGGCGCCGTATCCGACTTTCGCGCCGGCGACCGTGTCACATTCGATTCGACCGTCTACTGCGGCAAATGCTTCTACTGTCTGCGCGGCCAAGTCAATCTCTGCGACAATCGCCAGGTAATTGGGGTTTCAACCCCGACTTTCCGGCGGATGGGCGCGTTTGCGGAGTATGTTACCGTGCCTGCGCGCATTGCTTACCCTTTGCCCGATAACATGCTCTTCTCGCACGCGGCGCTGATTGAAGCAGTCTCGGTTGCCGTTCACGCCGTATCGCTTACTCCAATCGCGCTGGAGGATACAGTCGTTGTGGTCGGCGCGGGCATGATTGGCCTGCTTGCATTGCAGGCGGCGCGTCAGGCAGGCGCGGGCCGCGTCTTCGTCCTCGATGTGGACGACACCCGGTTGGAACTTGCGCGGAGTTTCGGCGCCACCAAGACATTCAACTCCCGCAACGCGAGCGTCATCCCGCAAATCATAGAGCACACCATGGGACGCGGCGCCGATGCCGCCCTCGAGTGCGTCGGGAGCACCATCCCGGTCAAGCTCGCCCTGGACAGTGTGAGGAAGGGCGCTACAGTGACCCTCATTGGCAATGTCGCGCCAGCCATCGAACTCGGCCTGCAATCTACTGTCACGCGACAGATTCGCCTGCAAGGCTCCTGTGCATCGTCGGGAGAGTTTCCCGCGTGCATCTCACTGATCTCGCGCGGCGCCATTCGCGTCGCGCCGCTGATCTCGGCAGTTGCCCCGCTCGAGGATGGCGCATCATGGTTCCATCGTCTATACCAGCGGGAACCTGACCTGCTCAAAGTGGTTCTTGAGCCGTGAAGACTGAACCCAATGGAAGAAACCGGGGACGCAACCAATGACCGACTCCTTGTTTGACTTATCCGGCAAAGTCGCACTCGTAACTGGAACGAGCCGCGGGCTGGGCCAGTACTTTGCTCGCGCGCTTGCCCGCGCCGGCGCCGACCTTGCCATGACCAGCCGGGACAAGAGCACGCTTTCCGAGTTTGCCGGTGAGGTTGAAGCTCTCGGCCGGCAGTCGTTCTGTACGGAACTGGATGTGCGCGACTACTCCAGTATCCTGCGCGCTGTCGCTGCCATCGAGGCCCACTTCGGCAAAATCGATATCCTTGTCAACAATGCCGGCTGCAACATTCGCAAGCCCGCGCTCGAGGTCACTTGGGAAGACTGGAACACGATACTGGACACAAACCTGCGCGGATCGTTCTTTGTGGCTCAAGCGGTGGCGCGCGGCATGATCCAGCGAGGGTACGGCCGCATCATCAACATAGGGTCGGTCACCAGCGTCGCAGGGTTCGCCGGCCTTGCGCCGTACGGCGCCAGCCGCGGCGGAATCAAGCAACTTACCATGAGTCTTGCCGACGATTGGGGCAGACATGGAATCACCGTAAATTGTCTGGCGCCGGGCTGGTTCAAGACTGCGCAGAACCGGGTTCTCTATGAGAATGCCGCATGGGTCGAATATATCTGCGACCGCATTCCCGTCAAGCGGCCTGGTCTACCGGACGACCTGGACGGAGCCATTGTCTTTCTCGCCTCGGAGTCCAGCCGCTATGTTACCGGCCAGACGCTCCTGGTGGACGGCGGCATCTCCACAGGAGCTACCAAAGCCACTGTCTGAAGCGGGTCTCAAAACGAGTCTCTCGTGCCTTTGCGCATATATATCTCCGGAACGGTGCAGCCTTCCCGTTCTTCCGGCAGGGTTTTCAAGCTTCAAGCTTGGCCACTGCCCGATTCAAGGCTTGGTGGAAGGGGCGGCCTTCCCCGAGTACACGAATTGCTGGACTTCTGCCTTCTCCTTGTCGAGTTCGGCTAAGTGCTCCGCCCGAAGTTTCTGATAGACCTCAAACTCCTTCTGCGCTAAGTCCTTTTTCCCGACATGCACGTAGTCCGTTCCCAGGCGGTAATGGGCGTCGGATAGGTTAGGATTCAGCTCCAGGGCACGCACATATTCCGGGATGGACTTGTCGTATTCGTGCCGGTCGGCGTACATATTGCCCAGTTGCACGTGGGGTTCAGGCAGCGTCTCATCGAGTGAGATCGCCTTCTTGAGCAGGGACTCGACCGTCTTGGGGTCCAGGCTGGAGTCTTCAACGCGCTTTCCTTTCCACAAACTCATCGCGTAGTAGTACTGAGCCAGCGCATTCCCGGGCTCAAGCTCCGCATAGCGCCGGAATCTCTGGATAACATCCTGAGCCTGATTCGGAGAACTGTCGTAGGCCTTGGACAGATAGAGGTAGCATCGGGCGTCGGAAGGGTCCAGGTCGGCCGCTGCGAGGAGGGCTTTGACCGCGTCGTCATACTTGCCTCCCAAATCCAGCGCCATGCCCAGCCCGATCATCAACCGGGGCGAATTCGGGTACCTGAGCGAAGCTTGCTGGAAAACTTCAATGGCCGGCTCATAGGTCCTGTGGAGTAGAAGTTCGCTCCCCCAATCGAAGAGGTTTTGCTCGCTCGGATCCATGTGAGCAGCGGTTTCGAATTCATTCGCCGCCTCCACAAACTTACCGTCCTTCTCTTCGATCTGGCCCAGCAGGTTGTGCAGTTCCCCAGTGTTCCTTTGCCGAACGATGCTTTGGATAAGTTCTCTTGCCTCGGCCAGCCTCGCGGTTAGAAAATCCGCCAGCGCCAGATCGTAACCGTTGTCATAGGAGGCCGGGTTGATTCGCTGCGCCCGTTCGAGCAGAGGGAGCGCATCCGCGATCTTTCCCGACTGAATATAGAACTCGCCCAGGTTGTGATTGGCGTCAAAGTCCTGCGGTTCCAACGCCAGCGCCTTGCGAAATTGTTCTCCAGCCAGTTCAGCTTTTCCCGATCGGTTGAGAACTGCAGCCAGGTTGGTCCTCGCCGGCGCCGAATCCGGCTTCAATCGGACCGCCTCTTCCAGGTGTGCTGTCGCCTTCGTATCCTTGGACAGCGAGGCATAGGCCATCCCCAAAAGCTCCTGTATCGCAAAGCTGTCCGGCGCGTAGGGCAAAAGGGTCTCCAGTTGCGCCGCTGCCTCTGCATACCGCCCCGCCTCGTATTGTGCCACCGCCGCCTGATACTGACTGTCCAGCTTTTGCTTTTGGCTGTCTTCGGCTGGCGCAATCGACGCGCAAGCCAAAACAAGCCAAGAAGCCGCAAGCCACAGGCGAAGCCCCTTGCTCACCGTGCTCCTCCCTGATTTTGAGCATACTCAAAACGCCGCGCAAAAGAAAACCCCTGGGGAGGCGCCCAACAGCGCGCCTCCCCAGGGGCGTAACCAATTCGGTTTAGTAGTACAGCTTCAAAGCGAACTGAATCTGCCTCGGATCGAACGGTGCATCGCGAGTGGATCCAACTTCGCCGAAGTGCGGGTCTGTGATGTTGCCCGAGCCGCCAATCGCCACTACGCCGTTGCCGCCGAAGTTGGGCGCATTGAAGTTCGGATGGTTGAGGATGTTGAAGAACTCGGCCCGGAACTCGGTGCGGAACCGGTCGCTGAGCTGGAAGCTCTTGAATGTCGAGAAGTCCAGGCGATGGAACCCAGGGGTTACGGTCTGGCCAGGCTTGCTGCCCAAAGCGGCAGCGCCATTCAAAGGTAGGCATCCGGCGGGTGAACCGGCTATCGGAGTGGGCGAGCTTACCGTGCCGCCCAGTTGGCACGGTTGGTTGAAGGCAGCCGCGTTGTTGATCCAGAACGGTCTCGTGGCGCCGCCGATTACCTTGAGCTTCATCCCAAGTTGCGGGTCCCCAGTCCGAATGTTGTTGCAACTCGTTCCAGACGTCGTCCCGGTATTGCAGCCAAAGTTCAGAGGCTGGCCTCCCTCGAGCGTCGCGATCCAGTTGACGGCCCACCCGCCGAACACAGCATTGGCGAACCCTCCCTGGTTCATGTAGCGCTTATCCTTGCCAATCGGGAGCTGGTACCCGCCGCTGAAGTGGACTACGTTGCGGATATCGAAATCTGCTGGAGCATAGTCGAATTTGGGACCCAGGCCCGCCACGTTGTACGCGCGCAGCCCGCCCGTATTGCCGCCGTTCAGCAGGTCGCCGGCATCCGACATCGACTTCGACCAGGTGTAGGTCAGAAGGAACGTCAGCCCGTTCGAGTACTGCTGTTCGAGCTTGGTTTGCAGTCCGTTGTATTGGCTGTTGCCGTAGGTTGCCTGGTAGCTGCCACCCCCGAAATCCGGGTATGGAACATACGGCGTGGTGCTGGTGCCCGCCGGCAGGATCTGGGGCACGTTCTTGTAGCCAACGCCGCCCTGAAGATCCTGGCCATCGGTGAACACGTACGCAGCCTGCGCCGACAAAGTGCGCGTGATCGAATACTGCACAGTGAGGTTGGCGCTATACGTGCGCGGGGTTTGGTAGTTGAACTGGAGACCCTGCAGTCCCAAGCCCAGGGCGTTCACAGCGGCAGGCGAGAACGGGATGCAGGAGAAACCGGACTCCAGAGAGGCGGTTCCACCTGGACCTGCGCACCCGCTTCCGCCCGCTTGGCCGGGTCCATTTCCGGCAAACGGAGTGTTGTAACTTGTGGGCGCCACCTGGCTCGATATGCCGGCAGCGACGTTCGGGAAGTACGAGAGGTTGAACACAAAGGGATAATTCTCGCCGTTGTTGGGTCCATATCCCTGGTTTTCAAACGAGTTGAAGAACAGGCCGAACCCGCCGCGCGTCACCAGCTTCGGCGTGACCTGCAATGCAAAGCCGACGCGAGGAGCAAAATTGTCCCTTTGCGTCTGCAGCAGACCTTGTCCGTATTGGTCGGTGCTGTCGAGCGCGATTCCATCCTGGGCCAGAAGTTGCACGAATCCGTAGCAGCCGACGCCTGTGCAAGTGCCGGGAGCGGACGGTGTGCCCGTGGACAACGTCCTGTTGTCCTTCCCTGACGCCGGAATGAGGTATGTGGGTTTGGTGAACGGACCCACTGCGGCGGGAACGAAGTTGGCCTGGCCGCCGTTGGTTTCGTTGATCGGGCCAAAGTAATCCCAGCGCAGGCCGAGATTGAAGGTCAGCTTGGAACTGACCTTCCAGTCGTCCTGGAAGTACGACGCGAAGTAGATCTTCTGGTCGTAGGTCTTATTGATGTTGGAGGCATAGACCCCGTCGGAGCCGCCCGAATAGCTGTATCCATTGGGGTCAGCCGGTCCGTTATACGCCACGGCAGGCAGCAGCATCTGCGCGATGCCCCCGGTGGTGCTGCCCAGGTTGGGAATATCCGTGAATCCGCCGCCGTAGTTGAATGCGCCGCGCGACCAGGCCGGTTGCAAGGTGGAGAACTTCACGTTCTGGTATTCAATCCCCATCTTGAAGCTGTGCTTGCCGTAAATCTTGGTGAAGTCGTCGGTGATTTGGAGGGTCTGGCTGATTTCGTCCGAAGGCAGGAAGTTGTTGCTGCCCAGGCTGGTCAGATCGCTGATATAGAAGTTGGGAAGACCGCCGTTCTCGGCCACCTGCGGGATGTCCGCGATGCCGAATTGCGCCGGAATGCCCATCACCGATCCATCCGGGCCGTAGCGCGTGGTGTGCAGGTGGGCGAATCCAGCCCGCACCTGGTTGATGGTGTTCGGAGTAAACACGTGGGTCCACGCCGCCACCATCTGGTTGGATCTCGCGGTCTGGACGCCCTGTTGGAAGGCGCCGCCGTCCGCGATGCCTCCAAACGGGCCCGGAATGTACTGTGGGTCGTCCGCAAAGCTGTAGCGGAAGAAGATCTGCTCTTTTTCGGTCGGGTTGAAGTCCTCGCGCGTGTCGAAGGAGTTGGCATGTTCAAAGAGGTTGGGGCTCGAACCGTAAGTCGCCAACCCGGAATTCGGCGCCGGATAAAGATTCAGCAACTTGACCGCGTTCTGATCGATGCGCGCGTTCGGTAGTTGATTGAGATCAGAGCAGCTAGCAAGGGTAAACGACAGGGTGGCAGGTCCGCACTTGCTGCTGAACGGATCGCGCGCATAGCCGTCTGCGCCGCTGTTGTTGGTCAGACCCGAGACTGGGTCCTTGGTTCCATTCGGAACCAGGCGTGTCGATCCTGGATCCAGGATTGTGCCCGTCTGTACCTTCCGGCCTAGAATGTCCGTCCTGGTGGAACCACTGTTCTGGGCGAAGATGTCGGAGAGGTTCAGGTAGTTGCTACTGCGCTCCAGGGATGTCGGAACGGTGCTGGTGAAAGACGTGCCCTGTACGCGCCGCTTCCCTTCATAGTCGCCAAAGAAGAACAGCTTGTTCTTGATGATCGGGCCGCCGCCTGATCCTCCGAACTGATTCAGGCGCAACTCGCCCTTGTGGACCCCGTTGTTGTCTTCAAAGAAGTCTGCCGCATCGAGCTTGTCGTTGCGGAAGAACTCCCAGACCGCGCCATGCAGGCTGTTGGTGCCGGATTTGATGGTCGCGTTCAAGACCGCGCCCGCTGCGCGTCCAAGCTCGGCGCTGAAGTCCGCCGTCTGCACCTTGAACTCCTGAATCGCGTCCAACGGGGGCAGAATGACGAAGTTGGTTCCGTTGAGGAAGTCGACGGCGTTGGAGTTGTTGTCGATTCCGTCCAGAAGGTAGTTGTTCTGCGCGGGGCGCAGGCCGTTGGCGGAGAATGCACCCGAAGCCGCATTGCCGCGTGTATCGGCTTGCGGCGTATTCATGCCGGCGCCAAGCTGGGCGAGGAAGGTGAAATTGCGCCCGTTGAGAGGCAGATTGTTCACCGCCTCCGTGCCGATGACCTGCCCGACCGATGCTTCTTCGGTCTGCAGCAATGGCGGCGCGGTGCTCACCTCGATGGTCTCGGTCGCGGCGCCAGGCTTCAGTTGAATGTTCACCAGCAGGGTCTGCGCAACTTGCAGGATCAGGTTCTGCTGCGTCGTCTTGGCAAAGCCCTTCGCGGTGGCGGTCACCGAGTAGTGCCCGATTCTGACCGGGGAGAACGTATAGCCGCCGCTGCCGTTTGTTTTCGTCTGCAGGGAAATGCCCTGGTCCGTGTTGACGAGGGTCACCTGCGCGCCGGGAACCACCGCGCCCGTGGTGTCCTGAACCGTTCCGGTGATCGATCCTTCATCGACCTGGCCGTATGCACAACGGCTCTGAACCAGGAAGAAGAACAACATTGTGAGGGTTATGTAGCCAAACGCTTTAACCCAACTGCGGGTAATGCGATCAAGGGCCATCCGAATATCCTCCGTTTTCTCGCGTCCGTTTTTAACTTGCGCCGTGGCCGCGGTTCTGCAAGTGAACCAGCCACGTCGATCCGCTGCTGTAAACGATTTCATCGCGCCGCGTTTACTTCATGTTTGAAAACGCTTTCGCGATGTGCCAGCGACAATAGTACAGTCGCTGAACCTTTGTCAACCGAAAGTTGGAGTTGGCCCTTCTTTGGCCAACATCCCTGCCTTTGGCGCCCTTTCGCAGGGTGAGCTAAATTCGCCTGCCTCTTAGTAGAAGGCACACATTATCAATAGTTTATACAAACAATCTACATGCAGACCGGAGCCGGGTCCACTCCCTGCCGGGTTGGGACCAGCGGGCAGAACACGAGCCCGGCAACCCGCGGGCGGGGCACAGGTCTCGCCCATCCCATGGGTTTTCCACAGGCAGGCTCAACGAGTCCTCGACCCAGCTTCACTTGTCACCGCACTCTCGCCTTCGCCCAAGAGCCTTTCGCGGGTCCGGGATTCCATTTGAGGCAAAACTTCGATACAGGATGAAATCACTCTTCTGCCCCGCCTCATTCCGTACCTGTGATCCTCCAGATCCCGCCGTCAAGCCCTGCTTTCGCCGGGCCGGTTACAAATCGCGCGCACCGCCACCGCAAATTCCTCTGGAGATCGTGCCCTCGCGCCAGTCTCTTTCAAACCATGCCAATCGGACGGTCCGGCAGGATTTGGGCCGAATCTAGCCTGAGTGCTATCCTGCGGACACCCAGCGGCTTCGCGGTTTCCTCAAGAATGATGTCGTGTCGCAAGAACGAAAAACGAGTCCTTTCCAGGCGGGCACTCCTCAAGAGCATGGGGTTGGCGCCTCTGCTTCTGCGTCCGGCGCCCTTCCATGGCGCCTCGTTTCTTTTCGCCGCCCCCGATGTCTTCCCGGCGCTGAATCCTTCTTTCCCTTTGGCCGATCTCCGCCTTACCCCCCACTATCCGGCCAAGGCTCCTTTGGCCGATGTGCTCCGCCTTGTCGCTCCGGGTTCGGATGAATTCATCACCGAGAAGTATGCCTTCGAAATCGAGTCCCTCCTCGATCAATGGAGCAAGGCCCTCCAGGCATCGCCTGGCAACGCTTCTGCCTTGGCCGGGTTGCTGGACCCCTCGATCCAAGCCTCGCCGCTCGTTCCAGTCAAGGAAACCCCGCTTCGCTCCGGCTACGGAATCGACGGTGTCAAGAGGCAGTTTCCCATCGGCATCTTCCCCGGACGCGAGCGATTTCTCGAACAGATGCGGGGTTGGCTGGGGCAGTTCTCACGCGTGGAAACCGCGGAATTCGAAATCTACGGCATCGAAGAACTGGCCGCCGCCCCCTTGCCCACCGACCCATTGACCGTTGGTCTTCAAATCCGCTACGACATCGTCGCCCTCCGCAAGGATGAAGCCCGCGAGGAGCGGGTCGGATCGTGGCGCACCGAGTGGTCGCGCAATCAATCGGGAACATGGACGGCACACAGGTGGGAGGCCGGAGAAGAAACCCTGAGCATCGCGCGCGGACCAGCCTTCCTCGACGTCACGCATCGGGCTCTCGGCGGAGCGGAATCCTACAGCAAGCAGATGCTGCGCAGCGTCGACCATTGGCGGACCGTCCTCGATGGCGCGGTCGGCGTCGACGTTTACTCCAACAACGGCGTGGCCGCGGGCGATTTCGACAATGACGGATTCGACGACTTCTATGTCTGCCAGCCGGCCGGACTGCCCAATCGCCTTTACCGCAACCGCGGCGACGGAACCTTCGAGGACGTCACGGAGAAGGCCGGCGTCGGGGTGCTCGACAATACCGCCTGCTCGCTCTTTGCCGACTTTCGCAACATCGGCCGCCAGGATCTTCTCGTCGTTTGCGGCACCGGCCCGCTGCTCTTCCTCAACCAAGGCGACGGAACCTTCGCCCCCAAGCGCGACGCCTTCAAGTTCGCGCAGACCCCCCAAGGAACCTTCACCCACGCGGCCGTGGCCGACTACGATCGCGACGGCCGTCTCGACATTTACTTCTGCACCTATATGTATTACCTGGGCCTCGACCAGTATCACTACCCGATCCCCTATTACGATGCCCGCAATGGCCCTCCCAATTGCCTCTTCCATAACGAAGGGAACGCGGCGTTTGTGGAGAAAACCGAAGAGACAGGATTGAACGCGGAGAACGATCGCTACAGCTTCTCGTGCGCCTGGGGCGATTCCAACTCCAACGGACTTTCCGACCTTTTTGTGGTCAACGATTTCGGCAGCTCCCAGCTCTATCGCAATCAAGGCGATGGAACCTTCGTTGTCGCTTCCCGCGAGGCCCACGTTGAGGATGTGGGCGCGGGCATGAGCTGCGCCTGGTCCGATTACGATAATGACGGCCGTCAGGATGTCTATGTGCCGAGCATGTGGGAGGCCGCGGGTCAAAGGGTTTCATCGCAAAAGCAGTTTCACGCGCAGGCCCCGCAGAACATCCGCGAACTTTACCAGCGCCACGCGCGCGGCAACGCGCTCTATCGCAACCAGGGCGACGGGACCTTTCAAAACGTCGGCCGCCAGGCGGGGGTGGAAATGGGCCGTTGGTCCTGGTCCTCGGATTTCTTCGATTTCGATCACGACGGCTATCCCGACCTCTATGTCGCCAATGGCTACCTTTCCGGTTTGGATCGAAACGATCTCGCCAGCTTTTTCTGGCGTCAGGTGGTAGCCAAATCCTCCGAGGACGCGACCGGAGCATTGGCCTACGAGCGCGGATGGAACGCCATCAACGAATTGGTCCGCTCCGACTGCACCTGGCACGGGTACGCCAGAAACGTCATGTTCGCCAACAACCGCGACGGCACGTTTTCCGAGGTCTCCGGTCCCGTGGGCTTGGACTTCATTGAGGACAGCCGCACCTTCGTACTCGCCGACCTCGACCACGATGGCCGGCTTGAAATCATCCTCAAGAACCGCAATGCCCCCCAACTGCGCATCCTGCACAATGCCATGAAGGACCTCGGGCGCTCCATCGCATTCCGCCTGCGAGGGCATCAAAGCAACCGCGACGCCATCGGAACCGCCGTCACCGTCGAAGCGGGAAATCTTCGCCAGACAAAGTATCTCCAGGCTGGCTCCGGCTTCCTCGCCCAGCATTCTAAAGAGCTGTTCTTTGGCCTCGGAAACAAGGAAGGAACCGTCCGCGCCGTCATTCGCTGGCCCAACGGCTTCTCGCAGTCATTCGACGCTCTACCGGCGAATCACCGCATCGAAATCGAAGAAGGTTCTGCTGCATTTGAAGCCAAACCCTTCGCCGCCACGGCCCCGGCATACGCGCAGGCAGGTCCGCTGCCGGAGTTAGAGCCGCTTCCAGCCTCCGTAGACACCTGGCTCATCGATCCCTTGAAGGCGCCCACCTTTTCCCTGCCCGATCTTGCCGGCAATATGCGCGAACTCCGCTCGTTGCGGGGCGGTTTTGTGCTCCTTTACTTCTGGGCTACAACGGCGCCGCTCTCCCTCGAACAGTTGAAATCTCTTGAACAGCACCGCGCGGCCCTGGCTGCAAGCCAACTGCAAGTTCTTGCTGTAAACGTTGACAAGCCGGACGACGCCCAAGCCGCGCGCTCCTTCGCCGCGCGGGAGCGTCTTTCCTTTCCCGTTCTCCTCGCCAGCGAAGATGTGGCCGGCATCTACAACATCATCTATCGCCACCTCTTCGACCGCCGCAGGGACCTCGGCATCCCCACCTCCTTCCTGCTTGACAGAGAAGGCATGATCGTCAAGGTCTATCAGGGCGCAATCCAGGCCGGCCGCCTCGTCGACGATCTCAAGTCCGTCCCAACCACTGCGCCGGATCGCATGAAGAAGGCGGTTCCCTTCCCCGGCACGCTCTATCAGGGCGCGTTTCTCCGCAATGACTATACCTATGGCGTGGCCCTCTTCCAGCACGGCTACCTCGAGCAGGCCGAGGAGTCCTTCCGCGAGGTCGTCGCCGCCAAACCGGACGACCCCGACGCCTATTACAACCTGGGCACCCTCAGCCTGCGCAGAAATGCCTTTCCCGAGGCCCGCCGCTATCTTGAGCAGGCCCTGAAGCTCCGTCCCAACTACCCTGAAGCATGGAACAATCTGGGCATGATGGCCGCCCAGGAAGGCCGCCCCGACGAGGCCATCCAGAACTTTCAGCAGTCCCTGCTCCTTAAGCCGAGATACTCCATCGCGCTCCTCAACCTCGGAAATGTCTACCGGCGGCAGCACGATTTTCTTAGAGCCGGGGAATCCTTGACCCGGGCCCTCGAAATTCAACCCGACGATCCTGAGATCAATTACAGTCTCGGCATGCTCTACGCCCAGCAGAACCAGGTAGAGCGCGCCTCGGAGTATCTGCAGAAGGCGGTTGATCTGCGTCCCGACTATCCCGAGGCCCTTAACAATCTTGGCGTCATCTTCGTCCGCGGCCAGGACTACTCCAGAGCGGAGGAGGAATTCAAGGCCGGCATGCGCGCCGCTCCGGAATACGATCAGTCCTATCTCAATCTCGCGCGTCTATATGCAATGAGGAGCGATAGAGAGAAGGCAAGAGAGGTGTTACAGCAGTTGCTCCGCATTCAACCTCAGAATCAAGCCGCCTCCAGCGCCCTCGAGATGCTGCGATGAATGATTTGAATGTTATGCCAACCGGTGTAAGGAAGATGGGCGCTCGCGCCTCGTCTCCGGGTAAGATCGGAATCGCTATGAAATGGTTTCGGACGGGCAGCGTTCTTTCGCTATTTGTACTTCTTCTTGCTGGGCAGGCTCACGCTGCCCAGCAACAACCTTCCCAGCGCCAACTATCAAAGCCCACCGCTCAGTTCCAGCAAGCCGAGGCGCTCGTGCAACAAGGCCGGCTTGAGGATGCCAGGGTCGCCATGCTCGACGAACTCAAGCGGAACCCTACCAGCGTGGATGGTTATAACCTGCTGGGAATTATCGAGAGCAATCAACAGGATTTCGTGGAAGCCCTCGCCGCATTCCAGAAAGCCTTGCAATTTGCTCCTAACTCCACCAAAACTCACAACAACCTCGGTAACCTCTATGCCGCGCAAAGGAACTTCGAGCTCGCGGAAAAGGAATTCCGCGCTGTTCTGCGCCTTGACCCGGCGAATCAGGATGCCAACTATAACCTCGGTGTGCTGCTCATGTCCAAGGGAGCCGCGGCTGAGGCCATTCCGCACTTTCAGCGTGTGCATCCGGCGAATCTCCCTACAAATCTCCGCCTTATCGGAGCCTACTTCCACAGCAACCGCACCGCCGATGCCTTGCGCTTGGCCGCCGAGGTTTCCGCGCAAAACAAGAACGACGTCCAGGTGCATTTCTCGCTCGGCGTATTGCTGGCGGCCCAAAAACAATACAAGCCCGCGCAACTGGAGTTGGAAAAGGCTGTTGCCCTGCAGCCCGGAACCTTCGAGATTCTCTTTAACCTCGGACAAGTTCTGCTGCGCAACGGCGAAAACCCCAAAGCGGAGCTTGCACTCTCCAGGGCCCTCACGCTGCAGCCCGACTCCCCTGACACTCTCTATCTGCTCGCGCAGGTCTATACGAACGAGTCCCGGCCTCTGGACGCGCTTAATCTTCTCGTCCGCGCGCATAAGCTGGCTCCGGAGAATGCCGACATCGTCTTCCTCATGGCCCAGGTCAGCATGTCGCAGAATTATTTCGAGGACGCAATCCCCCTGTTGGAATCCGGCGTTCAGATCGCTCCCCTGCGTAGCGATCTCCGTGCCGCCCTGGGCGAGAGTTATTTCATGGCCGGCAAGGTCGACAAGGCCATTGAAGAGTTCAAGAAGTTGGTTGAACTCGAAGGTTCTGCGCGCTCTTACGCTTTCCTGGGAGTCTCCTACCGCAACTTGGGAAGATTCGATGAGGCAAAGCAGTATTTTCAGCAGGGCCTCAAGCTCGACCCGCATAACTCTACCTGTCTCTTCAACCTCGGCTTTATCGCGGAACGGCAGGGAGATGCTTCCGCCGCTGAAACCATGTTCCTTGAATCGCTCCGCTTCAAGCCCGACTTTGCCGACGCACTCTTGGAACTCGCCAACCTCAAAATCGCCGCCGGAAAACTTCCCGAGGCCGCGGAACTGCTCCGCAAATTCGTTCGCGTCAGCAGCGACCCGTCTACCGGATACTACAAACTCGCCAAGGTGGAAAGAAGCCTGCACCAAACCGCCGCCGCCGAGCGGGACCTTCACGTCTTTCAGACGCTCTCGAAAGATGCCTCCACCGGTCCTTATCCATACGAGCACCTTTTTGACTATCTTGACAATCGTCTGAAACTCGCTCCTGGCGCTCGCAGTGAACTCGACATTGCCGAGCTCAACGACGAGATCAAGAGACATCCCGATCAACCTCAGGCCCTTTACATGCTGGCCGAGGCGTATCTGAAAGCGGGAAAAGCGGGTGACGCCAGAAGCACCATCGAGCAGCTCGACAAGCTAAGTTCCGCCGATTACCGCACCCTCACTGGGGTCGGCGTATTGCTCGCCCGTTACCACTTGTATGACGATGCCATCGGGCATTTTCAGGCTGCGTTGCAGGCCAATCCAGGCTCGGACGAAGTGAAATTCGACCTTGCCAATGCTTACTTCCGCAAGCGCAGCTATAGTGAAGCGCTCGATATAGCCGGTCAGGTCTCGGAAGATGGCCGCAAGGACGACGCTTACCTTGCCTTGCTCGGCGATATCTATGCCCACTTGGGCGACAGCGTCCACGCCGCGGAAATTTTTCAGGATGCCATCGGCCGCAATCCGGATGACGATCAGAACTATCTTGCGCTTTCCTTGCTTCAGTTTCGCGCGGGCGACATCGCCGCCGCGAAACAGACGCTCTTGAAAGGTCAGGCCCGCATCCCCGGCTCCGGAAAGCTTCTCTGGGGCCTGGGCCTCGCTTCCGTTCTTGAAGGCAACACACACGCAGCCTCCGGCCAGTTCGAGAGCGCGGTGGACTTGCTGCCCGAGTGGTCTGGGAGTTATTCCGTGTTAGGCGTCTTCTACTTCGAGACCGGGCAAATCGACAAGGCCAAAGAGGTACTCGGCCGATTCAAGAACAGCAGCGCAAGCGGCGCCCTCGACGTGAACCGGATTGATCAGTTCCTCGCCCAGGCCCCGCAAACCTCCCCGGCAGCCAATCAACCCATGACCATGGCGAAAAGAATGCAGTTGCTTCAACTGGCTCTGTCGCTGGCCGACAGAACACTATGAGGAACAGGTTGGAAGGCGGGCGCCGCCTCGTCCATCGAATCGCTCTGGCCACCGGCATCCTGGCGATTGCCGCGGCCGTTGGCCTGTCGTGCCGCCCGAAAGCTCGCGCCCAGCAGCCCGCCAAAGCTCCAGACCCTCCCATCCCCGTGCGCTTCACCGACATTCGAAAGGCTGCTGGAATCGACTTTGTTCAGGACTCCACGGACTCGCAGGAGAAGTACTATCTGGAAACCATGGGCACCGGTGTGGCATGGCTTGATTACAATCAGGACGGACTGATGGATCTCTATTTCGTCCAGGCCGGCGCCACCGACGCCTACAAACCCGCCAAGCCTTTGCGCTCGGCCCTCTATCGCAACAACGGCGATGGAACCTTTACCGATGTTACTGACAAGGCCAGAGTGGGCGGCGAGGGACACTATGGCCAGGGCGTAGCGGTGGGGGACTACGACAACGACGGATTTCCCGACATCTATGTAACCGGTTACGGCCGCGCCATCCTCTACCACAACAACGGAGACGGAACCTTTACCGATGTTACGGCCAAGGCCGGGGTTGGCGACGAAGGAAATTGGTCGACCAGCGCCGGTTGGTTCGACTACGACAAGGACGGATGGCTGGACCTCGTGGTCACCAACTATCTTGAATGGACCCCGAAGAACAATCTCTGGTGTGGCGACCGCGCTCCCGGTTATCGCTCCTACTGTAGTCCAAATAACTATAGAGGCGAGAAGACCAAGCTTTATCATAACAATCACGACGGCACCTTTACGGATGTGAGCGAGAAGTCGTTGGTCGGCATTCCCGAATCCAAAGGAATGGGATTGGTCCTGGCCGATTTCAACAACGACGGATGGCCGGACATTGCCATCGCCAACGATACCTGGCCGAACTTCCTGTTCCTGAACAATCGCGACGGAACCTTTACTGACTCCGCACTGATTTCCGGGCTGGCTGTGAGCGAGGATGGGCGCTATGAAGCCGGAATGGGCATAGATGCAGCGGATGTGGACGGCGACGGTCTCCTGGACGTGTACGTCACACACCTCGACATGGAATTGAACCGCCTTTATCGCAACAATGGCGACGAAACCTTTACCGATGTTACCTACACGTCCGGGATCGGCAACAAAGCGATGCTGCTCAGCGGGGTAGCTGCCAAGTTTATCGACTACGATAACGACGGCTGGCCCGACATCGTGCAGGCGAATGGCGCCATGCTGGACAATGTCAATCTTTACCACAGCGAGGTCACTTACAAAGAACCGCTGCTGATGTTCCACAACCTAGGCAACGGCCATTTCGAAAAGTCCTCCGATTCCCTGGGTCCCGACTTCGTGCGCCCAATTGCCGGGCGTGGCCTGGCAACCGCGGATTTCTTCAACGACGGGGCCGTCGGCATTGCCGTCGTTTGCCGCGGCGACTATCCCGAACTCCTGCGCAACGATGGAGGCAATGCCAACCACTGGCTGGAGGTCCTGTTGATCGGCACAAAATCCAACCGCGATGGCATCGGCGCGCAACTGAAGCTGACCTCGGGAGGAATTGTGCGTTTCGACCAGGCCAAGGGCGGAACGAGCTATATGTCCGCCAGCGATCCGCGCATTCACTTCGGCCTGGGCAAGCGCACCAAGATCGACTCGCTTGTGATTACCTGGCCAAGTGGGCAGGTGGACAAGCTGACCAGTGTGCCCATCGACCAGATCATTGCCGTCAAGGAAGGCGTGGGAATTGTTCCCCATCCGTTTCCCAAGGTGCCAAGAAAATAGGTCGGTTACGCAGCACCGCGGGGGAGCGCCTGGGAGAGCCCCCCTCTTGCCCATCAAGCCGCTTCGGGCGGGGCCGCGGCAATCTCCATCTCAACGTGTTGGGCGCCGAGATAGGGGTGGTGAGCGGTCAGTCGCACCTTCCCTGGTTGTTCCCCGGCCCTGATCCAAATCGCCCCAGTGCCTCCGATAAGCGCAAAGGGATTGTCGCCAATAAGCGCGGCCGGGCCACTGAGTTCAAAGCGGATGGCGTCGTTGGCGAACGGGCGGATGGCGTCGAACTCGTCTGTCACGCGGAGAACCACGCGCGTGGTATCGGCTCCATCGGCCGCAAGCGTTGTGTCATCGGGCAGCAGCGTGAATTTCCGATCGATGCCCTTCCCGGAAAAGCTGCGCGAGATGACCTGCTTGCCCCGGATGTATCCGTCGATGCGCAGATCGCCCCAACCTATGTTGCGGGTGTCACTTGGTCCAGCGGTGAAGGGCGGGTATTTGAGGTGCGGAAACTGCTCCCGGTCTGGATCGGCCTCGGCTACGAGCTTGCCGTCAACATAGAACTTGAGGTGATCGCAATTCGATGAAACCAGCGCCTTGCCGAACCCCACGTTCTCATCGCCCCACGCCCAGTGAAAGGCAGGCACAAGCACAACCTCCTCGTCAGGGTCGCACTGTGAGCGGTAGAAACCCGCCGCCGGCTTGGGCTCGCGGAAGATGTCCGTTACGCCGTGATAGCAGATGCGGTCGCCGGAGCCGAAGTTAGCGTGCGTGTTGTAGTCGAATGCGCACCACCCGATCCCTCCAGCATACTGGGGATTGGAGGCCAGCTGATCGTGCACCCGCGCATGGCGCACCGTGTGTTCGCGCAGCCGCTCGATGTTATCGATCGTCTTGGTGGGATAAGTGTGGCCGACAAACTCGGTATTGAGATACAAGGGATGATTCGGCGCCTTGAGCGGCCAGCCGAAGTCGTTCATCGTAAACACATCTTCCAGGAACTCCGACTCCTGGAAGTAACGGATGCCGCCGGTCTGCCGCGTGGGGTCGAGCTTGTGAGCCATGGCGTTGGTGCGGGTGTAGAAGTCGTGGCTGTCCAGCGACTCGTTGATGCGCACGCCCCACAAAACGATGGAAGGACGATTCCAGTCGCGCTGTATCATGCGGCTGACGTTATCCACCGAGATGTCCTGCCAGGGCAGATCGCCGATGTGCTGCCAGCCGGGAATCTCTTCGAGCACAAGCAGGCCGATCTCATCGCAGGCATCGAGAAAGTGGCGCGACTGCGGATAGTGAGAAGTGCGGACGATGTTGCACTTCAGGTTCTTTTTGAGGATGAGAGCGTCCCGTCGCTGCACGCGGGCGGGCATGGCCTGGCCTACCCAGGGGAAGGTTTGATGGCGGTCGAGACCGCGGAGCTTGACGATTTGGCCATTGAGTGAGAAGCCCTGGGGCGTAAAGCGGGCCTCGCGGAAGCCGATGCGGCGCGTGTCATTGTCAAGCAGCGTAGCGCCATGCAGCAGGCGCACCTCAACCCGGTAAAGTTTGGGCGAGCGCAGATCCCAAAGCTCGATGCCGCCCAGATTGTCCAGATGAAGAGTGGGTGGCGCGATTCCTTGGTCATTCCATCCCGGCACTGCTTGCGCCGTCTTCGCCAACAGCCGTTCGCCATCGTAGAGCGCCGCTTCCAAACTCAGCCCGTCGCCATAGGTCTTGTAGGCGCTACTCAGAAAGCACTGCACATCGAGTGCCGGATGGCCGGAAAGCACGTCCTTCGGCTGCGCGAAGACGTTTTCAATGTATGTTTGCGAAACCGCGCGCAGCGACACTTCGCGGTAGATGCCGCCGAAGGTAAGGTAGTCCACCTCGTAGCCAAAGGGCGGAATATCCGGCCGCTCGCTCGAGTCCACTTCCACAGCGAGAACGTTGTCGCGGTCGAAGTCCACATGGGACGTGAGCTCAAAGGAGAAGGGCGTGAACCCTCCCTTGTATTCGCCCAAGCGCACGCCGCTGAGCCAGACGGTGGAGGCGGTCATTACTCCTTCAAAGTCCACGAAGACGCGCCGACCGCGCGCCGTAGTCGGGAGACGGAAGCGCCGGCGATAGATGGAGACGAACTCGTAGGACTTCTCGTCGATGCTGTGCCATGGCACGCGAAGATTGGCGTGGGGCACCGTGACGCGGGCAAATCCGCTGTCGTCGAACTCGCGCTCGTGGGCAGCCGGGGTGGCTTTGGCGCTGTAGCGCCAATTGCGATTGATCGGCAGCACCATGCGTCCCGATGCGCCAGTGGCCTGTTCGGCTGCATGGCCGGCAGCGGGCACGCCGGAAGCCACCGTAGCTCCGGCAATCAGAGTTCCCGTGGTTTTGAGAAAATTGCGGCGATCCATGAATAAGGCTCCTTTGCCCATCAAAACACATCTGCAGCGTCGCTGGCTCTTGGCCTTTTTTTAAGCGCCGGCGAGAGTGCGACCGATGGCAGTGAGTAGTGTATACGTTTCCACGCGCCTGTCTACTACTCCGCTAAGCAAATGCCCGATCTACAGCGCTCCGAGCGGCGTGCCAGATCCATTCCCCCCGCGATAAGTGCCTGCGCAGCAATTACTTTGCCGCCATCCGTCCGCCGGTTTGTGTATCTTGGTCACCCTCTTCCGCCTCAGCCAGCAGATCCCCCAGCCGTTCAAGCCGCCGCTCCCATAGCGATCGCCGATCCCTTATCCACCCCGCTGCCGCTTCAAGCCCGGCTGGGTCCAATTTGCACGTGCGCACCCTGCCAAGCTTCTCGGTCTTTACGAGTCCGCTCTCCTCCAACATCTGCACATGCTGCACCACTGCGGCCAATGTGATGTCCAGCGGCTCCGCCAGCCGCGAGATTGAAACGGGTCCCTCGCTGAGCTTCTCCATCATCGCCCGGCGCGTGGGATCGCCGAGAGCGCGGAAGACGCGTGCTATATCGGGCTTTCTTCCCTGCATGGCTCCGCGCCTTCCGGCGCCTCTCCGGGCTACCCCGCAAACTCCTCGGTCAATCTCCCCAGCAGCTTGCGCCATCCCTCTTCGCGCATCGCAGGACCGTCGGCGCCCTCGAAGAACGCTCCCTGGTGCGTGCAGATCAGGTCGGTTCCAGTCTCCGACGCTAGCAGCTCCATCGTCACCAGAGATGCCGAGATGCACTTCTCCCCCAGCGTCATTGTCGAAGCAAACACAACGCGCTTGTTGAGCACGATGTCCTGGTAGATGGTGTCGTTCCTGATTGTCATTCCCGCAATCGGCGTGCCCTCTTTGAAGCGAAGACGCGCGTGTTCCTTGCCTCCCACCCGAAACTCCATCTCAAAATGCTCGACTTCGTGGTGGTCGCCATGGACAAACCAGCGGCGTTTCTTTTCGGGGTCCGCAAACGCGGCAAACACGCGCTCGGGCGTGGCGGGGTAGCTGCGCTCGATGACGAACGTGCTGTGGATGACGCTTGGCTGTTGCATGGGTTTCACTCCGCGAAGGGGATTTGTTAAGCATTGACTTGAGTATCTATCGTCCCGCGATCTATTGTCAAGCAAATACTTAAGCATTCATGCGAAACCACGCTTTCCCCGCCAACCCGTGTGACCCCGTGCCGGCCTTTACATCCCGCCGCGGCTGGCCGGAGGAACGATGCCGTTCATCCGCAGATACTCGACCATCTGTCCGTAGTGGTCCATGAAATGCGCCATGCCAAACGCCGCCATGCCGGCCCGCGTGCCGTTCGATGTCGTCACAAAGGCGTTCTCCGGCGTGATCGCATCCACGTACGCATGCGCCTCGACGAAGGAATCCTTCAGCGCCTTCACAATCTCCGCCTTGGTCTTGAGCTTGGCAATGTCGGCGCGATTGTCCACCAGCGGCTTGGCCGGATCGTGAAAGAAATAAAGGTTGGCCTGCACCACGTGCTTCACTTGCTCGGCAAACGTGCGTACTCCCTTGAATTCGCCCGCAGTCGTGGGCGGCGCAAAGTCGTACTTGTCCTCCGGCATCGCTTCGGCGGCAGAAACAAACTCGCTCTCCAGCGTGCTGAGCAGTTTTCCGTAGGCCTGCGCCGAGGGTATCGGCGTGCCCACGGCAGGCTTCGCCGGCGCTGTGGCTTGGGCAAGAACAACCGCGCCTGGGGCGGCAAGCAAACAAAAGCCGAGAATGCAACCCGCAATTCGGGTAGGTTTGTGCATCAATCATCTCCTCCTTGGGCGTCACGGGATTTCCAGCGTCGCTGTGTCCCTTTGAGTTGCGTGCCAGCTTGCCGCTCCCTGATGGCCGCGTCAGTTTTGGAGCACTGCTTGCGGGGAACACCCATCCTGGAAATGCAATAGCCGCGTGAAGGCAATGTACCAGACCGCCCGCGATTGCCGACACCTCTAGTGTAGTGCGTCGTAAATGATGACCATTATTACCGCAACCCGTCCATACTATGGAGGACGACATAGTATGCGGTTTGCCGCGGCGGTTGCCCTGAACTCGGAACAGAGACAAGCCCTGGAGCGG
>Ga0326727_10007890_pt1 | contig 27595 bp, 22 predicted proteins | sample MB2enrmetagenome_FD_207643 | JGI IMG/M metagenome (GOLD analysis project Ga0326727, IMG submission 207643) | Lab enriched peat soil microbial communities from McLean, Ithaca, NY, United States - MB29MY | ecosystem: Environmental > Terrestrial > Soil > Wetlands > Peat | place: USA: New York...
CTCGCGCGCCGCTTCGCGCGCGCACGGAGACTTGGCTGTGGATGAGGACGGGGTTTCCTATCAGAGATGATAAAGTCTTCCGGTATGATCGGTATTTCTATTCCCTGCCGCATTCTTGGCATACAACTCTCCTTGCCCACAAACCTGTGAGGGTCTGAGAGACCTTCCATAATTCAAGATTAGCGTATTAATTTAAGGATTATGTGAACGTATGGTAAAGATTCGGAGAAAATCGGTTGGCATCTTTGCCCGAAGGCAAAGCACTCCCCGGCCTTTAGGCCACGTCTGTTCCCGATGAGGAGCCTGCGTTTTTTTTCGATTTTGACTTCCTCATGACTAGCAGGCGGGACGAAGGCAGATTCGCTTGATTCAGGCCTGGCTTCTCGGCCAGCAGCCGTCCTTTGCGGCTCAAGGCGGCGAGACTCTCCTGAAATTCGGCTAGTGCCGCGCGCAGCAATACCCTCGATTCGGATTTGCGCGATTCCGCGTATTCCGCCAGCCGACCTATTTCAAAAGCCAGGCGGACCGATTCCTTTGAGTGCAGGCGCTTGGTCTCGTTATCGAGGAAGCCGCACAGCCCGCGCCAGTCGTTGTACACACCTCCCGCATCCTGGAACTTACGCGCTTTAACGATATGCTCCGAAAGCCCACCCGGCCAGATGGGAGAATAGATCTCCATCGCATAACGCGCCTTTTTGGCCGCAATGCGTAACAGGTGAAGCTCATCATCTGTGGCGGCATCGAACCGCTGCATCGCGTTGTATTCCGAAATGGACGCTGTGAAGCCTTTCAGCGCACGGAAGGACTGTGCGAGCGCACTCTCGCGCATTTGGAATAAGGCAGGCTGGGCCGGCTCCCTTACCGAAAGCAGGAAGTCGAGCTTGGCGCGAATACGAAGCGGGTCGACGCGCTTCAGTTCCTTCTCCAGAAGAGCTTCCCGTCTTCTCAATCTGGATTCCAAACGAGCTTCGACGTACTGAAGGCAGGAACGCTCTAGGGCTCGATCCTGTGACACGCCCTGAACTAATTTCAGCATGACTGCGGTTTCGCGCGGCTTTCCCAGGAGGCGGGTGATCTTACGCACGGCTCTGTAGGCGGATTTAAATGGATAAGGCGGAAACATCTGTTGAAAAGAGATCAGCGCCGCACGCAACCTCCGTGATTCAACTCGAGTTTCGTGAACCGCCCGGTCGGTCACGCCCGGCACTACAGCGATCAGTCGGCTGGTGAAAACAGCCACCCGCGTATGAAGCGCCTCAAAGCCAAATTCCAGATCGGTCTCTTCCATTTTTGAAGTGCGATGAAATAAAGTCAAACCAGTTAGGGCGAATCATTCTAAGCGTTTGCAGGTCGCAAGATCAACAGGGATGAAGAGCTTTTTTTATCAGAATTTAACCACAAATTTATTTTTTCTTAATAATTTCATGGCAAAAGACTATTGGGCAAAATGGAGAGTCGTCCGCGTAAACCCATATCTGAGAACACCATTCATGCTTTTACACAAGAGAAACCTTCAAATCCTGTTATGAGAATTGCGGCCATCGACCTCGGTTCCAACTCTTTCCACATGCTGATCGCCAATGTCCTCGGCCAGTCATTCGAACCGCTTCTCAGGGAGCGAATGCCCGTCCAGATCGGGAAGGCGGCGCTGGCATCGGGACGCCTTGATCCGATAACGATGGAGCGCGGCGTCCGCTGCATGGAGGAATTTCGGCGTTTGGCAATGACCAGGCGGGTGGAGCGGACCTTTGCCGTTGCGACCAGTGCGATCCGGGAAGCGGAAAACGGGGAGGAATTCATTTACCGGATTGGAAATGCAACCGGAATTGCTGTGAGCGCGATTTCCGGACGCGAGGAAGCCCGCCTCATTTATCTGGCGGTAAGGCAAAATATCGATTTTCACGAAAAAAAGGCGCTGCTGATTGATATCGGGGGCGGCAGCGTGGAATTGACCGTCGCGGATGCCGGTAAAACCTATTTTACCACCAGCCAGAAATTGGGATTTCTTCGACTTCATAGCCGCTGCGTATCCAGCGATCCTATGAACGAAAGGGACAAGCAATCTCTAACCGATCTGCTCAAATCCACTCTGTCGGATTCATTGGCAACCATCTGCAAATACCGGCCAGAACTGATCGTCACTACCAGTGGGATGGCCACGACCCTGCAACGGATTGTGCATCGACGACAACCCGATTTTGAGAATTCCTCCACGGTGACGAAAGGTCAAATGGGCTCGATCCTGGACCTCGCTCTAAAAATGAACTCCGCGCAACGAGCCAACGAACTGGGCATGGATGTTTCACGCGCGGATTATTTCCCCACGGCCCTTCTGTGCCTGAACGCCATCCTGGAGGGCGTGAATGCCGAGGAATTCATGGTCAGTTCCTACAGCCTCAGGGAAGGGCTGATCTATGATTTCATCGCCCAAAACGGAGCGCGATCCAAGGGGAAAGAAAACGGGCCCGGAGATCCGGATGACGAGGCCGTTCTCGACCTTGCCTCCAGGTGCGGATATCCGCAGGAGCACTCGCACAAGGTCGCTCAGATTGCCGTTCAAATCTTTTGTCAGACAAAAGACCTGCACGGATTAGGAGAAAAGGAAGCGCGGCTCCTGAAACACGCCGGCCTTCTCCACGATATCGGTTATCACATATCCTATAACAAGCATCACAAGCACGGCGCCTATTTGATAATGAATTGTGAGCTGAGCGGCTTCATGCCTGAGGAAAGGCAAATGTTGGCTCAGTTGGTGCGGTACCATAGGGGGGCAAAGCCGAAACTCTCTCATGAATCGTTTGCCGTTCTTTCGAAGAAAGCTCAAAAAAAGATCCAATATCTTTCCGCCATTCTCCGCATCGCGGACAGCCTCGATCGTAGCCACTCCCAATTGGCCGAAGAAATCCGGTGCTCTCACAAGGGGAACCGGGTCGAGTTTCAAATCCTGACCGGACCACGGTTTGCAGACCTGGGTGTGAATCTTCAATCGGCAAAGCGCAAAGCCCGGTATTTTGAGAAGCTGTTTGGAGTCGATACGACGTTCGTGAGCGTTGAAGCGGAACCCTCAACCGCAACGCTGCCTTTCACGGCAAGGAAAATGAACAAAAATTCCGCTGTGTCCGCCACGGTCGCCTGAAGGGTTTAGACCGCCTGTACGATATCCAAAGCGAACCTGAACAATGGCGGGTTATTGACCTGAGGATGCTATCAGGGAGATTCCAACGATCAGTCCTGCTTTAACGCTCAGTATTCCCAGGCAGGCGCCCGCCAGCACGTCGGTCGGATAATGGACTCTGAGATAAAGCCGCGAGAACCCGACGAATGCAGCCCAGAGGCAGGCTGGAACGGCCAGCGAAGGGTGGCAGTAGGCAACCGACAACGCCACGACGAATGCACCTGCCGTGTGTCCTGAGGGGAAACTGAAAAAATCCTGCGGGACGATCAGGTTTTCCATCCCGACCAGCTGATGGCACGGTCGCGGCCTCTTGACCCAATGCTTGATCAATTTGTAGGCTGCAAGCTCGATGACAAAAGAGCAGAGAAAGACGCTCAGCACCCTCCATCGTTCGGATTGAAAGACAGCCACCAGAATCAGCAACGCCGGGTATGCCTGGCCGTCCGCGCTGCGAGAGATCCAGCGGATAAGCCGGAGCCCATGCTTTTCGGGAGCGCCTCCGGACACGCGCGTCAGCAGCAGCGAATCCCACTTCAGGAAATATCGTGCGACGGTGGTCATGCGCTCGTAGTCTCCCGGCCTAGAAATTTGCCGCCGGCTGTGCATCCTCGGCGGCTCCGGAGAATGAATTGCTGAAACCGCCCCGCCATGGTGTGGAGCGAATGCGATCCAGGGCATTCAACTTTTCGAGCGTTGAAAAAATCCGGCTTGTGCTCCCCCAATCGCTCCAAAATAGCCCACGCATAGAGAGGACGGAAAATTGGTTTCGCGAATGCAAATCACAAGGGCCGATCAGATCTTTGCAAAAATCTTGTGTTCGCAGGTCCCGGTAGATTTCTGTCACCCTCGAAGACTCATCCGGAGATCCCAAAGCCTTGGAAATGCGTTGGAAAGAGCTGTGCAGTTTCGGTGTCGAAAGGCTCAGGAGATGAAGCAGCGTTTCCGCCCTGAAGACCATCACCATGGTATTCCATAACGCGCCCAGCGAAATAAGGCGCGCGGCCATGCGTGTTTCCGGTTCCTCGACGAATGCTTTGACGCTTTGGTCCTTTGAATCGTCTCCTGGCTTTTGAGGATCCGGCAGGATGTAGCCATACTCCGGCTCGGGACCGCCGGGCTCCGCTCCAAGAAAAACAATCTTGGCAGGCGATTCCTCCGCCGTCTCGAAGGCTCGTCGAACATAGGCCATGAAGAGATCTTCCTGGAAGACAAAGTGGTCGGAAGGGAAGACCGCTACGACTGCATCCGGATGCTGTTTTTGGACATGCACCAGGGGAAGCAGAATGCCTGGGCCGGTTTCTCTGTTTCTCGGCTGGACTACAAGCGTGTGAGGAGCCCTGCCGGCGACCTGCTTTCGGGCTTCTGGATATCGAAGATGGTCCTGTGCCAAGACGGTGTAGACGCGATTCGCGGGTATAAGCGTTTCGATACGATCGAACGTGTGATTGAGCAGGGATCGTGTTCCAACAAACGTGACATACTGCTTTGGAAGATCAACGCCGCGCAGATGGCGGACCAAGGGCCGGAGGTTTTTGCCGTCGCCGCCGGCTAGGACTATGGCGCAGCGGACGGATGGAAGCGCAGTCGTCTTCATCCCGTAACTTCTTCCCAAGAACGCAATCTCAGTAAGCCTGCCAGTAGGCTTCGTGCAGCTTGCTCCGGTAGTAATCCGGTTTTCGGCTGTGCCACGCGGTCTTCAGAAAGAAGCGCATGATGGTTGCGTGGCCCATCTTGCGGAATCGCCGGTTGGTGCTGTAGATCCCGCCGCGGAGGACGCGGAACCGTCTGGGATTGATTTGCCGCGTCAATTGATAATCCTCGGCATAGAGCGCCTGCTCGTCGAATCCGCCGATTTCGTCAAATCGGGTTTTGTCGACCAGCATGAACATCCCGGTCGCAAAAGGCCGATGGAAGCGCGAGAGCCGTTGTGCCAGGTTATTGCAGACATACAGAAAGTCGTCAGCCCAACCGCCATCCCGGCACAGAACATCCGTCGTCACGCAGTGCAAGGATTTGCTTTTCATCAGATCGACCGCGCGTCGCAAAAGAGTGCGATCCGCGAGTTCGATATCTGCGTCGATGAAGAGAATGTAGCGGCTGTCCGCGCAGCGGGCGCCGTTATTACGGCCGACCGATGGCAGTCCACCGACTATGATCGTCATTGGCAAATCTCGTCCGAAGCTCTCGGCAACCTGAATCGTGCCGTCCGTCGAATCTGCGTCAGCCAGGAATACTCTCGTATCCGAGATCAGCGGATAATCCTGATTCAGCAAAGACTTCAGCAGGCGAGGCAGCAGGGTCTCCTCGTTCTTCGCCGGTATGACAATCGTCAACTCGTCCGATGTACTCTCCGATATATTCATTGATTGAAACCTCCTGTCCCCGAACCGTTACATAGGTGCACCGGCTATTAGTCCATGAACCGGCGTTGAAGTAGGAAACTCCGTTGGCTACCCTGGCAACTGCCTCGTGAGTGTGGCCGCAGAAAATCCGTGTCGCTCCCCGCGACTTGGCGTAAGCCAGAGCCCCGTCGGCGACCTTGGGTGTCAATCGCTGCCAGCATGTATTCAGCCTGTCGAGCAAGCGGGCAACCAGCATCCCTTTTGAGCTGAGCCTCTGGATGGCCAGGTATACGCTATTGGCAAATCCGCTTATGAACATGCGGTTTTTGATGATGAAGTTGTCGAACTGATGCCCATGAATCGCGATATTCCATACACCGGCACATTCCCAGACGTATTCCTTGTATACCTGTACGCCCACCAGGTGAGACATCACGTCGGTCAAACCGTGATCGTGATTCCCCTCCACCCAGATCACCTGCACGTTTCGCTTTGGGTTGGATAATTTCCGGATGTAGGAGAGAAATTGCCAGTGCTCCTTTTTCAGTCGTCCGAAGTTCAAATCGCAGAAAATATCTCCCAGGAGAATCAGACGGTGAAAGCTGAGGGACCTCAAAAGATCCAGCGCTTCGCGCGCCCTCGAAACCTCCGAGCCCAGGTGGAGATCCGAAAAGATCACGAGATCATAAACGGGTGCTTGCATGTCACTATTGTTCCAGACGATTGTTTGGTTCAGATGAAGAGATTGTGAAGGTTTTGCGAAGAGGGAATCTTAATCAAAATATTACATTCCGTTCACAAACTGCTAACAATAAAGGTTTTATATAAGCGGGGGGCGAATATGGAAGACATGAACCTTACCGCACTCATGCAAGGCATCGTTCTCCGGTGCAACAAGTCACTGGCAAAAACCGGATCTTTTATCCAGCTTTCCCTGCCTTCCCATTTGACGAATTTTTTCTGGCACGATCGAAGCCTCGAGAAGCTGCTCAAGAGGCTTGTGTGCCAGGCATCGCTTGCCGTTGATCGCGGGGCGCCCATCCGGATTGCCGTCCGACAAAAAGCGAAAATGAGAGGTCTGGAAAAGTTCTTCCAAGTTTATCCTTCTCATTGGATTCAATTGAAGATTACGCAGAGAGGACCCCTAGGGTTGGAACCTGGGGCTCGGGAAGTGCTGGAGGACTCAGGATTTCGCTGTGACGAATGGATCGGCGCAAAGGAATCCTGGCCGCAACTGGGATTTTTCTCCTCTGGAACAAAACCTCTCCTGAAATTGGCCTGCTATCTGCAAAGGCGCCGCATCACGCAGACGTGCGAACTTCTCATCCCGGTCATGACTCCGGCCTCTCCGACGACTGCTCTCCAACGCGCGGTCCAATCGAAAGTCGTCCGGTTTCCGCGGCCAAACCTGCCAATAAATTCGAAAAATCCGGGCCGGAGCCGGCGAATTTATCAGAGAACCGCCGAAACCAATTGAGAGGGAAGGCCTGTTCCCTTTTTCCGCAACGGGCGAGTGCCTCTCGCTGAAGGGCATAGCCCGCTCTCAGCCACTCTTCTAAGGATGCGTAGCGGATCTCTTTTTCACCTGGGGCGGGCCCTGGAGCGCCGCCCCAGGCGAAACCGACGCATACAGAAGGCAATCAACAGCACCGGCCATTACATCCGGGACAAGTGCGGCTCGCAGATTTCATTGGGGTCATGAGTTTCTCGAGCCGGCGACAACCGTCCAGCAAGGATTTCAGGAAATGTCCCCGCTGCTTCCGTGTTGAGCGGACAACGCGAGTATTACATAAACGTATAAATAATTATGATATGCCACCAATATGTAGTTTTAATTCCGATGGCCTGCCTGATCGTATTTCCCACCTGTGAGTCGTTTTCCCCTTTGTTTTCAAGGACAAAGCAATCAATCCCTCCCCGTGTGCGCCGCCGCCATCCAATCTGGTGCACCTTTTGCAAACAAGGAAACTGAGGGAAACGCTATGTCACGCAGAATCCGATTCTTGGTGCCGATGCTAACCGTCGGTTTGGCATTTGCCGGTATGTACGGGGCGCCGGTTTGGGCAGAGGCCGCGGCCGGCTCTGCGAGTCCGAGCCGTGTGGATCTGCATTTGCTGAACGACACGGCAGCGCAAAACAGTGTGGCGATCAATATCGTGTGGACCCTGCTGGCAGGCTTTCTGGTCATGTTCATGCAAGCCGGTTTTGCCATGGTGGAAACGGGATTTACGCGAGCCAAGAACGTCGCCCACACCATGGCGATGAATTTGATGATTTATGGAATCGGAATGCTCGGCTACTGGATCTGTGGTTTTGCATTCCAAATGGGGGGGATTGGCTCTGTTCCTGCCTTGGGGAGTGTTTCCGGCTTAAGCCACGAGTTGGCTGTTCATCTGTCCGGTAAGACTTTTGGCCTCATGGGGGGCAAAGGTCTGCTGCTTTCAGGCAGTTCTTATTCCGGCGGGGTTTTTGCGCTGTTTCTATTCAGCATGGTTTTTATGGATACAGCGGCGACGATTCCGACGGGAGCCCTGGCGGAGAGATGGAAATTCTCCTCGTTTGTTCTATTCGGCTTTTTCATGTCCATGTTCGTATACCCGCTCTTTGCCAACTGGGTCTGGGGAGGCGGATGGCTGGCGGCGCTCGGGGTCAACTTCGGTCTGGGTCACGGTCATGTAGACCAGGCCGGTTCGTCCGTCGTTCACATGGTTGGAGGTGTGGCCGCGCTCGCGGGTGCGGTTGTTCTTGGTCCACGCCTCGGAAAATTCGCGAGAAACGGCAAACCGGTCGCTATTCCAGGACACAACATACCGATGGCGATAATCGGCACGTTCATTCTTGCGTTCGGTTGGTTTGGCTTCAACGCGGGATCGACACTCTCCGGGACCGATCCCAGGATAGCGGTGATTGCAGTGAACACGATGCTGGCGTCAGCGGCCGGAGCCTTTTCTGCGATGCTTTTTGTCTGGCTCCGCTATGGCAAGCCTGAGCCCAGCATCCTCGCGAATGGCATGCTCGCGGGTCTCGTTGCCATCACTGCCCCCTGTGCCTTCGTAAGCTGTGTTTGCGCCGTGATCATCGGCGCAATTGCTGGCGTACTGGTCGTGATTTCCGTCATTTTTATTGAGCGGGGTCTTAAAGTCGACGATCCGGTCGGCGCAATTTCTGTTCACGGAGTCTGCGGTACCTGGGGCGTTCTCGCTCTTGGGCTCTTTGCGGATGGAACATACGGGAACGGACTGAATGGAGTTTCGGGGCCTGTGCGCGGACTGCTCTATGGCGATCCCAGCCAACTCGCAGCTCAATGCGTCGGCGCCCTTGCCTGCATTCTGTTCGTGTTCGGCGCTTTTTATGCTTTCTTCAAGCTCACGGATGTTTGGGTGAGGATTCGCGTATCTCCAGATGCCGAGTATGAGGGCTTGGACATTTCCGAGATGGGTGCGGTGGGGTATCCGGATTTCGCAATAGCGCCGGATATCCACTCCGGGTCCCGGACGGCTGCGAAAAGTTCAATGAGGGCCGTTTCATAGTTTCTTTGTCCCCGCGGGCCGAACGGGGAGGCGCAGCGCCTTCGGCGCATCTTTGCTTATGGCGGATTCATGCCGCCGGGGATGGCCAGCATTTGAAAGCGGCCGAACGCTGCCGCTCCGAGGAAGGCTAATGGCGGCGGAACAAAACCAGGAGCAGCGTGAACACGGTGATGGTGATCAGCACGGTCCAGAAAGCTATCCGGATGTTTTGCCAGCGCGCCTTCCAGGGCGAAGATGACTGCAGCCGCTCCTGGCGTCCTGTCAGCTGCACCCTGCCTGGCGACTCCAATTCCTCTTTCATAACCGCTGCATTCGGGTAGCGGTCTTTCGGGTCCCGCTCCATGGCGTGCAGGATGATTTCTTCCAGTTGGGGGGAGAGGTCCGGATTGCGTTTGCGTGGCGCTTTGGGATCTCCGGCAAGGCGGGCATTCATAATCAGGTAAGGGCTTGTCCCCTCAAACGGCGGCGAACCCGTGGTCATTTCATACAGCATGGCGCCGAGGCTGTAAATGTCGGTGCGCTCGTCCCCTCGTTTTCCCTTGACCTGTTCCGGGGCCATGTAATCGGGCGTTCCCATCGATGGGGAGAATCCACTGAAGGTCAGGCGGCGGAGTCCGGCTACCTTGGCTATCCCAAAATCCATAATCCGGATGGAACCATCGCTGCAGAGCATGACGTTTTCCGGTTTCAGATCACGATGGACGACGTTGTAGGAATGCATGCAACTGAGAGCATCGCAGATCTTGAGCGCTATGTCTGTCGCTTCCTTCAGATCCATGCGTCCGGCGCTCAGGCGTTGCCGAAGCGTTCGTCCTTCGAGATATTCCATGACCATGTATGGCCGGCTTTTGTTTTCGATTGAGAAAACGTGCAGAATCCCCGGATGATTGAGACTCTTGCCGATCAGTTCTTCTCTCTCGAAACGATCGAAAAATCCGGGATCACTCTCAAACTGCATGAGGGGCACTTTAATGGCGACCGTTTGACCGGTATTCAAATCCACAGCCTTGAAGATTGTCGCCATCCCGCTTCGATTGATGATTTCTGTAACCTGAAAGCGATCGTCCAGGATCTGGCCAATCTCGATCTCGTAGCTCTTGGCTGTCTCAGAGGCTTCGCGATAATAGGGAACTCCCATGTGATACAGAACCCGTTCGACCTTTTCAATGGCAACCACCTGAACGGAGAGGTTGTCATCCGTCTTTCTTTCTTCGGCGAGAGTGATCATCTGACTGCAGGCTTCCGATGGTGGGACGCTTGTGACGATATCCAGCATTTCACGTTCGGTCACGTGACTGTATAAGCCGTCGGTGCACTGAATCAGGTAATCTCCACGATTGACCTTTACGCTGAAGTAATCCACCTGAATGACCAAATCCTGGCCTATGCTCCGGGTGAGCAGAGACTTGAGCTGGCTCACCATCGCCTCCTGTTCGGAGATCAGGCCGAGCTTCGTTTGCATGGCGACATAGGAATGGTCGTTTGTCATTCTCCGTATCCGCCCTTGCTGGACGACGTAGGCCCGGCAGTCTCCCACGTGCCCTATGGTGACCTCATCGTTGCAAAACACGGAAATCGTGAGCGTGGTCGCCATCCGGTTTCTTTCTCCGGACTGCATTCCGGCATCATAGACGGCCTGATTCGCGGCATTGAACATTTGCCAGATGAGCTGGTTTGCAGCCGTTTCCGGTTTTGCCTCACGGAATTTACCCAGCGCGGTTTCGACCGCCATCCGGCTGGCAATTTCCCCTCCGCCGTGCCCGCCGACGCCGTCCGCCAGTATCGCCACAGAATAGGCGGGACGATCGGCTTCAGCTTCATTTGCTTCTCCGGACTGGAAGAAGGCCAAATAGTCCTCATTGTTATCGCGTGCCGGACCCATTGAGGAATGCTGGGCATAGGTGATTTTCATAACGGCTGCTTGCCCGCCTTTCACTGAACCTTTCCGTTCGAATCAAACGGCAATTCATCATCATACACCGGGCAAGCGCCCATGGACGCCATACCTTCTCATTTTTGGCAGGGTACCAGGCTCCCTTCCCAGCCCTAATCTGTGTGTCCTTACATAAAAGTACCAAAGCCCTGGTTAGGCTACGAATATGTCGTTGGGTATGATGCCCGTTGATTCCGGGGCGTCGGTTCTCAGAATTCCCGCAATCGGCTGTCTTCTATGATAGATAACAGCCTCGATGGCGCCGCGGTTTTTCCCGGAAACCAATGTGGCATACAACGTGCAAACAACCTCATGCATCGATTCTTCCTGATGCTTACCGAAAGGGATTGTGTGTCATGAAAATGATTTGTGCGATTATCCGACCCCACCGGCTCGACGAAGTGAAGAATTCCCTGGCCGATATGGGCGTGACCGGGCTGACCGTATCCGAGGTCCGGGGTGCAGGCCGCCAGAAAGGCCAGGTTGAGCGCTATCGTGGATCCGAGTACAGCGTCGATCTGCTCTCCAAGATGAAAGTTGAAATTGGAGTTTCCGACAGCCAGTGTGACGAAGCTGTCCGGGCCATCTGCGAAGCCGCGCACACGGGAGAGGTGGGGGACGGGAAGATCTTCGTGTACGACCTTGTCGAGTCGGTGCGGATTCGCACGGGCGAATCGGGGGAAGACTCACTATAGGAAATGTGAATTCGTGGTTGGGTTGACGCGCGCGAATTAGCGAAAGAGCCCTTCCTTCCGCGTTTGTCAGCAGGTGCTTTACCCGAAATCCGGGATTGACCGTAAGCCTGAGTGCCGCGAAACACAAGAAATATTCCGTACACTTTTTGTGTATTTTGTGTGATGCGCGGTTAAAGGCCTTTCAAGGATTGCAGTCTACGACAACTTTGAGTCCATCGCGCTTTTCAGCGCAGGAATAGGCGCGCTCGACTTCGGTGAGGGGGAAGTGGTGCGTCACCAGTGAACGAACGTCCACTTGCCCGCCGCCGACCAGCTTGAAGGATCGTGGATAGGTGTGCTTCATACGGTGGATCACTCGGATCGTCAGATCCTTCCGCCGGGCAATCGAGGCTGTGAATGCTGTCCGGTCTTCGCGTGCGATCCCGATCAGGATGACATGCCCACCCGGCTTTACGGACTCAACAGCCGCTTCGACCGCCTCGGGATCTCCGGCTGCTTCGAATGCCACGTCCACACCGCGTCCTGCCGTTGCCCTTAAGATTTTTTCGGCTTCCTCTCCGTCATGGGCGTCGAAGACCGTCGCTCCAAAGGAGCGTGCCACCTTGACGCGGTGCGCCAGCCCCGGCAATTCTGTGGCAAACACGGTGGCGGCGCCCGCGGTACGCACGACCTGAATGACGGAAAGGCCGATGGTGCCGCAGCCAAATACGCCCACGCTCATCCCGGATTTTATCTGAGCGCAGTCGACCGAGTACAAGGCCACGCCCAGCGGTTCGAGCATAGCGCCCTCCAATTCGGACATCGAATCGGGGAGCGGAAAAAGGCAATGCTCCGGCCAGGCGATGTACTGGCGAAGGGCGCCGTCCTGCGGCGCATGCCCGGCAAAGCGCAATGCCGAACACAAATTCGGATTTCCCTCCTGGCAGAACTCGCATCGTCGGCAGGGACGCGCCGGGTCGATGGCAACCCGCTGCCCGCTTCTGGGACCCCCTTCAATCACCCCGGCACACTCGTGACCCAAGACGAGTGGTGCGTCGATCCTGTCGCTTCCGATCTGGCCTTCTCTCCACCAGTGCACATCGGAGCCGCAGATGCCGACGCACGTCACGCGCACGAGCGCTTCCCCGGGGCCGGGCGTTGGAATGGGCTCTTCGTGAAGACTCAAGCGTCCCGCGCCGTGGACTCGAGCTACCTTCATGGTTGCCTCCATAAAAGCAATAAGAATTGGCGGGACAGGCTACTCGATTCCCTGATTCCTGGGATTTGTTTTGTAATGACGAGCCGGCTGGCGTCAGGGAATTGAGTAGCCTGTCCCCCTAATTCCTATGATACTATAACACCCCGTTAACGTACACGTAACCGAACTTTTCGCAAGTCTTCCCATAAACTGCGCCTTCTGCGCTGGACGCAGGATCCGCGGGTATCAAGAAAGGACCTGTATGAAATCGGACACCTCGAAGCTGCCCGTTCTGGAAAAGATCGGCTACAGCTTGGGCGATGCGGGCGCCAACTTTGTTTTCCAGACCATGATTCTGTTCCAGCTCAATTTTTACACCGATACCGTGGGGATTGCTGCCGCGATTGCTGGTTCCCTTTTGCTGGTGGGACGCCTCTGGGATGCCTTTTTCGATCCGATGATGGGCGTGATCGCCGACCGGACGAACACGCGCTGGGGCAAGTTCCGCCCCTGGGTGTTATGGTCGGCATTGCCCTGGGGCATTGTAATGGTCCTGGCCTATACAACCCCGACTTACAACTCGATGGGGAAAGTTGTCTATGCGTGCGTTACCAACATCCTGCTGATGACACTGTATTCAATCAACAACACACCCTATTCGGCTTTGACCGGCGTCATGACCGGAAATGTTCATGAACGCACGAGCCTGTCTTCCTATCGGTTTGTCTCCGCAATGATTGCCCAGTTGATTATCGGCGGCTTCACCCTGCCGCTGGTAGCCAAGTTCGGGCAGGGCAACGATGCTAAAGGCTGGCAGATGACCATCGGCCTGTGGGCCATACTTTGCGTCATTCTCTTTGCCATTACTTTTCTCAGCACCCGAGAGCGGATCCAGCCGGACCGGCGACAGGAACTGGCAGGAAAACAGGATTTTAGAAATCTCCTGAAAAATGGGCCCTGGATCGCGATGTTCATCGTCACTCTGGCCCACTTTATCGTTGCCGCCATGCGAGGCGGCACGGTGCTTTATTTCTTCAAATATTACGTAAATCAGGACCACCTCTTTAGCGTGCTTCAGAGTCTGGGGTTGACTCATGCTTCGAATGGCGCAGCCGACAGCGGGACCTGGTACCGCCTATTGAATACCTTCGGCCTGATTGTCGATGCCGAACATAGAAACACAGCCTCCGTCGGATTTAGCCTGTTCAACATGTCCAGCCAGTTTGTAACCGTGATCGGTGTGTTGTGCGCGACCTTTCTCTCGATCCGATTCGGGAAAAAGATCGTTGTGCAGGTTGGGTTTGCGCTGACGGCGGTCTTCATGGCTTCGTTTATCCTGCTCCCCGCAGATGCCGTCTGGGGAACGTTCGCCTTGGAGTATGTGCGAGCCCTGGCTTTTGCGCCGACCATTCCGCTCCTCTGGGCTATGTTCGCCGACGTTGTGGACTACGCGGAATGGAAGACTGGACGCCGCACAACCGGGGTGATTTATGCAACCATCATGTTCGGGCTGAAAGCCGGTTTGAGCCTGGGTGGTGCCATGGCCGGCGGATTGCTGAAAATCTATGGCTACGTACCGAACGTGCCGCAATCGGCAAAGGCATTGCTGGGCATCCGGCTGACCATCAGTGTTTACCCAGCCGTCTTCTTTTTGATTGTCGTCATTTGCATGTTCTTTTACAAGATCGGCAAGAAGCTGAACATTCAAATCCAGGATGAACTGGCCGAGCGGCGAAAACAATTCGGCCCGGCATTGGCCGTCAAAAGCTGATGGAGATTTCACCGGAGAGACGCGGAGCACGCAGAAAGCGCAGAGAATTGATTGCCTTCGCTCGCCGTTCTCTGCGGCGAACAGTTTATTAGGGAGATTGCCGTGAAGACCAAACCCAAAGCGCAAACGAAACCGGCTTATCTGAATCCCTCTCTTTCCCCCGAACGTCGAACGCGGGATCTGCTCGCGCGCATGACTCTGAAGGAAAAGGCGGCGCAGATGCTCTGCGTCTGGGAAAAGAAGGCAGGCACGCTGGTTGACGATCAGGGAAATTTCGATTTTCAAAAAGCGAAAGCCGCTTTTAAGGAACGGCTTGGTCTAGGCCAGGTTGGGCGGCCCAGCGATGCCGGCGGCGGCAGAAATGCCAGGCAAATGGCAGAATTGACCAACGCCATCCAGAAATTTTTTCTCGAGAACAGCCGCCTCAAAATTCCGGTCATCTTCCACGAGGAATGCCTGCACGGCCACGCCGCGATCGATGCCACCAGCTTTTCCCAGCCGATCGGACTTGGAGCCACTTTCGACACCGAACTTGTGCGAACGCTTTTCGAGATGACCGCCCTGGAAGCGCGCGCCCGGGGCACGCACCAGGCGCTGACACCGGTCGTGGATGTTGCGCGCGAGCCGCGCTGGGGGCGCGTCGAGGAGACTTATGGTGAAGATCCCTATCTGGTTTCCTGCATGGGGATCGCTGCAGTGCGGGGCTTCCAGGGCGACGCTCTTTTCAAAGACAAAAAGCACATCATTGCCACGCTCAAGCACTTTGCCGCGCACGGCCAGCCCGAGTCGGGGACAAACTGCGCTCCGGTGAACGTTTCGGAGCGGCTGCTGCGCGAAACCTTTCTGGCGACATTCAAACAGGCGATCCAAAAGGGGGGCGCCATCAGCGTCATGGCATCTTACAACGAGATCGACGGAGTTCCTTCTCACGCCAATCGGTGGCTGCTGCGGGATGTGCTGCGAAAGGAGTGGGGATTCAAGGGGTATGTCGTCTCCGATTACTTCGCGATTCGCGAGCTGAACGAGCGGCCGTCGTTCTTCGGCAATTATCTGGCCGAGGACGGGAAAAGGGCGGCGGAGCTCGCCGCCAAGGCCGGTGTCAACATCGAGCTGCCCGATCCGGACTGTTACACGCACCTGGTGGAGCTGGTTCGGAAGGGCATTCTGAGGGAATCCCTCCTCGATGAACTGGTTGCGCCGATGCTGCTGTGGAAATTCAAGCTCGGACTGTTTGAAGATCCCTATGTCGACGCGGATGCTGCCGAGCAGATCGTGGGGTGCGATGCTCATCGCGAAATGGCGCTGCAGGCGGCACGGGAGACGATCACGCTGTTGCAGAATACCGGGGCAGCCGTGCCCCTGGGCTCCGGCAGGATCAAAACGCTGGCTGTCATAGGTCCAAACGCCGATCGCGAGCTCCTTGGCGGCTATAGCGGAAAACCTAAGCACTTCACCACCCTGCTGGAAGGCATTCGGGCCCGCGCCGGGTCCATCAAAATTCTTTATCACGAAGGATGCAAAATAACGATCGGCGGCTCATGGCAGCAGGACGAAGTCGTTCCCGGTGATCCCGAGGAGGATCGCAAGAGCATTGCCGAAGCCGTCCAGGTGGCGCAGAAGGCCGATGCGGTCGTCCTGGCAATCGGAGGCAACGAGCAGACCTCGCGCGAAGCCTGGATGCTCAATCATCTGGGCGATCGGGCTTCACTCGACATGGTCGGCCGCCAGGATGAACTGGTGAACGCCATCGCCGCGACCGGCAAGCCGATCATCGCATTCATCTTTAATGGTCGGCCGCTCTCGATCCGCAATCTGAAGGAGAAGGCGGCGGCCATCTTCGAATGCTGGTACCTGGGCCAGGAAATGGGGACGGCGGTGGCAGAGGCTCTCTTTGGGGACGTGAATCCGGGGGGCAAGCTGCCCATCACCATTCCACGATCCGCGGGCCACCTTCCCGCCTATTACAACTATAAGCCCGCGGCGCGCCGCGGGTATCTCTTTGAGGATGTCAGCCCGCTCTTTGCGTTCGGCTTCGGCCTCAGCTACACCACCTTTCAGTTCGGCGCGCCGCGCCTGGCAAAGGCGTCGATCAAGAGGGGTGAATCGGTTGCCGTTAGCGTGCAAGTTGAAAATACGGGCGCGTTAAGAGGGGATGAAGTGGTTCAGATGTACATTCGCGACAGGATCGGTTCGGTCACCCGGCCGGTCAAAGAACTGAAAGGATTCAAACGAATCACGCTTGATCCGGGACAAACTGAGACCGTGACGTTTGAAATAACCCCCGAGCACCTCGCCTTCTACAACATCGATATGGCGTACGTTGTCGAGCCGGGGGAGTTCGAGATTATGGTCGGCAATTCCTCAAGGGACACTGATCTTCAAAAAGTCATTCTGCGGGTAAAATAAGGCGGGTTTGACTCAAAGACTCGAGGCAGCGGCTTCCGTGTCGCGCTCGAGATAACGGGCGCCGATCATCCAGAAAATTCCGGCGGCCAGAAACGCCAGTCCCACGACAATAAAAGATTCGTTCATATCGCCGTACCAGTCGTTGAGCAGCCCAATCACTACCGGCGAGATGACATCCCCCAGCGCATGCATGACGAAAATATTCAGTGCGAAGCCAACCGCTCGAATCGATGGGTGGGTGACATTGGCAAGAATGGTGTTGGTCGGGCCGGTATTGAAGAACAGACAGAAACACGCGAGAAAAATCAGAACCCAGACCGCCCAGGGGAATGGGGCATGCAAAGCACACAGGAATATCGGGAATCCGATGATCATGGCGCTGCCCGAAACCAGGAAATAGGATCCGGGATAACGGGAACGCAATTTATCCCCTGCGAAGCCGCCCAGAAGCGTCGCCGAGAGGCCGGCCATTGCGGTGATGGCGCCGAAGACGATCGTGGAGTTCGGGGGAGCGCCCGGCCGACTTTCGAGATAATAGGGCATCCAGAACCCAATGCCGCCAATGGCAAACGTCATTGCGGTCATGCCGAGCGTGCATAGAACGTATGATGGGGTGCGCAGCAGAATGCGGTACTGTCTCCACGGAACGGACGCGGCTTTCCGGCCTTGTCCCAGACCCGATTTGGCCCGGTGCGGGTCCCGCATGAAGAGACTCCAGAAGCCAAGAACGAGTCCGGGCAATGTCACAAGAAAAAAAGCCCAGCGCCAGCTTTCACCAGCCGTGCCGAAAGAGCGCGCGCTCCAGCCGCCAATTCCCGAATTTCCGACCAGACCCCCAAGCACGTAGCCGAGCGCGCTTCCTACGGGGATCGCGACATAGAACCATGCCAGCACTCGGCCGCGTGATTGGATAGGAAACAGATCGGAGATCATCGCAGGCGCCACAGGCCCGTAAGCCGCCTCGCCGATGCCCACACAGCAGCGGGTGATCAGGAGAATGAGAAATGTCCCCGCCAGGCCCGAAGCTCCGCTGGCCAGGCTCCATAGGATCACTCCCAGGGCGACAATGCCCCAACGCGATTTTCTTTCTGCCAGCCGGGCAAACACCGGAGCGCCAACCATGTAAATAACCATGAAGGCGGTGCCCAGCAAACCCAGCAGAGCGTCTTCGGGCTTGAATCCCAGCCGATTTTGAAACCAGTCAGTCGCGGCAGCTAGGGATGTGCTGCCGATCACCCCATTGCCGCTGAAAAATGTCTTCTTGATGGGCCCTACCACCGCAGCCAGCACCTGGCGGTCGATGTAGTTGAACAGGTTGATGAAGAGCAGGAGCGCCAGTGCGGCGCGTGCGCCGGGAATAGGGGCTCCCTGCTTATCGGTAGGTTTCATTTCCATCACAGGCGGCCAGAAGCCAGAAGCAGGAAGCCAGAAAATACTGGCTCCTGGCTTCCGGCTTCTCGATATTCTAGACTGACGTCTGCTGTGGGACAATTATAGTTTCCAAGGAGTGGGCATGGACGATCTTGAGAAAATCCGAAGTGAAATAAATTCAGTGGATGAGCGCATACTCGAAGCCCTGGCGAGCCGGCGCAAACTCGCAGAGAAGATAATCCAGACCAAGGACCAGTTGGGGACCCCGATCCGTGATGAAGTGAGAGAAGAACATATGCTGGATACTCTGATCGCCAGAGGACGCAGACAGGGTCTGGATGCACATCTGGTTACGCGGGTTTTTCACGAGATCATCGACGACTCCATCCGGTCCCAGCAGCTTCACCTGCTGGACTACGGCAAATCCGCTCTAAAACGGGTCGCATTCCAGGGGATTGAAGGCGCTTACAGCGAGCTGGCCGGGCGCAAGTATTTCGCTCCGTACCTTGACCAGACGGTGTTTGTTGGGGTGGCGACGATGGAGCAGGTGGTGAATGCAGTCGAAGATGGGGATGCCGACTACGGTCTGCTGCCGGTCGAGAACACGACCGCCGGCAGCATCAACGAAGTTTACGACCTCCTGTCCTGCGCACAGCTTTCCATCGTAGGGGAGGAAGTTCTGAGAATCGAACACTGCCTGCTCGCGCTGGATGAGATTCCCTTGTCCAATATCCGCCAAATATATTCCCACACGCAGGCTTTGGCGCAATGCATGAAGTTCGTGTCGAAGCTTCCGAACTGCCAGCCCATGCCTTATGCGGACTCGGCCATGGCCGTCATCAAGGTCAGAGATGAAAAAGATCCCAGCCTGGCGGCGATTGCGAGCGAAGAAGCCGGCCGGCTTTACGGATTGAAAGTGTTGCGCCGGAACGTCGAGGACCAGCAGAACAACTACACTCGGTATCTGGTATTGGCAAAAAAACCGGCGACGATAGATGTGCGGATTCCGTGCAAAACCTCGCTGATCGTGGCAACTTCACATGAAGAAGGCTCCTTGTTAAGGGCCCTGACGCTGCTGCACGAATACAAAATCAACTTGTCCAAACTTGAAAGCCGCCCTATCCCCGGAATGCCCTTTCAATATATTTTCTATATCGATTTTGAAGGAAACGTCGCTGAAGAAAGGATTGCGCAGGCCATTGAAAAACTGCGCTCGGTCACGACGTCCCTGAAGGTTCTCGGGTCTTATCCGGCCCAGCATCGCGCCAAGACCTCCCCCAAAATAGAAAGTCTCGCCGGGGGTCCGCCGGAGCCGGAGCCCGAACCTTCGGAACCTGTTGCGCAAAAAAAGGAGGCGGTCAGCTACAAGCTCGCCAGCCGGCAACGCAAGGCTGACGACACGGTCATCGCCGTGCGAGGGGTGAGAATCGGCGGGCCCGGATTTGTCGTGATTGCCGGCCCTTGCGCGGTCGAGTCACGAGAACAGATCCACAAATGCGCACGCTATGTGAAAGAGTGCGGCGGCCAGTTGCTTCGCGGCGGCTGTTTCAAGCCGCGAACCTCACCCTACAGCTTCCAGGGGCTGGGCTTCGAAGGGCTCGAAATGCTGGCTGAAGCAGGGAGGGAGTACGATCTCCCGGTGGTGACCGAGGTCATTTCGCCCGCTGATGTGGAGCCGGTGGCGCGCCTTGCCGACGTGCTGCAGATCGGGGCCCGCAACATGCAGAATTTCAGTCTCCTGAGCGAGGTTGGGCGCTCCAAGCGCCCGGTGCTGCTCAAACGCGGCATGATGTCGACCATGGAAGAATTTCTGAACGCGGCTGAATATATCCTGGACCGGGGCAACCATCAGGTGATCCTGTGTGAGCGCGGCATCCGGACCTTTGAGACCGCCACCCGAAACACCCTGGACCTCGGTTCCATCCCAATCCTCAGAAGCCTGACGCACCTCCCGATTATGGTCGACCCCTCGCACGCGGCGGGCCGCCGTGATCTTGTGATACCGCTGGCGCTCGCGGCGCATGCCGTCGGGCCGCACGGACTGGTTGTCGAGATTCACCCGGAACCCGAAAAGGCCCTCAGTGACGGCCCGCAGTCATTGCGCTTCTCCGATTTCGCCGATCTCATGCGCCGGATCTATCAAACGTGATCGAGAGGGGCGGCGCCGGCGAATAGAGAATTGCTTGATGGAAATTTGATAATTATGATTGCCATTATCGTCTTAACAAATGAATCGCGGCATGCTCCCGGCCAATCGTTGCACCTTGGATGACCTGGAAGTTCGGCATGAGGGCCAGGCTCCTCTTGGGAGCTGTCCGCGGCTTATGGATTGCGTTCGGCATACCCTCCGCGGGCTGGGGAGCGCGTTTGATAGTCGCTGACCCACGGGGGAACGTCACGCTCGCTTCGCCCTATCATCCCGCTTATCCCGGAGCTCCAACCAACAAAATTTCCGTCCAATATGCAGTCATTGCCGTTGCCATGCGGGTGGGGCTTGGCTATGACTTCGGCACTTCGCTTAAGAATGAGGATCCGGTCTTCATGCAGTGGATCCCACCCGAAATTGTCCGCAGACCATTTCCTCAAGCTATGGAGATGATCCTCAAGCCCGTGAACCTGAGCTGCTCGGTTCTCAACGGGAAGATCGTACTCGACGGACGCAGCTAAGATCCACGGATCGGACCTGCTTACCGTCAAAGCATAAAGAAACCTTTTGCGGACAAAATTCGCTCGCTTGTCATTTTCATGTTTTGCCGCCGGACGGCCTAAGGCAGCGCAGTTTTCATAGGGTGACTGCCGTTCCCCGACGCGGGGGGTAGGATGAGCGACGACGCGTTCAGCCAGCCGAAGCCGGAATGTTGGCTACCTGCGCGCTTGCGCCGGTGAAAGCCATCGGGCGCGGTCGTTGGCGTCGTCGATGTCGATGGGGCGGCTCTGGAGCATCGCCGGTGTTACGGCATTGCAATCAACGGGATCGTTGGCCTGCCGCCAGGCCCCGAGATCGCCGGCATAAGAGATTTCCGCCGCCATAGTATGAGGGTTCTCTCGCGGAATGCCGGTGCTCCACTGGATCCCCCTGGGATGCCGCCCCGCGTTGGGATCGATAAGTCTGGTCGGAAAAGGCGCAGGCTCCAAGGTTGCCTTGGGAGGATACAGTCCCGGATCGTATTTCGGCCATGCGATCGGGCCCTTGAAGATCAAAAATGGGAAATGAATCAAGAGCCTGATGTTTGTTTAATCTTCAATCAATTGGGAGGGGTCAGAATGGCAGGGCGTTGTTGCGCGCCGCTTGCACGCTTCCACTCCATTTCCTCGAGCAGAACAGGTGGTGCAACCACGCTCACCGGGGTTTCCGCTCCGGAGGCGCCCATGAGCCGGTTTGCGACGACCATCTCATTCCCGGCCGCCTGAATGTGCCGTAATGATCTTACTGGAAACCCTGCCGGATTTATCCCGCGAATCATTTCTTCCTGGCCGTCTTCCACATTCACTTTGTAAGCCAGAACTGGAAGAATGCCGGACGTAATCTGGCTCAGGGTTTTGATGACGATGCCGTAGGACAGTCGTTCTTCGCGGCAAAGCCGGATCAACTCCTGCTTGAGCTCTTCGTAGCTCTTTCCCTGGCTCGTGGAAATCACGAGGTTGCTGATCTGCGCTGTTTCCCGTCCGGGGTAGCCGGAGCGGCCGTGACCATTCGATTGCAGATGGCCGCTAATCGGCCTCCTCGCCATCAGCAGGTCCGTCAGGATTCCTGCATCGACCAGCGAAACACGCTGCGCCGGCACACCTTGGTCGTCGACATCGTAGTATCCGATCAACGGCTCCTTCCCGAATCGCTGCATGGCCGGATCGTCATAGACTGACATAGACACGGGCAACACGGGCCTGTTCATGCGGTCCAGCAGTTCGCTGGTGCGGGCGATTTGGGGGCCCCGATCCGACATCGGTCCGCGCTGGCCTGTGAGATTCGGCGCCAGGATGCGCGCAAAAAAATCGGGAGAAGCCGATCCTGTCAGCAGCACGGGACCGGAGTAGTCCTCTTTGAGAACCGAGGCGGACCGTACGCCTTTGAGCTCTTCCGCCATTTGGCGGATCGAGATCTCAATGTCCTTCGACGAGGGGAGCGCGTCGAAACTCTTGGCGTAAAAGGGGATCGATTGCGAAATTTGCATGCCGTCGGATGCTTGTGCACTTGCCTCGGCTTCCACCATGACGAGCAGAGCAGGCTGCAGGATCCTGGTTCCCTCGCTGTTCATCATGTATCGATGCGTCAGTCGAACGACCAGCCCGATTCTCGATCCCTGAATTTCAGGAAATTCCTGGAATAGGCGGGACCATCTCCGGAGCCGCTGCTTCAGGTCTTCCGTATCGATTTCGAGGTCCTGCCGGGCTTTGACGGACTGGGTCGCGGCTTCCTTCGAGAAGTCAGGAGGCTGATCATCCTGAAACTTGTTCTGCAGGAAGGCACGCTTGCGCGCCAGGATCTCGACCGATTGCTTGTAGGCGGAGTCGGTGGCCAACCAGAGCGATCGGCGAAGCGCCCGGTAATCGTTGTCCGTGGGCGCTTGAACCAGCTGGGCGGTGGAGGATTCTCCCCGGCCCGCGAAGAATTCTGAATTGTCCAGCTCATAGTCTCCGACTCGGACCTGAACGTGCAGAACTCTCTGTTTGACCCGGTTCCAGGCGGTGATGGCGCCGAAAGTTGCCTGGCCAGCGTACTCCTCCTCGTCGACGACAACATACTGCACGAAATAGGGCTTCTCCAGATCCTTCAACCGCAACTCGGACATGGACCGGTTCAGCTCGTCGCTCATCGCGCTCATGACGACATCTCCGCCGGCCGCGCGTTCCTGTCCCCCCAACCTTGTGCCTAGAATCGGCAAGACAAAAATCAGAGCGATGACCGTTCGGATTATTCGGCGATGAACTGTCACGGCTTGGCTCCTTCCGGCATTGGTGGGGGAGGGAGAATGGGGAGGCGCTCCGAGGACTTCGGCTTCTTCTGAACCTCAATCTGTGTTGTGAGGATTGCAGGCGACACAGCCGATACCGGGATTGACCCGGATTCCGCGCCGCAGAATCCGTTGAAAACTTCCGGCTTGTCCCCGGCGGCGACAATCTTGCTGAACGACGTCAGCGGGGTGCCGATCAGGTCGACTCCGCGCACCAGTTCATCCGGTCGGCCATCTGCATAAATCCGGTACACCATGATCGGCGTCACCTGGAATGCCTGCGGGCTCGATCGGGCCGTGGTGGTGAATCCGCCGGAGATATCGTCGAAAAAGAGGCCAAACGGTTTTCCCTGCTTTTTCACTTCCTCGATCAGCATTTCTCGCAACTTCTCATTCGAAACAAATTTCGAAGCCTTCACGATGAGGTTGCCCTGGCGTCCGGCCGGACGATATCCCGGTGCTTTCCGTCCGTGGCCGTTGGATTGCTCGAAACCGGAAAGAGGCAGGCGCGAGAGTAGAAAGTTCTTGAGGATGCCGTTGTCCACGATTGTCACAGGCCTGGCGGCCACCCCTTCGTCATCAAAAGGATAGTAGCCGTTCAGGTCGATCCCCGCAGATTGTCTGGATGTCGGGTCGTCGATCACCGAAAGGAAATCCGGCAACACGGGCTTGTTGATCTGTCGGCTGAATGTTTGCCCTTCGTCTTCGCTCCTCTGCCTCTGACCTTCGATCCGGTGCCCGAAAATTTCATGAAAAAACACTCCCGCAGCCCGTCCTGAAAGGATAGCCGGGCCGGTATAGGGCTCGATGATCGGCGCAGAACGGAGGGCCCTTAAATCCCGAACGATGCGGTCGACCGTCTTCCGGACGGCATCCTCCTCGGGCATTCCCGAGATCGAATGGGAATCAAAGGCTTCGAATCGATAAAGATCCATCCCGTCCTCGGCTTTCGCGCGGGCGTAAATGCCCAAGCGAAATTCGAGCGTGCCATATTGGATCGAGGTGCCTTCGCTGTTCACGATGTATTTGTTCGTGGTCGTCGAGGAAAAAGAGGCCAATCCTTCCAGCAATTCCGGATAGGGGACGAAGAGCGCGGAGTATTTTCGAAGCTTGTTTTCCCATTCGGCGGAATTCACTCGAGCGGAAGCCAGGGGAAGGCTGGCCGTTTGGACCGGTTCGCGAGTGAGATCGGAGGAGGCGTTTTCTTCTTCGACCTTCACGGCGCGGTTTGCCTTGACCTGCATCCAGCGCTCGACGGCCGCCCTATACCGGCGGTCGGTCTCAAGCCAGATGACGCTCTTCAGCGCATCGATATTGTCCTCGATCGGCATGGCCACGGGATCCGAATAGCCGGCGGCCGAGACGGCGCCCCGGCCGCCGCGGATCTGGTGCGTGTTGTCGAAACCGTAGTCTCCGATACGGACTTCGATATCCAGGTAACGGCCGCGGCTGGAGTTGTTCGAGCGCAGGGCCCCAAGATTCGCTTCGACACTCAAGCTGCCGAGATCGCTCACTTCATAGGAAAGGAAATAGGCCGGATCGCTCTGCTTCCGCAACACGTCCATCGCCCGGTCCAACTCTTCCCGAAGCGCCTGGATGACGGGACTCGCAGCCGGACTAGGTGCTGCAGCGGAATGCGCAATCGTCAGCGCGCACAGGAGGCACGAGAACGCCGCAGTGTATGCTCTCAATCTCATTCTCCTTGTCCTGGCGGGATCACATGAAAGACTTAACCGCGAACAAATTCATTGGTGCGCCTCTCCGCGTCGATCGTGGAGGTAGGACGCATCCCATAATTGTGACCGGGGAAGACCACCGTGTCGCCGGGAAGAACATACAGCTTCGTACGGATCGATCGTTCCAGTTCTGGGTAAGAACAACCGGGGAAATCGGTCCTTCCGATGGCTCCGACAAACAGCGTGTCGCCGGTGAATACCACGCCGTCGGCATAAAGGCATATCCCCCCGGGCGAATGCCCGGGTGTATGGATCACCTGAAGCGCAACGTTGCCAACCTGAATCCGCTGTCCGTCCGAAACCAGGATGTCTGCGGGAGGGGATGCTTCAGCTCCGAACATCTCCAGCATGTCGGGCGGAGTGGCGAGGAGCCACGGCGCATCCAATTCGTGAATGACGATCTTGGCGCCGGTTCTTCGGACCATCTCTTTATTGCCCATCGTATGATCAATGTGATGGTGAGTGTTTACCACGTATTTGATCGTCAGCCCGTGGGAAGCGGCCTCTTTCAGAAGCAAGTCATGGTCAGCCGACGGGTCAATAAAGAGCCCTTCTTTAGCCTGCTCATCCGCGATCAGATAGCAAAAATTGCTGAAGTTTCCTACTTCGAATTGTCTGACAAGCACGATTTCCTCTCCAGTGTTGTCCATCCATCATACTTTATTGCGGCCTCAGAGTCTTGGGTGTTTTCCCGGGAGTGTTCTGGAAGTGCGGCCGCTTGCCGCCGCGTTGGGGAAGCCTGTCGGCATTTAAGTCTTAAACTGCGGGTCGATTTCGACCTGATACCCGCTGGCGAGGCGGTTCGTCTCGTTCGCCATGCCAACAACCGCCATCAATTCCGAAAACATTTCTTCGCTCATGCCGGCCTTCTTTGCGGCCGCGGTATGCGAGGCGATGCAGTACGCGCATTGATTCGTGGCGCTGACCGCCAGGTACATCATCTCTTTGGTCAAGGTATCAAGCTTGCCGGGCGCCATGATTTCCTTGATGCTTTGCCACGTTCTCTTCAAGGTGGCCGGATCGTGTGCGAGCGCTTTCCAGAAATTATTGATCCAATCCACCTTGCGAGTGGCCATAATGTCGTCATACACGGCGCGAACCTCGGGATTGGCATCCCGGTATTCAATCAACCCCCATGTCGCCATATTCCCTCCTCAGGTTTGACGGGCCCTCATGCACAATTCTTACCATGAATGAGCCGTGAGTAACATTGATCAGATCCTGCACGGGCCCGCTCATGTTAAAATCAAAGAAGGATCTCATGCAGGTACCCGGAGCATTGATAGGAAACGAGTTCCGGCCATTGGCAGATGGACAGAGGAGTTTCCAAATGAAAACGATTCCATACCCGACTTACGAAGATGCCGCACGAGAGTATGTGGGGAAATTCAACGCTCTGATGCAGCCGATGCAGGAGCCGGCCGGGAATGCGGCGCGGGGCGTCGTTGACTTGCCCGCCGAAGTCCTTTTCGAGCGGGCCGAGGAAATCGCCGATCTGTCGGCGGGACTTTTTCAACTCGCACAGCAGCATCTGGCTTCTGGGGACCCGGACGTCCGGGAGGGAATTCGATACCATCTCACTGTGCAGGCGGCGGCCGAACTGCTTTTCGTCATCGACCTTCTGCAGATCTCGGAAGAGAACAATGCAGTGCTCTCGACAGCGGCCACGAAAGCAACGCACGGCGCTGCCCTCAGGGAAGCGATCAGTGCAGTCGAGAAATCGTTGTTCGTCCCCGTCGGGCAAGGACTTCCCACCGATGCATCGTACCGGGCGGCCTCCGAATCCGCCACGATCAGTGAAGCCGCTTTAGGGCTCAAACTGGCCGTCGACAGCACCGCAACGAACATTGTTCACAAGGTGCAGGAGCTCGGAGGCGATATGGCGTTTGAACTGGTGACAGGGACTCAATGGACCGACTTGACGCGGGGTGCCTCTCTAGGCGTTGAAGAGATCCGCACCATTTTGGAGTCGGTCCACAAAGGCGCTGCAGGCAGACTCGTACCGGCTGTTTATGAGAAAGTTGCGGCGTTGTTGAACACGGAAATGGCAGCGGAGGCCCGCCTCAAAATCCTTGGATGGCTGGACAAGATGAAAGAAGCCGATCGCATCGATCTCTTTAATGCGTTGGTTTACAAATTTTACGGTGTGGAGGCCCTCAAGAAATCGGTCAGCGCAGTTGAGCGCTCTGCCGCCCAGCTCGATTCCATCAACCGGTGTTCAGATTTGATCAGAGCTTTTTCCGACAAATTCACTTTCCTGGTCGATCGAATGAGAAAGCTGGAGGATGCGATCCGGCTGGGGTCACAGGTGGAGAGTCCGCAGTTCCGGCTTGTGACCATTGCGCTGCAGGTCGCCCTGCTTTCGGCACTCGTGTACGCTGGAAAGGATTATGTTCATCAGGACTTGGCCGGTATCCTCAATCGATTAAAAATTGAAGATTGAAAGTTCAAAACCTACATCTTCAATTTTTAATTTTGTCTCGTTAATCCACTGCATATGGCGTTCG
>Ga0326727_10007892_pt1 | contig 27593 bp, 25 predicted proteins | sample MB2enrmetagenome_FD_207643 | JGI IMG/M metagenome (GOLD analysis project Ga0326727, IMG submission 207643) | Lab enriched peat soil microbial communities from McLean, Ithaca, NY, United States - MB29MY | ecosystem: Environmental > Terrestrial > Soil > Wetlands > Peat | place: USA: New York...
CAACGGCGCGTATCACGGCTTCGTGCGGAAGTAAGCCGGCGCCTCAGCGAAAGTTCTCCACCAGCATCAGGTCGTTGACGGGAGAGTCCATCCTGGGATACAGAATCGTGCGGCCGTCCGGAGAGACCGTGAGACCCTGCCCAACGTCGCCGAGATTTCGAGCCACGGTGGTGGACCTCCCGGTGGCCAAATCGTAGAACTGGAGCCGTGCCTCGCCGGAAGGTTGGTCGATATAGTAGATGCCTTTGTCGGACACCGTGAAGTCAAGCTGAACGACTCCTTCCAGCACCTTGACCGGCTGGCCGCCAGAGGCCGGAAGGCGCCACAAGGCACTCGGCGCGCCCGCCGTCTGCGTGTAATAGACGTAGGCGCCGTCTAGCGACTCGAAGGCTACGAAGCCGGTGTTGTGTGTGACCTGGACTGGCTCCCCACCAGCCACAGGGATCTTCCAGATCTGATACTCTCCGGTTCGATTGGAGCTGAAGTAGATCCACTTGCCGTCCCGCGAGAAGCTGGGGACATGGTTGTCGGCCGGATCGGAGGCGAGGCGGCGCGGCTTGCCGCCCGCCGCGGAGACTACATAGATCCCGTAGTGGCCTTCGACATTGGAGTCGAACGCAATCAGTTGGCCGTCCGGCGACCAGCGGGGAGTGCCTGTTCTGCGAGCGCCCATGGTGGCGGCCATTGTAGTGAGCTGGACGGCGTTCGAGCCGTCGGGATCTGCCAACCAAACCTCATTTGGTCCCGAGCGATCGGATTCAAAAGCGACGCGGCGGCCATCGGGGGAAAACTGGGGGGACATGTCCAGGCTGGTGGAGGTGAAGGCCGCGCTGGGCGGAGAAGACGCCGGAGCGCCGGGGGCGGAGGTCGAGATGCGCCAGATATTTCTGATGTCGGTGCTGCGAACATAGACCAGCCGGGACGGCCTGCCGGGCTGCGGGCGCGAGACCACGGGCATTATCCCGTTCTCGCCCACGAAGGGGACTCGCACCGGCGGGTGTCCGCCCGGGATGGCCGCCCTCCAGAGGCTTGTCCCGGTTGAATAGAGAATCTCCCTGCCGTCGGGCACCCACGCCAGGTAACCGGCGTTCCACCTCAGTTCACCCACGTTCAGCGTGAGGCGCCTGGGTTCGCCGCGAGCCGTCAGACTCTTTCCCAGGGGAAGCAGGTAAACCTCGTGGCCAGGGAAACCAATGATACGCTTGAAGACCAGCCAGCGGCCGTCGGGCGAGACCGCCGGGTTGACGTCGCCGGCCACGGGTGGATGGGGATTGGTCAACTGCCTCTTCTCCCCGGTTTCGAGTGAAACCACGAACAAGGCGTCGGGCTTCCCCTCGCCCGAGGAATCCGTCACCACCACACAGTCGCTGTCGGGACACCAGGCGAGGTACGTCTGATTCCAGTAGGTGTCACCCAGCCGGATCTCGGCCAGTTTGCGCTCCGGCCCGCCCAGAGGAGGGATCAACCGTAATTCGCTTCTCCCGGTTTGCAGTATATTTCCTCTGCGAGGAGATCCCAGCGACTCACTGCGGAGGAAGGCGATCCAGCGGCCATCGGGCGACCACACCGGGCTGTAATCGTTGCGCGGGTCGTTGGTTAGCCGCAAGGGCGAGCCAGCGCCGATCTGTTGCACGTAGATGTCGAAATTATCCTGCCTGGGGCCATTCCACGCGAATGCTACGTGGTCGCCGTCAGGGGAAAACGAAGGAGAGCTTTTGAGACCCGGAACCGTGACGAGATCGACCGCCCGAAGCGGCTCCTCCGGCTGCCCGGGCCACCACATCCGCCACGCGAAAAAACCCGCAACCAGCAGCACTGGCAGCAGGGCCGCCCAAACCCAGCGCCTGCGCGGTGGCGCCGCTTTCATGGCCGCCGCGCCCGAATCCGACTCCTCCTTCACTTCTTCCAGCGCGACCTTTAGGTCATCCATGTGCTGGAAGCGGCGGCCGGGGTCTTTCCGCAGGCAGCGCGCGATGATCCTTCCCAACTCAGGCGGAATCTCTTTGCGGATTGAACTGACCGGCTCCGGCTCCTCCTTCAGGATGGCGGAGAGAATCGAAAGCTTGGTATCGCCGCGAAAGGCGCGCCTGCCGGTCACCATTTCGTAGAGCACGGCGCCGAACGAAAAAATGTCGCTGCGCGCATCCACCGGCTTGCCCTCTGCCTGCTCGGGTGACATGTAAGCGGTAGTGCCTACGATCGTGCCTTCTTCCGTCCGCGGCCTGGCGGTGTGGGCCTGTTCTTCCTCGCTCGGGGCAGGTTCCTCCATCTTGGCCAGGCCGAAATCCAGCACCTTCACCCCGGGGTGCCCCCTGGGCCCGGTCACCAGCACGTTGCCGGGTTTCAGGTCCCGATGTACGATCCCCTTGCGATGCGCCGCCTCCAGCGCATCTGCCATCTGGATGGCCAGACGCAACGCCTCCGCCAGCGGCATCGGACCATGCAAGGGCCGGCCCTCCACATACTCCATCACCAGGTAGTTTGGCCCGACGTCGTAAAGCGTGCAAATGTGCGGATGGTTCAACGCCGCCACGGCGCGGGCTTCGCGCTCGAACCGGTCGCTGAACCGCGCCTCGGAGACTTTGATGGCGACCATGCGGTTGAGGCGCGTATCCATGGCCTGATAGACCGTGCCCATCCCGCCCGCGCCGATGACGCCCACGATCCGATAGGGGCCTAGCTGCAAAGGACGATTGAGCAGACCGCTTTCGGTCTGGTCGAGGAGAGACCGGACCTCGCAGCGCAGTTCCTCGTCTTCCCTGCAGGCGTCTCGCAGGAACGCATCCCGTACCGGCTCCTCCCGCTCCAGGGCGGAGTGGTAGAGCAGTTCGACCTGCCGCCATCGATCCGGGCGCATGGCGTATTCCGCACGCAATTATACCGCGCAGCAATTTGGATCAAGCCCGGAAGTATAATTGGCTTGAACTACTGTGCCGTCCTCTTCGGTGGAAATATCCCGGCTGCTGCGCGCTTGGGGTGACGGCGACCAGGCGGCCCTCAACCAACTCACGCCGTTGGTCTACACCGAACTGCACCAGATCGCCCACCGGCACATGCGCCAGCAGCTTCCCGGGCAAACCCTCCAGACCACGGCGCTGGTCAACGAGGCCTATCTGCGCCTGGTGGATGTCGAGGGTGTGCGCTGGCAGGACCGCACCCACTTCTTTGCCGTCTCGGCGCAGATCATGCGGCGCATTCTGGTGGATTCCGCCCGAGCGCACCTGGCGGACAAGCGCGGCGGGCGCTTGCCACACGTCTACCTGGACGACTCCGTGGATGCCTCCCCGCAAAGCAGCGAGGACCTGGTCGCCCTGGACGATGCCCTCCATGCCCTGGAGGAAATGGACCCGCGCAAGGCCCGCGTGGTGGAACTGCGCTTTTTCGCCGGCTTGAGTGTGGAGCAGACCGCCGAGGCGCTGAAGATTTCCGCTCCGAGCGTGAAGCGGGACTGGAAGCTGGCTAAAGCCTGGCTGAGCCGCGAGCTATCCCGGCGGTGAAGCACCGGCAATTGGGGGAGTCCGCTAATCCGTTTGCCGCCCGCCTTCGGCGGCGCTCGAACCGCGGTTCGCCAGTCCGCGGGCCCAATCCGAGGCGCGAACCGGCGCACTCGATCGAATGAAGGGGTCAGGGTGAGTCATCATGATCGTATGAGTCTCAATCCGCCATTCGACCGGATCACGATCGAGCCCGGCAAGATGGGCGGTCAGCCCTGCATCCGCGGGATGCGGATCACCGTCCGGCGCGTGCTCGAAATCCTGGCGACATATCCGGACCGACTGGAGCTTTTCGAGGATTACCCGGATCTTCAAGAAGAGGATCTTCGGCAAGCGCTCGAGTTTGCAGCGGCCACTGTGGACGGCTCAATCGATCTTCAGATCGATGCCGCATGAGACGCATCGTCCTCGACCAAGGGCTTCCCGCGACCGCGGCGCCGATTCTGCGAGAAGGTGGCTGGGACGTCGTGCACGTCAGGGACATCGCAATGAGCGAGGCCTCGGACGGTGAGATTCCCGGCAGCGTCTGAACTCGCCTTGCTCATCGCCTCGATTTGGCGAGACCACGAGAGCGCGCTGGAACAGGGATGCGTCCTCAAAATAGGTGCCCGCTCGACGAGGGTGCACCTGTTGCCTCTGAGATGATTCTGGAATGACGTGGCTCCCCAGGTAGGTCTCGAACCTACAACCCTTCGGCGTGCCCCACACTCTGGCGCACCGGGAGGTGGGCGCGCACCTGGCAGCGGAGACCCTGCCAGTTCTCCCCTAATCCGTTTGCCGCCCGGCGACGCCCTTCTCTTCCCCGCGGCCCATTTTGTCGATCTCGTTGAAGTACACGCGGCGGCCTTCATCCATCGCCAGGTTCGAGAGAATCACGGCCACGGAATCCCGTAGGCCGGTCTCCAGGTCCGCCTTCGGTGAGGTCAGATCGCGGCAACTTTGGAAGAAGCTTTCGAGTTCAATATCCACCGGGTTGTCCTGTTCCTCCTGCACCAGCACGCCCTTGGCGGTGAGCCACCGCCGCGCGAACTTGGCTTCGCGCGCCAGGAAGCTGGCATTGGGGGTGAAATCCAGGTCGCTGGTCATGATCGGAATGGGGCCGCGGGCGCCTCCCGACGCTACCATGGTGGCGCCGGCCACGAAGGCTTCCTTTTTCTTGGCGTCCGCGGCCGTCACGGTGGTGGTCTTGGGCGGCTCCATGTACCACCAGGCGATGGCCGTGTGCAGATCGTCGCCCACCGTAATCTCGATGGTGCCATCCGTGCCCATGATGATCTCGCCCATCTCCGGACGCGCGCCGTTGAACATCGGCAGGAACTGATTGGTGCTGATAGAAGAGTAGGTGAGCTTCTGGCCCTTGGGGTAGCGGTAGATCAACTGGACGTTGTCGTAGACGTCGCGGCCGTCCTTGAGGGTGTCCAGGCTGCCCAGGCCCATCACCATTTCCGGCGAGGCGCCGAACATCCAATCGGCAATATCCACCTGGTGCGAGGTCAGTTCGGCCGGCAGACCACCCGACATGGATCGGTAGATCCGCCAGTTGGCGATGTTCGATTCGCCGCCCGGCTTCATAGTCCACAACGCGCTGGGTTTGTTGAGCATGTTGCGATGCCATTGCGCGTGGATGTGGTGGACGTCCCCCAGGATGCCCTTGTCCACCATGTTCTTCACCACCTGGTAGAAGTAGCTGTAGCGCCGCTGGAGGCCGGTTTGCAGAATCTGTTGGGGATGTTCCCGCGCCAGCGCGCGCAGCGCGTGCACTTCCTCCGGCTTGAAGACCAGGCACTTTTCGCAGAACACATGTCTGCCCGCCAGCAGGGCGTCGCGAGTGAGCGGGAAGTGCACGAACAGCGGCACGATCACAAAGACCGCGTCGATATCCTTCCGCGCCAGCAGATCGCGGTAGTCTTTGTAGGTTGCCGGATTGCCGCCGATGGTTTGCACGCCATGGTCGAGGGCGTCCTTGTGGATGTCGCACAGCGCCACACAGCGGCCGCTCGCGATCTTCTTCAGGTGCTTCAGCAGGTAGGTGCCACGGCTGCCGCAACCGATCATGCCGTATTGCACCTGTTGGTTGGCGGCCTTCGCTGTTTGGATGAAGGGGGCCGCCACGGTTACGGCCCCGGCGGCTTTCAACACATCGCGGCGGGAAACATCGTTCTCCTGGGCCATAAATGCGTCTGTCCCCTTTTTCAGGCGAGATACTCTTCCTCGGGACGACGGTTGCGGCCCAGGTTCGAGGGCAGGTCCAGCATCGGGCCGCGCCACTCGAGCATCCGGTCCGTGTCGGCGTGAAGGCGATACTTCTTTTGCACGTCGGCGATCTTGGCGCCTACCACGTCGATCTTAGTCAGATCGTATTGACCAAGGCCGGCCTGGTAGGCGTAGTTGAGATAGCCGGGCCAACTGGCATCGATTCCCATGCACTCCAAACCCACGCGATCGACCGCCAGAAAATCCGTCGAGGCCAGGGCGATGCGATGCCCCACCGGCGTGCCCGACATGGGGCCGTTGCCCTCCATGCCTTCGTACCCGTCCACGACGCCGATTCCCCAGTTGGTGGGAAGCATCTTCTGGGCGGCGAGAAACATGTTGTAGTTGCCCGAGCGGATGCCTACGTGAAACTTGCGCTTCTCGCTATCCGCATAATTACTATTCCCCAGGGCCGGAGCCAGCGGCGCTCCCATGACCATGTTCTTGACCGCCATGGTGGCCACGACCATGTTGTGCGTCTTCAATACCGCGGCGGAAATGAAGAAAGCATCGGGGTCCACGAAGCGAGCGCCGAGCCGGATGGGGATGACATGCAAGTCGTAGTCGATGCCGTACAGGAGCCCGTAGTGGCTCTGATTTTCGTTGGTAATCTCAAACTTCAAGTTGAGGGACTTGTAATCGGCGAAGACCTTGTCCCAGCCGAACTGGCTGACGGCCTTGTTGCCCGGAGCATCCCCGGAATCTCCGACGAACACGGGACTTTTGAAGCGGGGGGCCAGGTAGTCGAGGATGCCGCTGAGGGCATCGGGTTGGGTGGAACCGAGCAGCCTCCCAGCCGCTTCGACGCCATTGAGCTTGACGAAAACGTACTTCTTGGCCTTGAGAGCGGGCCGGATCTGGTCGTCGATCGCGACCAGGGCATCGTAGATGTTCTTGCGCCGGCTGTCCCCTTTGATCAGGGACACTTTGGAGCGGCCATCGAAATACTTGAAATACTTGTCGGCATTGCCAGTGCCCATGCGGGGGTCGTACTGCTTCCCCGGCGCATGCGTCACCGGAGCCGCCGGAGGCGTGGTCTGCTGTCCTTTCAGGACCAGCCCCTGGGCGGTGGCAATCGCCGCCGCGCGGGCAAAGAAAGATCTGCGTGTAGCTGACATAAGCCGGTGAACTCCTCTCGGTTCTAAGCGACTAGTATATCGCCTATCACGTGTGATACCGTTCCATGGTCCGCGGGTTGTAGGCCCAGTGGAACTCCAGTTCGTAGGCCAGGGATTTCGCCAGGCCGTCCAGATCGGGGAAGAGCGTCGCGTAAGTGATGTTCATGCGGTACAGCTCGCGCATTCCCACCTCGCGGACGGCGTTGGTCAAGATGAACTTGGCCAGAATATTTTCCTGGTCGGCGCCGCTCAAAATCCGCTCGATGGGCACGTCGAGAACGCCCGGCACCGCGAAAGTGCCGGATTGCGCGATCAACCGGCGGTTCATGGTGTGGGGCTCGCCCATCCAGATGAACCGATGGTTGCCCTTAAGAAAATAGCGGCGGAAGTTCCCTTTGTCGCGGGGGTCCATGCGCATTGGTTTGTCGGCGCGGCTGCTGTCGATGTGGGCGGGGTTCATGGCCCATACCACGCCGTCGGCCAGAGTTCGCTCGAGGGCGAAGAACGCCGCGACATACGGAGACCAGGTGAAATCGATCAGGCGCGTGGGCGCTCCGTGGTGCTGCATGAGAGCCAGCCACTGGAAGTCGTCGTCGGGGTCGGGCGGCCTTTGCAGAAACTGGTGCGCCTTGCGCTTGAAGATGCGCAGAATGCGGCCCTCCTGTTCCGGCCATGCGGCGCGCGCCACGCCGAAATTCTGGAAATAGCGGGAGAGCGAGCTGTAGAGCGGCCAGCGCTCGTCGCGCTCGCCGCGAAATGCCCAATTCGAGTACGGCGGATTGACAATCAGCGCTAGAAACGCCTCCCAGGATTCCAGCCGGAAGACGCGGTAGGACCGGCGGGTCGGTTTACGAGTTGCCATCTACTATGTATCGTAGCGGTATAAGGCCTGCTCGATGGGAAGGCCTCGCACGTCAATGCGCTGGAGGTCGGTGGTGCCTGTGCCGTGGGCTTCCGCCAGCAGCAGCGTGTTATCGCAGGCGCGGAAGGGCGCGGTGCCGCGGACGGCGCGCGGGTTGTAGCCCATGACGGCGGTGGCCACCGCGTCGGTACACACCGGATTGAGACCCGCGATCAGCACGCCGGGCTTGACCTTGCGGATGCCTCTGATCCACGGCCCTTCGCCTCCCGCGATGGATTCGACGCCGTCGATGATGGCCAGGTGGATGGGACGCGCGGCCACCAGATCCGCCACAATGCGCGGGACGCGGTATCCGGGTTCGCGACTGGAATCGGGGTGCAACTCCGGCGGCGCGGGTTTCGACGGCTGGCGTCTGCCATTGTGCAGCACCGCCTCGCGGCCCGAAGTCGGCTTCTCGTTGGGCTCGTCCACGCTGGCGTTGTCGCCATAGATCGAGGCCGGCGTAGTCCCGAAGCAGTTCTTGAGCGAGAGCGTCACGCCGCAGGTGTCATGGTTCTTCAGCTTCGCCAGGCTGACGAAGACGTCGGTGTCCTCATAGGCACGGTTGAGGTCGTAGGCTGGAAACATGTACGGGGTGCCTGGCACCTTGAAGCGCGTGTAGCCCTTGCTCTTTCCTTGCGCGTTGGTGTTTTCGAATTCCACGCCGGTGGCGGCCGATTGCAGGGAGCGCACGTTCCATCCCGAATCGAGCATCACGTCTTCGAGCGGCCCGGCGGTGGCCCAGGGGCTTTCCACAAAACGGATGCGCCGCGCGCCGGCGCGGCCCAGCAGGTAGGCCGTGGCGCCCACCAGCTTCGGATGGACGTAGTGCGTCAGGCCGGGCGCCTGGCCCTGGAATCGAATCGCCGGGCTGCCCGTCATGTTGAGCTTGACGGTGACCGTTTTGTTACGCACCAAGCCATCGATTCCGCCCAACTGGTCAAAGAGGGTCGCCAACCTTCCCGTGACGTCTTCGTCATAGGAGGCGCACCTCGCAATGGAAACGGGCGCGGCGGGCGCCGCCTTCAGCAGGGGCGCGGCGGCTACCAGAGCCAGCCATTCTCTTCGGGTCATTCTATTGCTCCAGCTTGATGGTGGCGCAGACCAGGACTTTATCGATGTCCACGCCCCCGCCTTCCTCGGTGGGGTATACTTCCAGGGATTTCGCAATGCCTTCCGGCGTGGTGAGCGTCGCTCGCTTGTACTCGGCCGGAAAATGCACCGCGACGTTCTCCACCGGGTAATCCGAATAGTTCACCAGGTGCACCACGGCCGTATTGCCGTCCGCGGAAGCCAGCAGGTTGGAAAGCATGGAGGAGACGTTGAACAGCCGCACCCCCATGTTCCTGCGCCCCACCATGGAATTCACGTCGCGCCAGATATCGTTGAGGCGCTCGAGTTCGGCCTTGTCGAGCGTGATCTGGTCGCCCTGCGGGCTGGAATCTTTCCAGCCGGGCGGGCCAGTGAGCAGCATTCCGCCGGCGTGGGTGAAATCGCTCAGGACTTGTTTCTGTTCGGGAGTCAGCGCGTCGGCATCCACGTTCACCGCCATGGTGGCGCCGGCCAGCGATTCGGCGGAGAGGTGCTGGCGGGGAACCGGCCGCACCGGCGTGTGTTTGACCGCGATCATATCGAGGATGCCGCCCGAGAGCAGGCCTCCCTTGGCGGGGTCCTGCACGATGGCGAGCTTTCCGTATTCCGTCATGTGGCGCCACTCCGGGTGCTGTTCGAAGTAGCGGAGCAGATCGGCCATGCTTTTCCAGTCGGCCATGGATTTGGCTTCGCGACGGGCCAGGCGCGCGGCGAAATCGTCGTCCAGTGCCAGCACCCAGCGGGCGCCGGAGATGGCGGCGTCGGCAATCACTTGCAGGTAGCGCGCGCCCGTTACCACAGTCTTGGGCGGCGGCTGGTTGGCCATCCACAGCGTGGCGTCGCCCCATGCGCGGACGGCGCGGATGAAACCGGTATTGGTGTCGATCCAGACCGAGCCGGAGGGGGCGGCCTTCTTGGCGCCGTCTTCTTCCACCGCGATGCCCGGCCACACGCCCTGGTACGTGCCGAGGATGGAAACGCCGGGAGCGTTGGAACCGAGCGGCATCCGGTTGCGCGAGGTCAACTCGATCACCGGCGCGCCACCGGCAGCTTCCCTCACACCGGCCGCGGCGCCCTCCGGCAAATCGCCGTCGATCACGATGCCGGTGACTTTGGCGGCGATGGCCTTGGCCACATCACCGCCTGGAGCGATCACCGCCAGCGTCACCACGCCGCGCGCTGCGGCCGCCTGGACGAAATCGGGGGCAACCGTCTTCAGCAGGAGGCAATTGATGGGCGTGCCGGAGAGCAGTTCCAGAGATGCCGGGTCGGACCACGGCCAGCGCATCGGAACCCAGTCGGCGGGTTGGGGCGCGGCAGCGTACAATAACGGCAGAAGACCCAGCACCGCCCCCCAGCGGAGTGCTCGCATCCACATATACTTATTATTCTACGCCAATCATGCGGACCGTCGACATCCACGAAGCCAAGACGCATCTCTCCCGACTGGTCGAACAAGCGGCCAAGGGCGAGCCATTTGTGATCGCCAAAGCGGGCAAACCGCTGGTAAAAGTCACGGCGCTGGACACACCGGTGGCCGGGCAGATCCGGCGGTTCGGCTTCATGGCGGGCCGGATCCAGGTGCCGGACGATTTCGACCGCATCGGAAGTCCCGAGATCGAGCGGCTGTTCGGCGGAAACGAATGAAACTGTTGCTGGATACGCGCGTTTTGCTATGGGCTGCCGGGCAGCCCGAGCGTTTGCCGCGAGCGGCGCGCGCGCCGCTGGACGACCCGCACAACGAGCCGATGTTCAGTGCGGCCAGCCTGTGGGAGATTGCCATCAAAAGCGGACTTGGACGGAACGATTTCCAAGTGGATGCGCGGTTGCTGCGGCGGGGGTTGTTGGATAACGGCTATGGTGAGTTGCCGGTCACGAGCGAGCACGCCGTCGCCATCGATGGCCTGCCGCCCATCCACAAAGACCCGTTCGACCGCCTGCTGGTTGCGCAGTCGATGGTCGAGGGCATCACTCTGCTGACCAACGACCCGCTGGTGGCCCAGTATCCGGCGCCCGTGTGGAAGGTGTGACATAATTATGGCATGGGCGTCCGAACTACGATCGATATCCCAGACGATCTTCATGCCGCGCTCCGGCAGCGTGCGGCGGCGGAGCGCACCTCGATTCGTTCGCTGATTACCGGCGCCATCGAGAGCCAATTCCGGCCGCGGCCCTCGCGGCACGTGACGGGGCCCCTGGTGGGCAAGAAGGGTAAGCCCGCCGCCGGCAGTCCGGACAGGGAGAATCCGTACGACGTATTATTTGCCTGATCTGAACGTGTGGCTTGCCTTGAGCTGGGCCAACCACATGCACTCCGACGCCGCGTGGGCGTGGTTTTCCCGGCAGGAGGACAACCGTTTCTTCTTTTGCCGGTTCACGCAACTCGGGTTGTTGCGACTGCTGGCGACGTCCGCGGTGATGGGCAAGGATGTGCGGACCATCGGCGAAGCCTGGAAGGTGTACGACCGGTGGCTCGAGGATTCGCGAGTCGGAATCCGGCAGGAGGGGTTTGAACTTGACGTGGCCTTCCGCGCGGCGACCCGTTCGGTTTCCCGGCTGTCGTCGCCGAAAGCGCTTGGCGATTGCTATCTGCTTGCGGTCAGCCAGGTCGCAGATGCTACGCTCGTGACGTTTGACCGGGGTCTGGCATCCACCTGCCAGAAAGCCCGTCAACCCGCAGCTCTGCTGGAACCTCTACGCGACGCAACGCGGAACGCCGGACCACGCTAAAACGCTATGATGAAAGCGGGAATGGAGCACCGGTTGCGCCGCGCTCTTGAGGCGCAGGACGCCGAGGAAAGCTGGACCGACGAGGAACGCCGGGCGTTGTCCGCACACATCGAGGAAGGCTATCTTCAGGCCGAACGCGGAGAGCTTATCGACGGCGCACAGGCCCGCCGTGACATTCAGGGGATGAAAGACAATTGGCGTGAAGGGCGTTCGCCCAAACGATGAGCGGCTATGCTCTCACGCCGCGCAACTGGTAACCCGTAAGAAGGAGCCGAGGCCGGCCGGCACCTTGAACCGCGGCGCTGGACGTGCTACAAACAAGACGCATGGACAAGATCATCCGTAAATACGCCAGCCACAAGGAGATGAAGGCCGACGAATGTCGGTACTGGCAGAGCCGCCCGGTGCATGAACGGATGGACGCGGTTTCGGAACTCACCACCGCCGCTTACGCGCTGAAAGGCATGACCCCCGATGTACCAAGACTTCAAGGACCTGTTGTCCGCCTTCCACGCCCACGGCGTTAAGTATCTAATCGTTGGTGGTTACGCGGTTTCGTTCCACGGCCAGCCCCGTGCGACGAAGGACCTGGATTTATTCATCTTGTGTGCCTGAATTCTCGAACACAAAGGACCTTATGTTGGGCTATCTACACACGAAGAGACATGTGTGATTTGCTACGCTTGAAAGTGGTGGGGCTTTGGGCTAACCGAGAGGCCGAAAGGTTGTATGGAAGTCAATGTCGCAAGCTAATAGAATTGACCGCGAATGTGTCGCTGTGGATTCGCTTGTCCAGTACCTCAAACAGAGGTGTGGTCATCAAGACATTCAGGTTCAGAAGGAAGAAAACGATCCTCCTGACTTTTGGCTGTCTATCGACGGGAGTAGATTCGCTGTCGAGGAAACCAGTATAGCTACGGAAGACGCGGTCAAACGCATCGCAATCGACCGAAAGAAAGGGATGAACAGCGGTAGTCTCGGCCTTAAATGGGAAGGAGAGGTGCAAGACGAACTTGCTGAGCTAATCCAAAAGGCGGTGCGCACGAAACGCGAGAAGCTCGAACGGAAGGGTGTGCCACAGCGGTGCCGGGACAGTATACTGCTTCTTTATGATGCTCACGGGTTCGGTGATCCAGAGGATGCCAAGTTGGCATTGCAGACAGTTCACGGTTACGATTGGTTTCATTCTGTCTTCTGGGCCGCGTCTTCTCCTTACAGGCCCAACGAATTGTATCCTGAGGAACCGGGTCGCATGGGGTCGTTTTTGTATACCAAGGAAGATCGGTGGAAAACTGTCAATTTGGAAGCGCCCGGTAGAACAGGGCGCTCGGTCCTGGCTCCTGATAGGCCGTCGCTTTAAAGATGGTTTTGCATCTGGCCATCTTCAGTGCCGCGAGTTGCAGGGCTTGGGTCTGGTCGTTTGCCGAAAAAGGACCTTGAGCCGCCGCCTGCCGGCACTGCCTTGTACGCTGATCTTGCACTTTCAGCCCGGCGCTGCCGGGAGCCTCTTGTCGGCCCGTGCTCTTACACGCTTCGGTTCCGCGGCTGTGGCTCCGGATAACCTGTGTTCAACGTAAAGCCGGTCGCTCTTCACAGAGGCACGGCCTCCTTCAACACCTGGTCCCGAATCAGCTTGTGCAGGGCGCACTCCTCCGCCACATTTACAGGACGGCCCAACTCATCCTCCAGGTCGGCGAGAAAACCGCCTGGGAAGAAGGGAGTCCGGGCCGGTCCCGCCTCGATCAGTAAGTCGAGGTCGCTGTCATTCCGGGCCTCTCCCCGGGCGAACGAGCCGAACACACGAATTCCGCTCACGCCGTGCCTGGCGGCAATCGCGAGGATCGCATCGCGTTTGGCGGCGCGCAACTCATCGAGTGTCATGGTTGTCCCGGCTGTTTCTGGCCCCTGCCACCACTGCCCTTTACGCGGGCCTTGCCCTTTCCCTCCGGCACCGCCGCGACCTTCTTCCCGGCCCGTGCTTTCGCACGTTTCGGCTTCGCGGGACCGGGGCCAGTGCTTTGCGCCATGTCCAATCCAAAGAGGGCCGCGAGGTCTTCGCCGCCGAGCACCTTGCCGGCGGCAGGCGCCCGCTTCGCCTGCGGAAGCGCCTTTCCGGCCCCGGCGATGAGCTCCTTTTCGTCCACGTTGTGCAAACGGAAGAGCAGGTCGGGCTGACGGTCCAGGCGCGCGCCGATGCCGTAGAGCACCGCCGCCACGTGCTTGCACATGCCGGCCCAGTCCGGACAACTGCACGAGAGTTGGATCTCATCGGGCGATGGGAAAAGGCCGGTTTTCTGTCGGCAAACCCGTTCCATCACACCCTTCGAGAACCGGCCTTGCAGCAGCTCGATGAGCGAATCGATGGCGCCGGCGCAGTCGGTGCAGATGGATTGCCAGCGCGCCTTCTCTACCGGCGCGACTTTCACCGCAACCTCGTAAATCTCCGAGCCGCTGACCAGGGCTTTGATCTCGCCTGGCGCGATTTGCAGATCGATCACGGAACCGTTGCGGACATAGGTGCGGCCGCGCGGCAAGCGGTTGGCAAAGTCGCTATAGCGTTCCAGGTTCTCGCACCAGGCCTTGCCCCAGAAGGTCTTGACGATGGTGCGGCCTTCCACCACCACCGGCGAGACCGGATGGCCTTTCTTCTTGAGTTTGGCCATCTCTTTTGCGGCTTTCCGCCGCCGCGCGGCCACGGAGACATAGGGTCTCCATCCGTAGAAGTCCATCGATCACGTCTCCTTCAGCGCTTTATTGATGTCGAGCGCTACCAGCTTGAGTAAGTCCTCGTCCTTCATCTCCGTGAGCAGCAGGTCGGCGCCGCCTTCTAGCAAGTCCGTCGAGAGTTGCCGCTTCGATTCAATGAGCTGGTCGATTTGATCTTCCACGGTACCGCGGCACACGAACTTATGCACCAGCACATTTTTGGTCTGGCCGATGCGGAAGGCGCGGTCGGTGGCCTGGTTCTCCACTGCCGGGTTCCACCATCGGTCGAAGTGCACCACGTGCGAGGCGGCCGTGAGGTTGAGTCCGGCGCCACCGGCTTTCAGCGAAAGAACGAAGAACCCCACGGACTCGTCTTCCTGAAAGCGGCGCACCGTTTCCTGGCGCTGCTTCACCGGGGTCTCGCCGTGAAGAACCAGGCCGGGGCGGCCGAAAACCGATCCCAGGAAAGCCGCCAGGGGAGCGACCACCTCCCGGAACTGGGTGAACACGAGCACCTTCTCCTGCCGGGCCGCAATCACCTCCGCGATATCCCGCAAGCGGGCCCACTTACCGCTGTCGTCTTCCGCCCAACTGCCGTCTCCCAGCCACTGCGAGGGGTGGTTGCAGATCTGCTTGAACCGCATCAGGAACGACAACACCAGGCCTTTGCGCTGGATGCCCTCGGCCTCCTCGAGTTGCGCGGCCAGTTCCTCCACCGACTGCTGGTAAAGGGCGGCCTGCTTGCGGCTGAGCTGGCAAAACGCCTTCACTTCGGTCTTGTCCGGCAGATCAGCGATTACGGCCTTGTCGGTTTTCAGCCGCCGCAGAATGTAGGGCCGCACCAGCTCGCGCAACGGGCCATAGGAATTGTGCGGCCTGTCGGCGAGGCCCTTGACGAAGTCGGCGAACGCCTTCGACGACCCCAGTAGCCCTGGATTGACGAAGTCGAAAATGGACCAGAGATCGCCGAGCCGGTTCTCGATGGGAGTGCCGGTCAGCGCGAAGCGTACATTCGCCTTCAGCCTTTTGACGGTTCGTGTCTGCTTGGCGTCGGGGTTTTTGATGGCCTGCGCCTCGTCCAGGACGGCAAGCTGCCAGCCGGTTTCCGCGATCCACGGCAGGCGGAGCAGCGAACCGTAGCTGGTGATGACCAGGTCCACGCCGCGCAGCCGCTCTGGCGCAACGGTCTTGAGCGCGGCGGCCGGAAGCGCGGACGGATGGGCGATGAAAGCCTTCAAACCAGGCGCAAAACGTTCGATCTCCGATGCCCAGTTGGCCAGCAGCGAAGCTGGCGCCACTAGCAGGCTTGGCTGCCGTTGACCGGCCGTTTGACGTTTGAGAACCAGAAGCAGCGAAAGCATCTGCATGGTCTTGCCCAAACCCATGTCGTCGGCCAGGCACGCCCCGAGGCCGAGTTTCGCAATGAGGTAGAGCCAGCGCACTCCCACCTGCTGGTAGGGCCGCAGCGTCGCGTGGAGGGCCGCACCGGGGTCGATTCGGGCCAATCCTCCCGGGCTGCGGAGACCTTTCAGCGTCTCCGCGAGCCAGGGGCCGGCCAACACCTGAGACCACTCGGCGCGCTCATCCGCGGAGGCATCGCCGGCTTCGAGATCGGCGCCGGCCAGCAAACGAGCGGCCTCCCGAAAGCCGAGGCCGTTCTCCGCCGCCGTGCGCTCGACCTCGCGAAAGTGCTCCAACATGCGGCGCAGCCGCTCGCGGTCCACTTCCACCCAACGGCCGCGGACCATCGCCAGCCCATCGGATTTCTCCAATAACTCCTGGATCTCGGCGGCGGTCAACCGTTCGCCATCGAGCGTGACTTCCAGTTGGAAATCGAGAAGCGTGTTCAGGCCCAGTCCCACTGGCGGCTTGCCACCGATTTGGGCCGTCACTTGCGGCCGTGGCGGCCGGTTGGCCCGCCAAGCGGCCGGCATTCGAACCACCACTCCGGCGCTCTCAAGCTGGGGGACGTCTCTCAAAAGCTGAATGGCCTCGTGGGGCGTCCACCGGAGCGGGTGAAAAATCTCGCCGCCATCGACGAGGGCCTTCAACCACGGGCAGGTCTCCGAGGCTCTCTGCACGGGAAGCAGCAGGGATAGCAGACGGTCCTTGTTGGCCGCGCCGGCATATTCGCCAAGAGCCTTCCCCAGCGGAAGGTGTTGCGCCTTCGCATTGGCCGCCAGCCGTGTGGTGTAGGTTGCCAAGAAAGCGAAAGGCGCATCCAGGTCTTTGCGGTTTTCGGCCAGATTGAAGTGCACGCGGCCGACCAGGTTCCAGGCGGGGTTCCGGCGCTTCAGGAAGTCCTGTATCCCGCATTTCGACTCCGCCAGTTCGATGCCGAACGCGGCGTCCAGTTCCCGCCAGAGGGCGCCCAGGACCTCCGCGGTCAGATACTCCGCGCCGGTCATGGGAGGCACCGACCTCACCAGCCGGTCCAACTCCGCGGCGGACGGCGCCGCATGGGTATCCGGCTGGGTGCAGAGGTCGGTCACATAACCTGCGCCGAATTCTCTCCAGTAGGAGAAAACAGGAGGAAGCGCGGCTCCGGCTTCAGCGGCTCCGAGTTGTAGAAGACCATGGCCCGAGCCGCGCTCGAAGGCATTCCGCAAGCGGTCGGCGCACTCGGGATCCAGGCGCGGCGCGTCAGGGTCTTCGACCCATGCGAGACGGCCGTGCGGAGTCAGGGCTAGCTGATCCATCGCGCCAGGCCGAATGCGGCGGCCGAGGCCAGGCCCCCGATAGTCACCGTCTGCAGACCGCCGCGCAAGGCCGAAATGCCCGTCAGCTTGCCTTTGACGTAGCCGAAGACGAAGAGCGCCAGCAGCGTCACCACCACCGAAATGGAGAGCGCCGAGTCGAGTTGGCGGACGAGCATGTACGGAGCCAGCGGCACCAGACCGCCAAGGATGTAAGAAACGGCGATGGTGGCCGCGCTGTTGCGCGCGCGGCTGGGATCGGGCTCTTCGAGGCCCAGTTCGAAGCGCATCATGAAATCCACCCAGCGCTTCTGGTCGGCGCAGACGGCCTTGACCACCGGGGCGATGTCCTGCTCCGCCATGCCGTAGCCGCGGAAAACGTCGGCCACCTCCTCGGTTTCCCTGTCGGGCACCTCGACGGTCTCGCGGATCTCGCGCTCGCGCTCGGATCGGTAATGGTCCTGGTCCGTGCGCGCCGCCAGATAGCCGCCCAGGCCCATGGCGATGGATCCGGCGGCAATCTCCGCCAACCCGGCGATGACTATAATGCCGGTGGATGCGACCGCGGCCGCCCCGGAAAGTCCCGCGGCCAGGGCGAACGGAACCGTCAGACCGTCCGACATCCCGATCACCACGTCCCGGACGGTCTCAGAGGCTTGGAAGTGTTTTTCAGCGTGCGATGTACTGGGCATAAGTCCAACATCATACCCCGTACGCCAATGTCTGCGCGGCGCCTTTTGTTATCCGTAGTACTGGAATTGCTTCCAGAAAACGGGCCAGGGTTCGCGGGGCTGGCCGCAAACGAAAAGATCCGGGTGGCGGGTGGTCTCTTCATTCTCCACCCCGTAGCGGTTGGCGACGTGACCGGCCAACACGCAGGACTCGAAATTCCGTTCCAGGAACTCTCGCGATATTCCGACCACGATCAGAGTCCGCGGTGGTGGATCGCCGTATCCACGCGCCCAGTACGAATTGATTCCGCTGATGGCTTTGGGCAGCCCATGAGCCGGACCATAGAGGTCGATGGCGCCGGCTTCACCGTAGTTGCCCGCCAGGATGCTCACGTGGGCCCGCTCGCCGGGGGATAAGGAGGCGTGGATGCCGGCGATTGTGTCCACCAACTCGGGCCAGCCGATTTCCTCGCGGAAGTCGTCGTCTATCCGGTTGGCCACCTTCCACCAGGAGGAGTTCACCGGAGCGATGGGCAGAACCACCGCAATGGCGAGCGCAGCCCCAACCGCCAGCGTGACGCAGGTGTGCCCGCGCACCAGGCGGGCCCGACCGGCCGCGAGCGATGCGACCGCCCTTGCTTCCAGAACGGCTCCCGCCGCCAGAAGCATGGGATAGGCCGGCGCCATGTAATAGCCCCGGCCCTTGGCGAGGAGGAACAGCATCAGGGGGACGACGAACATCCAGCCGAGCAGGCGAAAGCGCTTGCCATCTCGCGCAACCAGGAAGTAGAAGAGGCCCGCCACCCACAACAGAATCGTGAAAGGGTTGGCCGCTACCAGGAGCTGATCGATGAGGAAATTCTGGGTCCGGCCGATCCGCACGTCGCGCGCATGGATGTGGCTCAGGAAGTCCAGGGAGATGAAGCCGTGGTGAACCTGCCAGATGAAGTTGGGGAGGAAGATGGCCAGCGAGAGCGCCACGCCACACCACAGCCACGGGCTTCGGAGATAGCGGCGCGCGGGGGTGAGGAGAACGCCGGCAATCACGCCGGCAACCAGGAAGACGACGGTGTACTTGGTCATCATTCCGAGACCGATCACCGCTCCGGCCGCCAGCCACCAGCGCGGATCTTCGGATCTCAGCAAGCGAATGATCGAGTAGGCGGCGGCCACCCACCAGAGATAATCGAACGAGACATATTGGAACAATGCGCCGGCGCTCAGTGACACGGGGGAAATGGCAACCGCCAGGGCCGCGACGATCTGTGCCGGGCGCCCGCCCCCAAGCTGGCGGGCCATCAGACCGGTCAACACCAATGCCGCCGCTTGAGCCATGGCCGCGAAGAGCCGCACGCCCGCAAGCGACGGCCCGAACAGTTCCAACGCCATGCGCGCGATAAACGGGGTCACGGGCGGATAGGCCACGTAGCCCCAAGCCAGGTAGCGGGCGTCGTCGAGTGTGGCCAGTTCGTCGCGGTGAAACCCGTACTGGCCGTTGGTGAGCGTGTGCAGGAGCACGCCGATCAGCGCCAGAGCGGCCAGAATCGCGAAATCGGCGCTGACGCGCTTCATCTACAGTGCTTCCTTGAGTTTCCGCCGATATTGTTCAAAGGCCTTGCGGCCCGCGCCCGTGAGACTGAGTAACGTCTGCGGCACCTTGCCACGGTAGGTCTTCAACACCTCGACGTAACCAGCCTCCTCCAGTCGAGAGAGATGGCTCGAAAGCGTGCCTTTGTTTATACCAGTTTCGTGTTGCAGATACAGAAAGTCGCTCCGGTCCACCGCGAACAGGAGAGCGACAATCATGAGCCGTCCCGGTTCGTGAATTACCCGGTCAAGGTCTGCGATCGTGCGGATTTGCTGGTTCATCGACCTTCCTGCGCTGGAGCTTGCGTATGGCGAAGGTAGAGCCAAAAACTGATGCCGCCGGAAACCAGCAGCATCGTGCCATAGATCATCAGATAAAGGAGAATTGTCCCGCCGAGTTTGGCACGAACCGGGTGGGCCGCCGATGAGTCGTTGGCCAGCGCGCCGAGGACATCCGCGGGAACGAAGGCAATCACCAGCGAGCCGAGCATCATGGCCCATACGACGACCCATTTCCAGCGAACCGGCCTGGCGATTTGGTAGGCATAGGCCGCGGCAAAAACAAGCCCCATCAGCGAGGCCGGCGTCGTGATGTCCCAGTGCCGCCGGGAGCCGATGACGAGGCCTACGGGCACCAGCGCGCCGAGTGCACCTGCGATTATCGTAGTGAGCCGGCGGTAGCGTCTTCGGTACTCGACAAAGCCGGTGCGAGGGTAGGTGATGTGCGTCTTTATGGCTTTGGTTCCGTAGTGAATGACCAACATCAAGCCGATAAAGGCAAAGATCGAGATCCGGCGCCAAACGGAGTTCGCGGACAGCCACAGAAGGAGCGCACAACCCAGGCACATGACGCTGCCACCCAACTCGGCCATGCCATCGATGTTGTAGTAGAACCTAGGCCGATCCAAAAGACTTCCGACTGGATCCATATTCGTCACTCCTCATTCATTAGTTTTCGGTGGGGGTCTTCTCTACGTGGTCGATAACCAGTTGCTCCACCAGGGCCTTGCGCGATTCCAGCTTCAATCCCATGGATTGCACCGCCTGGAAAAGCGACGAGGAGCCGCCTGGATCGGATGCCGCGTCGGACGGCACGGCCGCTGCGGATGCCTCCGCGGGCAGATTCGGTACGGCCACCCCCTGAGCTCGCGCCATGTTCATCAGGTCCGCCATCGAGAAGCTGACTGCCACCTGGTAGTTCCCTGTGAGGCCGGTCATGTCTTTCACTTGCTGGCCGCCGGCTGCCTGCGAGAGTGAGCTCAGCATATCGGCGAATCCACCCATGGTCACCTGGCTGGCTTCGATCTTCATCGACCGGGTGGCCGGGTCGAAGCTGGAGGTTACGGTGCCCTTCGCTCCCATATTCATCGTGGAGCTGCCGTTTTTGGCGTTGAACGTCATGCGCATCGGTCCATCGGAGCCGTCTATTTGCCTCTCGCCGGGCGCCAGCGGCGCATTCGCGTCGATTGGTTTGGGAGCCTCCGGAGATTCCTTCATCTTCGGCCCTCCCTTGCCAACTACCAGCGCGAGCACCGGGCCCTCCTTGCTCTCGCGATGCAGCGCCAGTTTGAACCGGTCTTCCAGCAGCGCCTGCAGCATCTTGGGAACGTCGTCGTTGGAAACTCCGTCGGGCAATTTCGCAATAATGTCGAATCGCTGGCTGGCGATCCAGTCCGGGCCCGTGATTTGATAGGGTTTCACCTTGTACGCCAGGGAGATTAAATCCTTGAGCGCCAGGAAGATGTACTCGGCTCTCGCCCCATCCACCCGCGGGCCGATTCTCGGCAGCTCTCCGCGCTGAGCTTGCGCCGCCAGCGTCGCCATGTCCAGCGCCGTCGGCTTCACGGATGCCACTTCGAAGGTGGGCTTCGTCTGGGCAGGCGCCACGGCCGCCGCCCAGGCCAGACATGAAACCAGTGTGAACTGCCGCAGGACTTTACGCATGTCACTCCTCATTCGTCACTCCTCCCCGGCAAAGGCATGCCGTTGGGGCGCATTGGGGGATTCCAGAATGCCGCTCCGTTCTTTCCACCTACCAGTTTGCAATGCCAACCAAAGATTGTCAATATGGCGAATTTCGACAGTTCTGCGGGAACCGCGTTTTCGAATCAACGCACATCCCGGACACCACCCGCACCTCGGAATTTCTTGAGCCGTGGTGACTACGGACTGCGCGATATCACCCAGAAACGTCGCCGGACCGGCTCTAACCTGTTGATAATAATATGTGGTTTTTTTGGAAGGCGAGGTGCACCACTATCTGGTTATACTGGTTTAAGACTCAATACTCCGAACATGGCGCAGGCGTAAAACGAAGCTGCGTTCGGACTAAAGGCGGATACCGAAAAACATGCAGGCAATTAAGCCCTCTCGCAAGAAGATGAACAAGAGAACCCAGCCTCTGGATGTGTTCTTTACACCGAAGAGCGTCGCCGTGGTCGGTGCCACGGAAAATCAAAACACGGTCGGCCGGACCTTGCTCTGGAACCTGGTGACCAGCCCGTTTGGCGGCACGGTTTACCCCGTCAATCCAAAGCGGCCCAGCGTTTTGGGCGTGAGAGCCTACAAATCCATCACGGAGATTCCGGAACAGGTGGATCTGGCGGTGATTATCACTCCGCCTCCGTCGGTGCCGGGAATCATCCGCGAGTGCGGCGAAAACGGCGTCCACGCCGCGATTGTTATTTCGGCCGGATTCAAGGAGATCGGCGCCGAAGGCGCGGCCATCGAGCGGCGCGTGCTGGAAGAGGCGCAGGCGGGCCATGTCCGCGTGATCGGCCCCAACTGCCTGGGCGTGATGGCCCCGCTTTCGGGCATGAACGCCACCTTCGCCACCACCATCGCGCGGCCCGGCTCGGTGGGGTTCATCAGCCAGAGCGGCGCGCTCTGCACCGCGGTGCTGGACTGGAGCCTCAAGGAAATGGTGGGCTTCAGCGCGTTCGTCTCCATTGGATCGATGGTGGACGTGGGCTGGGGCGACTTGATCTACCACCTGGGCAACGACCCCAAGACCCGCTCTATCGTCATCTACATGGAAACCATTGGCAATGCGCGGGCTTTCCTGTCGGCCGCGCGCGAAGTGGCGCTCAACAAGCCCATCATCGTCATCAAGCCCGGCCGCACGGCTGCCGCCGCCAAGGCCGCCGCGTCGCACACCGGGTCGCTCACGGGCAGCGATGAAGTGCTGGAAGCCGCATTCCACCGCTGTGGCGTGCTGCGGGTCAACAACGTCTCCGACCTCTTTCACATGGCCGAAGTCCTCTCCAAACAGCCCAGCCCCAGGGGGCCGCGCCTGACCATCGTCACCAACGCCGGAGGCCCGGGAGTGCTGGCCACCGACGCCCTCATCACGGGCGGCGGCGAGCTGGCCGAGTTGTCGCCCGAAGCCATGGAAGCGTACAACGCCGTACTGCCGGCCACGTGGAGCCACAATAACCCCGTCGATATCATCGGCGACGCTTCCCCCGAGCGGTATGCCAAGGCCCTGGAGATTGCCGGCAAAGACCCCAACAGCGACGGCATGCTGGTGATCCTCACCCCGCAGGCCATGACCGATCCCACCCAGATCGCCGAGCAGCTCAAGCCGCTGGCCAAGCAGGAAGGCAAGCCGCTGCTGGCAAGCTGGATGGGCGGCGTGGATGTGGCGGCGGGCGAGGAAATCCTCAACCGCGCCAACATTCCCACCTTCGCATACCCCGATACCGCCGCGCGCGCCTTCAACTACATGTGGCAGTATAGCTACAACCTGAGGGCCCTCTACGAAACGCCGGCCATGCCGGAAGATTCCGCCGATTGGACTCCCGACCGCAAGCTGACCGATGAAATCATCCAGAAGGCGCGCGGCGAATCGCGCACCATCCTGACGGAGTTCGAATCCAAGAACGTGCTCGCCGCTTACGGGATTCCCGTCGCCAAGACGATCATTGCCGCCGACGCCGACGCCGCGGTGAAAGCCGCCGACGAAATCGGCTACCCGGTGGTGCTCAAGATCTACTCCGAGACCATCACGCACAAGACCGATGTGGGCGGCGTGCAGTTGAACCTGGGCAGCGCCGAGGCCGTCGATCGCGCCTTCCGCTCCATCCAGACCTCCGTCACCGAGAAGGCCGGCGCGCAGCATTTCCAGGGCGTGACGGTGCAGCCCATGATCAAGCTCAAGGACGCCTACGAGCTGATTATCGGCTCAAGCCTCGATCCGCAATTCGGCCCCGTGCTGCTGTTCGGCACCGGCGGCCAGCTTGTGGAAGTGTTCAAGGACCGCGCTCTCGGGCTGCCGCCGCTGAATAGCACGCTGGCGCGCCGCATGATGGAACAGACCAAGATTTACCAAGCCCTGAAGGGCGTTCGCGGGCGGAGGCCGGTGGACCTGGCGGCGCTGGAAGTGCTGATGGTGCGCTTCAGCGCCCTGGTGGCCGAGCAACGCTGGATCAAGGAAATCGACATCAACCCGCTGCTGGCCTCTCCCGACGGGCTGATCGCGCTGGACGCGCGCGTGGTGGTGTACGGCCCCGAGGTCTCTCGAGACGAGATTCCGATGACCGCCATCCGCGCCTATCCCACCCGCTATGTGTCGCCCTGGACCATGAAGGATGGCACCGTGGTGACCATTCGCCCCATCCGGCCGGAGGATGAGCCGGCCATGGTGAGGTACCACGAAACGCTCTCCGAGCGCAGTGTGTACCTGCGCTATTTCCACCTCATGAACCTCGAGCAGCGCACTACCCACGAACGCCTGACGCGCATCTGCTTCATCGACTACGATCGCGAAATGGCTCTCGTCGCGGAACGCCGCAACCCCGAGACCGGCGAGTCCGAAATCCTGGCGGTGGGCCGCATGAGCAAGATCCACGGGACCACCGAGGCCGAAGTCGCCGTTTTGGTGAGCGACCATTGGCAGGGCCGCGGGCTGGGCAAGGAACTGCTGGCCCGGCTGCTCATCATAGGCGCCAATGAGAAGATCACCAAACTGACGGCAGATATTCTGCCCGACAATCGCGACGTGCTGCGGATCTGCGAAAAGCTCGGGTTCTCGCTGAAACACTCGCCGGAAGACCAAGTGGTCCACGCCGAGTTTAAGCTGTAGGGGCCTGGTAGCGCCGGCGGCAAAGACCCGCATCGGGCGTTCCGCCGCCGGCGCTACCAGGCCGTGGTACACTAATACCGAGGTTCCTGGGTAGCGGGTTCTTTAAAACTTGTAACGAGGTGATTGCTGGAATCGTCCTCCTACTTGAAGATATCGGTTCTCCAATGGCGAGGGCTGGTGAATAAAGATGGCTGACCTGTCGCAACCCCACGATTTGCACCCCACTACCGAAGAAGATCATCTGTCGCGCCTGTTCGTCGAGGGAGTGGAAGAGCCGTGGTTTCGTTCTTTGTTCCGGAACATCAAGGATCTCGTAGACCCGCCCAAGCTGCCGCCTCTGGTATTGACGTCTAAGCCAATACCTGTCAAGGACATATGGGGTCTCTACGGCCGCCAGAAGAAGTCCTTCATGATGTCCACCGGCTTCCAGATTACGGTGGTTACGGTGATGTTCATTCTGGCGTCCAATAAATCGGTGCAGGACAAAGTCAAGCAGAGCTTTACGCTGATCTCGCCGATCGATCTGGCCCCTCCCGACATGCCCCAGAAGAACCAGACCATGCAGGGCGGCGGCGGCGGTGGCGACCGGTCTCCCTTGCCGGCCAGCAAGGGGCGCTTGCCCAAGGCATCGCTGCGGCAGTTTACGCCGCCGGTGGCCGTGTATAACAACCTGAATCCGAAGCTGGCGATGGAACCCAGCATTATCGCGCCTCCCGATGTGACTCTGCCGCAGGTCAATATGTCGGCTTATGGCGACCCGCTGGCAAAGATCGGGCCTCCATCGAACGGTCCCGGCTCCGGCGGCGGCATCGGCTCCGGCTCCGGCGGCGGCGTAGGCTCGGGCAAGGGCGGCGGTTTCGGTCCTGGTGAAGGCGGCGGCGTGGGCGGCGGAGTATACCGCGTGGGCGGCGGCGTGACGGCCCCGGTCCTGCTCTACAAGAAGGAGCCGGAGTACTCGGAAGAGGCTCGCAAAGCCAAGTATCAGGGCACCGTCCTGCTGTATATCGAAGTCGACCCCAGCGGCAAGGCCACCAACATACGGGTGCAGCACAGCCTGGGGCTGGGTCTGGATGAAAAGGCCGTCGAAGCCGTGAAGCAGTGGAAATTCAAGCCCGGCTACAAGGACGGCAAGCCCGTCACCGTGGCCGCCACCATCGAAGTCAACTTCCGGCTGCTGTAAGAGGCGTCCCAAAACCACCCGCGCTACCTAGCCCTGTAGGCTTCGTCCAGGATTTCCACCACGTGCATCACCCTCTGGCCCGAGCCATGTAATCGCACACCGGCTTGAAGCTGGAGCAGGCAGCCGGGGTTGGCGGTGGCGATGATGCCCGCGCCGGTCGAATTCACCGACTCCATCTTGCGCGCCAGAATCTGCATGGACATCGCGTTCTGAACGACGTTGTAAATGCCGGCGCTGCCGCAACAGACATCCGAAGAGGGCATGGCGCGGAATGTCAGCCCGGGGACCGCGGCCAGGAGTTGGCGCGGGGCCGTGCGAATGCGCTGGCCGTGCGCCAGATGGCAGGAGTCCTGATAGGTGACGGTGGCGTTTACCGGGGCCATATCGGGGTTCAGCTCGATGGAGGCGAGGAACTCGGTGACGTCGCGCATCAGGCTCGAAAACTCCCGGGCTTTGGCGGCGTACCCGGGGTCGTCTGCGAGCAGTTCGCCATACTCCTTCAGCGTGGAACCGCATCCGGCGGCGTTGGAAATGATGGCGTCGAAACCGTCGCCACCGAGCACCGCATCGATGTTGCGGCGAGCCAGCCGGCGCGCATCCTCGCGAAGACCCGAATGCAGGTGCAAAGCGCCGCAGCATCCCTGGCCGCTGGGCGTTACCACTTCGCAGCCGTTCTTCTGCAACACCCTCACGGTGGCCTCGTTGAGGCGCGCGAACGAGACGTTGGCGATGCACCCCGTAAGAAATGCGACGCGGTACTGGCGGCGCCCCACGGCGGGAAACGTCCGGCCGATCTGGCTGAAGAAGAAGGGCGGGTCGGCGGACGGGGCGATTTGTTCCAGCTCTCCCAGGCGGCCCAGAAGCTTGAAAAAGCCCAGGGCGCGCACCAACCTTTTCATGCCGCTGGCTTGGTACAGGTAGAGCAGGGTGCCCACTGCCGTCAGCGTGGTGCGCGATTCCAGCAAATGGCCGAAGACGAAGCGGCGCCATAGTTTTGCGAACCACCCTGGTTGGGCGTGCGTCTCGATTTCCGCGCGTGCGTCCTCTACCATGCGGCCGTACGGCACGCCCGAGGGACAGGCGGATTCACAACCGCGGCAAGCCAGGCACAGGTCGATGTGGCGGATGTAGGATGGCGTGATGGGCGCGCCCTCGGCCACCTGCACCATCTGGTAGATGCGGCCGCGCGGCGAATCCATTTCCAGCCCCAGCTCGCGGTACGTCGGGCAGGCGTTCAGGCAAAGCCCGCAGTGGACGCAGCGGTCGAGATCGAACTGCCTCGGCCCCACACCGGTTTTTTCAGATACGGCGATACAGTCGGCCACGGTTCAACAGGTTGGCGGGGTCAAACAGGTTCTTGACGCGCCGCATGATTTCCAAATCGCCGCCCGGAGACGGCCACAACTCGAGCGTATGCTTGCGCTCTTCCGGCGAAAACTCAATCACGGTCTTCCATCCGCGCCCGACGGCGCCGGAAAGCCAATTTGCGGCGGCCTCGGATTCGTCGAAGTAACCGTAACAGACACCCGAACCCGCGCGCGCCAGCGCCGGACCTTCGAACGATGCGAGGACACCTTCCAGATCTTTCAGCGTACACGAAGCGCGCACAACCGCGCCATCGGCGTGCCGGTCGAGGAAGCGCGGTGTGAAGCTTTCCACGTCCTGCCAGAGCGATTCGGGGCAGGGGTTCTCGACCGCCAGGCGGCCGGCGATGTGCGCCAACTCGTAACCGTAGCGATCCACCGAGGCCGCGCTGCCGCCAGCGCGGACGGCCAGCAGCCAGGCGCACTGCCCGAAAGCCATTCCGGCCGCCGGGTTCAGAAGATCGATGGCGGCCGGCTGAAGCACGCTGCCGAGTATCTGGTTGCAGGCCGCCAAGGCGCCCGGAAGCGAATCGAACGGAAGCAGAAAACTGCGCTCGGTTTCCGGCGCCGGCTGGAGTTTGAAATTGACCACGGCGATGGCGGCCAGCGTGCCGAACGATCCGATCATGAGCTTGGCCATATCCAGCCCGGCGACATTCTTGACCACCATGCCGCCCGACTGCACCAGCTTGCCTTCGAGCGTGGCGAACTGCATCCC
>Ga0326727_10007894_pt1 | contig 27586 bp, 23 predicted proteins | sample MB2enrmetagenome_FD_207643 | JGI IMG/M metagenome (GOLD analysis project Ga0326727, IMG submission 207643) | Lab enriched peat soil microbial communities from McLean, Ithaca, NY, United States - MB29MY | ecosystem: Environmental > Terrestrial > Soil > Wetlands > Peat | place: USA: New York...
GGACGGCGCCAACGCCAGCGCGAGGATCGACTGGCCGCGCATCTCCGCCTGATCGAACCAGGTCGCCCCGCCGTCGTTGCTGATATACAGCCCGCCATCGGGATGATGCAGGTCGGCCAGCGCCCACGTGCCAACCACCAGGTGCTTCGGGTCCTCCGGATCGACCAGGATATTGTCGATCACCAGGTCGTCGCGATTGCCGATGCGGGCCAGCCTCTGCCACTTCCTGCCGCCATCGTGCGACTGATAAATGCAGCCGTTGGCCGCGCCGAGATAAAGGTGAGTGTGGTCACTGGGGTCGGCCGCAAAGGCGCGGGCGGAGCCGCCGTCCGGGCCAAAGGGGAACCAAGAGACGGCATAGCTCCGAGGGCAATGAAAGCAGAAGATCGAAACGATCCAAAGCAGGTGAAGGCGGGGCAATCTGCGTTTCAATGTTGTAGTCCCATCCCATCGCTCGAGCAGTTTCCCACTTAATGGCTGCTCTCTCTTTAGAATACATAGTCCCGATCGGGCTGCCGCTGGCTCGCATCAACACAAAGGCTGACTGGGAACCAACCCAGTCAGCCTCAGTGCTTATTTCAGTACTATCTACTTCGCAGCAGCAGCCTTCTTGGCTGCCTTCTTTACGGGAGCAGTCCGAGGAACTGCCTTTACCGCGCCCTCGTCCACTGGCGTATCGCTTGCAGCTGGGTTGGCGGCGCCGGCTGGAATCAGGCTCGTGGTCACCGTCTGAGCGTCATCCGTTCCGGTGTAGACCATGATGCGGGAAGGATCGATCCCCTTCTCCGTCACCAGGTAGTCCTTGGTGTTGACGACGCGAAGAGCGGCGTCAGCCGGCTTCTTGTTGCGCTTCAGCTTGGCCAGCTTTGCATCTGCCGCCTGCTCCTTGGCGTCTTCGTTGCCAACCAGTGCAAGCTTGGCATCGGAGGAGCGCTGCAGGGCCAGGGCAACATCGTCAAGGCAGGCCTTGGCTTCGTTGTCCACACGGGTCGGACGCTTCGCATCGCGCTCAAAGCTCACCGAGCAAAGGCTCGAGGCCACGGGCGCTGGAGGCGGTGGCGGAGCCGGAGGCGCAATCACGCTGACGCTGGTCGTCGCTGACGCGGTATTGCCCTTGTCGTCGACCACGTTACAGGTCACGGTAATCGTCGAGTTGGCCCCTCCCGGTGCTATGGTCGGCGTGGCCAGCGTCGCTCTTGAAGTCGTGCCGGTGACCGTACCCGACGTCGAGCTGTAGCTGTAGGACAGAGGACGGTTCTGCGGGCTCATCGCGCTCGCGGTAATCGTTGAAGAATCGCCCGCGCTCACCGACGAAGGATTGGCCGAGCAACTGATGGTCGGCGGCTGGAACGCATTGATCGTGAACTGCCCGGAGCAATCGGCCGACTCACCCGGCTTGGGCCCTTCGGTCACATGGCCCGACACCGTATAGGTGCCCGGAGCAGCCGTCTTGGTATCGATGTTAGCGACATTCGACGACCCGGAGATAACCCCTCCGGTGGAGGTCCAGGTGTAGGTCGGGGTCTTCTTCGGGTTCAGATTCAGCGCCGTGCCGGTGACCGTGATCGGGTCGCCGGGATAGCCGCTGGTCGGTGAGACGGAGCAGCTATACGTGACCGGAGGAGGCGGGATGATGTGGCCGAAGTGGGTCACAATGCCGGTGCTCAGTTCGGCCGCGCTCATGTTGGTCCGCCCACCCTCCGCACCGGAGGTTGGAACACCCGCAACAGGTCCGAAATCGTCATGCATGTAGCGATAGTCGGCCTGGAACAGACGCAGGCTGAAGCGGTTCTTTAGGAAGGGTAGGTCATAGTCCATGCCGCCGCCCGCGGTCAGCGCCACACCCCAGGTATACGGCTCATGCTCGAATGTCGCCGGAATGTCATTGTTCGGACCGCCCAGCCTTTCGCTGCCGACCAGGCCGTGCGCGAATAGGCTGAAGTGTTCCATCGGCAGGCGGACAATCGGCCCCACGGACGCCGACGACACCCCGTCATTCGCGCCGTCCGGATGGTTCACATAGATGAACTCTCCACCAAAGTATTTGTTGAAGAAATACGCTCCGCTGCCAATCGCACCCTCATTGACAGATGAGTAGGGAATGTCCTGAGGTTTAACCTCTCCATGCGACCCAAAATAGGAATAACCCATAAAGATGTCCACACGGGACGGATTTGACCCAGGCGCCGGGGCGGTTGGGGCGGGTGTCTGGGCACCCAGGCTTACTGCACCAAGGCTAACTGCACACGCAGCCAGCAGGAACCGGCCAAGACTGCGAAACGGGCGATAAGTCATGCGACTTCCTCCACTCATACTGCTTGTTATCGATGTTGCTATTCGGCACACAAAACTGCTGATTTCAGGTCAACCAGAGTGTACCGCAGTTGGCCAATATTTCCAGGGAAAAATGATTTCTAATTCTTACATCACAACGATTTACCGCCGGATGCCTCTTTCCTTGCGGAAAGATTGGATCTCTTCCGGATGCAAACTCCCAAATTGCCGCTGAACTCTGGCCCTTCCTTGGCCCCTCAATGAGAGATTTCCTTCCCTATAGGTTCAATGTCCTGCGAACCGTGCCCCGCTCCTGCTGGATCTTCTCCTGTAGCAGCGTAATCGCATACAACAACTGCTCCGGGCGTGGAGGGCACCCAGGAACATAGATGTCCACTGGAATGATCTGGTTGACTCCCTGCAGCAATGCATAATTGTTGAACACTCCCCCCGACGTCGCGCACGCGCCCATGGAGATCACCCACTTGGGCTCGGGCATCTGTTCGTACAGGCGGCGGATCACCGGGGCCATCTTTTGCGATACCCGTCCGGCAACAATCATCAGATCGCTCTGTCGCGGAGACGGCCGGAAAACCTCGGCTCCAAACCGGGCGATATCGTAGCGCGAGCCGCCCATCGACATCATCTCGATGGCGCAGCACGCCAGCCCAAACGTCATCGGCCACACCGAATTCTTGCGCACCCAGTTGATGGCCGCATCCAGCGACGCCATCACCACCCCTTCCGGCTGGTCGCTTCCCCAGTTCACCTCGCGCAGCTTCTCGCGGTTCTTGGCGGAGCTATCAAGGGCGCCAAACACATACCGGTCGTTCCCCTGCGGAGCCGCAGTCGGGCGCCCGCTGCTGGAGTTCGGATCGATGGCGGAATTCATGTATACGCTCAAGTATAAATCCATAAGTTTGGTGAAATACACAATTTCGCCAACCTCTGGGCGGAATTGTGCCACCGCTGGAATCACTGACAACTGCACCATTCGATGCAATTGCCGCGTCCGTAGGTTGGCGTCCAGCGGCAATTAATTCAGCTTCTTGACCTAACTCGCGTTAGCATCGATTGCCGCCAGCAGCGCCTTACTCAACTCATTCTGCTGCTCCCGATCCAGCTTTGCGCCGTTCCGGGTCACGTAGAACACATCGATCGCCGTCTCTCCCTCCGTATCGACCAGGGCAACCTCGATATTGCACCCGTGCCCTGCCAGGGTCAGGCTCACCGCGCGCAGCAGTCCCGGCATGTCCTGCGCCACTACCTGCAGCAGGGTGCTGTGCGACGACGCCTCATCGTCGAAGTCCACCCGCGCCTGCACCACCACCTTGGGCGCCTTCCTGCGTCCGCGCCGCCTTCCCGTCAGCAGCTTCTCCACCGCCAGCTTGCCCGCCATCACGTCGTGGACGCTGGCCACAAAGGCCGCGTGCTCCGAAGCATTCATCTCCAGGGTGCGGAACGTATCGGTGAAGCGGAAGTTGTCGGCCACCGTCCCCTGCTGGTTTGAAAACGCGTCCGCGGTCACGATGTTCATTCCCCACGCCGCCAGCGCGCCCGCCATGTCCGCAAACAGCAGCGGGCGGTCCGGCGTCACCAGCGTGATCTCGCTGGTCACCGGGGAATAGTGGAACTCAATCTGCACCGGGTCCTGCGCGAACCGCTCCGCCATCTGGTAGTGCATACGCACCTGATCGGGAGTGCGTGTGCGCAGATAGCGCTCCGGGAAGCCCTCCAGAAAAGCCTCCACCTCCGTCCTCTTGCCGGGCAGTAGGGCCACCACGCGATGCACCAGCTCCTTGCCCACGCGCGCGCCGACCCGCTCATCATCCACGGTGCGGTCCAGGTAGCTCGCCGTGGCCAGATACAGCCGCCACAGGTTCTCCGCCTTCCACGGCGTCAGCGCGTCCGGATGCACCGCATGGATGTCCGCGTAGGTAAACAGGGTCAACATGCGCAGTGCCTCGGGGGTTTGCACCTTGCCCGCGAACGCGCGCACCGTCTCCAGATCGAAGATGTCCCGGCGCAACGCCGCCGACATCTCCAGGTGGTTGCGGATCAGCCCCAGCAGCAGTTCGGTCTCGTAAACATCCAACTCCAGCCGCCCAGCCACGCTCTCCGCCATCCGCGCGCTCTCTCCGGCGTGGTCGGAGGTGCTCCTGCCCTTGCCGGTGTCGTGCAACAGCCCACCCAGGTACAGCAGCGCTTGATGCTGCACATCGCGCAGGATGCCGCCAAAGCGGGTCGCCCACTCCCCCATCGGGCCAGTCTGGGCAGTCTCCAGGCCGTGCAACGTGTCGATCAGCACGATGGTGTGCTCGTCGACCGTATAGCGATGGTAGGCGTCCCGGATCACCAGGGCATCGATGCCGTGGAACTCCGGAATCAGCAGTTCGAGAATGCCCAGGGCATGCATCGCCCGCAGCGTGTCGCCGGCATAGGGGCCAAGCAGGATCTCCCGCGCATGACGCCACAGCACCGGCCCCTCCTCCAGATGCGCCGACAGCAGCGGCAGGGCCTGCGACATGCGCTGCTCACTGCCGCGGTCCAGCGTGCATCCGGTCCGCGCCATCGCCGCGAATAGCTGCAGCACCACTTCGGGGTCCTGCGCCGGATCGCCCGTGGCGCTCGCCGGGTTCAGCACCGCCCGCCCCTTCTCCATCCGGAACCCCACCGGCGGAGGCTCTGCACGCCGCCGCGCCTTGGCCAGCGCCGACCTCCCCGCGGTGGCCAACCGCCCGGTCTGCGGCCTTCCCGGCAGCTCTTCCAGCATGTGGGTCAAGCGCCGTTCCACAATCCTCCCGTGGCGGAAGTAGATACGCATCCAGTAGGCCGCGTCCGGCGCCTGCCCCTCGCGTGGAACGCGCCTCCGGTCCTGCCCGGTCAACTGGTTCGCGGCCGCATCCTGCGCCTGCCAGTCCAGCGTATTGTCGTCGCGCTCATGGCGGTAGTGCAGAAAGCATCGCACCGCAAACAGGAACTCCTCCGCCTCGGCGAACTCCTCCTCGTCGCTCGAACTCTGCTCCGCGCGCTCCCCGTCGCGGTCACGGCCCGCGGCCTTCTTCGCCTCCACCTCGCCTAGCCGCTTCAGCCAGGCGCACACATGCACATCGCGCAGCCCGCCGGGACAATCCTTGATGTTCGGCTCCAGGTGGAAGAGTGTGTCTCCGTACTTCTTGTGCCGCTCCGCGGTCAGTTCCATCAGGCCTGCGGCGATCGCCTTGTGCTCGCGCTCCAGCATCTTCGCTAGCCCGATTCCGGCAAACCGCTCGTAAACCGCGGCATCTCCCGCCAGCAGCCGATGGTCCAGCAGCGACAGCGCGAACTCCACATTGTCGGCGTCGAAGCGCTCCGCCTCGTTGCGCTTCCGCGTCTGCGGCGAAAGCCGGATCCCGCAGTCCCAAAGCTGCTGGCTGATGCGCCGGATCGGCTGCTTCACCTCCGTCTCGGAGACCTTGCCGTCCAGCATATAAAGCAGATCGACGTCCGAGTAGGGGAACAGCTCGCGCCGCCCATATCCGCCCAGCGCCAGCAGCGCAATCCCCTGGCCCAGCCCCGGCGTCTGCGCCACCGCCTCGCTCCACAGCGCCACGATCAGCTCGTCCATGGCCTGGGCGCGCGCCGCAATCGTCGTCCTGCCCGTCGCCCCCGCCTCGAACGCATCGCGAATCGCCAGCATCCGGCGCTGGTATTCGACCTGCAATCCACCGTTGGGGGTCTCGTTCTCCTGCATGGCTGTCTGCTTTAGTAGAACCTACAGCATACAGCCAACCCCGCCCTGCGCAAGCGTCGGTCCCGCCCGATGAAGCCTTACGCAAGGGGGCTTTCAACTGACAACTGACCCCTAAGAACTCGCTTCCCTACAGTGCCGTCTCTCCACGCTCGTCGTTGCGGATGCGGATCGCCTCGTCCACCTTGGTTACGAAGATCTTTCCATCCCCGATGGTGCCCGTGCGCGCAACCGCGATAATCGCCTGCACCGCCTTGTCCACCATCTCGTCCGCGACCACCGTCTCCAGCTTCACCTTCGGCAGCAAATCAACCGAGTACTCCCGTCCCCGGTAAAACTCCGTATGGCCCTTCTGCCGGCCATGCCCACGCGCCTCGGTAATCGTCATCCCCTGCACGCCAATCTCCACCAGAGCGTCCTTGACCGCATCCAGCTTGGAAGGCTGTATCACTGCTTCGATCTTCTGCATCTCTCTCCACCTCTCCGCTCGTTGGAGGCAGCTTACAGGGGCTGCCTCCATCCAATCTCTGTGCCGCGTAGCTTCCTTTGCGGAAAGCTAACACCGCGCTTCTGCCCCGGGCAGGCTGTCGTGCAACCGGCCACTGCCTTCCGCATATTACGCCACAAATGGTCAGGCCCGCATCGTTTCGATGCAACCCGCGGCCGGGTCGTACAACCGGAATCATCCTCGATTCCGTTCGCCAGCCCTCAATTCGCCCAGTCGTAGCCATCCTCCCCATGCTGCGATAGATCCAGCCCGGTTGCCTCGTCCTCTGCACTCACCCTAAGCCCAATCGTCTTATCCACGATGAACAGAATGATAAGAGTGCCCACAATCGCCAACGCCCACGCAATCGTCACGCCCATCGCCTGATTCAGCACCTGATGGCCGTTGCCCTCCAGCATTCCGGTCGCCTTGCCCGCTCCGAAGGCCGGATTGATCGCTCTGCTGGCAAACACCCCGGTCAACAACGCGCCCAGGGTCCCGCCCGCGCCATGCACGCCAAATGCGTCCAGCGAATCGTCATAGCCGAAGATCGCCTTCACCTTGACCACCATGTAGTAGCAGACCACGCCGGCAATTAACCCAATCGCCAGCGCCGACATCGGGCTGACAAACCCCGAGGCGGGAGTGATCGCGACCAGGCCCGCCACGCAACCCGAGATCCCGCCCAGCACCGAAGGCTTGCCATTGCGGATCCACTCTGCCGCGCACCAGCCGATCGCCGCCGCCGCCGCGCCAAACTGGGTAGCTACAAACGCCGAGGTCGCCAGGCTCCCAGCCGCCAGTGCGGACCCCGCATTGAACCCAAACCAGCCCACCCACAGCAGGCACGCTCCGATAAAGCTCAGCACCACCGAATGCGGCTGCATCGGCACCTTGGGGTAGCCGATCCGCTTGCCCAGATACAGCGCCGTCACCAGCGCCGAGACTCCCGACGTCACATGCACCACCGTGCCCCCGGCAAAGTCCAGGCACGGGAACCTCCCAGTCCCTGAGTTCAGCAGCCCGCCCGCGCCCCACACCATGTGCGCCATCGGGCTATACACCGCAATCGCCCATAGCACCATGAACATCAGCATCGCCGAGAACTTCATGCGCTCGGCGAACGCTCCGGTAATCAGCGCCGGCGTAATGATCGCGAACATCAGCTGATACACCATGAACGTCTGTAGCGGAATGGTCGGCGCATACGGACTCGGCGCCAGCCCCACCCCACGCAGGAACATGTTGTGCAGGCCGCCGATAAATGCGTTTCCGCTGCCAAACGCCAGCGAGTACGTCACCACCGCCCACAGCACGGTAATCACCGCCATCATGGCGAAACTCTGCATCATGGTGCCCAGCACATTCTTCTTGCGCACCAGGCCGCCATAGAACAGCGCCAGCCCGGGTCCGGTCATCATCAGCACCAGCGCCGCCGAGGTCAGCATCCAGGCGTTGTCCCCGGAGGTCTGCGCCGAGGCAATCGCCGCCGCCTGGTCCGCCACCTGCTTCTCCAGCGCCGCGATGCGCGCAGCCTCGGAGCCGGACGCAGGGGCCGAAGCCGTCTGCCCAACCTGCGCGGGCGCCTGTGCCATCGCCATCGCGCCACCCATCAGCGGGGAACCCGCCACCACCCCAACCCACAACCCCAGCAACAGCTTCACTAACCGAGAACGCATCTGCCGATCACCTGTCTCCAACGCCGAGCAATTGGGCAGCGGACGAAGGGATGATCGCCTCCCAATTCGCCGGGGGCGTCTTCAGAGTTTCAGCGCTACGCGCCATGCTTGTCTGCTGCCTTGGCTACTCTACACAAGGTGGCCATAAGCAATCCATAAAATCTCGCCGAAAACCAAAACTCCCGATTTCGTCGCCCGCTCGACCTCGGCCTGCTATGGACTGGCTGCAACCGCCGCGTACCCGCGCTCCCTCATCCACTTGATCAGAAGGTCTGTCCATGGCTGCAGCTGCGGGTTCGCCGGAGCCAGCCCCGACCCATGCGCCCCATGCTGGAAGATGTGCATCTCCGCCGGCACCCCCGCCTTCACCAAGGCCGTATAAAACATCACGCTGTTCAGCACCGGGACCGTGTGGTCGTCCGTAGTCGTAAATAGAAACGTCGGCGGCGTCTGCGCGGTCACATGCAACTCCGGTGACATCCCCTCCATCTGCGCCTGCGTCGGACTGTCGCCCAGCAGATACGTCCTCGACCCCTTGTGCACATAAGGGTCCAGCATCGTGATCACCGGATAGGAAAGAACCAGGAAGTCGGGCCGGCTCGACTGCTGCTCAATCGGATCGCTCGCCGCCGCATTGCCCGCATCGAATAGCGTCCCCGCCGTCGCCGTCAGATGCCCGCCCGCCGAGAATCCCCACATCCCGATGTGGTCCGGCGCAATCCCATACTTCGCCGCATTCGCCCGCACCGTTCGGATCGCCCGCTGAGCATCGCCAAGCTCAATCGGCGAGTGATACTTCATCCCCAGCCGGTACCTCAGCACAAACGCCGCCACCCCATGTGCGTTCAGCCACACCGCCACGTCCGAACCTTCCCTCACCATCGACAAATGCGTATACCCGCCGCCCGGCGCAATCACCACCGCCGTCTTGGTCGGATTCGAAGCCGGAAGAAACGCCGCGATCGTCGGCGTATCGTCTTCGCTCGAACCCAGAGCGCCCGGAGCTCCATTCGGCCACAGCGGCATCGGATCCGGCAGATTGGCAGGCCAGGGATATCCCCCGCTCATCCGTACACCTGGCTGTGCCGACGCCGGTGCTGCTCCAGGCGCAACCTGTGCCTGCGCCAATCCCGCCGCCCCGCCCACCGCAATCGCACCCGCGCACACCAACACTTTCAGCCGCATCGTCCCTCCTGATAAGGATCCGCGCACCATCCTACTTGTGAATGCCTAATTCCTGCTATTCAAGGGTGGTTTTCAGCGCAATCTCAGTCGCCTCCGCGATCTCGGTATCGCCAGGCTCGTTCTCACCATCGATATGGGTCACCAGGATGAACTCCCGTCCGTTCGACAACACCCAAACCTGAAAATGACGTGGATGTTTACCTTTGACAGCAAGCGTCGCGAACTTTCCGAATGCGCAAACTCCAGTCTGTCTCAAGACTTCTCTTCGCCCCTCGACCTTAGCCGTAAGTTTTTCGCCTAACCCAATCAGAGTTTGCTCGGTAACGTTGATCACCACATCGGGCCGCGGCTGCGCAAATGAGAATTGCAAGGCACCCGATGACGAGCCTCGCAAATACGTTATCGGACCGTCCTGCGTCGCCTGACACCATCCCTCAAGAAGTTTGATCTGCAGCCGCTGCACCACACGTGCCTCCGCGCGCCATTATGTAGTTGCTAAGGCGCCCAACACTTCACGAACGAGACTCCCGCGCCAGTCTCAACCATCACGGACGGGCAATCTGCAGGAACAACCACCGCCTTGCCCGCAGTGAGTTCCACCTGCCCATCCGGCCCGTCCATCACCGCCGCCGCGCCCTTCAACCCCACCAGGCATCCCGCACCGTGCGTTGGCACGATAACCTCGCCCGCACCCGCAACGTCATACCGGTCCACCACAAAATACTGCTGCTCGATCAGCCGCACAAACCCATCCATCTTCCGTGCCGCGACCTTCCCCGCAGCCGTCCGCGTCTTCATGGTCCGCAACGCCTGCTCCACATGCAGCTCACGTGGCCGCCCATAGTCATACATCCGGAACGTCGTATCGGACGTCTGCTGCGTCTCCAGCAGCACCACGCCCGGCCCAATCGCATGCACCGTCCCCGCATCGACGAACACCATATCCCCCACTGCCACCGGCACCCACTCCATCATCTCCTCGAGCGTTTTGTCCGCAATCGCCGCCCGCACCGCTTCGGCCGTTGCGCCTTCGCGCAGTCCTAGCCCAATGGTCGCGCCCGGCTCCGCCTCGAGCACATACCAGCACTCCGTCTTGCCCCGCGCCTGCCCCATCGCCTGCGCCTGCGCATCGTCCGGATGCACCTGCACCGACAGCTTGTCGCTGGGAAACAGCAGCTTCACAAGCAGCGGAAACTCCCCGACTTGGCCGTCCTCACCTGAACCCGTGCCCAGCAGCGCCTCACCCGCCTCCGCGGCCACCTGCGCCAGCGTCCGCCCGGCCATCGGCCCGGTCTCGACCACGCTCTCCGGCCCAGTCAGCCATGCTTCGCCAACCGGCTCATCCGTCCCGGTCGACTTGTACCACGGCCGCAGATCCAGCCTGCCCCACGGCCGCTTGCTGAACCACGGCGTCAGCCGGAACGGTCCCAGCTTTTGCTTCGTCATCGTGCTCCTCGGGATAACTCTGCTCGGCGCAGGAGTCCGCTGCGACCATCGGGAGCACCACGCGAAGCGGTATGCACGTCACGAAGTGGCTCAGTCGTCATCATCCTTCTTCGCCTTCTTCTGCTTCTGCAGCAACTGCGCCGGCACCGGCTTGTCACCCATCGCATCCTTCCACAAAATCACATTCAGCTTGCTCGCGTCGGCGCGGTCCGCATGGGTAAAGTCCATCTTCGCGGATTGCTTCGCGCCCACCGCCGTCGCCGCGTTCGCCGTATAGATCAGTCCATTGTCGCGATTCGTCCAGTCCGCGGCAAATGGCTTCTGGTCGCCCGGCCCGGTAAACAGCCTCCCGATCAGCGATGCCAGCGCATCATTGTTATTCATCGGAGGCAGCCCCAGCAGCGTCTCCATGGTCCGCACCACGCTCACCGTCGAGTAGAACCGGCTGTCCACCACCGGCCCACCATCCGCCGCGCGCGGCGAGTATTTGCTGATCACCAGCGCCAGGCTGCGATGCGCATCCACGTGGTCCGCGCCATTCTGTGCATCGTCCTCCAGGATAAAGATCGCCGTATCGTCCCAGTACGCCGAGTGGCTCACCGCCTCCACCAGCCGCCCAATCGCCAAATCGTTGTCCGCCACCGACGACTTCGGCGTCGGCCCGCCCACCACCGTGCCCGCCGTATGGTCGTCGCCCAGCCGCATCGTGATGTAGTTGGGCATGGTGTCGTTGCCCGCCGCGCGGTCAGCAACCCAGCCCTCAAAATGTCGCAGAAACACGTTCATCCGGATCTGGTCGGGCACCCGCAGGTTGAAGTCCGGCGCCTCCGCCGCAAAATGGCCCACCAGCTCAGGCTTGGTCGCGATATTGCCCACCATCAGCGGAATCGGCCATGGCCACTTGCTCACCCCGCCGCCCCACTCCGCGGGAATCTCCTCGCGCTCCAGGATCGCCGGCCGCGCGCACTTCGACCCCTGCAGCAGCGGTCCCTCCTGCGAGCTGCCGCTCTTCTTGGCATCGCAGAAGGTCGTCGAAATGTACTCGCCAAAGTTGTAGTGCGTCTTGCCATGCGCATCCGCGTTGCCCCACATATACCCGGTCGAAGGCTCATTCACATCGGGAATCTTCTGCAGCAGCGGATAGCCCTCCGACACCACCCCTTCAAAGTCATAAGTGCGTTGCGCGTTCCGATAGTCCTGCTGCCACACCCGCTCCAGGTAGTCCGTCCCAATCGCCGCGTTCGACCATACATGCCCGTCGCCCGACACCTCGCCCGAATCGAAGAAGTTGTCCAGCACGCCAAACTGCAGCGCCAGCTCATGCTGGTTCGGCGTCACCGCCTCGCCATACATTGCCAGGCTCGCGTCTCCATTGCCCACCGGCTTGCCGTTCCGCTTCAGGTCGCCGAAGATCTGGTCGTAGGTCCGGTTCTCCTTAATGACATAGATCACGTGTTTGATCGGATTAGTGCCGCCGGCGAACGCAATCCTCTCCTGCGCCGCCTTCATCCGGTTCGACTCCAGCACCTCCTCGGTCGCCGCCTTCAAGTCCACCGCGTCCACATCAATCGTCGCCAGCGACCCGTACAGCAGCGTCCCGATGTAGCTGAAGCTCCCCGCCCGCGCATCGCTCGCCCCCGCCGGAATCTTCTGTGCAAAGTTGTTCGGCCCCGTCCCCCGCCCCTTATCCGTCGCCACATATAACTTCTCACCCGCCCCCGAACCGGGTGCCCCATGTCTGGCGGTCTCCTCGCCAGACGTGGGATGCGCAACAGCCAGGCTCATCGGCATCCACTCGGTCGGGATAAACCCCACCGGCTCCACCATCCCATGCTTCGCCGCCGCGGCCTTCAGCTTGCGCGTGTCGATCACCGCCACTGCGTCCGATCCCATGTTCGCCACATACAGCCGGCTCCCGTCCGCGCTCACCGCCAACCCATCCGGCTCCGCCCCAAAGTAGCTCTGCCCCGGCAGCCGCGTATCGAAGTACCCATTCACCGCAAAGGCGCCCTTCTCCACATCGATCGCCGCTACCGCGTCCCGGTTCGCCAGCGCCACATAAAGCGTCTTCCCATCCGGACTTATCTCCAACGCGCACGGATGCGTCCCCGGCTTTACCGGATCGCTCGGCTTCAGCAGCGCCAGCTTCCGTCCCACCGTCCCCTTCGCCAGATCGAGCTCCACCACCTCGCTCGCATTCCACAGTGCGACATATGCCCGCGTCCCATCCTTCGACACCGCCAGCGCAACAGGATAAGTCGACGGCACCGCATCGCTCTCACTCAGATCGAACCGCTTCGCGATCTTTCCCGTCGCCGTCTCCAGCAGGATCGCGTTATCTGAAAGATTGTCTGCCACCAGCAGCATTTCGCCCCACGCAGGAATGTTCTGTCCAACATTCCGTCCGATTTCAGGAGTTCCACCCACCACCGCTATCGCCGCCGGAAACGGTATCCCCATCGCCCCATCCACGCCGCCAATCAGCTTCGTCCGCCGCGCTCCCGCCAGCGGTTGCAGTGGAATCGGCATCAGTCTCTCCGGCGTAATCTTCCCCGCATCGAACCCATACACCGCCACCGCATTCCCCGTCTTCGCCTGCCCATCCCCCAGTGGGTCAGTCAATGACGCCATGCTCGCGTAGATGTGCTTCCCGTCCGCGCTGAACGCCAGCCCCGAATACAGCGTCTGCTTGCTGCTTAGCCCGGTGCGGTCGTCGGGGAAGTCCACCAGCTTCCCCGTCTGCGTGTCCATCACCGCCAGCGATTGCTCATACTTCGACTCGTACGTCCCATAGCCCGCGTTCACCGTCACCACGTAGCGCCCGTCCGGCGACACCGCCATCGAGATCGGCTCCGAGTTTACCCGCTGTGGATTGCCCGGCACCGTCCCCACAATCTGCTTGCTCGACGGCAGATCCAGCACCTGCGCCCACGCGCCCGCCGCAACCAGCAATCCCCCCAGGCAGAGCCCACGCATCCAGCCCCGAAAAACCCGAAAACCCGCCCCAGAATCCCTCGAAAGTGTCATGCGTCCACCCTAACAAACCCCGCACGCCACGCCATTACAAAAGTCTTACACCCGACGCAGCCGCATCCTGCTAGCGTTGTGACTAAGGCAACAACCGGCAAGTTCGAGGTGACCGGAACCCATGTACGAGGCGAACCACACTCAATGACTCCCACGCTCCTTGCTCCCGAAGTGACCGAGACAACCCCAACCGCTGCTCGCGCCGTCTCTGTCGCCGCTCCCGACAAAAACCAGGCCATTGCGGCCGCACGCAAGGCAGCCGCTGACGCCGCCCTGAAGCTCAAGCAGGACCTGCGCATGGGCCGCGCTTACGACGATGGCCGCATCAACTGGATCACCACCGTCGTCATGGGCCTCTTCCACGTCGGCGCCATCGCCGCGCTGTTCTGCTTCTCCTGGGTCCACCTGGCCGTGTTCTGCGTGATGTACTTCTTCGCCATCAACGTCGGCATCGGCATGTGCTACCACCGCCTGCTCACCCACCGCGGATACAAGACCCCCAGGTGGCTGGAGTACTTCATCACCGCCTGCGGCACCATGGCGCTGGAGGGAGGGCCCATCTTCTGGGTCGCCACCCACCGCGTCCATCACCAGAACTCCGACCACGACGGCGACCCGCACACCCCCAACGACGGCACCTGGTGGGCCCACGCCGGCTGGATCATGACCGGCCGCGCCATGCACTCCGAAACCGCCCTGCTCTGCCGCTACGCCCCCGACCTCACCCGCGACCGGGTCCACGTCTGGCTCAGCAAATATCACTACGTTCCCCTGGTCGTCACCGGCCTGCTGCAGATCGCCCTCGGCGCCTGGCTCGCGCCCGCCGGCCATGCACTCCTGGGCGGCCTCACCATGGTCCTCTGGGGCACCTTCCTGCGCGTGACCGTCGGCCTGCACGCCACCTGGCTGGTCAACTCCGCCACCCACATGTTCGGCACCCGCCGCTTCGAGACCAAGGACGACTCGCGCAACTCCTGGTGGGTCGCCCTGCTCACCGGCGGCGAAGGCTGGCACAACAACCACCACGCCCACCCGGTCAGCGCCCGCCACGGCCTCACCTGGTACGAGTTCGACATCAACTACTACGGCATCTGGGTCATGGAAAAACTCGGCCTCGCCAAGAAGGTCCAGATCGCCAAATTCGACCCCGCAGACCCCAAACCCGCCGGCGTCCTCTAACTTGCTCTCCCAGGCGGGTGCCCCACATCTCGGAGAGATGTGGGATAGATAAATTCAAAGGCCGTCCCGTCAGGGATGGCCTTTCCCTTTGAAGTCTTCCATCCTGAGCGCACGCAGAATCCCAGATCCCCTCTCGCTCGTGATCGGTTCAATCGGAGTAAATCGGTGTTAAGTCTTTGCCTTGCCCTCAAGCTTCCGGCAAATTCATCGACCGCTCCACCACCTCGCCCGCCTTCACAAGATCCACCTCCTTCACCTCCAGCACGTACGCATCGTCGTTCGCCGCGCAGCCTTCCGGGTCCGCCACCACCCGATGCCAGATGCGCGCCTCCTCCAGCACTCGCGCCACCTCGTCCGCATCTGCGCGTCGGCCAAAGGTCCCCAGCGTCGCCACCGTCCCGTCATCCACCTGCGCATCCGTCCCCTCCACCTCCTGCAGCGGAAACAGCCCCATCTTCGCCCGCAGAATCGCCATCGCCCGCTCCCGGTCGGCTCCCCGCACGATCAACTGCAGCGCTACCGGCGGCCCGCCATACATCGACCCCAACCCCGAGTTTGGCGCCGTCACATCGCGCACATCGATCTCCAGCCCCTCAGCCTCCAGGCAGTCGCAGGCCGTGCCCGCTTCGATCGCGTCATGAAAGGTTCTCAGTGCCACCATGCCCCTGGCCAACTCCGTACTCATCTCCGGCTTAGGCAGCGGATCGCGTATTAACCCCGCGCGCTCCATCGCCGCAAACGGATCGCCCACCGCATCCTCCAGCTTCAGCTTCCGGCTCTGCATCTCTCCGCGCAGCACCTCCTGCGCCATATCGGTCAGGTCGCCGGCACTCGCCGCCAGCCGCAGCAACTCCCCGTCCGACATCTCCCCATAATGCCGCTGCAGCCGCCCCAATAGTTCCGAATCCAGCTCTCTCTCCATGCCGCCGAGCATATCACCCAACCCAATGTCACGCCCTTACCCGCGAAGCGGGTCGAGAACAGCACGAAGTGCTCGAGAACAGCACGAAGTGCTCGAGCACGGCACGAAGTGCTAAGGCAGCGGCGTCCCTGCCTGGTGATAATGAGCCTGCTCCGCGAACCGCCTCTCCGCGCCCCGCGGATCGTTCTCCACCCGCGGCTTCGTCTCCCACATCATGGTGCTCCGGTTGTTCAGGTCATACGCCGGCCAGTACGGTAGCTTGCCGTCCTGCGTCGGCCCCTTCGCATCTCCATTCGGATTCCCCGTCCGCCCATATTGGATCAGCATCCCGGACATCACCGCCGCCAGCGCATTCGCTTCGGCCACATGCTGCGGGTCCGTCCCAATCTGACCCGTCGCCATCGCAATGTTGTCGAACATAAACGGGATATCGATGGTGTGCATCGCCCGCCCATTCGCCCCCGCAAAATTCATCTGATACACCCACGTATGCGGCTGACTCACCGGGTCTGCCGCGCGCCGCTCCGCCTCCATCCGCTGGCCTGGCCAAGCGCGAAATGCCGTCGCTGCCGCAATGCAAACCTGCTGCGGCGCGTACTCCGGATGGATCCTGCGAAACTCCGCCACCGCATCCTCCGCCTTCACTGGCCCAAGGTACTCATGCACCGCCGCGTCCAGCACCGCCGCGGCATTCTCCCAGGTGATCTCCCCACCCGCGGGCGCAACCACCGCCGTCTCGTCATGCACATTGCCCAGCATCATTGGTACCTTCGCACTCAGCTTCGGCGCATCCGGATCGAACGGATTCCGCGGCAGCACCACGTTGTCCACCACCGGCAGCCAGTCCGCACTCACCGCGCGCGCACCCTCCTGAATCTGCTCCATCGTCAGCGAATCCAGCTTCGCCACCAGCTCCTTGCCCTTCAACCCGCCCGCGCCCATCGCCTCCAGCACCGTCTTCGTCCGTCCCGACGCAATCTCGATCGACGCGCCCTTGATTTGCTGCCCGCTCATCGTCATCACGCGATGGAACAGCCCGGCCGCCACCGGAGTCGCCATCAGCGCCGCGCACTTTGCACTGCCGCCCGATTGCCCGAAGATCAAAACTCGACCTGCGTCGCCGCCAAACTCCGCAATGTTCTCTTTCACCCACCGCAGCGCCAGCACCAGGTCCAACTGCCCCGCGTTGCCCGACTGCGCATACTCCGGCGCCAGGTCTCCCAGGTACATATACCCGAACGCGTTCAGCCGGTGGTTCACCGTCACCACCACCACGTCGCCGCGTTGGCACAGCCGCTTGCCGTCGTACAGGTCGCTGTTCACCGTCCCGTTGTTGTATGCGCCGCCGTGGAAGTACACCAGCACCGGCCTCTTCTTCCCATCGCGCAACCCCGGCGTAAAGACATTCAGGTGCAGGCAATCCTCGCTCTGCACTCCTATGTCCCGCGGCGCTCCCGGCACCCCACTTGCCGAAGTTGACAGGTTCCCCGTCGGCGACGTGCTTCTCACGCCCCGCGCCGCCGTCAACTGCGGAGCCATTGTGGCAAACTTCGTGCACTCCTTCACGCCCGCCCATTTCACCGGCGCCACCGGAGCCCGGAACCGCGTCTTCGCCGTATCCCCTCCATACGGAACGCTCCTGAAGACGTGGATCCCGTCCTCCGTCGTCCCGCTGATCTTGCCCGCCGTCGTCGCCGCCAGGGGCGCGCTGTCCGCCCATGCCCACGCCTTCACCCGCAGCGCCAGCCCGGCCGCAGCAAACCCCGCCGCCTTCAACACCGTCCGCCGATTCATCCGATTCACATGGCCTCCCGCGCACCGATCATATCCGGTCGATTTCCTACGCGCTTCCGATGGAACTGCCCGGCAACCGCCTGCGTAGTACACTCAGCACAACTCCGCACCCTCGCCGAGGCTGCCCAATGATCGCCCTCACCCTACTCGCGCTTCTCTACTTCCTGCCCACCATCGTCGCTGCCAACCGCGGCCACTGCGTCGCGCCCATCCTCATCCTCAATCTCTTCTTTGGCTGGACTGTCATCGGCTGGTTCGCAATGCTGCTGTGGGCGCTGCTCTCCTGGCCCCGCTACTACTACGTACCCCCTGGGTACTACCCTCCAGCCGGCTACTGGCACAGGTATTAGCCCGCTTAACTGCTCAGCGCCGCCCGCAGCTTCTCCTCCGCCGCTTCGCTGGACAGAAAAAACGGCTTCTCCAGCACTTCCACCGTCAGCACCGCTCCGTCGAACCCCCAGCGTGCCTTCACGCCCATCCTGTCGATCAGCCCTGCGCGTCCGGTCAACTCTACTCCCTGCCCCTTGGCCTTCTCCACCACCGCCGTAAACTCCGCCTGGGTCATCGCCATCTGCATCGCTCCATCCCCTCTGGCCACTATACTTTCACCACGCCATGAACATCACCCGACGCCGCGGAGCCATCGCCCTCTTCATCACCCTCGGCGTACTCACGCTCGGCGCCACCATCATCCTCAACATCGGCTGGATCATCCTCAACGAGCGCCGCATCGTCCTGCTGGTCGTGGGCGTCATTCTCTTCAGCCTGCTGGTCGCCGGAGTCGTCCTCAACACCGTCTTCCTGGTCCGCGAGGTCCGCCGCAACGAGCGCCAGGACTCCTTCCTCAACGCCGTCACCCACGAGCTCAAAACTCCCATCGCCTCCATCCGGCTCTACCTCGAAACCCTCCAGCGCCACGACGTCCCCGAAGCCCAGCGCCAGGAGTTCTACAAGATCATGCTGGCCGACTCCGACCGCCTGCTCGCCACCGTTGAGCAGGTGCTCAAGGCCGGCGAACTGGGCGCCAGTGGACGCCACCAGCACCGCACCTTGCTCGAACTCTACCCGCTGGTCGCCGATTGCATCGAAATCACCCTGCAGCGCTACCACCTGCCCGCCTCGGCCATCGAACTCGCGCCCAGCGCCGGCCCGGTCCGGCTCTACGTCCGCGGCATCCCCCAGGACCTGCGCACCGCCGTGCTCAACCTGCTCGACAACGCGGTCAAATACTCCCCCAATGGCGTCCACATTCGCTGCTCCATCGCCATCGTGGGAGCCACCCACGTCGCGCTCACCATCGCCGACACCGGCGTCGGCCTTGCGCCCGACCAACTCAAACGCATCTTCAAGCGCTTCTATCGCGTTCCCGGCCGCAATGCCGTCAAGATCAAAGGCACCGGCCTCGGCCTCTTCCTGGTCCGCAGCATCGCCCGCCAGCACGGCGGAGACATCTCCGCCCAAAGCCCCGGCCCCAACCTGGGCACCACCATCACCCTCACCCTCCCCCTCGCCAACCCCGCCACCAAATCTTCCGCATAATCCTGCCGCAGCTCACGGAATCCGGCTTGCTCGGGAGCACCATGCGAAGCCCAGTACACGTCACGAAGTGACCGCTGTCCGCGCAGGACGCCCGTCCGGCAGGACATTTCTCAAATAGGTTCTAAGATTGACCAAGATGCTCCTGCTCTGGAACTACTTCGTTCTCGGCTTCACCGCGCTGCTTCCCCTCGTCAACCCTTTGGGCTCGGCGCTCATCTTCCTCTCGCTGGTCGGGACCGCGCCCATCCCCGTCTATCACTCCCTGGCCCGCCGCATCGCCATCAACACCTTCCTGTTCCTCACCACGGTCGACCTGATCGGCTCCGCCGTGCTGCGCTTCTTCGGCATCTCGCTGCCTATCGTCGAAGTCTCCGGCGGCCTGGTCATCGCCGCCATCGCCTGGTCCATGCTCAACCAGCAGAGCACCGATCCCAGCCCGGAAAAGATGCAGGCAGCCACCCAGATGAAGGCCGACGACATCGTCGGCGACCTGCGCCAGAAGACCTTCTACCCCTTCACCTTCCCCATCACCGCCGGCCCCGGCTGCATGGTCGTCACCCTCACGCTGGCCGCGCACAGCCCGCAGCGGCCCATCTCCAGCAACCTGCTCGCCCACGCCGGCCTGCTCCTCGCCATCGTCGCCCTATGCATCTCGGTCTACTTCTGCTACGCCTCCGCACCCCGCCTCGCGCAAAAGATCTCCCCCTCCACCGCCCACGGCATCCAGCGCGTCATCGCCTTCATCCTGCTCTGCATCGGCGTCCAGATCGCATGGAACGGCCTCGCCCTGCTGCTCTCCAGCATCATCCACGCCAAGTAGCGTCGACCCACCCTTACATGCTTCCCCTTACTTGAGCTATAATGTAAGCATGAATACGCAAATGCTTACCGTCAGCACCAAAGGGCAGCTCGTCATCCCCGCCGACGTTCGCGCCGAACTGGGCATCCAGCCGGGTTCCCGCATAGCCCTCACCGTGGAGGACACGCGCATCATTCTTCAGCCCGTCAACCAGCGCTTGGTGGAGAGGCTTCGTGGGAGATTCGCCGGGGGACCGTCCCTGGCCGACGATCTACAGCGGCAACGCCGTGAGGATCACAAGAGAGATAAGTATTGACTTACGTTATGGACTCCAGTGCGATTCTTCGCTACCTTGACAACGAACCGGGAGCGGACCGCGTCGAAAGCTGCATCAACGCCCATGTCACCGGACGAGACCAGATCGTTATATCCGCGATCCAGTGGGGTGAGATCGCCTTGGTCCTGGCGAAACGTTACGGCCAACCTGCAGCCGAGACCGCCCTGTTCGATCTTCGCGCCTTCGGCTTCAATCTCGTCCCCGCTACTGCCGAGAGGGCCCAGCGTGCCGCATTCATCAAGGTGCGAATCGACATCCCCTACGCTGACGCGTTTGCGGTAGAACTCGCGTCCGATTCACCGGACCACGTGCTCATCACCGGCGACTTCGATTTCAAGGCCGCTGAACGGCAGGTCGAGATTGAATTCCTTCCTTTGAAGCCGAGCCCGCGCCCATGACCCCATCCCCCCTCATCGCCGTCATCGAAGACGAAGAACATCTCGCCCAGGGTCTGCTCTTCAACCTCCAGGCCGACGGCTACCGCACCCACCATGAGTCCGATGGCGATGCTGCGCTCGCCTACCTGCTCGCCGCCCCGCTCACCGGCCCGCTCAAGATCGGCGTCATCGTCCTCGACTGCATGCTCCCCGGCACCGACGGCTTCGCCATCACCCGCGCCCTGCGCGCCGCCCAGCGCTACACCCCCATCCTCATGCTCACCGCCCGCTCCCGCCCCGAGGACGTCCTCGAAGGCCTCGAAGCCGGCGCCGACGACTACCTGCCCAAGCCCTTCGACCTCAATATCCTGCTGGTCCGCATCAAGTCCCTGCTCCGCCGCACCGCCTGGCAGGCCGCCCAATCCGAAATCCCGCCGCCCACAGCTTCACCCAGCGAGCCCCCGCCACCCGACACCTACTCCTTCAACCACCGCACCATCCGCTTCGACACCCTCGAACTCGTCGCCCCCAACCGCTTCACCCACCTCACCGTCATGGAGGCCGACCTGCTCCGCTTCCTCACCGACCGCGAGGGCCAGATCGTCTCCCGCACCGACATCCTCGAGCAGGTCTGGCGCGTCCACGCCGACACCGACACCCGCGCCATCGACAACTTCATCGTCCGCCTGCGCCGCTACATCGAGGACGACCCCGCCAACCCCCAGCACCTCACCACCGTCCGCGGCATCGGCTACCGCTTCCTCCCCAACCCACAATGAATGCTCTCGGCATGGCACTGGCGGCTTACCATTCAGGGAATGAGGACGCCTCTTTCACCATCGTGCGCGATGACGGCTTTGAGCAAACAGTTTCGGCAAGAATTTTCTTTGACGATACAAATTTTCCAGCCCTCGAAACCAGCGCGCTCGATCTCTGCCGGGGACGGGTATTGGATGTGGGCGCTGCCGCCGGGCGTCATTCCTTGGAACTGCATCGCCGCGGTCTCGCCGTCTGGTCGCTGGATATCTTGCCGGAAACCCGGCCGATCATGCTCGAACGCGGTGTCCCGCATCCGCTGGTCGGCGATATCTTGTCTTGGGCGGAAGGTTCCTTCGACACGGTTCTAATGCTGATGAATGGAATCGGAATGCTCGGCTCGCCGCAGCGACTCGACGAATTCCTCTGTCATGCCGATCGCCTGGTTTCACCGGGAGGACAACTCTTGTGCGATTCCATTGACGTATCCACGACGAAAACTCCAATTCACGTCGCCTACCGCACCAGAAACATTGCGCTTGGGCTCTATCCCGGCCAACAGCGTTTCGTAGCAAGATACGACGGAGTCACAGGAGAGACCTTCGACTGGCTGCATATCGACATCGCATCACTCGCTCGACATTGTTCCGCGAACGGGTGGGACTGCCGGCAGGTCCACCAGGAAGCTGGTGGTCATTATCTTGCCAGGATATTCCGGGCTACTTAATGCCTTACCCGCGGCGTCGGCTACCGCTTCCTCCCCAACCCCTAGCAGACCAAGGTCCCCATCGCCGAAACCGGGTTACAATTCGAGCAAATCGCCCGTTCATTGACGGAGAGGCCCGGTGGACCCGCTGCGAAAGTCTTGCTTCTCGACCCTTGTCGTCCTGCTGCTGTTCGCCTGCGCGCGACCCGCCGGCGGCTTCTCCGTGCTTACCCACGAAGCCCTCATCGACCTCACCTGGTCCGACTCGATCCAGCCGTTGCTGCTCAAGCGCTATCCCAACCTGACGCCGCGCGACTTGCGCGACGCACGCGCCTATGCCTATGGCGGCTGCGTCATCCAGGACCTCGGCTACTATCCCTTCGGCAAGCCGATGTTCTCCAATCTGCTGCACTACGTTAGAACGGGCGACTTTATCCGCGCCCTCTTCCGCGATGCCCAGGGCCCCAACGACCTTGCCTTTGCCATTGGCGCGCTCGCCCACTACTACGGCGACACCATCGGCCATCCCGAGTCCATTAACCTGGCGGTGGCGAATAACTTTCCCAAACTCGCCGCCAAATACGGCCCCAACGTGAACTACGCGGAGGGCGAGCGCCAGCACGTCCGCACCGAGTTTGCCTTCGACGTCAACGACGCCGCCAAGCATCGGCTCGCTCCCCTGGGCTATCTCAACCACGTCGGCTTCGCCGTGCCCGTGCCTCTGCTCTCGCGCGCCTTCTACGACACCTACGGGCTGGACCTTGCCAAGGTGCTTGGCGAACATCGCCCCACCCTCCAGGGCTACCGCTACGCCGTCCGTACGCTGCTGCCGCGGGTTGCATACGCCGAAGTGCTACTTCACCGCAAGCACATGCCGCCCGACGTGCCCAGCCCCGAACTCGATGAGTTCAATCAGGAGGTCGCAACGCTGGCGGCCCAGGATAACTGGGCCAGGTACCGCAAGCATGCCGGCTTCGGGACCCACGTGCTCGCGGGCTTCATCGCTATCCTGCCCAAGGTTGGCCCGCTGGATGACCTCGCGATCGTTGGTCCCACCTCGGCCGCCGAACAGGACTACGTGAAGGCGCTGATGCACACTGCCGCGGCCCTGCGCCAGGCGCTCGGCCAGGCAACCCATTCCGGCGGCCTGCCCAACAAGGACCTCGACACCGGCGACGACGTCTACCCCGGCACCTATTCGCTGGAGGACTACGCCTACGCCGGCCTGCTGCACCAGATGACCGGCGATCCCACGCAGCCCATCCCCTACGGCATCAAGCGCGACCTGCTCGCGTACTTCTCTGACATGTCCAAGGTGAAATACATCGCGGAGAACCCCAGGCTGCTGGCCCAGGTCCAGGCCGAACTGCCGATCCTGAGGACAATCTCCACCAGGGCAGCCTATCCCGACAGTGCGCTGCTGCCCCAACCGGCCGCGGACCAGCCCGACCCTTAAATGTTCGGGTGCCCCATCCATTGCGCCTCTTGCAATGGGTGGGACGTAAGCCGCCCGTCTTCGCTCGTCATCCTGGGGCCGACTCTGGCTCAGAATCTCTGTATTGGCCCCTTGCCTTCACGAACAACCCTCTTAAGGCACGCTCGTGAACGGCACTTCTTATCCGCCTTGATCGGTGTTAAGCCGTTCCCAAACCCTGTCAAGCCCCAAAACGACCTATCTACCTGGAAACAATAGCGATAGAGTTGGCATACTAGTTTCCCTCAATCCCATACAATAGAAGTAAGGATCGAAACAGAAGGGCCGCAAGCCAACCCGGCGTCGCGGCCTTCGCTTTTTAAACTCGCCCTCTCTGTGCTCTCTCTTCTTCTCTGTGTTCTCTGTGTTCTCTGTGGTTCGCGCCTCTTCGAGCCCTCCAGACCTGAATCGGACCAAGCCCGGACTTAAGTCCTTTAGAACTGGACTTAGGCCCGGCCACGTCCAGACTTATGTCCTTTAGAAAAAGAACTTTAGGACTTAAAGTCCTCTAGAGAAAAAATCCCGGCAAACCCACTTGATGCAGAGATCGCCACATACTCGGCATCAATGGCCATAAGTCAATTGCCTGCAATAATTTTGTCCGTATGCCCTTTAATCCCTGGGTCATAGTCCTTAACTCGTGTGTTTTCTGGATTATGCAGAATTCGGTAGGGGGGAGGGAGGTGCCCCCGCCGAGGCCCGGTCAAGTCCCCGTAGCCGCAGCCATCGCCGCAGGAGTACGATGATCGTCTGAGAGCACGCGGTCTTCCTGGCAAGGAGGCACGTCATGTCGCGATGTACCCTGCGCAACATCTTTACCGTCCTCGTCTATGCGGGCGTCGCCGTCTTCCTGTACCCGTATCTCACCGGCCACTTCTCCAACGCCGTGCTCTACCTGGCCGCCGGCATCGGCCTCGCCGTACTCTGCGGCATCCTGCGCTGCGCCTGCGTCGAAGGCGATTGCCCCGACCGCGTCCCACCCAGTCCGGAATCGCCGCACACCAATTCTCATTAGCATCGGCCGGATTCGGTCAGGCTATACTACTCACTCCTTGCGCAGAATCATCGCCATCGCGCTGCTGATCGCCTTCGGGTTTCCGCTGGCCGCGCCTGCGTTCGCGGCAACCGCGGACCCTGAAGCCTCGCTGCCGCCATGCTGCCGCAGCCACGGCAAGCATCACTGCGCCATGATGCACATGATGCTGCTGGCTGCGCAGAGCCACCCGGCGCTCCAGGCTTCGCCCTGCCCGTTCTATCCCAGCGCAGCCGCCGCGCCACGTCTAAGTCCCGCGACCTTCGCCGCCGCGCCCCCGCTGTCCGTGGAGATTCGCCGCGGTCCCGCGCCGCCCGCTGCCGGCCCTCGCCGCGCCGCCTGCATCTTGGCCCACTGCGCAAATCTGAAGCGCGGCCCTCCCCCCCACTCCGCCTAAACCTCCCTCAGATTGACACGTAAAGCTCGGCGGACGTCGCCCTGCGGCGACGCGCCTAAGCCTCGTCACGACCTCGTGACTGCGGAGCCCTATGCTATTGCCTGCACAAAAGCACCTAAAGCCCCATGCATTCTTCCTGCTCCTCTGCCTGCTCCCACTCTCCAGCGCCCGCGCCACCGTCTTCTCCCAAGTGCAGGGCATCGTCCACGATTCTCAGCACCGTCCGCTTTCCGGAGCGCGCATCACTCTCACCGCGTCCCACTCTGATTTCACCCAATCCGCCGACAGCAACAGCGAGGGCGCCTTCGCCCTCCACAACATCCCGCTGGGCGATTACACCGTCACCATCAACCACACTGGCTTCGTGACCCTCCAGCAATCCCTCACCGTCCATTCCGACACCTCCCCCATACTCCACTTCATGCTGCAGATCGGCCCTGTCTCGCAAAGCGTCACCGTCACCGCACCGATCCAGGCAGCCAACATCGATACCGTCACCCCCACCACCCTCATCAACCGCATCGACATCGCCCAGACCCCCGGCGCCGACCGCACCAACTCAATGGCCATGATCACCGATTACGTTCCCGGCGCCTACATGACCCACGACATGCTGCACATGCGCGGAGGCCATGAGCTGAGCTGGCTCATCGATGGCGTCGAGATTCCCAACACCAACATCGCCAGCAGCGTCGGCCCGCAGATCGACCCCAAGGACATCGACTCAATGGAGGTTGAACGCGGCAGCTACAGCGCCGACCTCGGAGACCGCACCTACGGGATGTTCAACGTACTGCCACGTTCAGGATTCGAGCGCAGCCGCGAAGGCGAACTCGTGCTCACCGCCGGAAGCTTCTACCAGACCAACGATCAGGTCAGCCTTGGCGACCACAGCGAGAAGTTCGCCTGGTATACCAGCCTCAGCGGCAACCGCAGCAATCTCGGCTTGCAGCCGGCCATCTCGCAACCCGTGAACGACGCGGAGAACGGCGTTGGCGGCTTCGCCTCCCTCATCTACAACCGCGACCCTGCCAACCAGCTCCGCCTGGTTACCCAGCTGCGCAGCGACTACTACCAGATTCCCAAAGACCCCAACGTCAACGACTGGGAGAACCAGCTCTATGACTCCAGCGGCCTCTCCGACGGCGAGCGCGAGACCGACAGCTACGCCACCTTTAGCTGGCTGCATACCTTCAGCCCGTCGACGGTCGCGCAGTTCTCGCCCTTCTACCACTACAACCAAGCCGGGTACTCGGCAAACCCGAACGACCAGCCGGTAGTGACCGCGGCAACTCAGACCGCGAACTATGCAGGCATCCAGGGATCGGTCTCGGCTGTGATCGCGAAGAACTCCCTCTCGGCAGGCGTCTACGGCTACATGCAGCACGAGAACGACCTCTTCGCCTCCGTCTTCAATGACGACAGCAGCTCCCCGTTCTCCGTAAATCCGGTCGTCACCGCCGGCGTCGAGGAGTTGTATATCCAGGACAACTACAAACCGGCTCCCTGGCTAACACTGACCGCAGGCGAACGCCAGACCCACTTCTCCGGCGCTATCACCGAAGACGCAATCTACCCGCGCATCGGTCTCGCCGTGCAGATTCCCAAACTCAACTGGGTCTTCCGCGGCTTTTACGGCCACTTCTACCAGCCGCCGCCGCTCACCAGCATCGCCGGTCCAGCCCTCACCTATGCCGAATCCAGCGGCGACAGCTACTTGCCGCTCAAGGGCGAACGCAACGAGGAGCACCAGTTCGGCGTCCAGATTCCCTTCCACGGCTGGCTGCTCGATGCCGACACCTTCCGGACCGAGGCGCACAACTTCCTCGACCACAACAACATCGGCGAGTCCAGCATCTTCATCCCCATCACCGTGCAGGGCGCGCTCATCCAGGCCTGGGAGCTGACCATCCGTTCGCCGCGGCTGTGGCACTTCGGCCAGGCCCACCTCTCTTACTCCAACCAGATCGCCCAGCAGATCGGTGGCATCACCGGCGGTCTCACCTGCGACGGCGCTTCCCTACTGCCCACCGACCCCTGCTACGTTCCATACGCCTATACCGCCCTAGACCACGACCAGCGCAACACCCTCAACCTCGGCTTCAACGGCAACCTGCCCTACGGCATCAGCGGCTCCTTCAACGTCTACTACGGCTCCGGCTTCTCCAATGGATACCAGGATCCGCCATCACCGTATTCAGGCCCCTATTTGCCCTCCCACACCACCGCTGACCTCACTCTTGGCAAGTCCTTCGCCGAGCGCTATACCGTCTCGATAAATGCGCTGAATGTGGCCAACACCCGCGTCCTGCTCGATAACTCCCTCACCTTCGGCGGTTTCCATTACAACGACCCGCGCCAGATCTACGCGGAGCTGCGCTATCGCTTCAAATTCTAAGGAGGCAATTACACTCAAACCAGCACTATGCGCATCTTCACCCGGTA